>Ga0187890_10000087_pt1 | contig 64270 bp, 60 predicted proteins | sample June2016WEW_21_1_FD_133005 | JGI IMG/M metagenome (GOLD analysis project Ga0187890, IMG submission 133005) | Peatland microbial communities from SPRUCE experiment site at the Marcell Experimental Forest, Minnesota, USA - June2016WEW_21_10 | ecosystem: Environmental > Terrestrial > Soil >... | reverse complement strand
CTGCGATCGCGCTGCAGAGGCGCTCGAGCGTCTTGTGCGAGCGTTGCTGGGCTATCAGCGCGACCAGCTGGCAGACCTCGGCGTAGTCGACGGTGTCCTCGATCGAGTCGGTGACGGTGGCATCCGTCTCGCCGACGTCGAGCCGCAGGTCGAGCACCAGCCGCTGGCCGACCTCGCGCTCGGCCTCGGTGACGCCGTGGTTGGTGTACAGCGAGAGCCCGGTGATCTCGATCGTGACCGACTCGGCGTTCTGGTCGCGCTCCTCGTCGAGGTCGCCGTCGTCCTCTAGCTCGTCTGCGTCGTCGTCCCCGCCCTCGCCGTCCATCGCTCGCCCAACGTAGCAGCCGCCACGGCCAGCGCATCGCGAACGGGCGCGACGTCATGCACGCGAAACACGCTCGCGCCGCGCTCGAGCGCGAGCACGTTCGTGGCGATCGTGCCCCCCAGCCGCCGCGTGACGTCCACAGACTCGGCCGCGCCGGCGGCGTCGGCGAGGATGCGCCCGATGAAGCCCTTGCGCGAGGTTCCGACGACAAGCGGGCGCCCGAGCGCCGTCAGCTCGCCGAGACGCTCGAGCAGCTCGAGGTTGTGCGCGACCGTCTTGCCGAAGCCGATGCCCGGGTCGAGCATGATGCGCTCCTCGTGCACGCCCGCGCGCACGGCGAAGCTCAGGCGCTGCTCGAGGAACGCCTTGACCTCGTCGACGACATCTTTGTATTGAGGCCCACCAACCCCGGCCTGCATCGTGCGCGGCTCGCCGAGCATGTGCATCAGGCAGCAGTGCACGCCGCTGTCGGCGACCAGCTCGACCATCGCGGGGTCGGCGCGCAGCGCGCTGACGTCGTTGACGATCTCCGCGCCCGCCGCGATCGCCGCGCGCGCGACCGACGCCTTGGACGTGTCGATCGAGACCTGCACGTCGAGATCAGCTGCAGCGATCCCTTCGAGCACCGGCAGCACGCGGCGCAGCTCCTCCTCCGCCGCCACCGGCTCCGCGCCCGGCCGCGTCGACTCGCCGCCCACGTCGAGGATGTCAGCGCCCTCCAGCGCCAGCGTGCGCGCATGCGCGATCGCCGCCCCCGCATCCAAGAACGATCCCCCGTCCGAGAAGGAGTCGGGGGTCACGTTCACGACCCCCATCACGCGAAACGGCAAAGTCATGCGAGGCACGCTACTGACGGCCGGGTAGGCGTGCCTGGCAAGGACGCAGGGAGCGTGGCGTGCTTTGCACGCGAGCGACCGAGGACGCCGCCAGGTGCGGCTATACGGCCGTCAGACCGGCTCGGGGCGCTCTTGGTCGGTAGCGCGAATCTCGGCGGTGCCGCCGGCGAGACCGGGACGCGGGATCGCGCGGGGAGCTTCGCGCTCGGTGCGGTCGACGGGAGCGGGCGGCGCGGGCAGCTGGGGCTTGGTCTCCTCCTCGATGCCGAAGACTTCCTCGTCGCTCTTGCCGGCGAGCAGCGCCAGGAACTCCTCCTTCTCGATCGTCTCGCGCTTGACGAGGACCTCGGACATGTTGTTGAGGTCGTGCTGGTGCTCGGTGAGGATTTCCCGGGCGCGCGTGTGCGCCGCCTCGATGATGCGGCGGACCTCGTCGTCGATCTCGCGCGCGATCTCGTCGGAGTAGTCCGGCTCGGTCGAGAACTCGCGGCCGAGGAACGGCTGACCGTGGTCGTGGCCGAACACGCGCGGGCCGAGCTTCTCGCTCATGCCGAAGCGCATCACCATCTGCTTGGCGGTGGCGGTGACCTTCTCGATGTCGTTGGAGGCGCCCGTGGTGATCTCGCCGAAGACGATCTCCTCGGCAGCGCGCCCGCCGAGCGTCATCGCCATCGTGTCCTCGAGCTCCGCGCGCGTGGTCAGGAAGCGGTCCTCCTGGGGCATCGAGATCGTGTAGCCGAGTGCCTGACCGCGGGAGATGACCGAGATCTTGTGCACGGGGTCGGAGTGCTCGAGGAAGTGGCCGACGAGCGCGTGCCCCATCTCGTGGAAGGCCGTGATCAGCCGCTCTTTCTCGCTCATCACGCGCGTCTTCTTCTCGGGGCCGGCAATCACGCGCATGATCCCCTCCTCGAGCTCTTCCTGGCCGATCTCGCGCTTGCCGGTGCGGGCCGACAGCAGCGCCGCCTCGTTGATCAGGTTCGAGAGATCAGCGCCGGTGAAGCCGGGGGTCTGGCCGGCGAGCGCGTCGATGTCGATGACCTTCGCCAGCGGCTTGCCGCGCGTGTGCACCTCAAGGATCTTCGCGCGACCCTTGCGGTCGGGGCGGTCGACGGCGATCTGGCGGTCGAAGCGCCCGGGGCGCAGCAGCGCGGGGTCGAGGATGTCGGGCCTGTTGGTGGCCGCGATCATGATGATGTTGTCCTTCGCCTCGAAGCCGTCCATCTCGACGAGCAGCTGGTTGAGCGTCTGCTCGCGCTCGTCGTGGCCGCCGCCGAGGCCGGCGCCGCGGTGGCGCCCGACGGCGTCGATCTCGTCCATGAAGATGATGCACGGGCTGTTCTGCTTGGCCTGCTCGAAAAGGTCGCGGACGCGCGAGGCGCCGACGCCGACGAACATCTCCACGAAGTCAGAGCCGGAGATCGAGAAGAACGGCACGCCCGCCTCGCCCGCGACCGCGCGCGCCAGCAGCGTCTTGCCGGTGCCCGGCGGCCCGTACAGCAGCACGCCCGTGGGGATCCGTGCGCCGAGCGCCTGGAACTTCTTGGGATTCTCCAGGAATTCCTTGATCTCGTGGAGCTCCTCGACGGCCTCGTCGACCCCGGCGACGTCGCGGAAGGTGATCTTGGGCGAGTCCGCCGACATGCGCTTGGCGCGCGACTTGCCGAACGACATCACTTTCGATCCTCCCCCCTGGACCTGGTTCATCAGGAAGATCCAGAACCCGAGGAACAGCGCGAACGGGAGGATGTAGGTGAGCAGCCCCAGCAGCGCGCTGCTCTTTTCCGATTCGACGTTGAACTTGACGCCGGGCGTCTTTTCGAGCTGTGCGATCAGCTGCGGCGAAGCCTGTTCCGCGTAGCCCGTTTCGTAGCTTTCTTTGTCTTTCAGCTTGACTTCGAGGGCTTTGCCCTTGTTCTTGAGAACGACGGATTCGACTTCGCCTTTGGGGAGCTCTTTGGCGACCAGCGTCTGGTAGCTGTGCGAGCGCTTGTTGCTGTTGCCCGGGTTGACGAGTTTGACCGCGAGGAACGCCAACACCACAACGATGAGGATTGGGAATGCGGCGCTCTTGAAGAAACGGCTCATGGCTGGTTCCTGAGTGTCTGGGCACCGTCTGAAGTCGTGGCCACCAGTGCCCTAGCGTACCATGCAGGGTCTGGCTTTCCGGGAGATATAGGACCCCACCCGCCCCCCAGCCGCCCAGCGCCCGCCGGTGGGATGCGCCTCGATCTAACGCTCCAGCACGGCCACGAACGGCAGGTTGCGGTAACGCTCGGCGTAGTCGAGCCCGTAGCCCACGACGAACCGATCGGGGATCTCGAAGCCGACATAGCGGGTGGGCAGGTCCACCTTGCGGCGCTCGGGCTTTGTCAACAGCGCGCACACCTCGAGCGTGCGCGGGTTGCGCGAGCCGAGATTGCGCATCAGATACTGCAGCGTCAGGCCCGAGTCGACGATGTCCTCGACGATCAGCACGTCGCGGCCTTCGATCGCCGCGTCCAGGTCCTTGAGGATGCGCACCACCCCGGAGGAGTCGGTCGCCGAGCCGTAGGAGGCGACCGCCATGAAGTCGACCTCGACGGGGATGTCGATGTAGCGCATCAGGTCGCTCAGGAAGAACACCGCGCCCTTGAGCACTCCCACGAGCAGCAGCGACTTGCCGGCGTAGTCGCGCGAAATCTCCTCACCGAGCTCGACCACCCGTCGCTGGAGGTCCTCGGCGGTCACGAGCACCTCGCCGAGACCTGGCTCGCCTGAGACGCGCGCGGTGCTGGCCACGCCAGGGAGTCTAGTCCTCGCCCGGCGGCTCCCCTCCGCGCGGGTGGGCACGGCTATCCTCGCGGCTCGAGCCTGACCATCCTCAGCAGGCCGTGATCGATGACCGCGCCCGCCTGCGCGCCCACATGCAGCTCCGCTCGGCCGCCGCGGCGCCCGAGCGCAAGGATCTCGTGCACGCGGTCGCCGGCCTGCGGCACATAGCTGCCGGTGGCGTCCTCGGCCAGGCGCACGACCACCAGCCGCGCGAGCGCCGCCGGCAGCTCCCCCAGACGCGCCAGCGCGATGCTCGCCCGCCCGCCGAGCTCCTCGGCGACGAGCCCGTCGAGCAACTCCGTCTCCTCGCGCAGCAGCGCCGCGGTCCTGAGCACGTTGGCCTCGGCCGCCGGGTGCACCGCGCGCAGCGCCGGCACGAGGCGGCTACGCACGCGCGCGCGTGCGTAGCGCTCGTCGTCGTTGCTCTCGTCCTCGCACCACCGCAGGTCGCGGGCTCCGCAGTAGGCGGCGGTCTGCTCGCGGCTGAGGACCAGCAGCGGGCGGATCAGCCGACCCTCGCTGGCCACCATCCCCAGCAGCGCGCGCCTCCCCGGGGAGGCGGCCAGCCGGTAGAGGATCGTCTCGACCTGATCTGACGCGGTGTGCCCGGTCGCGATCAGCGCGTCGCGCTCGCCCGCGATGCGCGTCGCCTGCGCGTAGCGCAGCTCGCGCGCCCACGCCTGCAGGTTGCCGGACTGCGGCGCCTGCGTGCGCGGATCGGCCGGCGCGGGCGCCGTCGCCCGCTGATCGGCCGGCGCCGGCGCGTCCGTTGCGGATGCATCGGCGGTGGCGGCGCTTAGGGGCCGTTGGGTCGAGGACCGCTCGATGCGCACGACCTCCAACTCCACGCCGAGTTGCTCGCACAGACCCGCGCAATGGCGCTCATCCGCGTCGGATTGCTCGCGCAGGCCGTAGTTGACGTGCAGCGCGCTCACCGCCGCCGCGCCCAGCAACGCGACGGCGACGTCGAGCAGGCACGTCGAGTCGCGCCCGCCGGAGAGCATCGCGAGCACCGGCCGGTCGCGCGCGAACAGGCCGCCGGCGCGCACCGCCTCACGCACCTCGTCGCAGATCATCGCCGTCCTACGCCTTCCGCGGCGAGGCGGTGAACAGCTCGGTCGCCTCGGAGAAGCCCTTGAGCCTGACCTCGCCGATCCGCTCGAACTCGAGACCGTCCACGCCAGCCGCCATCTCCACCACCGGGCGCGTGACCAGCACCTCGCCGCCGCTGGCGCGCGCCACCACGCGCGCCGCCTGGTTGACGTCGCGCCCGAAGTAGTCGCCGTCGCGGTACAGCGCCTCGCCGTAGTGGATGCCGATCCGCGGCAGCGGGTCCCCCGGGGCGATGCCCGAGCGCAGCTCCACGGCCCATCCGGTCAGCGCAGCCGCGTCGGAGCCCACGACCATCACCTCGTCGCCCAGCATCTTGATCACGCGCGCGTCCACCGGCAGCGTCTGTTCGACCGCCTGCACGAACCGCTCCACGGCGCCCAGCGCCGCCTCGTCGCCGCGCTCGATCGTCAGCCGCGCATAGCCCGCCAGATCGGCGAACGCGATCGCCACGCGCAGGCGCCCCTCCTCGAGCCCCCCCTCCGCGATGTCGGACTCCATGTGCCCGATCATGTCCTGCTCGACGAACTGCGCCAGCAGCCGGCCGTGCAGGTAGTTCATGAACGGCGTCGCGAACGGCAGCACCTCCCGCGCCAATCCCTCCATCTCGTCGGCGATCTCCACGCTCGGCACGCCCGAGCGCATCAGCGGCTCGTGCACGTACAGATGGATCAGGCGCACCTCCGCGTCGGCGATCTGGGCAACCGCCTGGCCGTAGACGCGCATCAGCTGCAGGAACGCCGGCAGCGGCAGGCCCGCGTCGAGCACCGCCGCGCCGTATTTGAGTATCTGCACGTCTTCGTCTGAGAATCCGTCCGGAGGCAGCGCCCCCAGGCCCATCGTCGTGTACAGCCGCTCGATCAGATCCCTGTCCAGGCCACTGAGGCGCACCGCCTCGCGCAGCGGGTAGCGGGGGCCCGGGCTGCTCAGGAGGTTCTCGAGCGGGCCGACCGCCAGCTGCCCGTTCTCGCCGGCGCGCTTGATCTGCGCGAGCGTGTGCCCGCGGGCGCGCAGCCTTGCGATCACACGCGCGTACGCGGCTGACGCGGGCGTCCAGCTCCCGTCATAGCCGGGGATCAGCCCCCCGTCCACCCAGCGCCTGACCGTCGCCGGCGAGACACCGGCGCGCGCGGCGACCTGCGCGAGCGTCAGCTCGCCCGTCTCGCTCGCGGGGTCATCCGCGGGCTCGGCCACTCAGGCGTGCGACGCGACGGGCAGGAGGTGAGCGGGCATCCCGTCCAAAGTCTAAAGTCGCCGCCGTTGTCGCACAGCGTCCCCATCCACCTGCGCCCCACCGCGCCGCTCGCCGAGCGCGTGCTGCTGCCCGGCGATCCCGGGCGCGCCCTCGCGCTGGCCCAATCGCTGCTGCAGGAGCCGCGCATGTTCAACCACCACCGCGGGCTGTGGGGTTACACGGGCACGGCGCCCGACGGGTTGGCGCTCACGATCCAGTCCACGGGCATGGGCGGCCCGTCGGCGGCGATCGTGCTCACGGAGCTGATCGCGCTGGGCGCGCGCCGCGCCATCCGGGTGGGGACCTGCGGCGCGCTCGCCGGCGGCCTGGCGCTCGGCGACCTGGTGATCGCGCGCGAGGCGATCTGCGCCGACGGCACCTCCCGGGCGCTCGGTGCAGGCGAGCGCGCGCCCGCCGACCCCTCGCTCACCGATGCGCTCGCGGCCCAGGTCCCGTCCGCGCTGCTGGGCACGATCGTCAGCGTCGACCTGTTCTACGGCGGCGACGAGCGCACACAGCACCGCGATGCGGTGGCTGTGGAGATGGAGACAGCGGCGCTGTTCGCCGCAGGAGCCGCCGCCGGCGTGCCCGCTGCATGCGTGCTCGCGGTGTCGGACACATTCGATGCGCGCGCGACGCGCACGCGCATCGACGACGAGGCGCTGCTGGATGCGGCCGAGAGCATGGGCCGGGCGGCGATCGCCGCCCTCAGCGCCTGAGCGCTCAGGCTTTGCCCGGCTTGGCCCTGGTCGCCCTCGGCTTCGCGGGCGGCTCCTGATCGAGCCTGTCGGTCAGCCGCTTGAGCTGATCCTCGATCGCGGACAGGCGCTCGGCGATCTCGGGCCCCTCGACGCCCTCCGGGGTCCGCGTGCGATCCAGACGGTCCACGCCCTCCTCGATGCCCTCGAGGCGCAGCGAGACCGAGCGCAGGCGCCGGGTCAGCCGTTCGATGTCGGCCGCCGATGGCAGGTTCAGGGCGCCCATCGCCATCTCCTGGGCCTGCACGGCCTTCTCGCGTGCGTCGAAGGCCCGCCCGATCGCCCCCGTGAACAGCGGGTTTTCCAGCAGATCGGACAGCGCCTTGCCGAGCCGCTCCTCCGTGGGGCCGCCCAGACGGTCGCGCAGGCTTTTGGCGACATGGCTCGCGTCGGACATGCTGTGTCTGCTCCCAGTGTCGAGTCTGATCGGCCCGCGATCGCGGGTTTCGGATCCTGGTGGGCCTTCGGCCTGATCGGAAGGATACGGTGCAGCGATGCCCCAACAGCTGTTCGTCTTCATCCAACTGGAGTTTCCCTGGGCGCTGGGTCCCGCGGATGGCCGCTATCTGATCCGCCGCGACGAGGATGGCGAGCCGGAGCGCGTCGTGGTGCTGGGCACGCTGCAGGCCGCCCGACAGCCGATCGGCGCCTCCGCCGCCCCCGCCTGGAGCGGGCGCTCGCTGCTGCGGCGCCTGCGCGGGCGCGCGGGAAGCATGCCGACCGGGCCCGAGCCCGCCCCCGTGACCACCACGCGCGCCACCGTCATCGACCCGATCTCGCTGGCGGCCGACAATCAGGCGCGGGCGTGGCTGGCCGAGCTCGACCGCGACCGCGAGGTGAGCGCGGCGGCCGCGATCGTCAACCGTGTCATCCACTCGCACCGGATCGCCTCGGCCGACCCGTATGTGCACGAGGTCTCCCCCGACCAGGCGCTCGTGATCAGAGCGGGATGGGGCGAGGGCGAGCAGGTCGCGGACGGGCGCTGGCTGCACGCCCGCGCACTGTCATCGCCGGGCGGCTGGGGGTCCGGTCGTTCCTCGGCGGGCTCGCGACGGGGCCCGCGTCGCGATCGCTCGTGGGCGCTGCGTCCCCAGGAGCGCCTCGCGGCGCTGCTCGGTGGGCGCAGCGCCGCGCTGCTGTGCGAGGAGATCGCGTTGCGCGCGCGCCGGGATCTCGATCACGAGCGCGTCGCGCACGCAGCGCTGGAGCTCGACCGCGCGTACGCGCTCGCCGTGCCCGAGCTGCACGCCGAGCGCCGGCAGGACCTCGCGATCCGGATCGCCGAGCTCGAGCAGCTGCGCCCGGGGGTCCAGGCGCAGGCACAGGCGGCACTGGCGCAGGACGGCGAGGCGCCGGACGAGGACGTGCTCATGCATGCGCTCGAGCGCCTGGAGGCGGCGCTGCGTGCCCGCACGGCGGCTGGGCTTTAGTCTGATGGGGATGGATCCCACGACCACCGCCATCGGCACCTGGAGCGGCGGGCGCTTCATGCACTTCGGAGAGCCGCTGGAAGAGCAGCGCCTGCGGGCGCTGCTGCGCCCTGGCGGCGGCGTCGACACGGTGATCACCGCCGACGTGTACGGCGCGGGCGAGGCCGACCGCGCGCTCGGTGAGGCGCTCGACGGAGTGGACCGCGACAGCTACTGCCTGATCGGCGCGATCGGCCACGACTTCTACACGGGCGAGCGCAACGGCGCGAAGGGCTTTCCGCGCTTCACCGATCCGCGGCTGCGCGGGCCGGGCGAGTATGCGGAGTACATCCGCATGGCCACCGAGCGCAGCCTCGAGCGCTGCGGCGTCGAGCGCTTCGACGTGCTGCTGCTGCACAACCCCGATCGCATCGGCTACTCCAGCGCCGCCGTGTGGGAGGGCATGCAGGCGGTCCGCGAGGCGGGGCTCACGCGGCTGTTGGGCGTGGCTCCCGGCCCGGCCAACGGCTTCACGCTCGATCTGATCGACTGCCTCGAGCGCTTCTCGGACCAGATCGACTGGGCGATGATCATCCTCGGGCCACTCGAGCCGTGGCCGGGCGAGCTGGTGCTCGAGGCCGCCGCCTCACGCGACGTGAGCGTGATCACGCGCGTGGTCGACTATGGCGGCCTGTTCCACGACGACGTGATGCCCGGCCACGCCTTCGCCGAGTACGACCACCGCAAGTTCCGCCCCGACGGCTGGGTGGCGGCGGGTCGGGAGAAGCTCGAGCTGATGCGGCCGTTCGCCGCGCGCCACGGGCTGAGCATGCTGCAGCTGGCGTGCGCCTGGAACCTCGCGCAGCCGGCGGTGCGCTGCGTGGCGCCGACGCTGATCCAGGAGAGCGGCGCTGGCGCCCGCCCGATCGAGGACAAGCGCGCGGAGCTGGCCGCGCTGGCGACGCTCCAGGAAGGCGGCGCGAGCACCGGGAGCCTGCTGAGCGACGAGGAGCTGGCCGCGATCAGGGCGCTGGGAGACAACTCCGGCTGCATGGCGCTGAAGGGAGCGAGCCTCGAACACGAAGGACCGGCCCAGCCGGACCGCTGGGGAATCGACGAGCAGCTCTCGGCGATCGCCCGCCGCTGGGAGATCGATCCCGAGCGCGATCTGCTGCCGGGCGCGACCTCGAGCGTCGGCTGAGCCGGGCCGGTGGATTAGCTTGAGCCACAGCGGGCAGAAAGGCGGCATGACAACGATGAGCGAGCAGATCCCAACCATTTCCCTCCTTGGCGGCGTCGAGATACCGCAGCTGGGCTTCGGCGTCTTTCAGGTGCCGCCCGCCGAGACCGCCGAGACGGTCGTGCACGCGCTGTCGGCCGGATATCGCCACATCGACACCGCCGCGGCTTACGGCAACGAGCCCGGCGTCGGGGACGCGATCCGCATGTCCGGCCTCGACCGCGGCGAGGTGTTCGTGACGACCAAGTGCTTCAACGACGACCACGGCTTCGACGAGGCCAAACGCGCATTCGCCGCGAGCCTGGAGCGCCTGCAGCTCGAGTACGTGGACCTGTACCTGATCCACTGGCCCGTGCCCGCGCACGACCGCTACGTGGACACCTGGAAGGCGTTCGTCGAGCTGCGCTCGCAGGGGCTGGCGCGCGCGATCGGCGTGTCGAACTTCCAGCCCGCGCACCTGCGGCGCCTGATCGAGGAGACCGGCGAGACGCCGGCGATCAACCAGATCGAGCTGCACCCCTACCTCCAGCAGGCCGAGCTGCGGCGCGTGCACGAGCAGCTGGGCATCGTCACGGAGGCCTGGAGCCCGCTGGCGCAGGGGGCGGCGCTGAAGGACCCGGTGATCGTCGCGATCGCGCAGGCGCACGCCAAGACGCCGGGGCAGGTGGTGATCCGCTGGCACCTGCAGCTCGGCAACGTCGTGATCCCCAAGTCCGTGACCCCCGAGCGCATCCGCGAGAACATCGACGTGTTCGACTTCGAGCTGAGCGGCGCCGAGATGGAGGCGGTCGCCGGCCTCGACAGGGGCGAGCGCATCGGGCCGGACCCCGACACGTTCGTCAGGCCGGCCCGCGCCGGGGGTTTCTAGCTCGCGTCGAGGGCCTCGGCCAGGCCCCGCAGCTCCGCGACCACGTCCCCGCTCAGGCGCACGCTCGCGAGCTCGTCCAGCGGCGTGCGCCCCTGTGTGATGATCGCGAGGCGCCCCCCCGCTTCGTGCGTGAGCATCGGCAGCCCGGCGACGGGATGCACCTCCAGCGAGGAGCCGATACACAGCAGCACGTCCGCGCGTTCGCACAGCTCGCGCGCACGCTCGAGCGCCTCCGGTGACAGCATCTCCCCGAACAGCACCACGTCGGGCTTCAGCGGCTGCCCGCAGTCCTCGCAGCGGGGCACACCGTCCGCCGCGCACCCCAGGCGCGCGCGCACCTCACCGAGCGCCACGCTCGCGCGACAGCTCAGACACGAGCAGCTGGCGATGCTGCCGTGCACCTCGATCAGCTCACGCGTGCCCGCCTTGCGGTGCAGCATGTCGATGTTCTGCGTGATCACCGCGTCGAGCAGCCCGTGCTGCTCCATCGCCACGAGCGCGTGGTGGGCGCCGTTGGGCAGCTTGCCGCCGAGCGTTGCGAACCGCTGGCCGTAGAAGCTCCAGAAGCGCACGGGGTCGCCGCGGAAGGCGTCGATGTGCGCGACCTCCATCGGATCGACCTTCTCCCACAGTCCCGTCCCGGGCGTGCGGAAGTCGGGGATGCCGGAGGGCACCGAGATGCCGGCGCCCGTCAGCGCGACGACCGAGCTCGCGCCGCGCACGAGCTCGGCCAAGTGGGCGATCGCCGGCCTGGTGGAGTCGCTGAGCGCCACCGTCGAATGCTCTCACACGGACTCTGTATCACGATGGTCATACGGTGCTCACAAAACGGAGATACGTGCCCCCGCTGCCACGTGCCCCCGCTGCCCACCCGGGCACCGCTGCCACCCCGGCGCTCACTTCCCCGTGAAGCGCGGCGCGCGTTTGCCGAGGAAGGCGGCGATCCCCTCCTTGGCGTCGGCGGTCGCGAACGCCGCCGCGAACGCCTGCTTCTCGGCCTCGATGCCCTCGTCGAGGTCGCCGGCGGCGGACACGCGCTTGATCTGCGCGACCGCGAGCGGCGCCTGACCGGCGAGCTTGCGCGCCCACTGCAGGGCGGTGTCGAGCAGTTCGTGGTCCTCCACCAGCCGGTTGGCGAGGCCGAGCTCGAACGCTTCGTCGGCGAGGATCGGATCGCCGACGAGGTTCATCTCCAGGGCCTTGTTTTCTCCTACCAGGCGCGGCAGGCGCTGGGTGCCGCCGAAGCCCGGGATGATCCCCAGCTTGATCTCCGGCTGGCCGAAGATCGCCGAGCGCGCGGCGATGCGCACGTCGCACGCCATCGCCAGCTCGCAGCCGCCGCCGAAGGCCAGGCCGTTGACGGCGGCGATCGTGACGATCCCCGCCGAGCCCAGCTCCCGGAAGAGCGCGTGCGCGCCGTTGATGAGCTGCGCACCGGAGGACTCGTCCATCGTGGTGAACGCCTTGATGTCGGCGCCCGCGCTGAACAGGAACGGATTCGAGGAGGCGATCACGAGCGCGCGCACGGGCGGGGACGCGTCCTTGACGTGGCTCCACACCTTGCCGAGGTCTTCGACGACCTGCGGGGAGATGGAGTTCATCTGGCCGTTGGCCAGCCACGCGATCGCGACGCCGTCGGCACGCGTCTCCAGCTTGATCACCTCAGCGGGCTGCTCGGCGTCGGGCTGCGGATAGGCGTAGAAGCCCTGCCCGCTCTTCTGCCCCAGCCGCCCCTGCGCGACGAGGCGGCGCAGGATCGTCGGCGGGGTGAAGCGCTCGCCGTAGCGCTCCTGCGCGTTCTCCATGCGCTCCAGAACCGTGTCGAGACCCTCGCTGTCGGCCTTCATGAACGGCGGCAACAGGCCCCGGCGCGGGTCAAGGCCTGCCCCGGCCATCATCCCGAAGTCGATGTCGCGGTGGGTGGCCACGCCCTCCTCGAGCACCAGGCACGCCTCCAGGAAGGTCTTCAGCGAGAGCAGCTCGACCAGCTCGGCCACGTCGGGCTCGTTCTCGCCCTGGATGTTGGGCTCGCCCTGGGGGTCGTAGAAGCCGTTGCCGCCGGTCTTGGCGCCGAGCTTGCCGTCGGCGACGAGCTTCTGCATGCCCTTGGGCACGTAGAAGCGTTCCTCGCCGTAGGACTCGACCAGGTGCTCGGCGACGTGCAGAACGGTGTCCAGGCCGAGCAGGTTGACGAGGTAGTACGGCCCGACGGGCACCACGCCGGCGGCGCCGACGCCCTCGTCGATCAGCTTGATCGACAGCCCCTTCTCCTCCTGCTCGCGCCAGATCTCCGAGATGCCCGAGTTGAGAATCCGGTTGACCACGAAGCCGGGCACCTCCACGCACGTGATCGGCTGCTTGCGGATCGCCTGCGCGAACGTGATCGCCGCGGCGACCGTCTCCGCGGACGTCTCCTCCCCCTCCACGATCTCGATCAGCGGCATGATCGACGCCGGGTAGAAGTAGTGGAAGCCGATCACCTTCTCCGGGCGCAGCGTCGCTTCGCCGATCTCGGTGATCGACAGCGAGGACGTGTTCGACGCGAGGATCGCGTGGCCCGGGGTGGCGGCGTCGAGCTCGGCGAACACGCTCTGCTTGATCTCCATCCGCTCCGGCACCGCCTCGACCACCAGGTCGACGTCGCCGAAGCGCTCGTAGGAGGTCGTGCCGTGGATGCGCCCGAGGATCTCCTCGATCTGCGCCTCGGCCTGCTCGGCCGTGATCTTGCCCTTCTCCGCGAGCTTGCCCACCTGGCCCTTTGTCACGTTGCGGGCCTCATCGAGGCCCGCCTGCACGAGCGCGTCGTCGATGTCCTTGAGCACCACGGGAATGCCCGCGGCGGCGATCGTCTGGGCGATCTGGCCGCCCATGGTGCCGGCGCCCACGACGGCGGCTTTGAACACGAACATGCTTTGGTCTCCTCTGCTGGCTGGGGATCCGGGAGCCTAGCGAAGCGCGCCGGGCGCCCGGGCGCATCTGGCGGCGCCGGTCCGGGCCGCCGCGGTTGACCGGCGCACTCGGCGCGCTCGACCTTCTAGCATCGAGGCATGTCCGGGGGCTGGAGAGCGCCATGCGTGGCGGCGGTTGGATTGCTGGCGCTTGTGTGCGCGCCGGCGGCTGAGAGCGCCACCCCACCGCCGACGCTCACCGTGAAGATCACCTCAGGGCCCGAAGGCACGGTCAGCACACCGGACGTCAGCTTCAGCTTCAGCGTCGAAGGCGCCGAAGAACCCGGCACGATCTTCCGCTGCGCGCTGGACAAGGCCTTGGCGTTGGCACCGTGCACCTCGCCCTTCACCGCCGGGCCGCTCGCGCCCGGACCGCACACGTTCTACGTGGAGGCGACAGACAAAGCGGGGTACAGCCCGCTCGTCTCACGCACGTTCACGGTCGCCGCGCCGACTGGCGGCAACGGCGGCAGCGGCGGGAACAGCACCGGTGGCGGCGTCGGAACAAGCGCACCTGCACCGCTTGCGCCCACCGTGTCGAGTCTCACGCAATCGGCCGCCAAGTGGCGTGCCGGCAGCGCGCTGGCGCGCATCAGCCGCGCCCTCGCCAAGCCGCCGCGAGGGACCACGTTCAGCTTCACGCTCAACGAGGCCGCCACGACCCATCTCTCCTTCACACGCGCGACCGACGGGCGCAGCGTTGGCGGGCGTTGCGTGGCGCAGACCAAGCGCAACCGCGGCAAGCGCGCCTGCCGGCGCACCATCACCGCCGGGGCGCTCACGCTCCAGGGACACGCGGGCAGCGACCGCGTGCGCTTCGAAGGCCGCGTCTCGGCGACCGGGCGGCTCACGCCCGGCCGCTACACGCTGACGTTGAGCGCGACCGCCGGAGGGCTCACCTCGGCGCCCCGCTCGCTGACGTTCACGATCGTCAGCTGAGCGGGGACCGCAGCGGCAACCGCGCCGCGACTACGCCAGCGCCGCCGCCGGCTCCTCGACGCGCCGCGGCAGCAGCGTCTCGCGTGCGATCACCAGGCGCTGGATCTGGGAGGTGCCCTCGTACAGCTGCATGATCTTGGCGTCGCGGAACAGCTTCTCGACGGGGTAGTCCTTGATGAAGCCGTAGCCGCCGTAGACCTGCACGGCTTCGGTCGCGGTCTTCATCGCCGTGTCGGCGGCGAAGCGCTTGGCGTGCGAGGAGACGAGCGTGTTGCGTTCGCCGTTGTCGAGCATGAACGCCGACTTCCACGTCAGCAGGCGCGCGGCCTCGATCTCGGTGGCCATGTCGGCGATGATGAACTGGATCGCCTGGTGCATCGCGATCGGCACGCCGAACTGCACACGTTCCTTGGAGTAGTCGGTGGCGAACTCGAACGCCGCACGGGCGATGCCGGTGGCCATCGCGGCAACGCCCGGACGGGTGCGGTCGAGCGTCATCATCGCGAGCTTGAAGCCGTGGTTCTCCTCGCCGAGCATGTTCTCGGCGGGCACCTCGACGTCGTTGAAGGAGATCGTCGCGGTGTTGGAGGCGCGCTGGCCGAGCTTGTCCTCCTTCTTGTCGACGACCACACCCCAGTCGCGCTCGACGACGAACGCCGAGATGCCGCGGTGCCCGGCGTCCTTGTCGGTCTTCGCGTACACGGTGTAGTAGTCGGCGTAGCCGCCGTTGGTGATGAAGCACTTGGAGCCGTTGATCACGTACTTGTCGCCCTTGCGCACCGCCGTGGTGCGCATGCCGGAGACGTCCGAGCCGGCGTCGGGCTCGGTCAGGCAGAAGGACGCGAGCTTGGGCTCCTCGGTGAGCATGCCCAGGTACTTCTTCTTGGTCTCCTCCGAGCCGCCGAGCGCGATCGGCGCGGTGGCCAGGCCGTTGCAGCCGAGCGAGGTCTGGATACCGGAGCAGCCCCACGAGAGCTCCTCCTCGATCAGGCAGCCGTCGAGGTAGCTGGCCCCAGCGCCGCCGTACTCCTCGGGGATGTGCGAGTTCATCAGGCCGACCTCCCAGGCCTTCTTGATGACGTCCTCGGGCCAGGTGCCGTCCTTGTCGTACTCCCAGGCGACCGGGCGTATCTCCTTGACCGCGAAGTCGTGCGCCATCTCGCGCAGGTTCTTCTGCTCATCGGTGAGCGTGAAATCGACCATTCTCGGATCTCCTAACGGGCTGGCTGTAGGGTAGATTGACTGGTCAGTCAACTACGGACTCAAGGGTAGCGAAGAGGCGGCCGATCGGCAAGAATCAGGGGCTGTGCACGGCCTCTGCCCGATCGCGATGTTCGCCCTGATCGAAAACGGGCTCAGCTTCGTGGTGTTCGGCGCGATCGCCTTCTCCCTGCTGATGTCGCTGGCGTTCCTGTTCACGCGCGGGGGCGACAGCGCATACGACCGCATCGGCGCCGGCGGCATCTCCCGGGAAGGCGACTACGGCGGCGGCTTGGGAGCCTCGGCGCCCGACTCGCCCGCGGCTCAGGCCGAGCGCGAGCGCGAGATCCGCCAGATGCTGGGCGCCCGCAGCGAACGACTGGTGCGCAGCGGGCAGCCGGCGCTGGACCTCGACGCGGAGGTGGCGCGACTGCTGGCCGGCGAGCAGGCGTCCGGCGCGCGCGACGCCGAGCTCATCGCCGAAGTGCGTCAGCTCGTGGTGGCGCGCAACGAGCGGCGTGTACGGCAGGGCTTGGACCCGCTCGACGTGGACGGCGAGGTGGCGCGAACGCTCGACGAGCTCGAACCGTGACGCAAGCCGTTAACACAACGGTCGTGCCGTGGGGTATAAACGGCCCATGACCAACGCGCGCCGCTTCCAGCTCGATGAGATAACGCTCCGCCCGGGCACCTACTTCAACCCGCAGACCGAGATCATGATCGTCGTCGACGACTCCCCGGAGGTCGATCACGAGATCTTCGAGACCGACGATTTCGAGGCCGATGAGTGGGTGCTGATCTCCGAGGACGCCCCGCTCGACGAACCCAAGCGCGACGAGCTGGTGGAGCGCTTCCAGCTCTCCCACGGGGCCGGTGGCGAGCTGCCGCCGGACGACGACGTCGATGACGAGGAGGACGAGGAAGACGACGAGCTCGACGGGGTCGAGGAGCTGGAGCTCGAACCGGAGTGAGCTGAGCGCGCTAGCATCTGACGCGGTGCAACGCGCCAAGCGTCTCGCGGCGCTCGCCTTGGGCGTGCTCGCCCTCGGCGGTGCCACAACTCCCGCTGCCCTCGCTGGCGAGCCGGTCGAAGATCGGCCAGCGACCAGCCTTGCGCCCGTGCGCGTCCATGTGCGCGCCCGCGCGGCCGCCGGTCACGGGCCGACCGTGAGCGCCGTGCTGGCGAGCCTGCTGCACGGCGCGGCGATCGGCGAAGCCGTCTACCACCAGGACTACACCGCCTACGTCGCCGCGAAAAGCTCGCTCGGCAAGCTGAGCGGCACGCGCAAGGAAGAACTGGGCGCCGTGCTGGCGAACGTACAGGCGATGGCGCGCGCCGGCGAGCTGATCCCGTCGCGGCTGCCGGCGCTGTTCCTGACGCTCGAACGCAACCGGCAGTGGTGGACGACCGAACCGCTGATCGCCGGCGACGAGCGTGTCAGCCTTCCCGGCAGCGAGATCGTGTGGGAGCACTACCCGGGCCAGGGCATCCAGATCCAGTGGCTGGCGACGTTCGGCAAGGCCAACGGCTACTACCTCTCGGGGCACGAAAACGCCAATCTGCGCCAGCTGCTCGGCGAAGTCATCCCGCTTGCCACCCAGCGCGCCGGCGGGATCGCGTGGGAGTACATGTTCGAGTTCGACGGCGGCACGCCCCCGTGGACGAGCGGGCTCTCGCAGGGCACCGCGCTGCAGGTGCTCGCCCGCGCCTGGTCGCGCTTCAAAGAACCGGCCTACCTCAGTGCCGCGCAGCAGGCGCTGGGCGTCTTCCAGACGCCGCCGCCGCAGGGCGTGCGCGTTAGCACGCCCGCCGGCGCCATGTACGCCGAGTACACCTATGCCCCCAGCGACAGGATCCTCAACGGCTTCATCCAGTCGCTCGTCGGCCTCTACGACTACACATCCATCACCAAGGACCCGCTCGGGCTGGCGCTGTTCGAAGCCGGCGACGCCGAGGCGCGCGCGATCGTGCCGCTCTACGACACCGGCGGGTGGTCGCTGTACGACCAGTTCGGGGAATCCGACCTCAACTACCACGAACTGCTCACCGAATTCCTCCAGCACCTGTGCGAACGCACGAGCAAGGGGCCGCCGATCGCGCCCGCGAGCCCTCCCTCCGCGAGCACGCCGACGACGAGCGCGCCGACCACGCCCGCGCCGAGCACCGAAACATCGACCTCGGGCACCGGCGGCGCCTCGGCCAGCAGCCGCGGCGCGCGCTCGGCACAGGCGAGCGGGCCCGCGGGCGTCCAGATCCTGGGCGATCAGATCTACTGCACGATCGCGCAGCGCTTCACGACCGACCTGCAAACCCCGCCGGCGATCTCGCTGCTCTCAAAGACGCTGCCCGGCGGAGCGCGCGCGGGCGTGCAGCTCTCGCTGTCGAAGATCTCGACCGTCAGGCTGACCGTGCGCCAGGGCTCGCGGGTGGTGTGGACGAACGGCGCCACGCTCGAACACGGCAAGCCGAGGCTGCTGTGGATCACCCCGGCCAAGGGCGGGACCTTCTCGATCGAGCTCACCGCCACAGACCTCGCGGGCAACTTCTCGACGGCGAGCGGCACCGTCGTCGTCAGCCGTCATTAGCCTCGTGCGCCGCGCCTAGACTAGGCGCGAGTGGCCTCTATCGAGACGATCCGGCGAAACGACGAGCGCAGATGACGCGGCTCACCCACGCATGGCGCGCGCTGACACCCGAGCAGCGGCTCGGCGCGCTCACGTCGCTCGGGCTGTTCGCGTCGATGTTCCTGCCGTGGTACAGCAAGACCGACACGGTCGTCGTGCGCGGTGCCGCCAAGGCCACCGAAACCAGCCTCAGCGCGTTCCAGGCGTTCTCCTTCGTGGAGGCCGCCGTGCTGCTCGTCAGCGCCGCGGTGCTGAGCATGCTGTTCGCGCGCGCCGAGGGGCGTGACTTCCAGCTGCCCGGCGGCGACGGCTTGATCGTGATGATCGCCGGCGGCTGGACGGCGCTGCTGATCTTCTACCGGCTGCTCGACAAGCCCGGGCTACAGGGCAATGAACGCGTCACGGCGACCGTCGGCGTCGAGTGGGGCATCTTCATCGCGCTGCTGCTGGCGCTCGGCCTCGCCTACGCGGGCGGTCGGATGCGCGCGCTCGAACGCCCCGAGCCGCCGCTGCGGCGTCCCCACGGCGACAGCCCGCGCGCGCCCGTGGACCCACGCCCACTCAGGGACGCGCGCGTCCCGGTGGACCGACGCCCACCCGCGGACCCGCGCGCGCCCGCAGACGCGCGCCCGCCCTCCGATCTGGATGCCACGGTCGTGACACCCGGGCGCGTGCGCGCGCGGCGCTCGACGCCGGTGCCGGCGCGCGACGCGGACCGGCCACGGGACCGCGCTCCCTACCCCCCCGCCCCGCCCCAGCAGCTGTCATTCGAGGACCCTCCTGCCCGCTCGGAGTAGATCGTCTGCGTCAGTCGCCGACCGTGAGCGCGATTCCGTGGCTGGGTAGGTCGAGCACTCCGCCACCGGCCACGCGGACGACCTCCGCGTGCCCTGAGCGCCGGATCACGCTGGCCGCAAACGCGGCACGCATGCCGCCGGCGCACGCGACCGCCAGAGAGCCCGTGGTCGGAGACGACGTGATCGCGTCGAGGTCGCTCAGGCGGTGCAGGGGCACGCTGTGCGACCCCCGCAGGTGGCCGAGTCGCCACTCGCCCAGCTCGCGCACGTCGATGAGCTTGGCCTCCTCGCGACGAAGCCTCTCGACGAGAGTCGCCACATCCCAGCTGGAGGCTCTCCGAACCTCCAGGCCGCGCTCCAGCCAGCGCTCCGGCTCGCCAGCCGCCAGGCCAACCACGCCCCACAGCCCCACGGCGTGCAGTGCCTCGGCCAGCTCACGCGCGTGATCGGGATCGGAGCCGACCACCACCAGCCGCTGCTCGGGGCTTAGCACCCACCCCGCGCGGGTGCCCTGCGCGCGGCCCGCAGGCAGGTTGATCGCGCCTGGCAGATGTCCCGCATCGAAGGCGTCCGGCGCACGCCCGTCGATCACCCGCGCTCCAGCCGCGATCTCGTCGAGCAGCGCGTCCAGCTCGAGCTCCGGCGGCGGCGGGGGAGCCGCCGCCGTGCGAGCGCGGTTGAGGGCCACAACACGATCGATGTTCGGCGGACGCGGCGGCAGCTCGCGCAGGAGCTCGCCGACGAACACCTCCTCGTCGGCACCGAGCAGCGGGTTGTGAGCGCGCTCGTAGCCGATCGTGGAGCTCGTCTTTCCGCTCAGGCCAGCGCCGCCGCACAGCGATCCGCCCACATGCGCCGGCCACAGCTCCACGTGGTCGCCGAGCTCGAGCAGCTCGCTGAGGCTCCGGTACAGTTCACGCGCGCCCCTCGGAGCCTCCACGGCGAGATCCGGCCGCGCGAGATCCCCCACCAAGAGCGAGTCGCCGGTGAGCACCATCCAGGGATCCGCGCCCCGCGACAGATCGCTGACGAGGATCGACAGGTGCTCCGGGCGGTGTCCCGGTGTCGCCCACACGCGCAGGCGCAGATTCCCCACCTCGAGCTCGTCGTCCGCGGCGATCTCAGCGTGCCCGTTGGCACTCGCCTCCTGGCCTGCGCGCGACGCGTCAGCCGGGGCATGCGCGCGTGCACCGGTTCGCGCCGCCAAGCGCTCGCGGCCCGACACGTGGTCGGCGTGCTGGTGGGTGTCCACGACGTGGGCGATCCGCACACCCTCCGCCGCCGCCATCTCCAGGTACACATCGATATCCCAGCGGGGATCGACCACGACCGCTTGACCGCCGTCGGCCAGGAGGTAGGAGGCACAGCCCAGGTCGCGGTACAGGATCTGACGGAAGATCATCGTAGGACCTCGGCTACGTCGCCGGCGCTCGCCAGGGGCAGGCTGCTCATCGCATCGACCGGGCGCCCGCCATCACCTGAGGAGCGGTCGTCGGGCGTCATCGTGAGATCGCCCACAGACCGTTCGAGCGTGCCTACCAGACGCTCCGCCTGACCCCGAATCTCCTCGACGGCGGTCGTCTCCCACAGCTCGCCCCGGCGCAGGGCACCGAGCGTGAGCATGCGCTCGTCGGCGTCTCCGCGCGAGTCGAGCAGCGCGCCCTCGGCGGTGGTCCGCAGCCCGAGCGCCAGCGGGTCGGCGCTTGCCAGGCCATCGGCGAGCAGCGCATCGAGCAGCGGGTTGCCCGAGCGGCGGATATCCATGCCCGCACCCGTGCACACCACCACCCGCTGGCACGTGAGCGTGCGCACACGCGCGGACCGGCTGGGCGCGACGTCCACCTCCACGCCGGCGCTGGCCGAGCGGGCCGCCAACACCCGTCCGGCCAATCGCTGCACCTGCGCGCCCGCCAGCAGCTCGCGCAGGCGGGAACCGGCCGCCGGCGCCATCCGATGCCGGCGTGCGTCCCACGCGCGGCGTCGCTCGCGCAGGAAGCGCCTGCGCTCTCTCGGCGCGAGCGCAGCCCACAGCTGTGGCGTCACCGGACGCAGGCCGTCGATCGCGTCGCGCCAGTCGTAGCCAGAGCTCTGCATGCTGCCGACGTGCTCTGCGAGCATCCGCCCGAGTGCCGCCAGCGTGACCGGACCGTGCGGCACCGCCGGCGGCGGCGCGGGCGCGCGCAGGCCGGGAAGGTGGGCGTGAGGGAGCTGCCCGCCGCGCGAGAGAGCCAGCACCCAGCCGCGCCGGGAGCTGAGCGACAGCGCCGCATCGACACCGCTCAGCCCCGTGCCGAGCACGAGCGTGAGCCCTCTCGATCCGCCGGAGCTGAGCGCGCCCGGCGCCCACGGGTCGCCGACCACGCGCGGGTCCTGCGGCAGCTGCGCCATTCCTGCGACGCCGGGCGCACCCGTGGCCAGCACGACACGATCGCATGCGATCGGAGCGGCGTCGGCGAGCCGCAGCTCGATGCCCGTGCGCATGCGAGACACACCGAGCACCTCCCCTGCCACCAGCTCGAGCGTGCGCTGCGGCAGCGCAAGCGCGCGGCTGTCGTCGAGCACGGCCCGCAGATACTCGCCGTAAATGCCGCGCGGCAGATAGCTCGCGCGTTCGATTCCCCCCAGTCGCTCGGCCGCCCAGTCGGCGAAATGCGACGGCGCGTCGCAGAACGCGCTCATCCTCTCCGCGGGCACGTTCAGCAGATGCCGTGGGTCTTCCGTGGCGTAGGCCACGCCCGGTCCGAAGCGCCCGCTGCGCTCGATCATCACCACGCGCAGCGGCCCGTCGAAGCGACGCAGGAGGTTCGCCGCGACGAGCGTCCCTGCGCACCCACCACCGACGATCGCCACCACCGGGGCCTTCCTTTGTTGACTGCTCATAGCCGGCTTCCTTTCCTGGCTGCCCATACCCGCATTGTAGACAAAATCCACTGGTTTTGTGCTAATATTTTTCAACGCAGGATCTCCCACTAGCCGAGGACCGAAGATGAGCTTCTCGTTTGTCTCCTTCCCCAACCCCGTCAATGAGGTCACCGCGCGGGTAACCGCCGGCGGCGTCGTGCTGCTCGGGGCACTCGCGCTCGCGCTGCAGCTGCCGTGGCTGTCGGTCGTGCTGGCGGTGGGGTTCCTGCTGCGGGTCATGGCCGGCCCCCGGCTCAGCCCGCTCGCGCTGCTCGCCAGCCGCGTGATCGTGCCACGGCTATCGTGGGCGCCACGCCCGGTCGCGGGGCCACCAAAGCGCTTTGCACAGCTGATCGGTCTGGTGTTCTCGCTCGCGGCCGCATTGCTGTTCTACGTGTTCGCCCTGAACGCGGCCGCCTACGCCGTCCTCGGTGCGCTCGTGCTGGCCGCCGTGCTCGAGTCGGTATTCGGGATCTGCCTGGGCTGCCGCGCGTTCGCGCTGCTGATGCGCGCCGGGGTGATCCCGCCGGAGGTCTGCGAGAGCTGCAACGACATCTGGGCTGCTCGCACACCGCCCGCGGCCACCTCGCCGTCGCGCTAGCGGCAGCGCTCGTCGGCGCCCCGGCTGCGATCAGGCGCCGACGCCGAGCTCAGCAGGCCTGCGCCTTAGGGGGCACGTCGAAGTGGAAGAGCAGCGTCGCGAACGTGTGCTCCGCGGCGTCGAGGTCGGGGGGAGTCTCATGGCCGGCGATCTGCGCCCGCATGGTGGCATGGATCATGCTGAGCAGGAGCTCGGCATGCAGTGCTGGGGGGGCATCGTGGCGGGTGTCGTGCAGGAGCCTCACCAGGCGATCGCGGTGACGAGTGCGGGTCCTCTGGACCGCCGAGTCCTGAGCGGTGGCGATGAAGTGCAGCCACAGCGCATCCGGGTGGGTGCGCATCTCCGTGTAGCAGGCGCGTAGCGACTGGTAGAGGCTCGCCTGCCACGTGGGCGCGGCGGCCATCACCTCGCGGCTGCTCTCAAAGACACGATCGAGCGACCGCTGGTAGGCGGCGAGCATATCCGGGTCGGCATGAACTCCGTGCTGCATCGCTAGCGCGGTTCGGGGACGGGGGCGTACCGGAACAGCATGAGGCAGAAGCTGTGCAGGTCCTCGAGCAGATCGGGGAGCTCCTCGGCACGACCCTGAGCAACACGCTTGTAGAGGACGTCGTAGATCGCGGCCACGAGTCCATCCGCGGCGAGCGGCGGCGGCGACGCGCCGTTGTGCTTGCGCGTGCCGTTTTCGAGCAGAGCGGCAAAGCTGCGCATGTGCCGTTCACGGTGCTCCAGCGCCTGGGCGCCGACCGAGAACACGTCGACGACGCAGAAGCGAGCAAAGCGCGGCTCGCCCGCGATGGAGTCGAGGACCATCTGCAGGCACAGGCGCAGTTGGGCGGGGCCGTCCCCGGGCTCGCCCCATACGGCGCCTACGCGCTCGAGCAGACAGCCGACGGCCTTGTCATAGGTCTGCAGATAGACGTCCTCCCTGCCGGCGAACTGCTCGTAGAACGTGCGCCGCGACACGCCCGCCCTTGCGGCGATCCGCTCGACGGAGCTGCCTCCATATCCGTAGGCGGCCATCGTCGCCACGAGCGCGTTCATGATCCGTTCGCGCTGGTTGCTGACGACGACGCCGCGCGGCAGGCCATGCCGGCCCGAGGGAAGCTGCAGCTCGCGCGGCGAGCCCGCCCTGCGCCTGCGTCCGGCCATCCCGCCTCCCTGCTCACGCTCAGACACGAGGACCACGATATCCGCTCATCTCGGCAAGCGTAACATATTGATCATAAAATCAGTGGACATTATGGTATTGTTTTTCAAGGTCACCGAACCACCAGGTTCGGCTGATGGTTCCGGGCCGCAGCGACGAGCAAGCCACCAAACACGACCAAGGACAAGCTCCCATGCCCTCACCGCCTCGCTCAGCTCTCAGCTCCCCGGCACCCGCCGTCTCCTCGCGCCGCGCGCTCGTTTCGAGCCTGCCGGTACTGGCCGTGACGGTGTTGGCCGCGATCGCCGTGACGCCGGCACATGCCGCGAAGGCTCGCCTCGCTGCGAAAGCCCACAGCGTCACGGTCACGCTCACGAAGGTGGCCGTCGACGGCTCCACGATCACGATCGCCGGGCGCGTGCGCCTCCCGGTCGACACCGCCAGGGAGCGCAGGCGGACGCTGGTCTGGCTGACGCTCACCAGCGGCGCAGGCACGACCGAGCAGAGTGAGACGTTCACCGCCAAGCCCAATGCCGGGGACCGCTTCATCACCACACACGCCACCAAGCTCACCGGAGCGCTGGGCCTCGGCGTGCTCGTCAAGATCGGCGGCAGGGCCTTCGGCAGGAAGGCCATCGGCACCGTCGACGTCGCGGTCTCGACCAAATCGAGCAGCTCCGGCACGACCGGCTCGGGCTCCACGTCCTCCGGCTCCACGTCCTCCGGCTCCACGTCCTCCGGCTCCTCGGGCTCCGGCTCCTCGCCGTCCGGCCCTGGCCCCACGCCGCAGCCCACGACCCTGAACGGCACGTTCGAGCTCGAAACGGGCAGGGAAGCCGGCAGCACGGTCGCGGGCAGCTGGTTTGAGATGTTCGATCCGCCAGCACACACGACTCCGCTGCCAAATGGGAACTCGCCGCTGAAAAACAAGGACTACACGCCGCTGTCTGCGGGCACGGACAACGGTCTAGAGACCTTCGCGTACCAGCCGGCACCCAGCCCGGCGTTCTCGACAGAAGGCAACGCACTCTTCGACGAGATCATGCAGCCGCAGGAGTTCCAGGCCGTCAACTTCAGCGTGGTCACCGAGGAAACGGATCCGCAAACCGGAGAAGCCGACCCGAAGCCGGTGATCGTCGATAGCAACGGGCAGCTCAGTGGTCAGATCACCGCCTGGGCAGTCGGCTGGAACAACCAGTGGTTCAACCAGGGCTCGCCCAAGCCCAACGGCACGCTTCCAGAAGGGACGACGGCGCTGTCGGGAACCTACGACGCGGCCACGGGCCACTACGTCCTCGAATGGAAGAGCCTGATCGTCGGCGGGCCGTTCAAAACCTTCGCGGGCTCATGGCACCTGGAAGGCACGTTTGTCCCCACCGGCTGACACCTCGATGTTCGCCAACGCGACTTGCAGTAGCGGCTTGGCTGTCGCCGCGACACCCAAAACCCCAAACATCAGCCAATGAAAGGAAACACAATGGGTGCAACCCCAACCGCCATTCGGAGGCGCGTGGCGCTGCCGAGGGCCGTTCTACTGGCGCTGGTTCTGAGCGTCGGAGCGCTGGCCGCGTTTGCGAGCGCCGCCGGCGCCGTGACGTTGAAAGGCACGATCCAGCTGACCAAAGGCGCGACCAGCGGGCCAACGCCGTACGCGGGCTCGTGGGTCGAGCTGTATGAGACCGCTAACCCGTCGGTGTTCTTCACCAACCCGTCCTCACCCGCAGCAGACCAGAACTACACGCCGCTGGTCAACGGCACTGAGGGCGTCGACCTCGGCCTGCCCGTACAGGGCATCGCGAGCCCACCGTTCGACGGCGGCGGCAACTCGCTGACGAACACGATCCTCACCCCCGAGCCGTTCGCGGGCGTCAACTTCAGCGCCTACGTGACGTTGAACAGCGCCAAAAAAGCCAAATTCGGCAAGAAGGGCCTGACGGTCAAGGTTGGGGGCGGAAAAGGAGCGACGGTGACCGTCACATCGGCTGACTTCACCGGTTGGACGATCGCCTATGGCGGCGGCTCCTACGACACGCCGGGGTCCACACCCGGCATCGACGGTGGCAACCTCACCGGCTCGCTCACCTGGACCAACCCGAAAAACAAGAGCCTGGGCGGCACGATCACGCTGGACTGGAGCGTGCCGATCGTCAACCCCCCGGGCAATCCGTTCGATGCGTTTACCGCGCAGTGGCAGCTGCAGGGCACCTACGTCCCGTCGTAGCGCAGACGTACTGGAGACGGCTGTCAGCGCTCGTGTGCATCGTGAGCGCTGACAGCCCAGCGGCGAGTCGGGCGCGGTCGAAAAATAAGCTCACAAAGTCAATCTGCTTTATCTAGATATCGATAGGGTGTAAGCCATGGACAGCCTCGTGGATCGTGGGGTCTCAAACGCGCGAACAGGCGAGGCGAAGCGCGTGACGAGCAGGTCGGGGCGCTCACCCGCGCAGGCGATTGTGTTCTGCCTGTTGATGCTGGCTGCGTCGGGGATCCTCGCCGCGGCGGCGCAGGCGTCGGGCAACGCGTCGGCGGCCGCTGGGTTCATCGAGAGCGCCCAGAACAGGGACGGCGGCTTCGGGGCCAAGCGGAGACAGGGCTCGAACCCCGAAGCGAGCCTGTGGGCCGCGACCGCGCTGCTGGCCGCCGGCAAGAATCCGGGGGACGAGTGGGTCAAGGGCGGAGCGAGCCTCGACGAATACCTGGCCTCACACGCCTCCGCCTACACCTCTTTGTCGGACCTTGGCCTGCTGGCGATGGTGCAGAGCGCCGCGCAGGGCTCCTCCTCGTATGGCGACCCGGCCGCCAAGCTCGAGAGCCGTCTGACGGAATCCGCGACCCGCCAGGATCCCGCGGGCGGGGCGCTCGCGATCCTGGGGCTGCTCGCGGTGAACACCGGCGCCGCGCGCACAACCGCGACGGCGGCAGCGCAGGCGCTGCTCGCCTCGTCCACCTCCGACGGCGGATGGGGCAGTGAAGGGCTCTCCGACAGCGCCTCCACGGCTCTCGTCCTGCAGGCACTGGCCGCGGCGGGCGTCGCAAGCGCGAGCACCCCCGCGGTCCAGGCCGGCGTCGCCTACCTGCACAGGGCGCAGGCCAACGACGGCTCGATCGCCGCGTCGATCCGCACCGACCAGGCGATCGCGAGCGGATCGGTCACGGCGACCGCCTTCACGATCCAGGCACTCGAGGCGCTTGGACTGCCGACGCTGAGGACGCCCACCGGCAAGTCGGTCCTGGAAGGGCTGACCCAGTACCAGCAGCAGGGCAGCGGCGGCCTGACCTCGGACGGCTCGCTCTACAGCCAGGTCCCACCGTCGGTGACCGAAACCGCCGAGGCGTTTGCGGCCTTCGACGGGATCACCTTGCCCCTGGCGAGCGTTGCGCGCATCACCTCCGGCCCCCCGAGCAAGACATCCTCGAGCACTTCGCCGGCCAAGTCCAATCACGTCAGCTCGGGGACCGCCTCGCAGGGCGTGAGCGGCACGTCCAGCAGCGGCAGCGACCGCGGCGCCTTCAAGCAGGCGACCGCCGCGGGCACCACGGCGGCCTCGAGCAAGGCCAGATCCCACACCAGCGGGGCCAAGCCGGGCAGCGCCAGGAAGACGAGGACCGCCGCTAAGCAGCCGCCCACGGCCGCGCCCGTCGGCGGCACGTCGGTCAGCGGCGAAGTCGTCGGGGATGCCAAGCCCGCGAAGCTCGTGAGCGTCGCCGGCCAGAGCGCGGGCGGGCTGACCGCCGCCGAGAAGGCCACGCTGCTGCTGGCCGGGCTGCTACTGGCGTCGGCGCTGCTCGGAGGATTCGTCGACGCGCGGCGCCCCAGACGCGACGGGCGCTCGCTGGCGGCGGTGAGCGTCGCCGCGTCGGCGAGCTTCCTGGCCGGCGCGCGCGCACGGGGCGCCGCGGCGCCGTTCGCGGTGCTGCTGGTCGGCGTCACGCTGATCGCGCTTCCGTTCGCCACCGACATGTTCGATCGAGCGCCCGGGGGCGCCCGCATGATCACGGCGTTCGAGCCCTACATGCGGCCCGCGCGCCTTGCCTCCTACGACCTGGACGTCCGTCAGCTGGACGAAGGGTTCACCCAGGCTGCCGCCAAGGGACCCGCGCTGCTCTCCCCGCACGCCGGCGGCGCGGCGGCGCGGCGGCAGTTCGACGCGAGCGATCCGCAACTGATCCAGTTCGACCAGCAGTGGCCGCAGATCGACGGCACGCTCACCAGCCTGCTCGGCACGATCGAGGCCAACCGCGAGAACTACGAAGCGGTCGCGGCGCTGCCGCGGTTCACGCTGTTCCCCTGGTTCTTCATCGCGCCCGGCGCGATCCTGCTCCTGCTCGCCATCGCCGCGCTGGCTGCACCCGGCGCGTGGCGCATCCTGCGGTGGGCGATCGTGGCGCTCGGGATCGGGCTGATCCTCGCCCCGTTGGCCTTCCAGATGTGGAGTCGCGCACCCAGGGGGGCAGAGATGGTCAGCTCCTTCCGCACCGTCGAGACGAGAAGTCTCGTCACCAAGGTTCAGAACGACTTCGCGACGATCACGACCGGCGAGGGCGCGCTGGGCGGCGAACTGGTGCCGGCGCTTGAAGCGCACGGGCTGAGCGCCGCGCAGATCGACAAGGCGCTGCCGGCCCTCGCCACGCTCGAAGGTCGCTGGGTCCAGATCCTGCAGAGTCTCACGCCGATGATCGGCGTGATGAGCGACAACATCGCCAACTACCAGGCCGTGGCGGCGCTGCCAGCGTTCGGCCTGTTTCCCTGGCTCTTCCTGACCCCGGGCCTGCTGGTCGTGGCACTGGTCCTGCTGAGCGCCAGCGGCGTGCGCCTTCCGATCCGCCGCCGGCTGCGAGCGGTCGAGCCACAAGCCGCATGAACGTCAACCTCTCACCAACGCCAAGGAGCGCCATGCCCGCAACCCCCACCACACCCCATCGCCCCTCCGGCTCGCATCGCCGGTCCCGCTCGCTCGCCGTCGCCGCAGCGCTCGTCGTGGGCACCGGCGCGCTCGCCGCCGCGCCGGCGTCGGCCGCGGCCGCCACGCCCGTCCGCGGCACCCTCACGATCGCCCCCGGCAAGTATGTGCCGGCCAAGCACGGCAAGGCCGCGCACTACACCGGCTCGTACTTTCGGATGCTGCTCCCCGGCGCCACGGACAAGTACTTCCGCAACCCCAACTCCAAGGCCAAGGACAAGACCTACACCCTGTTCGTGCCCGGCAGCGAGCGCGGCCTGCGACTCGGATCCTTCCAGCCGCCGCCCACGCCGGCGTTCGCCAGCGACGGCTTCGCGCTCGCGAGCAGCATCGTCGAGCCGATGACGTTCGCGGGGATCGACTTCAGCATCTCGACCGCCGCGACCGACGCGCAGAGCGGGCAGACGGACGTCGCGCCGAGCCTGAGCGTCAGCGGGAGTCAGGTGAGCGGCAACTTCAGCGCCTGGACGGCCGAGTGGAACAGCATCTACTTCAACCAGGGCGCGCCCAAGCCCGGCTCGGAACCGTACCCAGGACCAACCCGTCCCGTGATCGGTACCTACAACAGCAAGACCAAGGCCTATCAGATCATCTGGTACAGCCTGATCGTCGGCGGGCCGTTCAACGGCTTCACCGGCTACTGGCATCTGCAAGGGACGCTCGCGCCGAGCACCTGAGCGACCCGAACGCCACACCAAGGATCGACCGTGAACATGACCATCCACCCGAGCACCGTGCCGCTCGCCGCCGACCGCGTCAGCCAGGCGCTGTCGGGGATCTCAGAAGCCCTCAAGCAGCCGGTGCACGTAGTCGCGCTGCTGCTGCTGGCGATCCTCGCGTTCGAGCTCGGACGCATCGCGATGGAGGGCTGGCGCAGGGTTCGTCCGGGCGCGCCACCGCTCGAGCAGATCGCCTCGCGGGCGATGGCCGACGCGGCGAACGCCAGCTCGCTGGCGCGCTGGGCGCCGGGCCCGCTCGCCGAGCGCGCGGTGCTCGGCCTCGTCGAGGCGGTTCAGTCGGGTGGGCGCGATGCCGTCGAGAACGCCCTTGCGAGCTACGAGCTGCAGATCCAGCGGCGACTGGACCGCACCCGCGTGCTGGTGCGGGCCGGACCCGCGGTTGGGCTGATGGGGACGCTGATCCCGCTCGCCCCCGGGCTCGCGGCGCTGGGCAACGGCAGCTACACGCAGCTGGCCGGCGATCTCAAGGTGGCGTTCGCGGCGACCGTCGTCGGGATCCTCGTCGGCACCGGCGCGTTCACGCTCACGCTCGTGCGCACGCGCGTCTACACCGAGGATCTGGCTGCGCTCGAGCGCGCGGTCGCCTCCCGCGAGCCACAGGCCCCGCCCCACCACCGCGTGGCCGCCGCCGTCGGAGAACACACCGCATGAGTCGCGTCGGGCTCGGACGCCACGGGCAGCTCGACTCCGATGCCGGGGATCCGCTGGACGGCCTCGTCAACATGTTCGACCTCGGGCTCGTGCTGGCGGTGGCCTTCCTCATCGCCGGACTAGCCCTGGGTGGCGGCAAGCAGAGTCACGAGACCAAGCCGAAGGCCTCGAGCGAACAGACGCTCACCACGCCCTCCGCCCACCAGTCCGCGTCCGGTCAGGGTCGCGCGGTCGGCCAGGTCTACCAACTGCCCAACGGGAAGTTGGTGCTCGTCAAGCCCAAGGGCAGCGGCGCGACGGCGACACCGTAGGCAGCCCGTCCGCCGCGCCTCCCCGCCGCAGTCCCGCGACGGCTCGCCCCAGCCGCAGACGGCCGCCGCCTATCATTGCGCGGACGATGCCCGCCCCCCCGTCCTCGGCGCCCGCCTCAGTCGCAGATGTGGCCGCGGGCCTGCGCGAGGTGGGCTATCTTCCCGGCGAGTCGACCGCGCTGGTCTCGTTCCTGGCCACGAGGCTCGGCAAGCCCGTGCTCGTCGAGGGACCCGCGGGCGTGGGCAAGACGGAGCTCGCCAAGGCGCTCGCCTCCTATCTGGGCCGTGAGCTCGTGCGCCTGCAGTGCTACGAGGGCCTGGACGAGGCGAAGGCGCTGTACGAGTGGAACTACCGCAAGCAGCTGTTGCGCATCCAGGCCGAGGCTTCGGACACCGGCTGGGAGGCCGTCCAGGAGGACATCTTCGGCGAGGAGTTCCTGCTGGCGCGACCGCTGATGACCGCGATCGCCTCCGAGCAGCCGGTGGTGCTGCTGATCGACGAGATCGACAAGACCGACCAGGAGTTCGAGGCGATGCTGCTGGAGGTGCTCTCCGACTTTCAGATCTCGATCCCCGAGCTGGGCCGGGTCGAGTCGCGCACGCACCCAATCGTGCTGCTCACCTCCAACAACTCGCGCGAGCTGACCGAGGCGCTCAAGCGCCGCTGCCTGTACCTGTGGCTCGACTATCCCGAGCTCGAGCACGAGCTCGAGATCGTGCGGCTGCACGCGCCCGAGCTCTCAGAGACGGTGGCCCGGCGTCTGGTGGAGGTCATCGGCATGGTGCGCGCGCTGGACCTGAAGAAGCCGCCGTCGATCGCCGAGTCGATCGACTGGGCTCGCGCCCTGCTGCTGCTCGGGGTCAAGGAAATCGACGCGGACACGTTCACCGAAACGATGTCGGTGATCGTCAAGCACCGCACCGACATGGACGTGGTGGCCGACCGTGTGGGGCTGAAGCTCTCCTCGCCCGCCGACGTCGCCTGACGCACGATCCTGACGCGCGATCGTTACAAGGTTGAACCATTACAAACTTGAAGGTTCAATGAACGGGATACGCCACGCGGCGCGCGGCCCCGCGCGCAACCCCGACCTGGAGGGCCTGCCCGCGCGCATCCTCGAGCTCGGCGAGGAGCTGCGCCGCGAAGGCGTGAAGGTCGGCACCTCGGAGATGCTCGACGCGTTCGAGGTGCTGCGCGAGATCAGCTGGACCTCGCAGGAGGACTTCCGCGAGGCGCTCGCGGCGACACTCGCCAAGAGCCAGGAGGACAGGCGCGTGTTCGAGCTGGTGTTCGACCGCTTCTTCTTCCGCGCCGTCGAGATCGCCGCCTCGCGCGAGGGCGTCCGCGAGGAGGACCTGGCGGCGCTGGGAGAGCTCTCCGAGGATCAGCTGGAGGAGCTGCGTGCACAGATCGCGGCCGCCCTGCGCGACGGCTCGGAGGGCGCGATGCGCGATCTCGCGCGCATGGCGATCGCGGCGTTCGCCCGCCGCCAGGAGGGCTCGGGGGTGATCGGCGTGGACGTGCAGCGCATCCGCCGCGCGCTCGGCCTGCGCGCCGAGCCGCAGCCCGAGCTGCCGCCGGAGGACCCGCGGCGCGAAGGCCTGCCCAGGGACGCGCTGCGCCGCTTCGAGGCGCTGCTGCGCCGCGAGCTCGAGCGTGCTCAGATCGAGCGCACGGGCAACCTCCCGCCGGCGCGCCCGCTGGGAGAGCTCGACCGCGCGCTGCCCTCCGGTCCGCTCGCCGACCTCGCGGCAGTGCAGCGCGTGGTCGCGCAGCTGCGCCGGCGCCTGGCCACGCAGGGCATGCAGAACCGCGGCCATCGCCGCCACGCGCACGTCGACGTGCGGCGCACGATGCGCGCGTCGCTGCAGACGGGCGGCGTGCCCGTGGTGCTCAAGTACCGCCCGCGACGCCCCAAACGCCCCGAGATCTACGTCCTGTGCGACGTGTCCACCAGCGTCACCTCCGCATCGGTCTTCTTCCTGTCCGTGCTGCACGCGCTGCACGACACGTTCCGCAAGATGCGCTCGTTCGTGTTCATCGAGCGCATCTCGGAGGTCACCGACGTCTTCGAACACGAGCGCAACTTCAAAGCCGTCAGCGAACGGATCTCCGGTGACGCGGGCGTGGCGGACATCTCCGGCTACACCGACTACGGGCGCGTGTGGTCGGAGTTCCTGGCGCAGGTCGAGGACGACCTGCATCCACGCGCCACCGTGATCGTGCTCGGCGACGCGCGCACCAACGGGCGCGATCCGCGCGCGGACGTGTTCGCGCAGATCGCCGCGCGCGCCGGGCGCACATTCTGGCTGAACCCCGAGCCGCGCCTGTACTGGAACTACGGCGATTCGGTGATCGCCGCCTACGAGGAGTTCTGCACGGCGTTCGAGTGCTGGACGACAGCGCAGCTGGAGGATTTCGTGCGGGCGCTGACGCGGCCGGTCATCGCCGCGCGATAGACGCGACATCGAGACCGGACCCGAGGACACCGAGATCGTCGCGTCTGGCTGAACCGCCTGCTCCGTCTGACTCCACCGACCAGTGACCTTCGTGCTCGGAGCCGTGCGCGAGCCTTGCACGGAGATTGCCATCGGTGCTTGTACTCGTCCTCGCCGGATGAATCGATTGTCGATTTTATGGAACAATTGCGCTCGTTGTGACAGTGGCGATCACGACCAACCCGAGCGGCGCCTCCCCTAAGCCCAGCGACGACGGCAAGTCATCACCTCCTGCTCGCAAAGACCGAGGCCTGGAGGAACGCTGCTGTGCGGCCGTCGGACTCGGCTGGCAGATGGCCGAGCTCTACTCCGATTCGCTGCCCAAGGACGAGGAGGTGCCACCGCCCGCGGCGGTGTCGGCGTCTACGAGTGATCTGCCCGGCGCTGGCCACCTGCGCGATGAGGAGAAGCTGGAGCTGCGTCTCGGCCAGATCGAACACGGGCTGGAATCCCTGGCTCGCCCGACAGCGGATCCGCGGTTGGCGGATCTCCTCGACTGCTTTAGGCGGGATTGCGGCGACGAGGCTGGCGACCTTGATGGCGCCGTTCTCCTTGACCTGCGTAGAAAAGGTGAGCTGTCCGAGATGATGCGCGGACTGCACGAAAAGATCGTGAGCGCGCTCACGATCACCGACTTCCGCCTGGGTAAGAGCTATAGCCTAGGCTGCGACTTGGCAAATGTGACGCGCGAAGGGCAAACTGACGAGGAGTTCGTCGCGCACCTGGACCCCAAGTACCTCGGGAAACTGATTCCGTGGTGTCTCGACCTGAAAACGGCGCTGCCCGAGCACACGGGGCAAGGGGTTGCGGACTCCCTGCGGCGCTGGCGAAACTGGTCGCTCAACAGGCCTTGGGAGACCGTTGAGCGAGCTGACTTTGATCGCCGCCTTCGGCGACAGGGCCAGCGCTGGCGGGCGATTCTGACGGGGGAGAAGGCGGCGCGCGACCTGCTCACAACGACGAGCTATATCCAGGCCGCTGAGCAGCTGCTCGCCGACGCAGCGCACGTCGGCTTCGGCTTCATGAAGAAGTTCTGGTGGGCGTTGCTAATCGCGGCGATGTTGCTTGCAGGCGGCATCTACCTGCTCACCCGAGGCAACGGTGGCGGCAATCTCATCGGTGGTATTGCGGGCATTGCGGCCAGCCTGGGAATCACCTGGAAGACGGCGACTCCCGCCCTGACGAACGTGGCCGAAAAACTCGGCACTCCACTGTGGGGCGCCGAGCTCGACACGGCGATCGCGACCGCCGTGACCGACCCGAGCATTCCCGCCGGCGCCGGGTCCCAGCTCGAAGTGGTCGACGTGGCGCCCCCACCGGTCGGCGCGGCAACCGACAGACAGCTCGCGAGGAAGGCTGTCCGCGAGGTCTGGAAGAGCCTCGACTTCTCCACACGGAGGCGTGCGCTGGGTCGCGGCTCGCCGCTGAAAGCCCTCGCGTATCGCCTGCCAGCGTTGCGTTCCCGCTCGCCGCGGCCCTTTATGCCACACGACCGATACACCAGCCACGTGCAGTCGCTGCTCGAGGAGCGCGTGGCCGGCAAGCGACTCGAAACCTCTGCGCTAACGACTGATCAGCTGAACTCCGAATTCGGTCCCAACGACTTCGGCTGGATGAAGACCGGTGTCGAGGCGTGCCTTACGTGGCTTGAGGACTCCAAGGCCGCGTTTGGTCAGACTCCCGCCGAAGAGGAGCTCGGCGAGCAAGCTGTCATCGTTCTATTCGCCGACTGGGCCACGAGCACCGAAGGCGCCCGACGGCTCGCGGCCAGAATCACCGAGCGGCTAGAAGCATCGGCCACCGAACACCACCTGATCCACCTGGGTGATGTCTACTACTGCGGCCTCCCGGACGAGTATAAGAGCCGATTTCTAAAGTACTGGCCGGCGAAAGGCATCGAACGTGTCAGATCCTGGAACCTAAACGGCAACCACGACATGTACTCCGGCGGGCAAGGCTACTTCTCGCTCGTGTCAGAGGACGGAGGCAAGATTGGTCCCGAAGCAAAAGCCTTCGCACACCAGAAACGCACAAGCTACTTTTGCCTCAGAAATGATCACTGGCAGATAATTGGACTGGACTCCGCCTATATCGACAACGATTTGGCGCCTGAGCAGATGGGACACGTTGAGGCGTGGGTGAACGACGACGGTGCTCCCGCCCGCAAGACGATTCTCCTCAGCCACCACCAGCTCGGCAGCTCTCATGCGCCGCGAGACGTCAGCGCCGGCATCCGCGACAAGACGAAGAGGATTCGGGAAAGCGGACGGGTACACGCGTGGTTCTGGGGCCATGAGCACCGCTGCGTCGCCTACCGGGAGTACCTAGGCGTGAAATGCCCCGTCCTGATCGGCAATGGCGGCGTGCCGGAACTGCTCTCATCGGGCGTGCTGACGCTGACAGGTGCCTTTCAAGCCGTCGCAGGCTTCTTTGGCAACCTGTTCGCACGTGCGCGCCACCCGTTCGTGCGCCGTCCGCGCGTCGACTTCGAGCCCCAACCAGTGCGCGACGGCCAAGGCTACTCCTGGGAGCCGCTCGGCTTCGTCGTGATCTCGCTCAACGGCCCACGTGGAAAGGCGATCTACGTCAACGATGACGGCGAGGAACACGAAATAAGCCTCTTCACGGTCTGAGCTGCTCAGGCTCACCCAAACGCTTTCTCAGCGGACGAAGCCGCTCGATGCCGACGCGTGGCGTCCAGCGCGCTAGCATCCGCGCACGATCACAGCAGACACCAGGGGTGCTGGCGGGAAGGCCGGCTGAGATGACGTCCATTGGGGTCCCACCCACCCCACGATCCACCGGCGTCGACCCTTAGAACCTGTGGGGTAATGCCCGCGAAGGGAGCGAAGTGGCCACCGAACTGCAGTCTCGCGCACAGCCCTCGCGAAGGGATGCGGCTTCGGACGCCACGCCCGCCGCGGAGGGTCACGCCCGCGCAGCGAACGACGACGCGGTCGCGCTGGAGGGCGTCGGACGCACATATGGCGAGCGCGGCGCGAGGTCTGTGCAAGCGCTCGCGGACGTGTCCATGCGCGCCGCCCCCGGCGAGCTGCTGGCGGTGGTCGGGCCGAGCGGCTGCGGCAAGACGACGCTGCTTGAGCTGATCTGCGGGCTGCAGGCGCCGGACGCCGGCTCGATCGCGTGCGCGCCGGCGGTGCTGATGCCCCAGCGCGACCTGCTGCTGCCGTGGCTGAGCGCCGTCGACAACGCGGCGCTGGCGCTGCGCATCGCACACGTGTCCCGTGCGCACGCACGCGCGCAAGCGGACGCGCTGTTCGCGGAGCTGGGGCTGGACGGCTTCCAGCACGCGCGCCCGCACGCGCTCTCCGGCGGCATGCGCCAGCGCGTGGCCTTCCTGCGCACGCTCCTGTCCGGCAAGCCGCTGCTGTGCCTGGACGAGCCGTTCGGCGCGCTCGACACGATCACGCGCGGGGAGATGCAGGAGTGGCTCGGCGGGACGCTCGCGCGCGAGCCGCGCACGGTCGTGCTCGTGACCCACGACGTCGAGGAGGCCGTGCTGCTGGCCGATCGCGTGGTCGTGCTCTCGCAGCGGCCCGGACGGGTGATCGCGCAGCTGGAGATCGAGCTGCCCCGCCCGCGCCACCGCACCGACGCGGACGTCGTCGCCCTGCGCGAGCGCGCGCTCGACGCTCTGGCGACGGGCGAGCTGCGATGAGCGCTCGCCCCACACGCGCGCGTGACGGATGGGGTGGCGGATGGGGTGGCTGGGCTTCGGGTCGGAGCGCCTGGGCGCCGCTGCTGCTGAGCGCCGCGCTGCTCGGCGCGTGGGAGCTGTATGCGGACTTCGCCGGCGTTCAAGAAGACCTGCTGCCCGCCCCCCACGCGGTGGCGGCGGCCCTGTGGAACAACGGCGCTCTGGTGTGGCGGAACTTCGCGGTAACCGCCGAGCAGGTCGTGCTCGGGCTCGCGCTGGCGCTCGCCAGCGGCTTCGCGCTCGCGATCGCGATTCACCTGTTCCCGCTGCTGCGCCGCGCCGTGTACCCGCTGGCGGTCGGCTCTCAGGCCGTGCCGATCCCCGTGATCGGAGTGCTGCTGGTGTTCTGGTGGGGCTTCGGGATCTTCCCCAAGCTGGTCGTGATCGCGCTGATCTGCTTCTTCCCCGTGGTGGTCAGCACCGTCGACGGCCTGGCCGCCGTGGACCCCGAGCAGCCCAAGCTGCTGCGCACGCTCGACGCCTCGCGCTGGCAGGCATTCCGCTTCGCCGAGCTTCCGGCGGCGCTGCCGGCGGCACTCAGCGGCGCGCGGATCGCCCTGGCGGTCGGGGTGATCGGCGCATTCATCGCCGAGACCAGCACCCCGACCTCGGAAGCCTATTCGGGCCTCGGACGCGAGATCATCACCGACGCCGGCGGCTTTCAGACGGCGCGCGCGTACGCTGCGACAGCGGTGCTGTTCGCGTTCGCCATCGCCTGCTTCTATGCCCTTGCCCTTGCCGAGCGCAAGCTCGTCCCCTGGAAGACCCGAGCACGAGGAGAGACAACTTGAGGAACCACTCTGCGAGACGCATGCTCGCCCGTGCGGGCGTGGTGATCGCGCTCGCGCTCTCCCTGTCGGCGTGCGGCGCCAAGACGGACGTGATCTCCGCGGCTGCCACCAAGCCGTTCAAGGTGATGCTCGACTGGTTCCCCAACGCCGACCACGCGGCGCTGTATTCCGCGATCGCCCACGGCGACTTCCGCGCGGTCGGCCTGAGCGTCGAACCGGTCATTCCCGCCGAAACCGCCGAACCGCTGAAGCTGCTCGCCGCCGGCAAGGTGGACATGGCGATCTCCTATGAGCCGCAGCTGCTGCTCGCGCGCGACGAGGGCCTGAAGCTGGTGTCGATCGGAGCGCTCGTGCAGCGGCCGCTGACGTCGATCATCGCGCTGCCCGAAGCGCACGTGAGCAGCGTCGCCGGCCTCGCCGGCAAGACCGTCGGCACAGCCGGGATCCCCTACCAGGCGGCCGAGCTGCGAACCGTGCTGCAGGGCGCCGGCGTGAGCCCCGCGAAGGTCAAGGAAGTGAACGTCGGCTTCAACCTCGTGGCGGCGATGCTCTCCGGGAAGGTGGCGGCGACGCTCGGCGGCTACTGGAACTACGAGGCGATTCAGCTGCGCCTGATGCACAAGCATCCGCTCGTGATCCCCGTCGATCAGGCTGGGGTGCCGAGCTACGACGAGCTGGTGCTGGTGGTGCGCGAAGACGAGGCGCGCACGCGCGGCCAGGACCTGCGGGCGTTCCTGCAGGCGCTCACGCGCGGCGAGCACGAGGTCCGATCCGACCCCGCGGCGGCGGCGGCGCTCGTCGTCAAGGCGAACCCGTCGCTGGAAGCAAAGCTCCAGCTCGAATCGATCGAGCAGACGCTGCCGGCGGCGCAGCCGGCGAATGCCAGCGACCCGTATGGCTGGCAGAGCCCGTCGGCGTGGGCGGCGTTCGGGAACTGGATGTACTCGCACGACCTGCTGCAGCACAACCCGGACGCCGGACTGCCCCCGTTCACGAACGAGTTCCTGCCCGGCCAGGGCATCTGAGGCGACCGGCAGGCGGCCCCGACGGGCAGGCGTGCGCGACCGGCACGCGTACGGGCGGGCGGGCGCACGTACACTGACGCGCATGGCGCGGATCGGACTGCTCACCGGCGGGGGCGATTGCCCGGGACTGAACGGGGTCATCCGCGCGGTCGTACGGCGCGGCCTGACCGAAGGGCACGACTTCCTCGGGTTTCGCCGAGGCTGGGCAGGCGTGCTCGACGATGACGCGATCGAGCTGACGCTGCAGAACACCGCCGGCATCCTGCCGCGGGGCGGCACGATCCTGGGCACGTCGCGCACCAACCCCTACACCGAGGCTGGAGACGGCACGGCGCTCGTGCGGCGTGCGCTGGAGAAGCGCGGCGTGGACGCGCTGATACCCATCGGCGGCGAGGACACGCTCGGCGTCGCCCTGCGCCTGCACCGCGATGGCGTGCCCGTCGTCGGCGTGCCCAAGACGATCGACGACGACCTCGCCGGCACCGACGTGACGGTCGGCTTCCAGACGGCTGTGCAGATCGTCACCGACGCGATCGACCGCCTGCGCACGACCGCCGAGTCCCACAACCGGGTGATGGTCGTCGAGGTGATGGGGCGGCACGCCGGCTGGATCGCAACGTACGCGGGCATGGCCGGCGGGGCCGACGCGATCCTCGTGCCGGAGCGGCCGTTCGACATCGAGGAGGTCGTCGCGCACCTGCGTCGCCGCCACGAAACCGGCCGCAGCTTCTCGATCGTCGTCGTCGCGGAGGGGGCGACGCCGCGCGAGGGAACGCTGCAGACCCGCGAGGGGACGGGCACGGACGCCTTCGGGCACGCGCGGCTCGGCGGGATCGGCGTGACGCTCGAGGGCGAGATCGAACGCCGCACGGGCTTCGAGACCCGCGTCACGATCCTCGGCCACGTGCAGCGCGGCGGCACGCCCGTGGCGTACGACCGCGTGCTCGCGACGCGCCTCGGCGTGGCGGCGATGGACGCCGCGGCAGCCGGGCGCTTCGGCTCGATGGTCGCCTCGCGCGGGAGCGAGATCGTCGAGGTGACGCTCGAGGAGGCGCTGCGCGAGCCCAAGCTGCTGGACCCCGAGCTGTACGAGACCGCCGAGCTGTTCTTCGGCTGAGTCGCCGCACACAAGCCCATGCTTCACTGATCTGACGATGGCGCAGGCGACCCCGGTCCGAACCATGCGGGCGATGGTCTTCGAGGAGGTCGGGCAACCGCTGCGCGCCGTCGAGCGGCCGATCCCCCAGCCGGGCCCCGGGCAGCTGCTGGTGCGCGTGCAGGCGTGCGGCGTGTGCCGCACCGACCTGCACCTGCTCGACGGCGAGGTCGAGATCCCCTCCCCGCCGCGCATCCTCGGACACCAGATCGTCGGGATCGTCGAGTCGGGCGATGAGAGGAGCGCGCCGCCAGATCCGGGCTCCGAGCGCCGCGTGGGCGTGCCGTGGCTGGGATGGACCGACGGCGAATGCGCCTACTGCAAGAGCGAGCGCGAGAACCTGTGTACGAGCGCGCGCTTCACCGGGCGGGACATCGACGGCGGGTACGCGCAGTACGCGGTCGCCGACGAGCGCTACTGCTTCCCGATCCCGCCGAGCTACACCAGCGAGCAGGCGGCTCCATTGCTGTGCGCCGGGCTGATCGGCTACCGGGCGCTGCGGATGTGCGGCGACGGGCCGCGACTGGGCTTCTACGGCTTCGGGGACGCCGCGCACATCCTCACGCAGATCTGCCGCTGGCAGGGGCGCCAGGTGTACGCGTTCACCCGGCCGGGCGACGACGCGGCGCAGGACTTCGCGCGCGAGCTCGGCGCCGTGTGGGCGGGCTCATCCGAGGAGCCGCCGCCGGAGCCGCTGGACGCGGCGATCATCTTCGCCCCGGTCGGGGCGCTCGTACCGCTCGCGCTGCGCGCGGTCGCGCCCGGAGGGACGGTCGTGTGCGGCGGCATACACATGAGCGAGATCCCCGCCTTCCCGTACGAGATCCTGTGGCAGGAGCGTGTCGTGCGCTCGGTCGCCAACCTCACCCGTCGCGACGGCGAGGAGCTGCTCGCGCTCGCGCCGCGCGCGGGCGTGAAGACGCGCGTCACCACATATCCCCTGGAGCACGCCAACGACGCGCTCGCGGATCTGCGCGCCGGACGCTTCACCGGGGCTGCGGTGCTGGTGCCGTGAGAGGCATGCCGATGCGAAGCTCGGTGACGAGAGGTGCGCTTGGAGGCCAAGATCCGCGGGGACAGAATGTCGGAACGATTCGGCATCCGGTCGCGCAGTGGTGTATTGTCCATACCTTCAGTCGACGCGGCTGAGACGAGGAGCGATGGCGAGCGCAAGCCCAGAGAAGACTAGGTGGATGCGAGGTCCTTCGACGCCGCTGCGAGGCGCGTTGCTCGGACTTCTGCTCGAACGGCCGGGGCACGGGGGAGATCTCGCGAACCGTCTGGCCGCACGGCTTGGCGAGACCTGGCGCGTCGACACCAACGACGTATACAGGCTGCTCGAGCAGCTCGAGAAGACGGGGCTGGCGGTCTCGCGCGACGAGCCCAAGCGCAACAACCATCGTCGCACGCATCTCGTCTACTACCCCACCGAGGAGAGCTCGGAGGCGCTGACGCTGTGGATGGAGACGCTGCTCCCCCGCGAGCCCGTGCGCCTGGGACTGCAGGCGAAGCTGTCGGTGGCGCGCGAGCAGGACGCGCACCGCCTGCTCGCGGCGCTGCGTGCATACGAGCGCGAGTGCCTGATGCTGGCCCAGCTCGTCAGCCCGACCGATGGTCGGGGGCGCTCGTGGACGGCACTGTGCATGGACTGCACGCGTGATGCCGTGTACGGGCAGCTCGAAGTCGAGATCACGTGGGCAACGCGCACCCGCCAGCGCATCAACGAGTTCCTGGAACGCAGCCGGTAGCGTCACCGCCGCGATGACGCCGCTGCTCTCCTTCCTGAACGTCAGCAAGCGCTATCCCGACGGCGGCCGTGACATCCTCGTGCTCGACCGCGTGTCGCTGGAGGTCAACGCCGGCGTCTCGGTCGGGATCCGCGGGGCGCGGCGCTCGGGCAAGTCCACGCTGCTGCGCCTGGCAGCGGGGATCGCGCTGCCGGACTCCGGCACGATCTGCTTCGAAGGTCGCGACCTCGCGCAGATGGCGAGTCGCGAGCGCGGCCGTCTGCTGCGCGGCGAGATCGCGTTCATGTCGGCCGCCGACTGGCGCGCGACTCCTGGGGAGAGCGTCGTCGACCACGTGGCCACCTCGCTGGGAAGCGAGGGGTTGACGATGCGCGAGGCCAGGCGCCGCGCGGTGCTGGTGCTGGACCAGGTGGAGATCGGCGCGGCTGGCGCCGAGGAGCCGACGACGTCGCTGTCGCAGACCGAGCGCGCGCGTGTGATGCTCGCGCGGGCGCTCGCTCGCGAGCCGCGGCTGCTGATGCTCGACGAACCGCCCCAGCTGCCGAGCCTCGGTGAGTGCGACCGCTTCTACGCGCTGCTGCGCTCGGCGGCGCGCGAGCACGACATCACGCTGCTGATGGCCTCCGAGGAAATGTCCGCGCTGGGGGGACTCGGGGTGATGATGTCGATCAACGACGGCGAGCTGACCTCCACCGAAGCGCGGGGCACGGTCGTGGCGCTGCCCGGGCGCAGGCGCGCCGGGGCGGAGCGTTCCGCGCAGTGAGCACGCTCGAGCTGCGCGATGTCGTCAAGCACTACTCGACCGACATAGAGACCGTCAAGGCCGTCGACGGCGTCTCGCTGACGGTCTCCGGCGGTGAGTTCGTGGCGCTGTACGGCCCGAGCGGCTCGGGCAAGACGACCCTGCTGATGCTGGCGGCGGCGCTCAGCACCCCCGACAGCGGCAGCATCTCCTTCGACGGGCAGGTGCTCGCCGAGCTCTCCGAGCGCGACAGCGCGCTGTACAGGCGCCGCGACGTGGGCTTCGTCTTCCAGGCCTTCCACCTGATGCCGCACACCTCGGCGCTGGACAACGCGACGATCAAGCTGACCGGCGACGGGTGCACGCTGCGCGAGGGTCGGCGCAGGGCGCTGCCGTGGCTCGAGCGCGTGGGCCTAGCCGCGCGGGCGGATTACACGCCCGAGCAGCTGTCGATGGGTGAGCGCCAGCGGATCGCGATCGCGCGGGCGCTCGCCAACGAGCCGCGGCTGCTGCTCGCCGACGAGCCGACCGGCAACCTTGACTCCAAGCGCAGCCGGGAGATACTTGCGCTCATGCGCGACATCTGCCACGAGCGCGGCATCCCCGGGCTGCTGGTCACGCACGACCTCGACGCGGCGCCGTTCGCCGATCGCGTTCACACGCTGCGAGACGGACATATGGCCGACGGAATAGATCCGGAGCTGGCAGCGACCTCATCGTGAAGCGCCGCTTGAACCCCTCGATAGCGGGGGTCCGTGTGAGCATGCTGGCGCACCTGTACCGGGTCCGGCTGCGCTCGCATGCAATCCAGGAGCTGCTGGCCGGCAGCGGCATCGCCGTCGGCGTGGCGCTCGTCCTGGGTGTGCTCGTCGCCAACGCCAGCCTGACCGGCTCGGCGGGAGAGCTCGTGCATCAGCTGGTGGGCTCGGCGCGGCTGCAGCTGGCGGCCCGCTCGCAGGATGGATTCGACGAACAGCTCGCCAGCGCCAGCGGCCGCCTCGCTGGCGTGCGGGTGGCGGCGCCGGTGCTGCGCGAGAACATCGCCGTGGTCGGGCCGCACGGCCGCCAGTCGGTGCAGCTGCTCGGCGTCACCGCGGCGGTGACGCGCCTGGGCGGCTTCGGCACCCGCGAGCTCGGGCTGAGCGGATTCCGGTTCACAGGTGGGGTGATCCTGCCCGAAAGCGTCGCCGACGCCGTGGGCGTCGAACCGGGCGAGCGGGTCACCGTCCTCGCCTTCGGCGCAGCGCACACGATCGTCGTAGCGGCCGTGCTGAAAAGCTCGCTGTTCGGGGTGCTGGCCTCCAGTCCCGTGGCCGTGACCCCGCTCACGCAAGCCCAGCGACTGACCGGGCTGGAGGGCCGCGTCACGCAGGTCCTGGTCCAGCCGCGGCCGGGCGCGGATCGTCTCGTGGCGGGCGAGCTGCGCGCGCTCGGCGCGGGACGCGTGAGCGTGCTGGCGGCCGACGACGAGCTGCGCCTGCTCGCGCAGGCGGTCAAGCCGAACGACCAGTCGACCTCGCTGTTCGCGGCCATCAGCGTGATGGTCGGCTTCCTGCTGGCACTCAACGCAATGCTGCTGACGGTGCCCGAGCGGCGGCGCTTCGTGGCCGACCTGCGCCTGCAGGGCTATGACTGGCGCCAGATCGTAGTGCTGCTGGCCTTTCAAGCAACCGTCCTCGGGGTGGCCGCCTCGGCCGTCGGCGTCGTGCTCGGAGACGCGCTCTCCCACGCCTTCCTGCATCGCATACCCGCCTACCTGACGACCGCGTTTCCGATCGGCACCCAGGAGACGCTGCGTCTCGGCTCGGTCCTGCTCGCGGTCGGCTGCGGCGTGCTCGCGACGCTGCTCGCGTCGCTGTCACCCGCGCTTGACCTGCGTCCGGGCCGTCCCACCGACGCGGTGTTCCGCGATCGATCGGGGAGAGGCGAGGTGCTCGCGCACGCGACCCCGGCGAAGCTCTCGCTCGCCGGGGTCGCGTTGCTCGCGGCGATCACGGCCGCGCTGCTGATCGCGCCGGGCCTGACGATCGTCGGCGGCATGGCGCTCGCGCTCGCGGCGCTGTTCGCGATCCCCGGCCTGTTCGCCGGAGTCGCGCGCGTGCTGCGATGGGCCGGCGAACGCGTGCCCAGCAGCTCGCTGATCGTGGTCGTCTCGGAGCTGCGCGCCGTCACCACCCGCTCGGTCGCGCTCGCCGGCATCGCGACGCTCGCCGTCTACGGAAGCGTCGCGATCGGTGGAGCGCGCGCGGACCTGCTCCGCGGCCTGGATGCCAACTTCGCCGAATACCTGCGCACGGCGCAGCTGTGGGTCACCAGCGGCGGCAACGACCTGACGACGAACGCCTTCGACGCTGGCGGCGCCACGGCGGCGATCGCGCGCGCCCCGGGCGTGGCGTCGGTGCGGGTCTACCAGGGCGGATTCCTCGACGTGGGGCCCCGGCGCATGTGGATAGTCGCCAGGCCACCGGGGGACGCTTCGCCGATCCCCGCCAGCCAGCTGCTGCACGGCAATCTCGAGCGCGCCACACGGCTGCTGCGAGCAGGGGGCTGGGCGGCCGTCTCACAGGGCTTCGCCGAAGAACACCATCTCGCGCTGGGCGCCTCCTTCACGTTGCCCACGCCGAGCGGCGCCGAGCGCTTGCGGGTGGCGGCGATCACGACGAACCTTGGATGGTCGCCCGGCGCGGTGATACTCAGCTCGCTCGACTACCGCCGCTACTGGCAGACCACGCAACCCTCCGCGCTGGAGGTGAACTTCTCCCCCGGCGTCAGCGAAGCCGCAGGCAGGCGGGCGGTAGCGCGCGCGATCGGCGATCGGCCCGGCCTCGGCATCCAGACCTTCCACGAACGTCGGACCCAGTACGCCGCCGACTCGCGCCAGGGGCTCTACGCGCTGAGCGAGATCAAGAACCTGCTGCTGATCGCAGCGGCGCTCGCGGTCGCCTCGGCACTGAGCGCCGCCATCTGGCAGCGGCGGCCAAGGCTCGCCTCGCTGAAGATCCAGGGCTATGACACGGGACAGCTGTGGCGGGCGCTGCTGCTGGAGAGCGCGATCGTGCTCGGCATCGGTTGCGCCGTCGGCGCCGTCGCGGGCATCTACGGCCACGCGCTGGCCAGCCGCTGGCTGAGGCTCGAGACGGGCTTCCCGGCGCCTTTTGCGATCGGGCTGGAGAGCGTGCTGCTCACGCTCGCGCTGCTCGCCGCGATCGCGCTCGTCGTCGTGGCGCTCCCAGGGCTGGCCGCCGCGCGCGCGCCCGCGCGCGCGGGCCTTCAGGAATGACTATGTATCAGTGCTCAGTCAAACGAAACTGTTCTGGTGGTTGCCGCCCGCCGCAGTCAACTCGCGCTGGCGGGCGCGTTTGCCGGGGCGGCCTCAAGATACTGGCTCGGGGTCTTCCCGCTGGTCGGACGAGAGCTTCGCCACTGGCGTGAGCGCGCGCGCCAGATACCAGACCCGGCGCTGCGCCGGCTCGCGCTGATCACCCAGAGCGCCGAGCGAGGGAACATCGAAGGCGCCGCCGCGTTCGCGGTGCTCGTCCCGCGCGCGCACCGTGAGCGGGTGGTGCGCGCGGTCGTGGCCTTCCAGACGACCTACGACTACATCGACACGCTCGCCGAGCAGCCGAGCGCCGACTCGGTCGCCAACGGCCGCCAGCTTCACCTCGCGCTGCTGAGCGCCTTGGACCCGGACTGCGATCACCCCGACTACTACGAGCACAACCGTGCCAGCCGCGACAACGGCTACATCAGGAGCCTGATCGACACCTGCCGATTCGCCTTCCGCGCGCTGCCCTCGCACGCGTCGGTGGCCCAACCGGCGCTGCGCTCGGCAAGGCGGATGATCGACTACCAGAGCCTCAACCACGGAGCGGCGGATGACACGCGCCGCGCGCTCGCCCGTTGGGCCGCCGGCGTGACTCCGGCCGGCAGCGGGCTGCGCTGGTGGGAGACGGCCGCCAGCGCGGCGTCCTCCCTGACCGTCTTCGCGCTGATCGCCGCTGCCGCGCAGCCAACCCTCGCGGTCGAGGAGGTAGCGGCGACCGAACGCGCCTACTTCCCCTGGATCGGCGCGCTACACGTGCTGCTCGACAGCCTCATCGACCGCCACGACGACATTCTGGCGGGCCAGCACTGCCTGATCGACCACTACGCCTCGGCCGAGGAGGCGGCCACCCGCTTGAGCGCGATTGCCGCGCGCGCGATGCGGGCCACCGAGCTGCTCCCCCGCAGCGTGCAGCACGCGACGATCCTCGCCGCGATGGCCGGCTTCTACCTGTCCGCGCCGTCCACCTCCGCGCCCGGGACGATGCTCGCGGCACAGCGCGTGCTGGAGACAATGGGGACGATGGTGACGCCGACGATGGCCGTGCACAAGGCACGGCGCGCCGGGGGCAAGCTGCTGGCCGGCGTGCGCGTGGGGGATGTTCGACTTCGCACTTGAGAGTCAAGTATTGGACTTTACCCTTGCTCACGGTGCGCACTGGCGCGAACATGCCCAGTGCGTGAAACTGGATTCATGCGGGAGCCACGCAAGGCGCGCCAGATCCAGATCCCGCTTTCGTCTCGCCAGTGATCGAGCCGGGCGCCGGGCGGCGCCCGGCTCGTGATTTCCGTCTCGAATCAGATCTCGATGACCACCAGCGCCATCACCATAGAGCTGACTCGAGCGCAGGTGGATCAGGTCGTGCGCAGCCGCTCGGAGGGCAACGCGGTGTCGAGCATCCTGCACGGACTCGCCGACGGTGGGCTCGCGTCGAGCTATCCGGCGCTGTCGGCGAGCCCGCGCCTATCGCGATCGCTGCTGCTCGGCCTGCTGGTGCTGGCCGCCTTCCCCACCGACGGCGAGGCGCTGGCCGTCTCGGACGTCGCCGCGCGCCTGGGACTGAGCCCCAGCACGACCCATCGCTATATGACCACGCTGCTCGCCGTGGGCCTGCTCGAGCAGGACCCGCGCTCGCGCCGCTACCGCGTTCCGCTGGCCGCATAATCGGCCACGCGCCCGCGCACGGGCGTGAAGCCGGGCAGCTCGAGCTCGAAGCGCGCACCGCCCTCGGGCGACTCGCCGGCCGTCACGCTGCCGCCGTGCGCGTCGGCGATCGCGCGAACGATCGCAAGCCCCAGGCCCGTTCCGCCCGATGCCCGGTCGCGAGCGGCGTCGGTGCGGTGGAAGCGATGAAAGACGCGCTCGCGCTGATCGAGCGCGATCCCCCGGCCGTCGTCTTCCACGAGGAAGCGGATGCGCCCGCCCGCCAGCGCCTGCACGCGCAAGCGCACCAGACCCTGCTCGGGAGCGGTGTGGTCGATCGCGTTGCCCACCAGGTTGCGCAACGCCTGCGCAAGGCGATCGGGGTCGGCGCGTAGCGTGCCGCGCGGGACTGCGCCGAGCTCGAAGCGCCGGTTCGCCAACAGGCTCATCCCGTCCCACAGCTCACCCACGTAGACGGGCAGATCGATCTCCTGCACCCGCAGGAACTCGATCTGTTCGGTCTTGGCCAGCAGCAGCAGGTCATCCACCAGGCGGCTGATCCTGGCGATCTCGGCCTGCACGAGCCCCTCGACTCGGCGCACCTCCTCGTGCGAGGGATCGGTCTGGGAGGCCAGCACTTCGAGCTGGCCGCGGATCACAGTCAGCGGCGTGCGCAGCTCGTGCGAGGCGTCGGCCACGAACGCGCGCTGGCCCGCGAACGCGTCCGTCAGCCGATCGAGCATGTGGTTGAAGGCCTCCGCCAGCACCGTCACCTCGTCGCTCTGCCCATCCGTCTCGCGGATGCGCGGGTGCAGATCGCCCGCGTCGACCCGGGCGGCCACGGCGGCCATCCTGCGCAGCGGCCGCGACAGGCGCGAGCCGATCAGATAGGAGGCCAGCAGCGCGCCCGCGAGCGCCAGCAGCCCCGCGAGGATGAATGCGCGGGCGACGCCGCTCTGCGCATGCGCAACGCTCGCCAGCGGCTCGCCCACGCCCACGGTCACGCTCAGGCCCCCGCGCACGCGCACCCGGCGCTCGAGCACCCGCAGGTCGCCGACGTCCGGCAGCGCCACCGTCCTGTAGCCGTACGTCGCCGTCAGCAGCTGCGCGGAGACACGGTTCTCCTGCGCCTGCTCGGATGGCGTCTCGCCGTTGTCCGGACGTGGACTGCCAAACAACTCGGGTCGGTTCGTGCTGGGAGCGTTGCCAGGGACGAGCACGAACAGCAGCGTCGAGCTCGCGCTGAACGGCTGATTGCCGATGTAGCGGGTGGCCGCCGTGGAGAGCCGGCGCGGAGTCCGGGCGTGCGCCGCGGTGAGGTTGTGGGCGAGCTCGGCCGCGTCGCCCGCGATCTCGCTGTCGATCTGACCGCGCAGCTGGCTGCCCGTGCCGCGGTAGACGGCGGCGAACACGATCGCCGTGCACAGCAGCGTCGCGAGCGTGAACCAGCCAGCCAGGCGCCAGCGCAGACCGGCGGGCGCCACCCGTCTGAGGCCCGACCGCATGAGGATCAGGCCGAGCTGCCGAGGCGATAGCCGACGGCGCGCACCGTGAAGATCGGGGCCGGCTCTCCGGAGCTGGCCAGCTTGCGCCGCAGATAGCCGACGTACACGTCGACCACGTTCGTGGCGGGATCGTGCTCGTAGCCCCACACGGAGCTGAGGATCTGCTCGCGAGTGACCACCTGACCGTGATGGCGCATGAGGTAGACGAGCAGCTCGAACTCGGTCGTCGAGAGCGTCACCGGCTGGCCTTCCCTGCGCACCCTGCGCGTCAGCAGGTCGACCTCGATGCCCTCGGCACGCAGCGTGCTCGCCGACGCCTGCGCGATGATCCGCAGCTGCGCGCGCACGCGCGCCACCAGCTCGGCCATCGAGAACGGCTTCACCAGGTAGTCGGCGGCGCCGGCGTCGAGCCCCTCGACGCGGTCCTCGATCTCACCCCGCGCCGTGAGCACGATCACAGGCGCGCCCGGCATCGCCAGCCGCAAGGACTCGAGCACCTCCAGGCCGCTGCGGCGCGGAAGCATCAGGTCCAGCAGGATCGCGTCGAAGCTTCCCGCCAGCGCCATCCGTTCGCCCTGGATGCCATCCATCGCCGCCTCGACGGTGAAGCCCTCGGCCTCAAGGCCGCGGCGCACGAAGTCGACGATCCCCGGCTCGTCCTCGATCAGCAGCACCCGCGCGCTCTCGCGCACCGGCGAGTCGGCGCCGGCGCGATCCCCGGCGGAACGCGACGCGCTCTCCCGGCGTGAGTCCGCGGCGGTTCCCATCTTTAGAAGGATAGGCGTCGCTGCGGGGCCTCACTTCCCTGCCCGCGGTTCCGATGAGGTTTCTCATCAAGAGGTTATGCGGTCCTTAGCCTCGATTCACACACTCAATCGATGGCAACAAGCGATGAGACGGCCTTTGCCGCCGCGGATGTGCGTATCTACTCGGACGCACGCGCCGGGCGCCTGACGGGTGGGGGCACGACCGGAAACGAGCGGCTGACCACGGCCGTAGGGGCCACGCTGATCGTCCTGCTGGCGGCGATCGGCCTGACGATCATCCGCATTCACGGCCTCCTGTCGGAGCATCTGTTCGTGGGGATGCTGCTGGTTCCGCCCGTCCTGCTGAAGATGTCAAGCACGGGCTACCGCTTCCTGCGCTACTACGCGGCCGACCCGCGCTACCGGCGCAAGGGACCGCCAGAGCTCGCGCTGCGCGTGATCGCGCCGATGGTCGTGCTGTCCACCGTGGTCGTGTTCGCCAGCGGCGTCGCGCTGCTGTTCGCCGGGCCCTCCTCGCGCGAAACGCTGTTCCCGATCCACAAGGACAGCTTCTTCGTGTGGGTCGTGTTCATGGCGTTGCACGTGCTGGGTCACCTGCCGGGGATGCCGGCGGTGCTGCGTGCCGATTACGGGCGCTCGGCGGAGCTCAGCAGCGACGTCACCGGCAGGGCCGGCCGCGTGCTGGCACTCGGCGGCGCCCTGGTCGCGGGCCTGGTGCTGGCGATTCTCGTGATCCCGGAGTTCGGGCCGTGGCTTCACAACTCGGGCATCTTCCACCACCATCATTGACACGCATGCCGATCCACACGACCCATACCCGCGATGCGGCGCTGCGCGAGCTGGGCCGGCTCAACCGTTGGCTGGTCGCCGGCAGCGTGCTGCTGACCGGGGCGTTCGCGGAGGCAGCGGCCAACGCGTTCCCCGGGAAGACGGCCAAGCCGGCCACGACCAGCCGAGGGAAGAGCTCGGCCGACCGCACGCACACCCCCGCGAAGACCACCACGCACCCGCTCCAGCCACCCGCTCAGGCCCCGCAGGCCACTGCGGAATCGCAGGCCTCGACGCAGGCCGCGCCGGCGCAGGAATCCGCGCCAGCCCAGGAATCGGCTCCTGCTCAGGAATCCGCGCCGGCTCAGGAATCCGCGCCGGCGAAAGAATCGGCGCCGGCTCAGGAATCGGCGCCGGCGCAGGAATCCGCGCCGGCGAAAGAATCGGCGCCGGCTCAAGAATCCGCGCCAGCGCCCGAACCGGAAGCCTCGGCTCCGGTGGTGTCCGGTGGCTCCTGAGGTGCTTGAGGCGTCCAGCACATCCGTCGCGAGGCCCGGCTGCGCCGTGTGGGAGGCGCTGGGCACGAGCGCTGTGCTGCGCGTGAGCGACCCCGCGGCGCTCGAGCCGGCCAGGGCGGCGGTCGAACGCGAGCTCGCCGCGGTCGACCAGGCCTGCAGCCGCTTTCGGACCGACTCCGAGCTCTCACGCGTGAACGCGCGCGCCGGTCGCTGGACGCAGTCGAGCCGGCTGCTGGTCGAGGCGCTCGAGGTCGCACTGCGCGCCGCCGCGCTGAGCGACGGCGATGTGGACCCAACGGTCGGGCGCGCGCTGGAGCTGGCCGGCTACGACCGCGACTGGCGGTTGCTCGATCCCCCGAGAGGGGAGCCCGAGGCATTCTTCGCGGTCACGGCGCGGATACGCGCAGGCTGGCAGGCGATCGAGCTCGACCGAGCCAGCGCCTCGGTGAAGCTGCCGGCGGGAGTCAAGCTCGACCTCGGCGCGAGCGCCAAGGCGTGGGCCGCCGACCGCGCGGCCGCGGCGGCCGAGAGGGCGACGGGCTGCGGTGTGCTCGTGAGCCTCGGCGGCGACATCGCCACCGCGGGCGCCGCCCCCGCGGGCGGATGGCTGATCAGGGTCACCGACGACCATCGCAGTGACCACTCGGCGCCGGGCCAGACGGTCTCGATCCGCTCCGGCGGCCTTGCCACGTCGAGCACGGCGGTGCGGCGCTGGAGCCACGACGGCCACACGATGCACCACATCATCGACCCCGCCACCGGTGCGCCCGTGCGCGACACGTGGCGCACGGTGAGCGTCGCGGCCGCCAGCTGCACCGATGCCAACACCGCCGCGACGGCGGCGCTCGTGCGGGCGCAGGCCGCCGCCGCGTGGCTGGACGAGCTCGGCCTGCCCGCCCGCCTCCTCGACCGGGACGGCAACGTCACGGCGGTCGGAGAATGGCCGGCCGAGACGAGCACGGGAGCGCTCGCCGCATGAGCCCGCTGCTCGCCACCGCCGGGCCCAGCGTGTACTGGTACCTGACCCGCTCGACGGGCGCGGTCGCCATGCTGCTGCTGACGCTCGCGATCGTGCTCGGCGTGGTCGACGTCGAGCGCTGGAGCACCCCTCGCTGGCCGCGCTTCGTGCTCGACTCGCTGCACCGCAACGTCTCGCTGCTGGCGATGGTGTTCCTGATCGTGCACATCCTCACGTCGGTGCTCGACAGCTTCACCTCGATCTCGATCGCCGACGCGTTCATACCGTTCGTGGGCTCCTACCGACCCTTCTGGCTGGGGCTGGGCGCGGTGGCCTTCGACCTGATCCTGGCGGTGATCGTCACGAGCCTGCTGCGAGCGCGCATGGGCTTCTCCACCTGGCGCACCATCCACTGGCTCACCTACGCGAGCTGGCCGATCGCGCTGGTGCACGGCTTCGGCACCGGCAGCGACGCCAACAGCGGCTGGCTGCTGGCGCTGAGCGTCGTGTGCACGGCGCTGGTCGTGGCCGCGGTGCTGACACGCGTGCTCGTGGGGTGGCCCGGGGAGATTCGCTGGCGCGCCGCGGCGCTCGCCGGCACGGGAGGCTTCGCGCTGTTCATCGGGCTGTGGCTGCCGGCCGGGCCGCTGGGCTCGGAATGGGCGCGCCGCTCGGGCACACCCAGCTCGCTGCTCAAACACTCTCACGCGAGTACGAGTGCCAGTGCCAGCGCCAGCGCGAGCGCCAGCGGGAGCTCACGATGAGCGGCTCGGCCTCGACGCTCACCGAGCGCCGGCCCGCGAGCGTGCAGGCGCCGGCGGCGGCGGCGGCGCTGCCCCGGCTGCTGAGCGGGATCCACCCGCGCGGCGCGCTCCCGCTCGAGGAGCACCTCGCCGTCCACGGTCCGCTGCCCGGCGCGGGCGGCCGCGGGCGCCGGCGCGCCCGGGAGCGGGCGAGCATGCTGGTCGAGGAGATCGAGCGCGCGGGGCTGCTCGGACGTGGCGGCGCGGCGTTCCCCACAGCCACCAAGATGCGCGCCGTCGCCGGCGCGCGCCGGCGCGCGATCGTCGTGGCCAACGGCGCCGAGGGCGAGCCGGCGAGCCTGAAGGACCGCACGCTGCTCGAGTCGTTGCCGCACCTTGTGCTCGACGGCGCGATCCTGGCGGCCGAGGCGGTCGGCGCGGAGGAGGTGATCGTGTGTGCGTGCGAGTCCGCTGACGCGGGGATCAGGAGCATGGCCCGCGCGATCGAAGAACGTGCCACAGCCAGCTCCGAGCGATCGCCGGGGCTGCGCCTGGCGACGGTGCCCAGCCATTACGTCGCCGGCCAGGAGTCCGCGCTTGTGAGCTACCTGAACGGCGGCCCCGCCAAGCCGACGTTCACGCCGCCGATGCCGTTCGAACAGGGCGTCAGGAGCCGCCCCACGCTGGTCGACAACGTCGAGACGCTCGCCCATATCGCGCTGATCGCCCGTCACGGAGCGCCGTGGTTCCGCGAGCTCGGAACCCCCAGCCAGCCCGGGTCGGCGCTGGTCACTCTGTCGGGTGCGATCGCCCACCCCGGGGTCTATGAGATCGAGCACGGCGCCACGCTGTCCTCGCTGATCGCGGCCGGTGGCGGCGCCACGACGCGCGTGCGCGGCGCGCTGCTGGGCGGCTACGCCGGCTCGTGGGTGAGCGGCGAGCTGTTGAACGGCGTTGCCCTGTCCAACGAACACCTCGCGCCGCACGGCGCGTCGCTGGGAGCGGGCGTCGTGCTGCTGCTCTCCGAGGACGCCTGCCCGGTCGCCGAAAGCGCGCGCGTCGCACGCTGGCTCGCGGGCCAGAGCGCCCGCCAGTGCGGACCGTGCGTGCATGGCCTGGACGCGCTGGCGAGCACGATCGAGGAGATCGCCGCGGGCATCGCCGGGGCCCGTGCCGCACAGCGCATCGATCAGCTCGCCTCGCTCGTAGCGCGCCGCGGCGCCTGCGGGCATCCCGACGGCGCGCTCAACCCGATCCTCAGCGCGGTGGAGGTCTTCCAGGCCGAGTTCGCCGACCACGCCCGGCACGGGCCGTGCGACGGCTGCTCGCGCCCCCCCGAGCTGCCGTTGCCCGACCGGCCGCCGAGCGACGCGACCGCGCGTGGGGCGATGTCGCGCCGATGAGCCATCGCGTGCGCGTCAACCCGATCTCCTGCGAGGCCCACGGCATGTGCGCCGAGCTGCTGCCCGAGCGGGTCACGCTCGACGAGTGGGGCTATCCCGTGATCGACGAGACGCCGCTGCACGGCTCGCAGGTCGAGCACGCCATGCGCGCGGCGCGTGCGTGCCCCACGTTCGCGCTGCTCGTCGAACGCGAGCGCGAGCGCGCTCGCCGCTGAGGGCGCCGCCCAGTCTGCGCGAGCGTCGAGTCTGCCGTGCCTACGGTCGCGGCGAGCAGTGGGTCGCGGGAGCGACGGGGGTCAGATCCTCTCTGGACACCGCATCGAGATTCGGCTGTAGTCCGACTGGAACCGGAAACACAGCGTTTTTCGGGAGCTCCCGAGCACGCCCGCTCGCCATGTTGCGTAAACGTCCCATGTTGCGCACATGAGCAACTACTTGCTTTTAGGCATCGAGTTGCGTAAAATGGCCGACATGCCGGACCGTGCAACCAGACGTAATTACGCAGGCGTGCAGTTGGAGCGCGAGGCGCTGCGACGCCTCCCGACCATCCTCGAAGATCTGCTCGACGAGCCGCATATCGGTCCGCTCCAGCCACAGGCGCCCGACAGCGGCCTCGACGCGATCGTCGACGGCCACGACCGCCGCTGGCTGATCGAGGTCAAGTCTGCGGCCAGCCCCGGAGCTGTCGCGTCTGCCGCAGAACAGATAGCGACCCTCGCGACTCGTGACGGCATCGCTGTGTTGGTCGTGCCGTTCATGACGCCGGCCGGCGCCAAAGCAGCCGCCGCGCGCGATCTGAACTGGCTCGACCTCTCGGGAAACGCGCACATACGCGACGAGGCCCTCTATGTCTCAGTTCAGGGCCGACCCAACCAGTTCGCGGCTCGCGGCCGCCCTTCGTCCGCGTTCGCGCCCAAGAGCTCTCGTGTGACGCGAGCGCTGCTGCTCGACCCCGAGCGCTGGTGGCGCCAAAAGGAACTAAGAGAGCACTCCGACCTCGACGCCAGCCGCGTCTCGCGTGTCGTTCGACGACTAGAGGACGACGACCTCCTTGCTCGCGACGGCGCAATGGTGCGCCCCCGCGACCGTGACCTGCTGCTTGACGCCTGGGCCGACGAGTACCGCTTTGATCGCCACGACATCATCACCGGGCACCTCTCGGGAAGTGGCGTCGAGCTGGCCCGCGAACTCGATCACCGGCTACGTCACGCTGGCGTGGACCACGCCTTCACCGGGCTGCCCGCCGCATGGGCGCTCGACCGCTTCGCCCGATTCCGCCTCAACAGCGTCTTCGTCCACGGTGACCCACGCGCCGCCGCCGATGCGATCGAGCTCCGCCGCAACGAGCGCGGCGCCAACGTGCAGCTCGTCGGCCCCAACGACCGCGGCGTCTTCGACGGCCAGCGGAGCATCGATGACCTGCCCTGCGTCTCGCTCGTACAGGTCTACCTCGACCTCCTTGCCCTACCCGAGCGCGCCTCCGAGGCGGCCGAAGAGTTGCGCCACGGAGGAGCGATCTGGCATGCCAGCCCCTGACAAGCCGCGTCACCGCTCCGGCTACACGACCGAGGAGACCGCGCAGGTTAGAGCCATGTGCCTTACCGTCGCGGTGACGCTCGGCGCCTACCTTGACGACGTCTGCATCGTCGGCGGCCTCGTTCCACCGCTGCTCATCGACATCGCACGAACCGATGACGGTGATGATGACCTCCACCCAGGCACCAACGACCTGGACCTAGGCCTCGCGCTCGCGCTACTCGACGACGAGCGGTATGCCGAGATCAACCGCCGACTTCGGAGTGAGGGGTTCGAGCCTGACACCAACGAGAACGGCAACCCGACCGTCCAGCGTTGGCGACTCGGTGAGCTGAAGGTCACGATCGACTTCCTGATGCCCCCCGCGCCGGACCAGAACCTAGCGCTACGGGTGCAGAACCTCCAGCCTGACTTCGGAGCGCTTGTCACCCCGGGCCTCGAGCTCGCCTTTGACGAGCGCGTCGACATCGAGCTCGACGGTCACACACTCGCAGGAGAGCGAGCGCGGCGCATCGTTCCCGTCTGCGGACCCGCTGCCTTCGTCGTCCTCAAGGCCCTGGCCTTCGGTGACCGCGGCGAGCCCAAGGACGCCTACGACCTTGTCTACGTGATCCGCCACGCCCCTGGACGCGGCACCGCGATCGCCGAGCGCCTGCGGCTTCACGCGGATCGCCACGCCGAGATCGTCGCGCGCGCCCTTGGGCTCCTGACCCGCGATTTCGACGCCCCCGAGGGCCTTGGCCCCCTCCGCGCAGCGGCCTTCGCTGTCGCTGACGACGCCGAGCTCGAGGACGCCGCCGCTGACGCGCACGGCTTCGTCGACGACCTACTGCGCGCCAGCGCGAGCCTCGGACTGAACCCCACCGATGTCTGACCCGAAGCCGCTTGAGGGTGAGGCGAGGCCGAACTGCTTGGTATCGCGCTCACGAGTCACGTCAAGACGCCATGCTCCCCAGCAGATGCGTCGCGGCCATCCCGGCCCACTCCCCGTACGGCGCGAAGAAGTCGCGCACCTGCTGCTCCTCGGCACGAGCGTGCGGATCGCCGCCGCTGAGTAGCCGCCCGACGAGCTTCAGCAGCGCGAGATCCCCCGCGGGCACCTGATCGTGACGCCCCTGGCCGTGCAGCGCGAGCTTCTCCACGGTCCACGCGCCGATGCCGGGGATCGCGCGCAGCCTGCGCCACCCGCGCTCGTGCTCGGCGCTGTGCAGGTCCACGCGACCGCGCGCGACCTCGCGCGCGGTGCGCACGAGCGTGAGCGCGCGGGCGCCGGTCAGATCGAGGGACTGCAGCAGCGCTGGCGCCGTGCCCGCAAGCATCCCCGCCGAGGGCAGGTCGTGTAGGCCGCCCTGCACCCCGTCCCAGTCCATCCCGCGACGGCCGAGCGCTGCCACGATGCGCCGCTCGATCGCGGCCGCGCGCTCGGACTCGATCAGCTGCTCGCAGATCGCCCACGCGAGCGCCTCGAACGGCTCCGGCCGGCGCGACGCGCGCAGCCACGGGCGCGCTCGCAGCGAGCGGCCGATCAGCGGGTCACGCGCGAACCTGCGCACGAACCCGCGCAGGTCCTCGTCGACGCCGAGCGCGAAGCGCATCCGCCCGATGCCGTGCGCCGCAGCCGCCCTCGTGGGCGCGCGCGCGCCGAACAGCACCTGGTCCGGCGCCGGCTGGGCGACCCTCACCACCACGGGCAGATCGCCGTCGTGCACCAGGCGCTCGAGCACCCCCGCGCGACGGCGCGTCACGCCGTCTCCCCCGCTCCAGCGCGGCAGTCGGAACGGACCGGCCGGCGTGATCTGCACGCGCAGCTCCGCCGCGTGCCTCAACGTCGTCGCGTCAGCGTTCGCTCGAGCCGCCAAGAAGGTGCACGTCGACCAGGAACGAGCGGCTGCCGACAATCTGGACCAGCTCCACCGCCCGGCCGCTCCCGCGAGAGCCGTTCGAGCGGGCCCGATTCCCGACACGTCCCGCCCGACGGCGCTTGCCCAGCGCGGAGGACCGCCGCTGGCGGTGGACCAGCCCCACGACCGCAGCTCCGGCGACGAACCCTCCGGCGGCCACGGCCGCGGCCTGCACCGCCGGCATGACTGCGCTCGCCGGGCGCAGCGGAACAGCGTCCTGGACGGGCTGGGCGCGCACCACGCGCGGCTCGCCGGCCAGCACCGGGAGCACATCCATCTCCTCGCCCTCGAGCGCCCCCGCCGGCGCGTCCTGCGGCGAGGTTGGCTTGAGAGACTCGCTCACCCCGGGGAGTGTAGAGGGCCGCCCCGACGCGGGTGGGCGGCCCTCTACAGCGAGCGCTCGTACACGCGGTAACGGCGCTTGATCTCGCCGCCCATGCCTTCCATGGCGCGATTCATCGGCTTGTTGACCTCCAGGATCCAGCCCATCTCGCCGCCACTCTGCGGCGTGCGTTCGGCGGCGTCGAAGTGCATCTGGTAGAAGCGCGCCGCCACGCCGGTGTGCTGGTAGGCGGGCTTGACGCCCAGCGCGAACACGTACACCGCGTCGATCTTGCGCCGCTCGCGCAGCGCGGTCAGCCAGCCGAACGGCAGCAGCCGTCCGCGCGGACGCAGCTTGGCGAGCACCTGGTTGTAGTCCGGCAGCGTCAGCGCCGCCCCCACCACCTCGCCGGTGTCCTTCCTTTCGGCGACCATCGCCCAGTTCTCGTCGAGGATCGGTTTGAGCTTCTTGGCGTAGTGACGCACCTCGCGCTCGGTGAGCGGCACGAAGCCCCAGTTGCGTTCCCAGGCGGCGTTGTACACCTCCAGGAAGCGACCGATCTCCGCCTGCAGGTCCTTCTTGCGGAAGTTGCGAGTCACGATCCCGTGCTCGGACTCGACCTTCGCGGCCATCTCCCAGATCGCCGGGTGGACCTTGTCTCGGCCGGTGACGTCAAGGCTCCACATGTACAGATCCATCACCTTGGACAGGCCCACGTCCTGCTCCAGCAGCGACTGGTAGTAGCGGTGGTGCCAGGGGTTGAGGATCAGCGGCGGAGACTCGAAGCCCTCGATCATCAGGCCCGCCTCGTCGTTGGTTGTGAAGCTCATCGGGCCGATCATCGTCCCGGCGCCATGCGCCCGCAGCCATTGCTCGGCCGCGTCCAGCAGCGCGCGCGCGGCCTCGGGGTCGTTCTCGCACTCGAACCAGCCCCACAGTCCCCAGTCGTTGTCCTGGAACTCCTGCAGGTGGCGGTCGATGTGGGCGCTGATGCGCCCGACGGCGCGTCCGTCGCGCCAGGCGAGGAAGTACTGGGCCTCGGCGTGCTCGAAGAACGGGTTCCTGCGCTGATCCAGCTGCTCCTTCAGATCCATCAGCAGCGGCGCCACCCAGTTGGGCTCGTTACGATAGAGCCGCCACGGTAGCTTGATGAACGTGCTCAGCTCCCGGCGGCCGTGCGCGGGCCTTATCTCAACTGCCATCGGGCGAGAACCCTATATGCCAACCTCAATAGACGTCTTCGCAAAGGTCCGCGGCCACGAGCGCGAGGAGCTGCTGCGCGCCGCGCGCGAGGCGGACCTGATGCCGTACTTCCGCACCGTCGAGTCGCCGGCGATGCCGGTCGTCGAGATGGAGGGCGCGCCGCGGATCATGCTCGCCTCGAACAACTACCTGGGGCTGACCGGCGACGAGCGCGTGATGAAGGGCGCCGAGGATGCGCTGCACCGCTACGGCACGGGCCTGACCGGCTCGCGCCTGCTGAACGGCACGACGCCGCTACACCTGCAGCTGGAGCGCGAGCTGGCCGAATGGATGGACACCGAGGACGCGATCGTGTTCACCACCGGCCATCAGGCGAACGTCGGCACGCTCGGCACGCTGCTGGGCCCGGGCGACACGGTGGTCGTCGACGCCGGCGACCACGCGTCGATCCTCGATGGGGCGCTGATCTCAAAGGCGAAGATGCGCCCGTTCCGGCACGGGCGCATGGACAAGCTCGAGCGGGCGCTGGCGCGCGCCGAGCAGGACGGCGGCGGCGTGCTGGTGGTCGTCGACGGCGTCTTCTCGATGGAGGGCGACGTCGCTCCGCTGGTGGACATCACGGAGCTGTGCGCGCGCTACGGAGCGCGCCTGATGGTCGACGAGGCGCATGGCGCGGGCGTGCTCGGCGCGCGCGGCGCGGGCGCATGCGAGCTGCTCGGCGTCGAGGACCGCGTCGATCTGCGCATGGGCACGTTCTCCAAGTCGCTCGCCGCCTGCGGCGGCTTCGTCGCAGGGCCGGCCGAGGTGATCGAGTACCTGCGCATCTCCTCGCGGGCGTTCCTGTTCACCGCCTCGGCGGTGCCGGCGGCGCTGGGCGCCGCGCTGGCCGCGCTGCGGATCGTGCGCTCGGACGAGGGGCCGGCGCTGCTGGCGACCGTGCTCGAGCGGGCGCGCTTCCTGACGGACGGTCTGCGCGCGCTCGGCTATCGGACGCTCAGCGGCGAGCCCGTGCGCACGGGCCCCGCCGCGGACGCGCCGGTCCAGACCCTGATCACGCCGATCGTCCCGATCCTGGTCGGCGACGACTGGCGGGCGGCGCTGCTGTGGCGCGCCCTGTATGACGGAGGCGTGTTCACCAACTGCGCGCTGCACCCGGCGGTGCCGCCCGGCGGCGCGCTGCTGCGCACGAGCGTGATGGCCACGCACGACGAGGCCACGCTGGAGCGCGCGCTGGAGGTGTTCGCGCGGGTCAAGCTGGAGTTCGAGTCAGAGCACGGACCGCTGCCGGGACCGCAGGACGGCTGACGCGAGCCACGGTCGCGACCGCCGGAGGCGGCCAGCGACTTGTCCATTTCTTCACAAGTCGCGCCGGGATCGAAAAAGGTCGCTTCTAGCGTACGAAGCGCCCGCCGCGCTGTTGACCGAGGACCCCGACCTGTCGTAGCTTCCACGTGCGCTCTGCAAGACCGTTTCGAGGTTCGCCCCCCACAAAGCCGTTGGGAGAGGGGTGAAGTGATGGGACAGCCGCGATTGATTGCGGCGGATCTCGGACGGCCTGGCGAGCGCGTATCCGAAAAAACTCGAGCAAGCACGTTTTCGCCGGGCGAGGCTCACGGCGAGAACGGGGAGAGTGTGCCCTATGAACGCGACAGCGACGGTTGCCCCTGCCGGTCCGCAGTACATGCGCGCCCTTGAACGCGCCAACAAGGTTCGTCTCGCCCGCGCGGAGCTCAAGCGACGCGTGGCGATCGGCGAGCTCCACGTGTCCGAGGTGATCCTCGAATGCCCGTGGGAGGCGCAGAGCATGGCGGTCGCCGACCTGCTGATGAGCCAGCGCCGCTGGGGCCAGACCCGCTGCCGCAAGTTTCTCGCGCAGGTGCCGATGTCCGAGAAGAAGACGATCGGCTCGATGACCGAGCGTCAGCGCCGCACGCTGGCGGCGATGCTGACCTCTGTGAACCGGGGTCGCGTTTGGACCGCGACCCCCTGGCTAACGGACAGCCTGACGAGAGCTTGAGCTGCCACCAGCCGGCGAGCATGCCGATCAGCCCGAGCCGCGGGCGGACTTCCCAGACCCCGCATACACCCTGCCCCAGGTCCCGCACGGGCAGCCGCGCGAGCCTGTAGCTGCCCGGGTCCAGTCTCATCCGTTGCAGCTGCTCGCGCGCGCGGCGCTCGCGCTCGACGCGTTCGCGCGCGCTCGCGCGCAGCTCCTGCACGTCGGCGGCGAGCCGGTCGCGCACGCGCTCGAGCTCGCCGAGGTCCAGCAGCGTCGGACCGCCCGTGACACCGGGGCTCGCCACGGGCGCAGGGATGTGCGGGAAGCGCTCGACGACGATCGCCGAGCGCTCGCGCTCCAGTCGTGTTATCTGCGCCCGCAGGGAGACCCTGGCGGCGCGCTCGTCCGGCCGCAGGCGATCATCCCGGGCGGCGCTGGCGAGCCGCGAGCCGGCACGGTCGTGACCCAGAGCGTCGATCGGCCCCCGAGCCTGGCTCTCCCGATCGATGACTTGCTGCTCGTGCTTGGTCACACCCGCCTCCTCGCCGGCAGAGAGCAATTCTACCAGCGCGGATGCACGTGGTGACGCGGCTCCCAAGCGCTCACGGTTGCTCGAGCGCGGCACGACACGTCCACAGCGACTCTTCTGCGTAGAGCGTCGGCACCCCGTCCACCTGCACCGCGAACAGCGTCACACGGGTGCTCCCGGCGCGGGGCTCGTGCCCGGGCGCGAGCTCGCCGAACAGGACCGCGAGCGCCGCCGAGGAGTCGGCCACGACCAGGCGCCCGGACGGCAACGGCGGCGCGTCCACGGAGCGGCCCAGAGGCTCGCCGTCGCCGCTGACGCGGATGCCGAGCCGGCCGTCGAGCGCCTCGGAGTCAAGCGCCCACACGGGCACGCCGGTGTCCAGCAGGGCGATCAGCAGCACGTCCGCGAGCAGGCTGGACGCGAGGAAGCCGCCGCGCAGCATGCGCTCCATGATGGCCGCCTCGATCGGAGTGCGCGCGATGTCTGGGTCGAGGCCGATCTGGCGGAAGAAGACGCGGTAGGCCGCCGGCACGGGCTCGCGGCGAATGCCCACGGCGCGGGCACCGCGAAAGCGATTGGACAGCTCGCGCAGACGCATGCGGATCCCCGGCGGAGAGCCGCCGGCGAGCGACTGCGGGCGTATGTGCAGCGCCTCGCTGACGAGCAGCCGCAGCCCCGGCAGCTCCTCCTCGACCCCGGCCGCGCGCCAGCCCGCGGCGGACTGGCCGTCGTGGGCAGCGGAGTCGGCGCCGGCGCTCACGCGGCAGGCCCCCGCCGTTCGCGTGCCCGCGATGCGGCCACCAGCTCGCTGACCCGTGCGCGCAGGCTCGCCAGCGAGGGGCTCACAAGCAGCGCCTTGCTCTGCACGACGCCGCCCCGATAGGCGAAGTTCACCTGCGGACAGCCATAGACCTCGTAGCGATCCGCCACCGCCCCGTCGCTGTCGAGGCCGACCGGCAGCGTCAGGCCACGCGAGCGCACCAGTCGGCGCAGCTGGCCGCGCTCGCCTCTGATGGCCACCGCCGCGAAGCGCACCTCGGGAAACTCGGGCACGAGCGCCTGCATCTCGCCGAGGACCGACGTGCACGCGCCGGCATCCACGAACAGCGCCAGCACCAGCGGCCCCTGTTCGTAGAGCTGGCACACGTTCAGGATCTGCGCGCCGCGCTCCGCGCACGCGGGCACGCGTCCTTCCGCGCCCTGATTGGCGCGCGTGGCGATGTCCGCGTCTCCGTTCAGGCTCCCGAGCGCCAGCGGCGCCGCGAATGGCGCCACCATCCGGCCCGGCGGAATGCCGGTCAGGTTGGTGTGATGCACGAGCAGCGAGTTCACCAGGATCGCCACGAACAGGGCGACCCCGAGCAGGCCGGCATAGCGCCCATAGCGTGGGTTGCGCGCTTTCATCGGGCCGCGCGCAGCCTCCAGCCCGACGCCATCCGCGGACGCCTGCGAGCACCGCCTTCCCCCTCCGGGGACGATGCGGCGGCGGCGTCGGCGATCACCAGCGTGGCGGGAAGCGCGACCAGCACCCCCACGAGCGAGACGCTCAGGTCGATCAGCGTCACCAGGCCGAAGTCGCGCAGCATCGTGATGTCCGACAGCACCAGCACGCCGAAGCCCGCGATCGCCGTCGCTCCCGAGGCGGCGACCGCGGCGCCCGTGCGGCGGTAGCTGCGGCGCAGCGCCTCGACCGTGTCGTAGCCGGCGAGCTTCTCCTGGCGGTGGCGCTCGGACAGGAGCACGCTGAACTCGGTCGAGATCGCGATCACGAGCGCGCCGAGCGTGACCGACATCGGGTTCAGCGGCACCCTCACCGCGAACAGGATCAGCGCCGACCATCCGCTCGCCAGCACGATCGGCACCAGCGGCACCAGCGCGCGGCGGCGGTCGCCGCGGAAGGCCAGCAGCAACACGAGCGCGACCGCCGCGAGTCCCGCCAGCAGCGTCTCCAGCCGCCGCCAAGGATCGGCCACCTCCGATCCCGACTGGGCGGCCAGCACCGAAAGACCGACGAGGCTCGCGCGCACCCCGGCCGGAGGATGCAGGCTCGAGCGCATCTGTTCGATCAGCCGCTGCTGCTGGTCGAGTCCCATCAGGCGGATGCCGAAAGCGAGCGTGGCGACGCGCCTGCCGGGCGCGATCACGTCCTGGGAGAAGTACGACGGGATCACATCCAGCAGGCCGTTGATCTCCCGCTGCGAGAGCCTCGGCGTGCTCGCGGCAGCCGACACCTGCCCCTCGAACAGGTTGGGCAGCGAGAACGCCGGGCACAGGCGCGCCCGCTCGCAGCCCCGCGCGGAGCTGTAGCCGAAGCGCGCAAGCACCCGTTTCTGGTAGCCGATCATCCATTCGATCGTGGACGGCTTGATGAGATCCTTGCCTTCGACCATCAACTCGATTTCGCCGCCAACGCCGGTGATCTGCTCGACGGTGTCGAGGCTCTGCAGCGAACCCAGGTTCTGCGGGACCAGCTTGGTGATGTCGGTCTGCACCTTGGTCTGCGTGTCCAGGCCCCAGCCGAGCGCCGCCAGCGCCAGCCCCACACACAGCACGCGCCCGGGGCGGCGTACCGAGCCGACGAGCGCGGCGTGCATGATCAGGCGTGTGAGGGGGTTGTCCGTCAACAGCTCGCGCGCACCCCGCCACGCGGCCGCCAGAGCTCCCTGTGTGAACACGCCTGCGCCGGGCGCCGCGCCAGCGCCCGCGGACAGCGAGATCGCCGCCGCCCCGGCGGTCAGCGCGCACAGCAGAGCGACCGCGACGCCCACCACGAGCAGCACGCCGAAGCCGCGCACCATCGGCACGGGTGAGAGCAGCAGCACGAGCATCGCGGCGGCACTGGCGGCGGCGGCGGTCGCGATCGTCGGCGCGCCGGCCGCCGCCGCGCGGCGCACGACCACCGGGACATCTGCCGGCGGACGATCGAGCGCGGCGCCTGGCTGCAGGCCCGCGCCGCGCTCGGACTCCTCGTCCACGCGCGCCTGAAACTGGATCGCGTAGTCGACCGCGAGGCCGACGAGCACGGGCAGCACCGCGATCGAGGCCATCGTCAGCG
>Ga0187890_10000086_pt1 | contig 64390 bp, 38 predicted proteins | sample June2016WEW_21_1_FD_133005 | JGI IMG/M metagenome (GOLD analysis project Ga0187890, IMG submission 133005) | Peatland microbial communities from SPRUCE experiment site at the Marcell Experimental Forest, Minnesota, USA - June2016WEW_21_10 | ecosystem: Environmental > Terrestrial > Soil >... | reverse complement strand
GAATGACGGATCTCTCCTCGCGCCGACAATAAGCTCAACGCCCTTCTTTGCCATCTCGGTGACTTCAATGCCCTCAATAACAGCGTTGGTTTTATACTCCCTGCATTTATGCATGATCACTTCATAACCATCAATAACTTCCTTTTTGTTATCAATGTCCAGTAAAACCCCGCCCGCATCGCTCTTATGTAAAATGTCTTTCGATACAATCTTCATCACGACCGGGTATCCGATCTCTTCGGCGAACTTCACCGCCTCGTCTATATTATGTGCGATTCTGCTTTGCGGAATTGCAATGCCCGCAATCCGCATTAAAGCCGCTCCCTCGTTTGCAAGAAAAAAGGTTCTCCCGTCCTTTAATGCTCCGTCTATAATCTTATTGATCGCCATTACGTCTACTTCGTATTCATCAAATTTATAAGATACTTCATCGATATATTTGTAGTATCTATAGAATGCTCCGATGCACGACACGGCCTGCTCCACATCGTTAAAAACAGGAATGCTGGCGGTTCTCAGAGACTCTATAGCGCCTTCAACCTGCGCACCGCCAATCAGAGCATAGCTGATGGATTTGCCGCTTTTCTTATGGATCGTGTAAGTATCGGTTATCATCTGAGAGAGATTACTGGAATCCATAATCGCTGTTTCGCAGTAAAGCCCGATTGTGGAACCCATTTCTCCGGACTCGGCCGCGATTGAAAGGGCGCGCGTGTAATCCGTCGCGTCGGCCGTTCCTGTAAGATCGATAGGATTTTTTGTTGATCCGAACGAAGGTGTAACAGCATCATAGAGGTTCTTTAACGCGGATTGATTATCATATAATGGAACTCCGTACTTTTCGCACGCGTCGGTAGCCATAACCCCTACGCCTCCTCCGTTCGTCACTATCACGCTGTTGTAGTTTTTGGGAGCAGTGGTCGAAATCATGAATTGGCACCAGTTGAATGCGTCCCCAAGGCATTCGGCCCGGAGTACCCCGCACTGTTTCATGATAGCATCGAATATTTCATCCGAGCCCGCCAGCGATCCCGTGTGCGAAGCGGCGGCCTGTGCTCCTCTTTTCGATTTTCCAGACTTTATGACGATAACAGGTTTTTTACCGGTGGCAGCCTTTAGGGTTTCGATCAGCCGCTCCCCCTTCTTTACGCCTTCAATATATATAAAAATAACTTTTGTATTGTCATTATGGATGAGATAATCAAGAAGGTCGGCTTCATCAACATCGCATTTGTTCCCGATCGAGATGATGGTGGAAAGTCCCATGTTGGCAATGGAGCTTTTTGCGATCATCGCGATTCCCAGCGCGCCGCTTTGCGTGAGTATGGCAACATGGCCCGGATTTATTCTGTCAGCGGAGAAAGTGGCGTTTAGCGACGCTGCCGAGGAGTAGAGACCAAACATATTCGGGCCCACGATGCGCGTTCCCGCTGCTTTGGCAATTTCAGCAATCTCGTTTTCTTCCCGGACATTTCCAATCTCTGAAAATCCGGAAGTTATGATCTGAATGAATTTGACTTTCTTTTGAGCGCAGTTTTTTACCGCGTTCTTTACAAGACCCGACGGAATCACAATTGACGCGCAATCAATATCATCCGGGACTTCCAGAACATCAGTAAATACTTTATGCCCGTCAATATCGCCGCCCTTAGGACTTATGGGGAATACTTTCCCCTTATATCCGCCGGAAATTATATTGTTAAATATGGCATAGCCGATCTTCTTTTTGTCCTGTGAAGCGCCGATAACGGCAATGCTTTGAGGTTCAAACAGGTATTTAATATCGTATCTGTTTTTATTGTCCACTGTGCTCTCCAAATCATAGGATTTACGCAATGTTATAATAGATTGTAATTAAATCCGCCGGATAATGCAACAAATAAACAAGATTCTAAAAAATAATGGTCATAACTTTGTTAAGACTTGTTTTGGTAACAATATGAAGAATCTCATTCTGCTTAAAAATACATTACCCGTGCGCTTTATCATCGCATATCGATGCAAAATTTCGTAAGAGAAAATAATTGACTTACAAAGGGAAATTCCCTATCTTTGTTTTGAAAAAAACAACATTTTATTAAAACTTGTGAAAAAAGCCGGTTTATAGACGTTAGTACACTTATCATTAAGAACAGAAGTGTTTCTGAAGGGTATTTGCCAACACATGAGCCCCTTCTCCTGAGAATATTAAAAATAAATACTAATCTCAGGTATAAACAGACCCGACGATTGATATAACGCATTACCGTACGCTGATATGATTAAACAACCACCCGCATACTGGAGCGTAACTCAAAGTGACTTGCTGACCGGGCTTTGCACGAGGCCGGAAGGATTAAGCAGCCCGGAGGCCAAGCAGCGTCTGATGGACTACGGCGCTAATCTGCTGAAGCCTCCCAAAAGATCAGATACGCTTTCCCTGCTGCTTGCTCAGTTCAAGAGTCCTATTATCCTGACTCTTGTTTTTGCCGCAGGGTTGTCTTTTTTCCTTCAAGACCCCATAGATGCTGTTATTATTCTTTTTATCGTTTTGATCAGCGGCCTTTTGGGATTTTGGCAGGAACGCGGCGCCGTTGATGCTGTCAACAAGTTACTGGCCATCGTCAGTATCAAAACTGCCGTTTTTCGTGACGGGAAAACGGCAGATATTGTTCTTGAAGATGTTGTGCCGGGAGATATTATTATATTGCATGCCGGAGATGCCATTCCGGCCGATGGTCTGATTATTGAATCAAAGGATTTCTTTGTTGATGAAGCAACTCTGACCGGCGAAACGTACCCTGTCGAGAAGGCGGCCGGGTTATTGCCGGCAGAAACGCCGCTTAGCGGACGCACCAATTGCGTCTTTATGGGAACTCATGTCATCAGTGGCACAGGCAAGGCAGTTGTGGTTTTCACAGGACAGCAGGCGGAATTCGGAAAAATATCCGAAAGGCTTAAGTTAAGGCCTCAGGAAACTGAGTTTGAACGCGGCATCCAGCAGTTCGGATACTTCCTGCTCGAAGTTACCTTAGCATTGGTTGTCATAGTATTTGCGATCAATGTTTTTTTCCACAAACCGGTTTTGGAATCGTTTCTTTTTTCGCTGGCTCTGGCCGTTGGGCTGACGCCACAACTGCTGCCGGCAATCATCAGCATTAACCTGGCCCATGGCGCAAAAAAGATGGCCGCGCAAAGAGTCATTGTTAAGCGACTGGCTGCAATTGAGAATTTCGGGAGTATGGATGTGCTGTGCTCGGATAAGACGGGAACCCTGACCGAAGGCAAAGTAACGATGAATTCGGCATTAGATCTCGAGGGTAATCCAAGTGACAGAATATTCTTTCATGCGTACATGAACGCTTTTTTTCAACAGGGATTTACCAATCCTCTTGATGAAGCAATTCTGTCTTACAAACAGCAGGATATCTCCGGATACAAAAAAGCGGATGAAGTGCCTTACGATTTTATTCGTAAGCGGTTGAGTATTCTGGTTGAAAAAGACAGCAGGTATTTGATGGTGACGAAAGGAACAATTCCCAATATCCTTTCCATTTGTGCATTGGCTGAAACTCCCGGGGGAGATAATGTGGCCGTAGCCTCGGTCATGCAGCAGATCCAGCAGAGATTCGAAATGCTCAGCTCTCAGGGATTTCGCCTGCTCGGTCTGGCTTACAAGGATATGGGCGTGGAATCTGTTATTCATAAAGATCTTGAGCGCGACATGATATTTCTCGGGTTTCTTCTTTTCTTTGATCCGCCCAAAAAAGGAATTGCTGAAACAATCGCTAATCTCAAACAGCTTGGTGTTTCTCTGAAAATCGTTACGGGGGATAACCGCCTTGTTGCCGCCAAAGTGAGCCATGATATCGGGATGCCTGAGGCTAAAATTCTTTCCGGAAGTGAAATACATGAAATAAGCGATGCGGCCCTCTTACGGAAAGTGGTGGAAACGGATGTTTTCGCGGAAATAGAACCCAACCAGAAAGAACGAATTATTCTGGCGCTGAGGAAGGCGGGGCATGTCGTAGGATATATGGGGGACGGAATTAATGATGCTTCAGCCCTTCATGCCGCGGACGTTGGCATTTCGGTGGATACGGCGGCGGATGTAGCCAAGGAATCGGCCGATATAGTACTTATGGAAAAGGATCTTGCTGTTTTAGTGCAGGGGGTGAGAGAAGGGAGGACGACCTTTGCCAATACCCTGAAGTACGTCTTTATGGCCACCAGCGCTAATTTCGGGAACATGTTCAGTATGGCCGGCGCTTCTCTGTTTTTGTCTTTTCTTCCCCTGTTGCCCAAACAGATACTTTTGACGAATCTGATGACGGATTTTCCGGAAATGACCATAGCCGCGGATAATGTAGATAGTGAAATGGTTGACAAGCCCCGCAGGTGGGATATCGCTTTTATAAAAAAATTCATGATTACCTTTGGCCTGGTCAGTTCTATTTTTGATTACATGACTTTCGGCGTATTAATATGGATTCTGCATGCCACACAGGCGCAGTTTCAAACAGGCTGGTTTATGGAATCAGTTGTTTCCGCTTCACTTATCGTTCTGGTCATTCGCAGCAGGAGGCCATTCTTTAAGAGCCGTCCGGGAAAATATTTGGTGATAGCCACAATCATTATCGTTGCGGCCACTCTTGTTCTGCCTTTTACACCGTTGGGCTATATATTCGGTTTTGCATTACTGCCGGTATCATTTCTATTGATGATGGGTCTTATTGTCATGCTTTATATATTTATGGCAGAAGTGGTTAAGAGAATATTTTACCGCAAAGTAGATCATTAAAGGTTCTATATATGGAGCGTAAGATATTCCGGGGATTGTTTATCGTGCTCGGAGTGATCGCCGATTTGATTCTGCCTTTGATGTGGGGAATTATCGCCACAGTTCCGATTCTTATTTTTAGTTGATGGGTGGCTTATCGTTCCCAATGGTTTAGATGACGGTTTAAGTCATTTCCTTCAATCTAAAAACGAAATTTAACAACTTGCCTTAAGCCGGCACTAAAAAGCGGCGCGGCATAGCCAAAAATCTTATGACAAAGAGAAAATACTACGGCAGAGAAGCTTAAACCACCGTATCTGAAGAAGGATGAAACACGGGGTGATTATCAGGTCTGGATAGTAGATGGCGCATACATTCGCGGCCACATCGACGAAGAATTCACGAACTTCGGCCAGCACTACAGATATCATTACATACCCAAAAATGAGTTCTGGCTTGACCGGGAAGCAAAGCCTGATGAACACGTCTTCTTCATCGATCACTTACTGGTGGAACATGATCTCATGGCGAAAGGCGCGTCATATGACGACGCAATTACACAGGCCGATCTGGTTGAACGCAAAGTAAGGCGGTGAGCCGGAGATGTCCGCAAACTGACACATCGCGGGAAAGACCTTCCTGATGCTAACGCGGTGCACGAAAGCTTATGGAAGAAACTGGAGGATGGTGTAAGCGTATGGATTGTCAATGACCGGCTGGTGCGAAGTGTATTCGATATTGATTTCACCACCGGAGGTCATGACCACGTTTATGAATTCGTTCCGAAGAACGAGGTCTGGATTGACAACGATATAGAGGAGAAGGAAAGGGGGTTTGTGCTGTTGCATGAGTTGCACGAACGCAACCGCATGACAAAAGGGTTGCCTTACAGCAAAGCGCACAACGAGTCCAGCCGCCTTGAATTCCGGTGCCGCCACCACCCTGATGAATTGCACGACGCGCTGGCGGCTGAAGGATGGGCATGATTTCGATTTCTATTTCCTTGACCGCCGGGCAACAAATTTTACAATCCAGTCTGAGGGCGTACGTGTGAAAAAACCGTTGCTGATGCGGTGTTGAAAATATAAAAATTTGGCGGCAATACCCGGAACGACAAGAAATTTATTTCTTTTGATACTGCGGACAATCGCCTGTGCCACGGTCCGGGGCTTCAATAAACCGGCGAATATTTTTACGGCACGTCCCTCCGGCGGGAGCGTTTTCGATTCTTCTTCGATAAAGGGTGTTTTGACTTCCGGAGGACAGATCAGCGTGACCTTAATATTAAAAAGTTTTAGTTCGCTGCGAAGGCATTCGGAAAACCCCACGAGGGCGTATTTCGTTGCGCTGTACAAAGAATAGCCGAACATGCCGATCAGTCCCGCCATGGAAGAAATGTTGACGATATGGCCGCCGCCTTTTTGTTTCATAAAAGGGAGTACGGCGCTGATGGTGTTTCGGGTGCCGTACACATTTATTTTCATTGATCTGTCAAACCGGTCATAGGAAATATTTTCAAAATAATCTCCCGAACCGACGCCCGCGCTGTTTATCAATATGTCGGGAATGCCGAACCGTTCGACAGCGGCGCTGATTTTTTGCCGTACGTCGTTGTTGTCCGCCACATCAATGGATATGGTGTTGACACTCTGGGAAGTTTTATCCATGCACGCCACGATGTCCTGACATGCTTTATCCAGCAGGGGCTTCCCTCGGGCAATCAGAACCAGACTGCATCCCTGCGATGCCAGTAACTTTGCCGTTTCCAGGCCGATGCCGCTTGATCCTCCGGTAATAAAGGCGAGTTTGTTGGAAAAGAAGGCCATCATGTTTCTCCTCATTTCATTAATTTTTTGTCGATAGATTTTTTAATTTGCTGCAAGCCGTAAGCTTTATAATTGCCGGCTCATATCCCGGTTCACGCCGAACTTTTAATACCGGCGTTCGCGAATATGTCTTTGCATCGCTTCACGATGGAGTTCTCCGAAAAGGAAGTCATAGTTTTGTTTTTTTTATATGGATCGTCCACCCCGATTTTATCGCTTTTTTCGTGCCATAAAGGATTATACGCAAGCAGGGCGGCTTCGGTAATATTAAGGTTTTTTAGAAACGCCGCGATTCCGCTGATGTTTGCTTCCGTATCGGTAATATCAGGAATAAGCGGCGTCCTCGGAAGAAGTATTTTATTGTCTTTTTTTACTGTGCTGGAAATCTGTTTAAAATTATCCAGTATTCTTTCGTTGGGTAGGCCGCAATATTTTTTATGGGCAATGCTGTCGATGAGTTTGATGTCAAAATAAATTATGTCAAGATACGGATAGAGCGTGTCCATAAACCTGCCGGGATCAAAATAACCGCAGGTTTCCAGAAGCGTGTTAATGTTGTGCCGTTTGAGAGTCTTCAGAAGCCGGGATGTGAATTCCATATACAGGGTGGGCTCTCCTCCGGACAGAGTAACGCCGCCTCCTGATGTGTCGAAAAATGGTTTGTCGAGCTGAATCTTGTTAATAATGTTGTCAACGGACAATGTCTTGCCAACTCTGTCCAACGCTCCGGACGGACAGGCCTCAACGCATAAAAAACAAAGAGTGCATTTGCTTCTGTTAATATAAAAACGATTGTCGCGCTTAAGCGCGCCTGCCGGACAAATATCGCGGCAGGCGCCGCAATCAACGCACAATTTGGCGTCGAAGGCGATTTCAACCACGGCCTTTTCGCTCTCAGGGTTGTGACACCACACGCAGGAAAGGGGACATCCTTTGTAGAACACCACAGACCGTATGCCCGGTCCGTCATCAAGGCTGTTGCCTTTGATTTCAAGAATTAAAGGAGCTCTAGTTTCGTTTTGTGTCATAAGTAAATGTTATTTCGGATAGCTCCGATAAATTTATACCATTTCGATTTGAAGTTGCCACCTGCAAAGTGGCAAGTACAAGCGAATTGGTATCATATGCCGAACTCCGCCCTTTCGATTAATTCTGTCTGCATGTCTTTGTTGAGAGTCACGAAGTAGGCGTTATAACCTGATATCCTGACAAGCAGATTCTGATAATTCTGGGGATGTTCCATGGCGTCTCTGAGTGTTTTTGACGATACGACATTCAGTTGTATCTGCATGCCGCCGAGGTTGCAGTATGTCTTCACGTATGAATAGATGTTATCCACGGTTTCCTGATGTGTCTCATGCGCCCCGGGCACAACTTTCACATTGAAGGCAATATTGTTGTTCAGGTTTTTCGGCTCCAGTTTGGCGACATCACGGATGTTATCTAAAATGCTTTTGGACGCGTGCGCTTCTGGCGTCAGTCCCGGTGTAAATGCTTTGCCGGCCAGCCGTCCTGAAGGAAGCGCTCCTGTCAACGTGCCGAAAGCCACATGGTTGGACATGGACCAGAACCCCGCTGTATATCGGCCGCCGCGGTAATTGGCGTGTTCTCCAAAACAGTCATGGGCAAGTTTTGCTACCTGATTGGCTGTCGCCAGAGCTTCGGGGTTACCGGAACCGAACAGCGGGGCCTTGTTTTTGATTAAGGCAAGCAGGGCCGGATCGTTTTTAAAGTTGGTGTTAACCGCATTTAGTAGTTCGCTGAAAGAAACTTTTTTATCTTCAAACACAAATTTTTTAATAGCCATCAGTGAATCGGTGATGTCGGCAAGGCCAATGCACGCGGTTCCTGACGAGTTGTAAAGAGCGCCTCCTTTTGTGACGTCTTTGCCGTTTTTCAGCGAACCTTCTATCAGGGAAGAGATAAAAGGGGTCGGGCGGATGGCCTGATGAGCCTCGCCCAGAAAATTGTTGTATTGGCATGTCTGGCCGGCCAGATATCGAAGCTGTGTCGCAAACGCGTTAAAGAACGATTCATAATCCTGAAAGTCTCCGGTTCTGACATCGCCGGTTTTTGGGCCCAAATCCCATCGCATCAACGGGTGCCGCCCGTTATTGAGAGCCATTTCGAGGGCTGCCACCATATTGAACATCATGCAGTTGGTGTGACCGATGTGGCGGCCGGAGAGCGTGGGTTCCACGCAACCGGTCGCTGACCAGTCCCGCAGATGCTCTGCAGGATAGTTGAATTCAGCCAGTGATGCCATGACCGCCTCGTCATTATGAATCGAAGGGGTCGCTGTGGTATTTAAATTGACTTCACAGAGACGTTTTAAATAAGTGTCGCTGTTTTTCCCGTTATTGTAACGGGCGTTGACATTGGGGTCGCGGATGGAGAGCATTTCCGTAACTTTCAGAAAGATATAAGTCATATCATTGACCGCGTCTTCACCTCCCGGCGTCACTCCGCCTAGCGTAATAGCCTGATCGGAGGAACTGCCGCCGAACAAATAGTTGCCAATGTCCGGTATTAATGGCAGATGATCCGTGCAACGCATATAAAAGCAGCCGATAAGTTCGATGGCGTGCTTTATATATTCCTGTCTCTCCTTTTTATTTGTCAGTTTTTCCATGTCGGCCGCAAAATAAGGTTGAAGCCACTGATCCAGCCGTCCGAGTGAGAATCCGGCGTTTGTGTTTTCCATGTGCACGCCTATCCACATTATCCACATGGCATTCACGGCTTCATCGAGTGTGACGCAGGGATTCAGGGGAACACGACGGCAGATATCCTTCAGATGAAGCAATTCCTTTTTGCGTTCAGGTTTCATTTCCCGTTTTGCCAATCGCTGGGCTTCTATCGAAAGATTTTCCGCATAGGCATTTATTCCCTCAAGGCTGATTTTCATTGCCCGGAGCGTATCGTGCTTTTGCCGTTCGGATTCCGGCGTGTTGCTTAGTTCCTTATCTATATTTGCCATGATGCCATTTGTGCCAAGGTTTAATATTTCAGGATAATTTAAGATGGTGTGAGACAGCGCGACGGTTTTCCATAAGAAACAGGCGGCGAAGCGCTCGTCGAGTTTCTGACAGGTTGGATAACCCTTATTGTCTCTCACCCATTGACGAAAATTACGTCCAAGCCAGAAAGGAAATACCTTGTTGTGAAGAACATCAATCGTCTCAGGATCGACATCATAGGGGTTGAGCGGCCTGAAGGGCGCGGTGACCAGTTCTCCCCAGATCATGGTGCCGTGCGCGTCGGGATAGATGATAACGCCAATTTCTTTGGTGGTACTTGTTCCGGCAATAAGATCATTGTTTCTGATAATCGGTTTTTTATTTTCCATCAGATATTTGAATGCCTGGGCCTGACGGAGTTCGGCAACGAATGGTTTCCCGTTTTTATCGGTTTCAAATCCATTCTCTCTGTACCATTCGGTCAATATCTGGGCCCGCTCATGGCATATTGCCGCTCGGGTCTTTAAATGGATGTACAGAAAATCCTTTACTCTCGGAAAGTCATTCAGGGAATACTCCGCGAGATAGGGGTCGGGCAAAAACTTAACGCCCGGATCAATAGAGCCGGCCTTGAGTTGACGCAATGATCTTCCGTCAATGCTGTTTTTTGCTGCCGCTTGGGCGTCGTATTTTCGATTCTCCATTTTTGTTTCTTTTTTCAGTTTAACGATCTGGATGTGTTTTAAAAGCAGCGAAAGATAAAAATTAACCAGTTGAAGATAACCAAGGTTGCCGTGCATGACTATTCTGTTTTCCATCAAGGCCAGCATCAGTCTGTTGGGAGGCTGTGTGGCCGCTTCTTTGACCGCGTTTTCATCGACAAATATAAGCTGCGAGTCCAGTTTTTCCGGAAATTTATTCAATACGCTGACCTTGCCGTTTTCAAAGCATATGGCTTGTTCAACACTGCCGTTTTCTGTTTTTATGCCAAACGTGAAATTGAGAGGGCCGTCATCGCACCTCAGATATTTATTTAATGACGGACGCGTGTTGAAATTAAAGGCGAAGAATTTAAAAAACAGATTGGCCAGTGTATTCGTAAAACTTTTTTGGGCATCTTGCATGTGTTTTATCTCCAAATTAAAATAAAAAATTTAATAATTCTCTTATCGCCTATGTTTAAAACAGCGCCTCTCCTTTATCGAGACGTTCTTTGAGCCGCACAATATATTCTATCATGTCCGAGGTTCGTTTCTCTATAAAGGTCTCCACGTTGTCCAGCACTTCATGAAATAACCGGCTGTTGCATAGCGTGACGAGGCCATGAAGATCAGACCAGAATTTAACCAGCAGGTACACCACGAACTGATCTTTTTTCTCTTGGGTAACATTTATATAGGCGCCGATATGTTCGATAAAAAGAGAAAAACACTTCAATGCGTTCTGTTTTTCATTATAGGCGAGAGGTTCTATATCGGTGCCCACGTAGTCTAGATATTTAGGCGTGTGCAGATTGAACATTATATCGTAGTAACTGGGGTGGGTCAGGCCGAATTCAACATAACCGCGAATCATGGCCCTCAATTGCCCTTCGATATTGTTAAATGGAGCTGATCTTTCTATAAGCAGGTCATGGAGCTTCTCAAACCCGCGTATCCGGATCATCAGATTAAGTTCATCCTTATTGGTATAGTAATTATAAATAGTTGTGGCAGTAACGCCTAAACGGGAGGCTATTTTACGTATGCTTAGATTGTTAAATCCGTCTTTAATGATGATGTCAAGAGCTGTATCTAAAATACGTTCCCGGGTATCTTCTATTTCTTCTTTCGTCATGGGCGCTTTGGGCATTAGCGGCTCCTTATCTTTAAAATAGCGACGTTAAAATAACGGTGTTATTTTAACAAGTCAAGAATTTTTTAGGGAATTATATACTTTACTTCCTCTGTTTGGAGGTTGAATGAAGAAATTAGTCTTTTTTAGCCTCGTGCTAAGCGTATTATGTTAATTTCTAATATTATACCCATACATTATCATTTCATTTCTACTAGAGATTTGTTTCGTTTCTTCTTCCGTCAATTCATGATGAATTTCTTTGTAATGATGAACCCCTCCGCAATGCTTACAACTGTTTTCGCAAAACATTCATTTGTAAAATTAACCTGTTTTTTGTGAAAATTCCCGCTTTCTTTTAATGATTAAATACTGTTATTTATATTTTAAACAAATGTTTAAATCACATGTGATTGATTTTATAAGCTAAATAGTATCATTAATGATAATGTTTTTATAATTAATATCTGTGGCATACAGATTGCTTAAATTCAAGGCGTCAGGTTACAAGTTTAAGATTACATAAACAATATTCAGGAGATCACCTGACAAAATATCGGCCAATGCAACTATAATTTAATTTTCTACAAACAAGAAGCAATTTATAAAGAGAGTCAAGTATATAAGTCCCATTTTTTACCGATAAGGTTAGAATTATTACTATTGGCATTTAGGTGATGATTCCTGGATGGCATAGAAAACTCTCCACCATATTTCGTGGATTTACTATATACAGTAGTATTATTTCAACAAACATAAGATATTTTATTTAAAAAGTGTAATTATTCAGAGATGATAGATATTATTGCAGGAGTCCAAATGTTTTGGCCCGCATATTGCTTTTACTATCAGACAGTAATAATTATTAGTTGATAGGAAATGGTCATTATGAAAAAGAATTATTATTCCCCAATGATGTTATGCGTTTATATGAAAAAAAACTTGACAAATTCATATGTTGAGAATATATGTAAAAGTACTAGTAAAGGTAGTGTTGTTATAGTGTTAATTATAGAACAAACCTATAAAATCGAAAAGTATTTTTTCGAAAAAAAAGAAAGCCACTCTTTTTTTAAAGAGCGGCTTTTTTTGTTTTCCGGAGGAAACAAGATAAACTGATTTATTAAGAAAAAATATAAATCAAACGAACACTGATAAAGGCAAACCCGGAGTAATCCGGCGACGCAAAGCCACGTATCCGAAATTGTTTTTTAACTGCTCAGGTTCTTTCCCCCACTCCTCTTCTTTAAAAGCAATAACTGGACGGACGGGTTACCAAAGTGTTTTTTTAAGAAGTCAGATGCCCTTGAATATAAGATATCAAGGGCGGAAATAACTTCGCATAAACAAAAAGAGCATTTTTATCGGTGTTATAATGATTCTTTATTACCGGAAAAAACTGATTGATAAAACCTGTGCAAGCCTGAACTTCCGGCGGAGCATTCCTCTTTTGCTTATGGCCATGGCTATTTGGCTTATATGCAGCGGTGTATCGTACGGCTACATAATTATAAATGCCCCTATGACAGGTACAGATCAAACCAACTGGGTATTAGGCGGCAATCCTACTTCATCCCTCCTGACAGGCAATGGCACTATCGACCCGGTAGGTTCGGGATGGCTGCGACTCACCAACAACTCGGGCAACCAGACCGGCTATGCTTACAATATCACACCCTTCGACCTGAGCCAGGGTCTTCTTGTCCAGTTCGACTATGCCACCTGGGGAGGCAGCGGAGCGGACGGCTACAGTGTATACCTTTTTGACGCAGGGGTACCAAGTCCAGGTCCAGGTTTCGTTATCGGCGCATTCGGCGGGTCTCTCGGTTACGCGCAAAAGCTCTCCACGGCAACTTGCAACCCACCCGCCACTACCGTGCCAGGGATCACTGGAGGATACGTAGGGATCGGCGTCGACGAGTACGGCAACTTCGCTTACGGCTGCGAGGGACGATACCTCGGCAATAGTTTACAAGCCAATACGGTAACAATTCGCGGCTCCGTTGTTGGCTTCGGCAATGGTGCCATCGGCTCGACTCAGGGTACCACCTCTTATCCCTGGATTGCAACGTCTGCCAACAACGGATCACTTTGGTACAACGGGGCAACCCGGCCGGTCCAGACCAGCGCAAACTATCGTAAAGTTATAATCCAGATCAGTCCTGCGCCGAATCCGACTGCTAATGTCTGGATCCAGTTTGGTTATAATACAACTCCTGTCCAGATGATTAACGGCGCGCTGCTTCCCGCGATTTCCACCTCACAGTCATTGATGGTCGGTTATGCCGCAAGTACCGGCGGTTCCACCAACTATCATGAAATCCGCAATCTGCTGGTGACCAATCAGGGCACGAGCACCTCCATAGATCTGGGCATCACCAAGACGGCATCTGTTGCCACCGCAACCATAGGCAGTCCGATCACTTATACCCTTACCGCGATCAACTACGGTCCCAACAACATTACTGCCACCGGTGTGGGAATCACAGACAATGTCCCGACAAATATTACAGGCGTTGCCTGGACCTGTGCCGTTGTTGCCGGTTCGCCATCGGGTACAAGCTGCGGAGCTGCTTCCGGCTCCGGTAACGCCCTGAACACTACCGCCAACCTGCCTTATGGCGGTTCGGTGACTTACACCATAACCGGTACCGTTAGCGCGCCGGCACCAGCCCAGCTCAGCAACACAGCGAGTCTTGTCATCCCCGGTTCGGTCACCGACTACAATCCCAACAACAACAGCGCAACGGTAACCGTTCCCGTAAATAACCTTTCAACTTCCACTAAAACGGTTACCGACCTCACCGGCAGCAATTATGCGGCCGGTGATACCCTGCAATATACCATCACCTTGAATGAAAACGGCGGACTCGCGACCAGCGGCATCTCTGTCGCCGACACCATCGACACCACCAATCTGACAGGCCAAACCATAACCGGTTGTCCGTCAGGAGCAACATGCTCTTACAGTGCGGGTGCTTTAAGCGCTACAGGCATCAGTATTCCCGCCAATGGTTCCGTGACGATTGTTTATACTGCAACCATTGTCAGTACGGACACACCGGGCACCGCCATCAACAATACCGCTACCGTCACCAACCCCAATGGCGCGGTTGTAACGCTTGTTGCACCGGTGGTCACGGTTGGCGGGACGGCAGCCGGTACGGGAACCAAATTACTCTATTTGTATGACGGCACGTCAACGCCAACATGGAAACTATCCCGCACAAAACCAACGGGATTGACAGGTACCCAAACCCTGGCTAAAACCGGCGGGTCATATACGTCGGCAGAAAATCCGGTATTGGCTTCAAACGTAACAATCAATGCTTCAGTTCCGGTAACACTATATCTGGCCTCCGATGCAACTGCAACCCGCAATGTTGAAGTTCGTCTGGCCTGTTCTTCGGCGACCGGCACATATCTGAGTTCTGGGAACGTGACTGAAACCAATATGTCTACAGCAGTAAATGCATACAATTTTACCTTAACTGCTGCGAATGGAACTGCAACGCTCCCCATGACTTGTGCCACTGGTAATAGTTGGCAGCTCACTGTCATTAACCAGAGTACCGGTAACGGAACTCGCAATGTTATCGTTTATCCAATGAGCGGTACGAACAATTCATATGTGAGTCTGCCATCTCAAAATGTCATCAATGTTAACAGCATCAGCCTGTATAGTGCTGCTTATCCCGGCGGAAGCATTGTATCCTCGGTTGCGTCCGGCACCACGGTTTACATCCGTGCGGTGGTCAGCGACCCCTTCGGCAGCTATGATATCGTCAATATTCCGACAATAACGATCAAGAATCCCAGCGGCACCACAATTGTCTCTGCCGCTGCAATGACCTACTACCCGGCGAGCCTGACGAGCCTGACGAAAACATACGACTACGCATTTCAAGTATTATCGTCTTACCCCGCAGGCAACTGGTCTATCAGTGTCACAGCAACTGAAGGTACTGAAGGGACGGTCAGCGATACCGGATATGCCTCGATGTCGGTAACTTTGCCGGCGGCACTGACCGTTGTTAAATCGGCCAGCCCCAGTCCCGTCAATCCCGGGCAGGTTCTTACCTATACGATAACTATTACCAATACCGGCGCCGGAACAGCGACAAACGCTACTGCGATTGATCACTTGCCCGCTTACACCACATATGTGGCTAATTCTACCAGATTGAACGGTATTACTGTGGCCGGCGATGGCTCTACCTTACCGCTGATTGCAGGATTACTGATTGACAACAACAGCGGTCGTGCTGCAGCGGTCGCGGCGAGCGGTACTTTACCGTCAGGCGGAGTTGCCACAATAGTCTTCCAGGTGACGGTAAATTGACTGCAAAAATTGCGTTGGAAGCGGTTTCGATGCTGTTTTTGATATGAAATATAAAGAAAGCGTAAAAGAGAGGACATATTTTTAACAAGAACAATTTTAAAAAAGAAAAAAGGAGGATGAAATGAAAAAATTTATTCCATTGTTGATAGCGCTGATTTTGCTGCTGTTTTCAGTGCAGGTTTTTGCCGAAGCACTCATTACAGTACACATGAAGGCGGAAAAAGAGGTAACTGTAAACAAGGTTACAAAGAGGGTTGCCGCTGACAAGGTTAATCCTGGAGACGTGATTTTTTACACGATCAATTACGTTAACTCCGGCGATAAGGAGGCGACAAACTCTTTTCTGGATGATCCGATACCAAAAGGATCTGTCTATATTCCCGGCAGTGCCTTTGGTGATAACGCGGAAATAACCTTTTCCATTGACGGTGGCAAGACCTTTAAGAAGCCTTCTCTGCTTACCTACGAGGTCAAAGTAAACGGCAAGATGGAAAAAAAGACCGCATCTCCGGAACAATACACCCATATCCGCTGGACGGTCAATGTGGTTCCTGCTCACGGTAAAGGTCAGGTCGGTTTTCAGGTGCAAACGAAATAAAAGAGAATATTTCGAGTATTTATAAAAATTTAAAAACAAAACTATTTAAGGAGGAAGTATGATGGAAAAGAAATTTAGTAGAATCAGATCAACAGCAATCAGAACGTTTATTACCGGTTTTGCGGTACTGGCGTTGTTGGCCTTTGCACTGCCGCAGGCAGCTCAGGCCAGAACAAGCGGCGGCGCGACCATTTACAACACGGTCATGGTGAACTACACGTCAGGTACGACCGTGCTCTTTGCGACCGCTAATGTCAGCGTAACAGTTAACACAGTGGGTGCTCAGCCGACGGTTACCAACCCGGTTGGTCAGACTACAGTCGCCGGAGGCGCCGTGACTTATGTCTATAAAGTCGCGTCCAACAGCAATGGTTATGATACTTACAGTACGTCGCTCCTGAACAATACTGCAACAAATGTAGGGGCTGCGACGGCAACATCTGTTACAGCCAGTGTTAACCTTTGGGGTGGTATCACGGTTGGTGCGTCGGGAGCCGGAACCATTCAAGTTCCTTTCGGCACTACCTCCCAATTAACGGTAAATACCTCCACCGTACAGATTGGAGCCAGCACATATACGGTGACGGGCATTGCTGCTGGCTCTGCGGCCTCCACCAATGCTGGCACCGGCGCACTGATGCCTGAAGTTCCCGCTACCCTGACCCTGACTTTGATCAGTGGAACGGCCATTACAGCGGGTAGTGTTGCCGCCGGTACCCAGGTTGGTGAATACAAGACCGCTGCCCTGACGGCGGCGCTGACTGCGGGCACACCAACCACACCCGGAACAGATGGAACTTACAGTACCTTCTTCACCATTACCGAGGCGGCTTCGGGCGGATCAGCGCTGGTTACAACAGGCGTTACAACCACCGTGTCTTCGCCGAAGGCGACAATAACAAAAACAGTAAGTCCTACTACCGGGATAATCCCTGGTACTGTGCTTACCTACACGATTGTAGTTACAAATCCCCATCCCGTCGCGCAGGTTACCAACGTTACTGTGATTGATCCTGTGCCGGCATATACGACATATGTCGCCAGCTCGACCCTTTTGAACAGCATTACCGTTCACGGCGATGGAGCTACCTCTCCTCTGATTACCCCCGGATTACTGATTGACAACAACACCAGCCGTACCGCGGGGGCATTAGCCACAGGTATTTTACCGGCCAACTCATCTGCCACTATAACATACCAGGTGACGGTAAATTAACAATCTGAACCGGAACTGAAGCGGCAAGTACGCCGCTTCAGTTTTCCGGGGAAAATAAAAAAGGATCAAAATAGATATGAAGATTTATAAAATAACCTGTTGTTACATTTTTATTAGTTTGTTGTTTGCTTTTTTCTGGGCAGCTTCAGCCTGGGCCAACCTGGCAGCCAACACTCAGATTATCAACAATGCCACACTGTCTTATAATGATGGTACCGGTACTAAGACAGCCACGGCGAGTGTCTCTGTTACAGTAGTCCTGGTTCCTTCCGCGCCGAACATTGTCGCGGGAACAGCGCAGACTACTTCATACAGTGGCACCGCGACCCTGACCGACAGTTATACTGTAACCGGGACGGCCAACGGTCCGGATACTTATAATATTACCGCGGCGGTCTCCGGTTCCACCAACACCAATACCGGCACCCCTGGGGCAAGTCCAACCGCTGCCACTGTGTCGCTCGGCGGGACCGTTACCACTGCCGGATCTTCGGCTACGGTTATAAATGTTCCATCCGATGGCGTAGCCAACAACAATCTCAACGGTATCGTGGTCGGCTCCACGGTGGTGATCAACGGGGATGTAAGAACTGTTCTCGCAATCAGCGACAATGCCAGCGGCACTTCCACCATCACGCTGAATCAGGGTCTGAGTGGCGGTGCTCCCGGCGCAGGCGTGTTAGTGGCCGAACAGAAGGTTATTACAACCACTGTCACTCCCGGGACGATAACTTCATCCGGAACCGACGTAACGGTTTCAGATAAGGTGACCATTGCATCAGCTACTAATCCGTCGGTTACGGCTACTTCTCCCCTCGCGGTTTTGAACACCTTTACCAGCGGTGTGGCAACTCTGACCAAGTATGTCCGCAATGTATCCACGGCCAGCGGTACAGGGACGCCCTATGTTTATAATTCCACCAATTATTACTCGGCGGGAGTTACGGCAAAACCGGGTGATGTTCTGGAATATGTTCTGGTCGCGACCAATTCAAGCGCGACGGGATCGGTTTCGGCTTCCGTTGTCACGGATTCCCTGCCGACATCTTACGTCGCTTTCACGAAAGGCGCATATCCAGGCAGCACAGATGTGACTTATGTAAGCGATTCCGGCGCCACTTCTTATTTGACGGCTAATGGAACGGGCGCGGCTAATTACTCCGCACCCACACTGACCGTGTATATAGGCACGGGAGCGACGAGTTCGGCAGGAGGAACAATTCCCGCCAATAAGAGTGAGCTTGTTTTATACCGGGTGACTCTTAACAACTAATTGACGGGATCAAAGCTGAAGCGATGATTTTGAACTGGATACAAAAACTAAACAGCGGGTTTTCCGGCCTGATGGCCGGAAAACCCGTCCGCTCGCCTTTAACGGGGCGCGGCAGAGGTCTTTCCTTGTTTAGTTCCGGGTTTAGTTCCGGCCTGAATTTGCTTTGTTCCTGTTTTCGCAATATTACAACGGTCGCGTTGGGGCTGGCTGTATTTGCTTTGTTCTTTGTTCCTTCCGCGGCTCTATGTCTTACTCCTGTTCAAGGGAATACAATCGTCAACAATGCGAGTCTTAATTACGCGCAGGGAATGACGGCAACATCTTCGGTGACCGTCACGGTTGTGATCCCTGCTCCTTCTACTGTGCAAATCATGACATATTCGCCCGGGCTTTCGGGTGCCGACAATGTCAATGTAGCTACAACCTCCTATAGGTCCGGCAGCGCCACTGGTCCGCTAGTCGCTCTGCCTGCACCGCTTCCGGTGGGAACAAGTACCCCTATTAACTTAAGCCAGCCTGTGCCGCTGAGTTCGACCACACAAATACATCAGGGAGAACCGCTTTTTATTGTTGTGACATCTCCCGACCAGAACTTGAATCCTAATGTGGCCGAGACAATTTTTGTTACAGTCACCGATCCGTCAACCGGTGATATCGAGATTGTAAGCCTGACCGAAACCGGTCCGAATACCGGTGTGTTCGCCGGTTATCTGCCAACAACAAGCGCCGCGGCCACTTTATATAATGGCAGTCTTTCCGTCAAGGACGGAGATACTATTTACGTTACTTATGTTGATTCTAATAATAATAACTACAAGGCGGTCTCAACAGTGGCGGTCGATCCTTTCGGCCACGTGCTTGATACTCAAAGCGGCCTGCCGGTCAATGGAGCCGCCATTACTATTATTAATACTGCCACGGGATTACCGGCTACTGTTTTCGGCAACGACGGGGTCAGTACTTTCCCGTCAACCATTACCAGCGGCGGTTCAGCGAAAGACAGCAGCGGGAATCTATATTCATTCCCGCCGGGAGGCTACCAATTCCCGTTCATACCGTCCGGCAGCTATAAATTTACGGTTGTTCCGCCGACCGGATACACTTTCCCCAGCACCGTAGCGACCACAGCCATTCAGTCGCTACCCGGCGCGCCATTTGCTATCGTTACCGGTTCCCGTGGAGAGGTATTTACCCTTAATCCCGGTCCGGCTATTCATATTGATATTCCCATTGATCCGTCCGCCTCAGGTCTCTGGCTTCAGAAGACCGCCAATAAGAGCTCCGCGGGACAGGGTGATTTTATTCTCTACGAGCTGACACTCACCAATAACAGCAAGTCAGTTGCCCTGGCCGGTGTTCAGGTTACGGATACTCTACCTATCGGTTTCAGATATCGCAGTGGGTCGGCAAAATTAAATGGCGTTTCCATAGCCGATCCGTTTATTTCAGCCGATGGCCGAACGCTTACTTTTAATGTCGGCGTTCTGGCGGCAGGAATCTCCGTCACGATAGATTATGTGGTGGAAGTAACTGTCGGAACACGCCTCGGCAACGCGACCAACAACGCGATTGCCGGCGCCGGTAACGGATTAAAATCAAACAATGCCAGCGTAACGGTTACTATCACAGACGATCTTATGAAAACCAAATCATTCCTGATGGGGCGTGTTTCCACAGGAGAATGCAACGAAAAAACAGGTGACGGACCCAACGGCGTCGAGGGCGTGCGGATATATATGGAGGACGGCTCTTTTGTTATCAGCGATAAGAAGGGTATGTTTCATTTTGAAGGAGTGCGTGCCGGAACACATGTGGTTCAGATGGATTTGGATTCACTGCCGGAAGGTTACGAACCCTTTGCCTGCACTCAAAACACCCGTTTTGCCGGGCAGGCATTTTCGCAGTTTGTCGAAATTAAGGGCGGCGTCATCTGGCGCACGGATTTTCATATACGCAAAAAGAAATCATCTATAAAACGGGCCGCTCCTGAACCGGTAAAAGGTGAAATTGTTCTGGAGATGGCCAATCAACTGGAGAAAGAAAATATTGCCTACAAGGTTTCTATGAAAGGCAGCGATTTGCCCCTCGTCGCGGCAAGACTAAACATTACACTGCCTCAGGGCGTGATTTACAAGAAGGGCAGCAGCATGATGGATGGCGTTGCCCTTGCCGACCCTCTGCAGCAGGTGCAGCAGGAAAAAGACCAACTGGTATTCAAGCTCAATGATCTGCCTGCGGGCTGGCGTCACGAAATTACATTCCGGGCGATGCCGTCTGCCGATATTAAAGCCGGAGAGCTTGTAACAAAGGCTTATCTGGCCGCGGACGGCGACGGAAAAGCGGAAGTGCTGACGCCTCCGGCGGAAACAGTTTTGCAGCTTGACAAGAAAGTTGAAGTATCTAAGATGCCCGATATCGTATTACATCCGCACTTTCCGGTGCGGGGCGCTGAATTGAGCGCTGAAGACTATAAAAAACTGGATGAACTGGCAATAGTATTGTCCGGTTTGCGTGTGGAAAAAATCCAGGTGACCGGATACACGGATAACGTTCTTATCGCTGAGAGTCATCGTAGTGAGTATGCGGACAATCAGGCGCTTTCTCTGGCGCGTGCAAAAAGCGTCGGCCGTTATCTGATGGACAAACTTCATCTTCCTCCTGAAAAACTATTTATTGAAGGGAAGGGGAGCGAAAATCCGATTGCAGATAATCGCACTGCAGAAGGCAAGGCGCTAAACAGGCGTGTCGAATTGCGCATTTCTTCCAGCCGTGTTGTGGACAAGTCGAGTTTGAATGTTGTTAAGGAACAAAGCGGCCAGATGCGGGCGGAAACGAAAACGGCAGGGAAAGTTATTCCTGTCTCTCCCGAGGCTGATCAGAAAGTAAAGGATAATGGAGATCATTCACTTTCCGCATCCGAAGGCCACGCGACGATTAAAGCTGAACCTCCAACCGGTGTGACTGCGTCTGACAAATCGGGTTCGGCAGCGCAAGGCGCTTCGGCTGCTACCAATCCGGAAGAGTCTGAGCCGACAATCAATGATCCCGAAGGGATACTTTATCCGAGTGACAAAGATATTCTGATAAACAGCATAAACGGCATTCGTGCCTGTCTTAGTTCCAAACTGACTCCGCGCCTGCTGATTGACGATAAAGAGGTTTCGGAAGATCGTATCGGTTTCACGATGAAGGATAAAAAAGCGGATAAGACGATTTACAGCTATATCGGCGTTGATTTTGGAAAGACAGGAAATCATGTTGTTGTGTTTCAGGGCATTGACCCCTTTGGCAATGTCCGGTTCAAACAAGCAATCTCCGTGAAACGTAGCGGAGCAATTGTTTCCATCCGGCTGAAATCGGCCGAGGGAAATGTTGCCGACGGTAAGACACCTGTAAAACTTCATCTTGAACTCTATGACGCCGACGGCACTCTTATCCCTGCCGGAACGGAACTGGAAATTCGCGAAGGCACGCTGTCTCCGTTAAAAAAACCTGATATTTTTGCGGCGCCGCCTGCCGCCGGCAGCCATCCGCATGTTCAGATGAGCAGGGAGGGAGAAGTCCTGTTTGCGCCGGTTAACAATACCGGCCTCTATCGGGTTGTTCTCGGCTACAATAATGTCACCGTTGAAGCGGAAACGTATGCTAATCCCAAAATGAGGGATTGGATATTAGTCGGTCTGGCCGAAGGAACTGCCGGTTATAATACCGTTTCGGGCAACATGGAAAATCTGCAGAACGCCAATGTTGATGAAAATTACTACAAGGATGGCCGTGTCGCCTTCTTTGCCAAGGGTCAGATAAAAGGTAAATGGCTGCTGACAATAGCCTATGATTCTGCCAAGGTAAAAGAAAACAACGGCAGCGGATTGTTCCAGACGATCAATCCCGAAACCAATTTCACGCTTTACGGGGATGCCTCCGCGCAGAAATACGACGCGGCCAGCACCAATAAATTGTACATTAAGATTGAGAGAGAACAGTTTTACGCCATGTTCGGCGATTTTAACACGGGTCTGACCATGACGGAACTTTCTCGCTATAGCCGCAGCATGACCGGCTTTAAAACGGAAATGCAGAGCAAGAACTATGAGCTTAATGCTTTTGCAAGCCAGACCGATCAACTTTATTCAAGGGATGAAATTCCCGGCGATGGCACTTCCGGCATTTACCGGCTTTCCCACCATCCCATCGTGCCCAACTCGGACAAAGTTACTATCGAAGTCAGAGATCGTTTCCACAGTGAGGTGGTTATTTCATCCCAATCCATGAGCAGTTTTACGGATTATTCCATTGATTACGATGCCGGTACGATTCTCTTTAAGGCACCTGTTTACAGCAGGGACCAGAACCTTAATCCGACTATAATTGTCGCTGAATATGAAACCATATCCACAGGCAACAACAATGATTATACTTATGGAGGCCGTGCAGGCGTCAAACTATTAGATAATAAACTGAAGGCCGGCGTAACTTATATTCATGAAGGGGATGGCGATCAAAGCGGCAATCTTTACGGGACGGATGCAACTTTAAAACTGGATCAGAATACAAAACTCCGCGCAGAATATGCTTACAGCGACTATTCAGGAGCAGCTTCCGACAGTTCCTACAACCACAGCGGCGGCGCTTTTCTGGCGGAATTGACCCACAATACCAAACTATTTGACGTGAAGGTCTATTTCCGTGAACAGGAACCCGGTTTTGGGCTGGGACAGCAGCCGGGCAGCGAGGCAGGCACACGTAAAGCAGGTGTTGAAGGCGCCTATCGTTTCAATGATACTCTAAACGTCAGCGCAGATATCTATCGCCAGGACAACCTGCTGACCGATGCGACGCGGGATGTAGCCGAAGGCAAACTGGGTTATACTACAAAAGAATATAGCGCGTCTGTAGGCTTATTGCACGCGAGTGACCAACTGACGGATGGCAGTAACGAGGAGTCAGACCAGATTACTTTGGGTGGCAGGCTCAAGACGCTCAATGATCGTCTGACTTTGACACTGGATCACGCCCAATCTATCATAAATAACAACAACAGCGATTTTCCCACCCGTACTGCTCTGGGAGCGGAATACGCGGTATCCAAAACCCTCACCCTGCTGGCCGCTCAGGAATTTACCTGGGGCAATGGCACCAACACACAGAATACCAGACTGGGCATGCGTACATCTCTCTGGGATGGAGCTACTTTAAGCAGCACGGTAAACAGGGCGTTCGATGAGAATGATGACCGTGTCTTTGCCGATGTCGGACTTAAGCAGAGCTGGAAGATCAACGATGCCTGGAAGGCGGATGCCGGATTGGAACGCAGTCAGACAGTAGCCAATAATGAGCACTACCAGTTCAACACGAATGTGTCTCCTGTCTCGGGCAGTGTCCAGACAGCGACGGCTATCAGCGAGGATTTTACCGCTGCTTCCGTCGGCGCAACCTATCAGATCAAAAAGCTGACATGGGATAACCGTCTGGAATTACGTCTGGCGGACAGTGAAAACAAGTGGAGTTTGATGAGCGGTGTTGTTAAAGAAGTTGACAGCAGTTGGGCAGTGTCGGGACGCCTTCAGCTCTTCCAGACCTCCGATACTTCGGGTCCCAATACCTTTAAAATCGATCTGCGTCAGGGCCTTGTGTATCGCCCCCCGCAGACACAATGGATTGCGTTAAACCGTCTGGATTTTATTATTGATGATCTAAGCGGAAGCGGCAGCTCCGATTATAATTCATGGAGACTCGTTGACAATCTGATGATTAACTATAATCCCCAAAAAGATCTACAGATTTCGCTGCATTATGGCGCTAAGTACGTGCAAGAACAAATAGACAGCAGTGATTATATCGGCTATACGGATCTCATCGGAATAGAAGGACGCTACGATATTAACAAGGATTGGGATATCGGGTTAGACAGCAGCATTCTGCATTCATGGAATTCGTCACAATTTGATTACTCCAACGGAATATCTGCCGGCTATAATTTGATGCAAAATGTCTGGGTGAGTATTGGCTATAATATAACCGGTTTTAAAGATAGAGATTTTTCCGCTTCAGATTACACCGCTCAGGGGCCTTTTATCCGTTTCCGCATGAAGTTCGACCAGAACTCGGTTAGCGAAGCTGCCAAATGGCTCAATGGGAATAATTTACGTGAAGCAGAAAATCAGGGACATTGAAGTGGAAGCGGCCCAATCAGCAACAAATCAGATATAAAAATTTTTTGCAATACTGTTTATATCTTGTTCATAAATATGTGTATAGATATGTTCATATCTATACGTTCAAGCAAAAAAAAAGATGCGAATGTTAAAATAATAACATAACAAAGTAAAGTTAAGTTGTTGTTGCTTTTTTGCGTGTAGAAATTTCATGCGATGATCCTTGTTCTAACAAAAGTTGACATTTATTTTCATTAGAGATATAGATCATCAAATGAAAAGTGTTTTCAATCTCTTAACATGAAAAACAAAAAATCAAATTCTTCTCTAATAAATACAGGACCGGAGCGGTTTCCCGGATTCGAAAAATTGATATTAGAATTTTCAACCGGGTTCGCCAATGCGCCTGTCTCTGAAATCGATGAAAAAATTACGCAGTCATTAAAGCAAATCGTTGAGTGTCTGGATTTTGACCGTTGCGCTTTCTGGGAAGTTTCAGAGGACGATTCTCATATGAAGTGGAAATACCAGTATGTTGTTCCTGGATTACCGGCACTTCCTCACGGGCTTAGCTACAAAGATTTCCCATGGGTTTTCAAGAGGGCTGTAGTGAGTGGTAGTTGCATATCTCTGAGCTGTCTTGATGATTTGCCTCCGGAAGCAGCAAAGGATAAAGAGCGTTTCCGGTTAGTAGGAACAAAATCGAATATTGTAATCCCATACCATATTGCCGGCAAGGTCATCGCGGGCATGACGTTTACAACCATTAAGCAGGAAAGAAAAATTCCATCTGATCTTATTCCCATGCTGAAACTGATAGGAGAGATCATTACCGGCGCCTTTTACCGCAAAAGCATGGAGGAAAAGTATAAAACAGGCGTGATAGATGCACAACGGTTGGACGAGCAGATTCAGTTAGGCGATTTTCCTCTCCGGAATGAGACTAAAAAAGAGTGCACCTACGAGGGGATAATTGGAAAATCCGCGGTGATGCGGCTTGTTTATTCCAGGATGGAACAGGTTGCGCCAACGGATTCTGTCGCGCTTATTCTTGGAGAAACGGGAACAGGAAAGGGAGTTATTGCCCGCACCATTCACGAACTGAGTAACCGGAAAAAAAATAGAATGGTGACCGTTAACTGCGCCGCCCTTACGCCGAATCTGATCGAAAGCGAATTGTTTGGACGGGAAAAGGGCGCATATACCGGTTCTACTGAAATGCAGATTGGCCGTTTTGAACTCGCCGATAAAGGAACACTCGTTCTTGATGAGATTACGGAACTGCCGCTGGATCTGCAGGCAAAACTCTTAAGAGCCATACAGGACGGGGAATTCGAACGGCTTGGTTCTCCGAAAACCATCAAGGTTGATGCTCGCATTCTTGCCCTTACAAGCAGGAATCTTAAAGAAGAAGTGTCAAAGGGGCGTTTCCGGCAGGATCTTTACTATCGCCTGAATGTTTTTCCCATCACAATGCCCCCCTTAAGGGAGCGCAATGATGATATTCCTTTTCTGGTAAAGCATTTCGTGACACAGTTCTGCAGGAAGATGCAGAAGGAGATCAAGATTGTTCCGAAGCATACCATGATGGAACTTATGTCATATTCCTGGCCGGGTAATGTAAGGGAATTGGAACACATCATTGAGAGATCCGTCATTACTGCGACGGAGACCAGCCTCTATCTTGCGGAGAAACTCGATGATTCCGGACCACACGTATCTGAAGGAAAGTTCATTACTAATCTTGCTGAAGTAGAAAAAAATCACATACTCAAAATTCTGGAGAAAGCGAATTGGAGGATAGAGGGTTCAAAAGGGGCTGCGATTCTTCTCGGATTACACCCAAACACCCTCAGGGGACGTATGCAGAAGTTAGGCATACATTTAAAAAAGAGTTCATAATCAAATAAACCAATTCCATGAAATTCCACTATATATCGTAGATTTACTGTATATGGTAGTATTTTAAAACGATCATCAGGCAATACCATCAGTAAATATATAATCATATCATAATGATATATATATCTATCGAATGGCGTATTTTTGGCCTGTATTTTGCTTTTTCTACAAAGTAATAATTATTATTACCTTGTAGAAAGGGATCATTGTGAATAAATTACAAATGGATATTTTGAATAATGGCTTAAAAGTAACACCGCAGCGCCTCGCTATTTTAAAACTTCTGAGAAAAAAACAGACTCATCCCACCGCAGAAGAAGTTCATAATGAATTATTAAAAGAATATCCGGCTATTTCTCTTACGACTGTCTACAATAACTTATCAAAATTTGTGGAAGCGGGAATGCTAAAGGAGTTGGATATAGACCCGAATAAGATGAGGTTCGATATTTGCATGAATTCTCATGATCATTTCCATTGCCGGGTCTGCGGTAATGTTTACGATATTGTTTATGATGCGTCCATTTCGGTAGATAATCTGCAAATCAAAAAGAACGTGGAAGGGCATCGTGTTGATACAGTTAATATCAATCTTAAAGGGGTATGTAAAAATTGCGAAGCTGTTCGCACCATAGGATTTTGAATAAGAGAAGAAGTGATGAAATTGAATCATCGTAATATGTTAAAATAACATATAGAAAAAGTAATACTACGAATAAGATTAAGTGCTGAAAATCTCGGAGAATGACTCGGTAACTCTTTTTTACATGGGACGATCTCCCATGGGATTCCTTTTATATCCGGTTCAAGCGTTTTTAGTTGGCGACACGCTTATTGACACCGGTACCAATCGAGTGGGTAAACAGTTTTTGTCCGCGTTAAAGGGAAGAACCATAGCGAAGATTGTCAACACCCATCACCACGAGGACCACATTGGCAACAACAGAGATATTCAGGATCTGTTTGGAATACCAATATACGCCCATTTGGCGGCGCTTCCATATCTGGAAAATCCGCGCCTGAATAAGTTACGCCTGTATCAGCGAATCGTCTGGAATTGGCCCAAAAAATCGAAAGGGACGGCTATCGGCGAGGGTATCGATGCCGGTAATTATCATTTTAAAATCATCCAAACACCTGGACATACCGAAGATCACATATGCTTATATGAGCCTGATAAAAAATGGCTTTTTACCGGAGATCTTTTTTGCGGAACGAATTTTATATATCTGAGGCAGGACGAAAATTATATGCAGATTTTGGAGACGCTAAAGACATTGTCTCAACTGGACATTAAAACAGTGTTCTGCAATCTTAAAGGCGCGGTGGAAAACGGCAGGGAAGCCCTGTTGAAAAAAATTTCAAAAATGGAAAAGCTGCGTGATCGTGTTATAAATTTGCGTGAAAAAGGCCTGCCGCCTGAAAAAATCAGGAAAAAAATTCTGGGAAAAGAAGACGCATGGAACCTGGTCACGGGAGGCCATTATTCCAAGCAGAATACGATTGACAGTATTTTTTACGGGATGCGGCCTGACCGGATAGACTGAAATTCCCCTGTTAGAGCCGGCTCGGTCAAACAGGGGAATTTATTTTCAAGCCTGTAAAATATTATTTATAAAGCGCTTCAATCCGATCATTTAATTTGTCCAGAACAACCTTACGTTTGAGTTTCATCGTCTGTGTCAACATGCCGTTATCCAGACTGAACGGTTCAGAAAGAAGCAGGAACTTTTTCGGAATTTCGTAACCGCCGAATTTACCCTTTAGTTGCCTGGTAACGGATTCACCGATCATATCGATAATATCCTGGCGCGCAACCAGCGTTTTGGTATCCGTCGGCAGTCCTTTTTCTTTGACGTAGTCCAGCAGAACATCAAAATCCGGAACGATGATGCAGATATTGTATGGCCGGCCGGTTCCGTAAACTAAAGCCTGCTGAACAAAAGAACTCAGACAAATATTTTCTTCCAGTGAAACAGGGAAGCAGAATTTGCCATTTTCCAGTTTATACTGTTCTTTAATGCGGCCGGTAATGAAAAGGTATCCGTCTTTATCCAGTCGTCCGCGGTCTCCGGTGCGGAAACCTCCATCCGGTGTAAGGGCGGCTTTGGTATCATCCGGCCTGTTGTGATATCCTTTCATGACGTTTGGTCCGTAAGCAATGATCTCGCCGTCTGTTGCTCCTTCCTCAACCACGGAATTATCAATGACGACCTTGACTTTTTCAATTGCCCTGCCGACGCTGCCTATCCGATAGGCCTGGGAGCTATTCATTGTGATACCCGGCGATGTTTCTGTGAGCCCGTAACAGTCATAAATGGGAATGCCGATATCGAAGAAGAATTTGGATATTTCAACATTCATTGCCGCGCTGCCGGTCATGGAACCCAGCATTCTGCCGCCCAGACGTTCTCTGATCTTCTTGAAGACAATTTTATCCGCGACCTTGAATTTGATATTGGTCATAAAATCGGACCGGCCTTTTTCCGCGAGTTCGCGTTTCTTCTTGGCCGCTTCGACGCCCATTACAAAAAGAGCTTTGGCCACCCCTCCCTCCTTATTCATTTTATTCCACAGGCCGTCGTAAATACGGTTGAAGACTGTAGGGACGGCAACGATAAAGGTTGGTTTGATCTCAACGATGTCATTGACAATTGTTTTGGTACTTTCAATCATGCCCATCGCGCCGCCCAGACGGATAATGGCGAACAACTCGGCAGTTTGTCCAAAAGTATGAGCCCAGGGCAGAATAGTCAGAGAAACGACTTCATTTTCATAAAGTTCCGGATACAGTTTGAGACCGGCATGTGAATTGCTGGTAAAGTTCATATGCATCAATAAAACGCCTTTGGGATTGCCGGTTGTTCCCGATGTATAGATAAGTTCGGCCACATCTTCGGCAGCCGGACTCTGCCATGCAATGGGTTTGGCCGATCCTTTCTTTTCGAGCGCGGCCATCGAATTCTCGGCCTCGGTCTCGGATTCGATGATAATAATGTGTTTAAGCGTGGGAATATCTTTCGGGAAATCTTTTATTTTTTCATATATTTCCGGTTTTGAAACGAAGAGGACTTTTATCCCGCTATCGGCAATGATGTATTTCCATACTTGGACCAGTTCCGCTTCGTACATGGGGACGAAACGGGCAAGGCATCCCCATGTGGCAAAACTCACAATAGGCCACTCAAGACGGTTATTCGCGATTATGCCGACAACATTTTCTTTGCCGATCCCCAGTTGGGTAAGTCCGGCACGCAGATTATCAATGCGGCTGCCGATTTCTTTATAGGTCACCCATTCGTAGACACCGTGTTTGTTTTTCGTGCCGAAGAGTTTTCTCTCGGCAAACTTGTTTACGCTTTGAGCCCACCAATCAACCAGATTATCAGGCTTGTCCAATGTAAATGTGTGCATAAAAAAAGACTCCTTCTATTATATTCGCGCTGAAAAGTAATTTCGGGCGGGTTATTATAGAAAATATACCGGATCACAATATTTGACCGGGAGTCTAAAACAATTCTTAGTAAAGTTCAATAAAAACATAAATATAATTCAAATGGCTGTAATTAATTAAATCTGCTGTAATATTATATAATTGATATTTTATTGACATGCAGCACACTTCTTTGTATATCCATCACAAATAAAGAAATTCCTGTCAAAAATAGAAGGCGGCTATCTTCATTCTATGATTTAATGCTAATTGAAAAATGAAGACAAATTCAGCCAATGCATGTTCCGATGAAGCTACGGTGCTATTATGCTTATTCACGCCGAAAAAGATTTATATTTCCTCAAGCATGGTTGAGAATATTTTCAACCGTCTGACAGGCAAAAAGAAATACCTGTTGTTAAAAAACACACAACATCTGGTTATGACCAATAACGTAGATGAGGTTGTTCCTCCGATAACCGCGTGGCTTAAAAGAAGTCATGTAAATTCACCTGACGTGGTTATTTTCAAAAATATCCGCAGCGGCGTTTCGTTGAATAAATTACTTTCATGAACTGTAATTATTCAGAAATGAGATGTTCATACGGATTATTTGTGATAGATTCAGTTCAAATATAGAATTTATTCAAAATATAAATATTTTCCAAAGAGGTATTTACAAGTCGTCATAGAGTTATTATAATCAAATGAACATAAGAACTGATTCAAGAGGCGTGGGAAATGACTTACATAAAAATTAATTTCAGCAGTAATTTTGAGGATGAATTTCAGAAAGTTGCGGATGAGATTTTTCATTTGGTGCGGCCGGCCTTCAAGAATTACAAATGCATCTGGCGTCCCAATGTTGATGTTTATGAATCGGTCGATGAAGTTATTGTGTTGGCTGATATGGCGGGACTCAACAAAGATGATTTGCATATCGAGGTGGACAGAAAACAAATTAGAATCGCCGGTATTCGTAAAGCGATTCATCTTTTACATAACGCGCGTTACTGTCAGGCGGAAATTCTTCACGGACATTTCGAGAGGAACGTTGTTTTGCCCGCGCCTGTGGACGCAAAGTCAGCGGTGGCTTCTTACGCCGACGGCATATTAATGGTGAGGATGAATAAGCTGCCGGCCAGCTTATCGCATCGCGTCTCAATCGGTTCAAAAAAGTAGCGAATTGCGGTAGATTCATTCCTAACGACTATACCCGGAGGTAATCATGACGGAACAAGGCGTCCCAGAAAATAAAAATACTTATAATATACCGGAAGTGATTCCCATTCTTCCATTACATAATGTGATCGTGTTTCCCAAAACCATGATTCCGCTTGAGGTTACAGGCACCGCCTCAATGCTGGTGGATGAAGCAATGACAGGAGACCGTCTGGTTGGTCTGATCATGTCTAAAAGAGAACCGGACAAACCGAAACAGTATACGAAAGATGATCTGCATCAGGTGGGTACCTGCGCTGTGATTATGAAGATGGCTAAAACCGCGGAAAACCACACGCAGATGCTTTTACAGGGCGTCAGCCGTTTTTCGATAGAAGAAATTATCGAAGGCAAACCTTATCAGCAGGCGCGCATTAAATTGATTGAGGAGCATGACGTCAAGGATCTGGAAACGGAAGCGTTGATGTCCAACCTGCTGTCGTTGTTTGACCGCATATTAAAACTCTCGCCTTTTTTGCCGCCGGAGTTCGGCCCTATGGCCAAATCCGTCGCCGAAGCCGGCACTCTGGCCGATTTGATCGCTTCAATTATCAACGCTCCATTGGAAGAAAAACAAAAAGTGCTCGATATTGCCGATGTGAAAGAGCGCCTTAAAGAGCTGACCCATCTGGTCAATCACCAGATGGATGTTCTGGAACTTGGCAACAAAATAGAGAGCAAAGTGAAGGATGATATTGATAAAAGCCAGCGTGATTATTATTTGCGCCAGCAAATGAAAGCCATCAGGCAGGAACTGGGCGAAACTGAAGAAAACGTAGTGGAGACAGAAGAATACCGGAAAAAAATCGAGGAGAAAAATCTGCCCGAAGAAGCCAAAAAAGAAGCATTAAGAGAACTGCAGCGTTTGTCCCTTATGAGTCCCTCTTCGGCGGAATACACGGTCGCTTCAACTTATCTGGATTGGATGACGGCGCTCCCCTGGCATGAATCCACCATGGATAATCTGGATATCGCCAAAGCGCGCGAGATTCTGGATGAAGATCATTATGGTCTGAACAAACCAAAGAAACGCATTATAGAATATCTATCCGTGCGCAAACTCAAACCGGATTCCAAGGGTCCGATTCTCTGCTTTGTGGGACCTCCGGGCACGGGAAAAACATCGCTTGGGCATTCCATAGCCCGCGCCCTTGGACGCAAATTTGCGCGCATATCACTGGGCGGTGTGCGCGATGAAGCCGAAATTCGCGGTCATCGCCGAACATACATCGGCGCTTTGCCAGGACGGATTATTCAGAGTCTGCGGCGCGCGGAATCGAACAATCCCGTGTTCATGCTTGATGAAATAGATAAGGTCGGCAGCGATTTTCGCGGCGATCCCTCATCGGCTCTGCTGGAGGTTTTAGACCCTCAACAGAATAATACATTTTCCGATCATTATCTGGATGTGCCGTTTGATCTTTCCAATGTCATGTTTATCACTACGGCCAATATAACAGATTCCATTCCTCCCGCGCTGCTCGACAGACTGGAAGTTATTGAGTTGACCGGTTACACACAGGAAGAAAAAGTTAAAATTGCCGAACGGTATTTAATCCCGAGGCAATTGACGGAAAACGGACTGACTGCCGAGCAGTTTAAATTGACCGCCAAAGCGCTCAATAAAATTATCGCCGGTTACACGCGCGAAGCGGGCGTGCGCAATTTGGAGAGAGAAATTGCCAACGCATGCCGCGGCGTGGCGGCTCAGATTGCCGAGAATACCATAAAATCCAAAACGCTGACGGATAAGGATATTCACAGGTACCTGGGGACGGAGCGCGTTCTGACCGATATTGACGCGCGCATTACCAAACCCGGCATTGCCATCGGCCTGGCCTGGACGCCGGTTGGCGGCGATATGCTTTTTATTGAAGCCACAGCCATGAAGGGCAGGAAAGGGCTCACGCTCACCGGACAACTGGGCGATGTCATGAAAGAGTCGGCGTCTGCGGCATTGAGTTTCATCCGCACCAATGCCAGAGACCTTGGCGTGAAACCGGAATTCTTTGACGAACTGGATATTCACATCCATATACCGGCGGGCGCGATTCCCAAGGATGGTCCGTCGGCCGGGGTCACGATGTTAACGGCGCTTGTGTCGCTTCTGACCAACCGCAAGGTTAAAAAGCATCTGGCTATGACCGGAGAAATCACACTGCGCGGCGCTGTGCTTCCGGTTGGCGGCATCAAGGAAAAAGTCCTGGCGGCTTACCGGGCGGGAATCACAACCATTCTGCTGCCCGCATGGAACCGGAAGGATATTGATGATCTCCCGGCAAATGTGCAAAAAAGCATTTCGTTTAAATTCCTTACGGATATGATGGATGTGGTAAGGTTGGCCCTGGAGCCGATCAAGAAGAAAAAATCAGTCAAATCACCGTTAAAAAAGAGTAATCCTGTTACTTTGATGAAAAAGAAAAAATTAGTTCATATTGACAAAACAATTAAGAAAAAGGAAATGACCGCATAAGGAGCATAAAAATTATGGAAGCGCAGCATCTGCGATTTTCCATACAGGTTCAGATGACAATCATTAGCGCAAAGACATCCCCAGACCAAGTTGGCGCCATGTGCAGAAATAAGTAATGAAAGACTGCCCGGTTTCCGATCCCAGACAGCCATTTAGCCGGGAAATAAAGTCTTGCCGGTTTACTCCATTGGCAGAAAGAATTTTCGGCGGATGATCTGTTGCTTTCGTCATTCCTTAAAAACAGTTTCAAAGGCGGGATTCCGGCAAATTAGTGATCGAAGGGAATGACGTTATGGTGACCGAAGAAAATAAAAAATCCGGAATAAAATCCTGGCCCGCTGACGACCGCCCCAGGGAAAAGCTTCTTAAGAAAGGAGCGGGAGCGTTGAGCAATTCGGAGCTTCTGGCAATCCTTTTGCGCACCGGAGTGAGGGGCGCAAGCGCCATTGATCTGGCGCGCCGGATTATTGATAAGTTTGGCACCTTCCGCAATATGAACCATACCGATACGCGCGAATGGAAAGAATTTAAGGGATTGGGACCGGCTAAAATCGCGCAAATTCACGCCGCTCTCGAAATCGGGCGGCGCTTTCGTGAAGTTGAAATTCTCGTAAGCAAGCCAAAGATTATTTCCGCCCGGGATATCGTCAATATCATCATGCCGCAAATGCGCGATCTCAAGACGGAAGTTTTTAAAGTTATCTGTCTCAACAGCAACAATAAAATAATTGAGATCAGCGAAGCGGCTACGGGCACGGTCAACCATGCCATGCCGATTGTGCGGGAAATCGTTCATTCAGCGTTGCAAAAATTCGCGGCGGCGATTATCTGCGTTCACAATCATCCCAGCGCGAATATATCGCCCAGCCACGAGGATAAAAAATTTACGCAAGAACTTACCGCTGCGTGCAAACTCATGGATATCAAGGTGCTGGACCACATCATTATAGGTGATGATGCTTTTTACAGTTTTGCCGAAGAGGGCATTATGGGATAATTTTACCGGTAATGGCTACGGATGTTTTACCCGGCAGCAATTTTGTATTCTTTAGATGTGATAAAAATAGGGGAAGGAAATTCTGATGGAAACAATGATAGCTTACTGCGGAATTATTTGTTCAAAATGTCCGGTCTATCTTGCCACACAGGCCGATGATGATAATGCCAGGGAAGATGTTGCAAAACTCTGGTCAAAACAGTACGGTATAGACATGAAGCCTCAGGATGCCAATTGCGATGGATGTCTCCCGACAAACGGGCGACTCATCGGTCACTGCCGCGTCTGCGGCATCAGAGCCTGCGGCATGGATAAAAAAGTGAGTACCTGTGCCGCGTGCGCAAATTACGCCTGCGATCAATTAAAAGCTTTTCATTCCATTGCCCCTCACGCGGGCAAAATGCTGGAAAAACTGCGTCTGAAACCGGAGGCTTGAGGAAGGAGCCTGTAAAAATCTTGAGATTTCTCAACCGTCGGCGGCTGGTTTGGATTGACACGCGGAGGTGGCGTTAAAAAAAGTTGCAATAAATTTGGATTTGCGCTTATCAGTGAAAGAGGATTTCTCCCCGCGGCCGGAACAAAAATAAAAGTCATGCCGGAATGAAAGTAAAGTCATAATAAATGCGAATCCGGATTGATCAGCGTTAGTCATATAAATGATAGCAGGCATATTATGAAATGGACAGGGGAAAAAGTTGGTCTCGCCCTCGGCGGCGGCGGTGTCCGCGGCTTTTCCCATATTGGTGTCCTCAATGTTCTGGAAGAGGAAGGTATTGATATTGACCTGATTGTGGGAACAAGCGCCGGAGCGTTGATAGGCGGCGCTTACGCAAGCGGCCAATCGCCCCGGGAAATTCAGGATAAAATTGAAGCCTATCTCCGGAGTCCCGAATTTAACACTTCAACCATCAAGTCAATCGGCATGGCGTTTTCGCAGGAAAACAAAAGTTTCTTTAATAAGGCGAAAACATATGTCATGAATCGCTACTGGTTTGCTCAAGCCTTTTTCAGGCCATCCATACTTCCCTTAAATGATTTTCAATCTTTGATTAATTATTTTCTTCCGGAAATTGATATTCGTGAAACAAAAATTCCTTTTCGTGCCGTATCCACTGATCTGATAACCGGTGAAAAAATTGTCTTTTCCGAAGGATCCCTTCGTCAGGCTGTGCTGGCGAGTTGCTCGGTTCCGGGAGCTGTAGCTCCTGTGCGTCATGGAGATTGGCTTCTGGCTGACGGCGGCATTACGAGTATCGTTCCCATTCGCACAACGCGTGAGGCCGGAGCCGACGTTGTCATTGCTGTGATAGTCGATCGCGCTCCGTCGGCATCTGTCGAGATCGAAACAGCTAAGGATGTTTTATACCGGGCGGGAGAAATTACAGCCAATGCGCTGGAAGCTTCTGAACTCAAGGAAGCTGACGTCATTATCCGCCCTGTGGTAGGAGATCTCCACTGGATGGATTTCAGCCGGGCCGGTGATTTGGTCAAAATGGGAGAGGCGGCCGCCCGTGAGTCTCTCGGAAAAATAAGTTCTTCTCTTCCGCTTTACCGGCGCATCGCCCGCTTTGCCGGAAAATTTATTAAAAGAGGGAAAAAAGCAATGTAATGCCGCCTGTCTTTTGCATGGCGCCGATCCTGTCGCATGTTTGTTTTTCTTCGTTGCGCCTTACAGGCGTGTCTTCGTTGGATTTCTTGCAAAATGAAAAGGCATCTGTTGCTAATTTAACGCCTATTTTGGAAAAAACCGTTTAATTCAAATGAGTTATTACCATTTATTTGTTTTATTCCGGGGCATAGTTTTGCCAGACTTTAATATTATTCCGTCCATAATAAAAGTCCTTGATTTCTGTTTGAGTTTGAGATAGAAGCCACCACTACTAATTTAAGACTCCTTGCCTGTGAACATCATGGGCTTTAGAGCCGAAAGGAGAACATTTTGCAAAGATACGAAGTTGTAGCTATCGTCATCGCTAATTTGAATGATGACGACATTACCGCGTTAATAGACCGCAGCCAGACAATCATTACCGACCGCAAAGGTGTTATTGCCAAAATAGAAAGATGGGGTAAAAGACATCTTGCCTATGAAATCAAAAAGCAAAAAGACGGGTATTATTTTCTTATAGATTTTGCAGGTGATGGCGCTATCGTCGCGGAAATTGAAAGAACTTATAAAATTGACGACCGCATCCTTAAATTCATGACAGTGAAAAAGGAGGGAGCGTCCACTCGGGAAGGTATTGAAAAGGAAGCTGCGGAGGCGGAGGCAAAACGCACCCAGGCGCGTGTTGAAATTGAATCCGCCGGCTCTGAAGGAAAGACTATTAGCCCGGCAGGATCCGGCGAAGCAAAGCCTTCCTCTTCCGCACCTAAGAAAATTTATAACAAAGAAGAAATCTCAACGAAAGGGGAATAAACAATGGAAGCACAAAACGGAGAAAGGCCAAATCGGTATCCCCAGAAAAAGTTTTTTCATAGAAAGAAATTTTGCCGTTTTTGCACGGATTCCAATATAAAAATTGATTATAAAAACAGTGCGATTCTCAATAATTTTGTGACCGAACGCGGAAAGATTATGCCGCGCAGGATAACAGGCAATTGCGCTTCTCACCAGAGGGAATTGGCCGTAGCAATAAAACGCGCCCGGATGATCGCGATTATGCCTTTTATTACCGCTGACGGGAAATAAAGTAAATAAACCGGCTTGTCCGTTTCTTTCCAGGAATAAAAAGCCGGTTAATTTTATCATTTCTCCGGATGGTTGTTTTATACAATTTGCATTGGTTCAAAATTAGTCTTTAAGTAAATGATCGATAAGGTAACGTCTATTGATATGGCGTTACCATTTTTTATTGGATTGCTATCAGTCAAATGTGGTTGTATAAAGGTATCAGGCTTTGAGCAGGTTATCGTCTTTGAAAAAATTCAGCATACCATTTCCCAATAATCCTTTTTCAAAACTCCTGCTGATTATTTCTTGTTTTATTTTCGCAGCGTTTTTTATTCCCGTAATCGGGTCGCTTTTTCTTCTTGTTCTGCCCATGCTTTTATTTTTTAACGGCATTGTTAATGGTATAAATAAAACCGCCGCGGCATTCTTAATCTCTTTTTCACTGCTTTTATTTCCGGCGATGTTTTTGGGTCCCAATGCGCCCGTTATCGCCGTTTTTACAATGGGCGTAGCCGGACTATTTATGGCACAATGTGCTATTCGAAATGTTTCCGTTGAAAAAACAATTGTTTATCCGGTCATTTTTATTGTTGCCGTGATTTGTTTCTATTTCATTTACGATGGGTTCGTTCTTTCTGCCAATCCATGGATGCTTGTAAAAAAGTATATCGCCGCGACAATTGCAGAAAATGTGAAACTCTACAGCCAGTTTCCTTTAAAAGCGGAAGATATTAACTTTATAAAAGATAATGAAAAGAACATGATAAGCGGCATTACTCAAATATTTCCGTCAATCGTTATCATATCGGCATCAATGATCATTTGGATAAATTTTCTTCTGGGGAAAAATTATTTGGGTAAAGCCGGAATCATCTTTCCGAAGTTTACAGCGCTTGCCCGTTGGAAGGCACCTGATTTAATGATCTGGATTTTTATCGCCTCGGGCGCACTCTTCTTCGTACCACATAATGACATAAATTTCTTCAGTAATAATGTATTTCTGGTTATGTGTTTTATATATTTACTGCAAGGCCTTGCTATTGTTAGCTTCTTTTTTCAGAGTAAAAACGTGCCCCTTTTTTTTCGATATCTTTTCTATTTTTTAATTGCAGTCCAACAAATTCTTATGATACCTTTAGCAACAGTCGGGTTATTTGATATTTGGATTGATTTCAGGAAGTTTTTTCAAAAAGATCAGACAACAGATTAATTTTTTCATCACTTTTTTTACAAACGGAGGATTTTCATGAAAGTAATTCTGAAGCAGAACGTGCCTTCTTTGGGTAAGGCCGGAGATTTAGTTAAAGCTAATGACGGGTACGCCCGCAATTTTTTGATTCCGAAAGGATTGGCTGCCGAAGCTGACGAGAAAAACATAAAAGTCTTTGAACATGAAAAAAGAAATATTCTGCGCAAGGCGGAAAAAGAGCACAAGTCCGCTCGGGAACTGGCAGATGTTTTGTCTAAAGTCACTATAACAATGGCCCGTAAAGTCGGCGATCAGGATAAGCTTTTCGGTTCCGTGTCGGTCAAGGACATAGAAACGGCGCTTAAAGAAAAAGGCTATGACATTAATAGAAAAATGATTGTGCATGAACATGGCGAACATATAAAATCGTTAGGCGAATTTAAAATTAAAATCAAGTTGACACATGATGTGGAAACGGAAATCAATTTAAAGGTTGTCGGCGAATAATAATGAGCATGGACCCGTCAATACATAAGCTTCCACCGCAGAATATCGAAGCTGAACAGTCGATACTGGGCAGTATCCTGTTGGAAAATAACGCTATTAACAGCGTGCTCGAAATTCTATCTCCCGGTGATTTTTACAGTGAAGCTCACCGGAAACTTTTTAGCATCATCATCGAACTCTCCGAAAGAAACGAGCCGGTCGATCTTATTACTTTAAGCAATGCCCTCAAAGGCAAAAATATGCTGGATTCGGTCGGCGGACAGTTATATATTTCTTCTTTGGTGGATAATGTTCCCTCTGCCGCCAACGTCGCTAACTATGCCAAGATTGTAAAGGAAAAAGCGATTCTCCGCGGGCTAATCACTTCGGCAACCGAAATTATAGGCAGTTGCTATGAAACGGGTTCCGATGTTGATGATATCCTGGATAAAGCCGAGCACAGCATTTTTGAAATTTCCGAGAATAAAGTGCGTCCGGCCTTTTCCCCGATAAGGGAAATTGTCAAAGACAGTTTCAGGTCAATTGAAGATCTCTATGCCCGCAAAGAACTGATTACCGGAGTGCCGACGGGTTTTGAAAAAATTGATGATTTAACTTCCGGCCTGCAGAAATCCGAACTGATCATTATTGCCGGCCGTCCCAGCATGGGTAAGACGGCTTTTGCCCTGAACATCGGCCTGCATGCGGCAATGGAGGGTCAGATCCCTGTCGCTGTTTTTTCTCTGGAAATGTCAAAGGAACAGCTTGCTTTTAGACTGCTGGCCTCTGAAGCCAAGGTGGACTCGCAGCGTTTAAGAAAAGGTTTTCTGGGCGAAACCGATTGGCCGAAACTGACGACTGCTGCCGGCCGTCTGTCCGACGCGCCTCTTTTCATTGATGATACTGCCGCTATTACCGTTTTGGAAATGAAGGCCAAGTCACGCAGACTTAAAGCCGATTCGGGACTCGGATTGATTGTTGTAGACTACATTCAACTGATGCGTTCAGGAAATAATCGCGATTCACGCGAACAGGAAATATCGGAAATAAGCCGTTCCCTGAAGGCTCTGGCTAAAGAACTCAATGTGCCGGTTGTCGCCCTCTCACAGCTCAACCGCCAAGTGGAAACCCGTACTAACCGACGCCCGCAAATGGCCGATTTGAGGGAATCGGGCGCTATCGAACAGGACGCCGACGTCATTGCTTTTATTTATCGTGACGAAGTGTATAACAAATCGGAAGAAAATACGGAAAAAGGCATCGCGGAAATTATTATCGCGAAACAAAGAAACGGTCCCACCGACACTGTTAAACTTGCTTTCGTGGATAAATATACGAGTTTCCAGAATCTGTCCCGTGTGGAGACGCAGGAAGGCTAGCATAAGATACCAAGCCGCCTCTTTATCCTTTGAATCCGACTTGATATTAGTCCTTACAAATTTTCAGAACTTACTGCATGACCGAGTCTAAAAGACTCAACCATATAGAGCGAAAGCCATCGCCGGCAAAGTTAGCCGAAGAAAGTACTGTAAGGTGGAACAAGTATAGCGGTTCCACCTTTATTCAAACATTCTGTGGATGCGTCCCGATTATATCGGGATTTCATCCACCCTACGATCTAATAATTTCCGGATTTTCGAGTCTCGCTGGGGAATGACACCCAAGATTTATCATTGACAGCGTGGGCTGTTCAAAAATGTTCATATGCAAGGCGCCCAAAAACCGAACTGCGAGGCGTATATGGATATACGTTGAGCGGTATGGTTTGCAGCGCAACACAGCAGATGAGCGTTTTGTAAAAGCCTTTCGGCTTTTACCGGCAAGGAATATTATTATTCATTATTGCAACTCCCTTGCGGGAATGCGCACCCAGTCAACAGCCCCAAAGATCAGATTAACACTTCGACCTTATGTTCCTTCCCGTCATCAACAAGAGGAATCGTTTTTTCTATTTGTTCTTCTCCGTCAATGGTTACTATCATTGCGATTTTTCTTTCGTCTGCGCGTGAAACGGCAATGTGATAGATTGTTTTTCCATACCGGTAATGGAGTCCGAATCCATTCCAGTCCGCAGGCAGACACGGCATGAATCTCAGTTTATTCCCCTCTCGCTTTAGTCCCAGAAGAGATTCCACGATCAACCGGTACATCCAGCCCGCAGAGCCGGTGTACCATGTCCATCCACCGCGGCCGGCATGCGGCACAAGCGCGTATATATCGGCCGCGACAACATACGGCTCAACTTTATAGGTTGCTATCGCCTCAGGAGAACTCGTATGGTTTATCGGGTTGATCATCGTCATAATTTCCCATGCGCGCCGATTATCCCGCAGCGCCGCAAACGCCATAGCCGCCCAAATGGCTCCGTGGGTATATTGTCCGCCGTTCTCTCTTACTCCGGGGACATATCCCTTGATATAACCTGGATTTAAACCGGACTTGTCGAATGGCGGGTCCAGAAGCTGGACGATTCCAATATCTCTGCGAATGAGATGTTGACTCAGCGCTTCCATGGCCAGACGCGAATGACGGCCATTTCCCGCTCCGGATAAAACGGCCCAACTCTGGACGATCGAATCAATACGGCATTCCTGGTTTTTAACCGATCCTAGAACGTTACCGTTATCGAAGTAAGCGCGCAGGTACCACAAACCGTCCCATCCGTGCTGCTCGATATTCAGACGTAATTGTGACGCTTCCCTTCGGCAAAGTTCGCCAAAAGATGTATCTCCGCGAAGATCGGCGATTTTTGCAAATTGCGTAAGGACCTCATAAAGGAAGAATCCGAGCCAGACACTCTCACCCTTTCCTTTTATACCGACCATGTTCATGCTGTCGTTCCAGTCTCCTGAGCCCATTAGCGGAAGTCCGTGCTCGCCAAAACGGAGACCTCTCCTGATAGCTCTTACGCAATGATCATACAAACTGGCCGTTTCGGAAGACCGGGCGGGCAAATCGTAATATGAATCCTCTTCTATGTTTACCGGACGGTCATTAATGAAGGAAATGGATTCATCCAATATGCTGCCATCACCGGTTCCTGATATATAGTAGCAGGCGGTGAGGGGCAGCCAGAGATAATCGTCGGAACATTGTGTGCGCACACCACGGCCAAGAGGAGGATGCCACCAATGCTGAACATCTCCTGCCTCAAATTGGCGCGACGCGCAGAGAAGCAGTTGTTCACGCGCAAAGTTCGGCTCGGCATGCATAAGCGCCATTACATCCTGCAACTGATCGCGGAAGCCGATAGCGCCGCCCGATTGATAATATCCGGTTCGTGCCCAGATCCGGCAAGCCAGTGTCTGGTATAAAAGCCAGCCATTTGCCAGCACATTAAGAGACGGATCAGGTGTTTTTATCTGTACGGTATCAAGGATATGATCCCAGTATTGCCGCACCGCGTTGATGGCGTTTTCGGCTGCTGTGGAATCGCTGAAGAGTTGCGCGAGTTTTCTGGCTTCACTTGGATTTTGTCCCAATCCCAGAATGAAGACGATTTCTTTTTCCTCTCCATCAACCAGATCGAAAGGAACCTGGATTGCGGCGCAGGGATCCAACCCGGCTCCGACTTTGCCGGAGAGGTGTAAACGTTTCATGACTGCCGGATCCTGAAGCGTGCCATTACGACCCAGAAATTCCGTGCGATTGCCGCTGAAAGTTCGCGTTAACGCATCGGTGTTAAAGAAAGCAACCCGGTTGGGAAATTCCATGTTGTAGGGGTTACGCGCTAAGATAGCGCCGCTTTGTTGATCAATGTCTGTAATGATATGCATGGCGGTTTTCGTTCTGATGTCACCCAGAACCCATTCAGTGTATCCAGTGATGGAAAGACGGCGCGATTGTCCAGTATTATTTTTTATTTTCAAGACGGTGAATTTAACGGCCGAGTCCGGAGCCACGTAAACCAGAACTTCTGAATAGATGCCGCGTTCCGTATGCTCGAAAACACTGTAGCCAAAACCGTGCCGGGTGACGTAAGGGGTAGCCCCTCGTCTGGGCAGCGGCATAGGCGACCAGAAGTGGCCGCGCTCATCGTCACGGATGTAAAAGGCTTCTCCACTCTTATCGCTTACCGGATCATTGTGCCATGGCGTAAGACGGAACTCATGGGCATTTTCCGCCCAGGTGTAAGCCATACCGCTTTCTGAAATTACCGTGCCGAACATGCGGTTTGCCAGCACATTAACCCACGGGGCCGGCGTTATCTGAGTCTGTGAAGTGGAAATGATATACTCACGCCCATCGGGGGTGAATCCGCCAAGACCATTAAAGAACAACAGGTCATGACGCGGTACAGCGGCTGTTGGCGTAAGCGCCGGGCGGTGGGTGCGGCTGGGTATCAGGCGGGGAACAGCTATTTTTAAGCCGACGCGCTGTTTGGCCTGGTTTGCAAGTTTCCCGCTGCTGCCGGAGATAATAACGTGAGCCACAGTTTGAATCAGGATGCGGTCTTCTTCCGATATCTGGTCCGAGGACCTGACAAAAATTCCACCGGGCTGATCTTTCAAGTCTACCACGACGATGCCTGAGGCAATGAGTCCCATAATTTGATCATGCAGAATCTGCCTATATCCCGCATAATCTTCATTCCAGATTACGAGATCCACGGCTAATCCTTTTAATCGCCAGTATGTGTGGGCATGAATAAGCTGACGCACCAGGTCGATATGAGACTGCTCGGCAATCTTCAACAGTACAATCGGTAAATCGCCGGAAATGGCGTAACCCCAGAGACCTGATTGTCCACGGCGATTCTCGGTTATAATACTGGCATTGGCGCGCATGGAGTCATTTGGATAAATCAGCGAACTGGCAATGTGGCAGTAAAGCTGCGCGTCGGCCTCCGTGGTATTGATTTGCCTCAACAGAACCTGACTCTGCGTCCATGCCATATCAAAAACACGATCCGCCATACGCCTGTCCTGATATTTATCAACCATGATTAAGGCGGCATCTCTGGTTTCATTAATTCCAAAAACCATATCAACTGTAGCCGATTGTTCCGGGTCAAGCGTTATTCTGGACATGATGGAGACAATCGGATCAAGCACCGAACCCTGGCTGTCGGAGAGAGTTCCAAAAAGATCGGTAGGAGAACCCATGGCCTGCGGATCATTAACAGTATTTCCTCTGCCGATAAAACGCGTCCGGTCGGTTTCATAGGAAACCTGTTCGATGTTCGTCCCATGCACGGCCATCAAGTGAAACATCCAGTAAGTCTTTTCGTCTTCGGAACGCGGCCTGCGGGTGCAGACGATAGCCCGGCGCTGTTCGATGATTTCGGTCTGAACAAAAAGATTGGAAAACGCCGGATGAATTTTGTCGGCGGCAGGGTTGGCGATGACGACCTCCGCGTAACTTGTGATGTCAATGGTTCTTCGCGAACGCGAGTGATTTGTTATCGTAGTCCGGCGAAGTTCGATATCATCTTCCGGCGAGACAACGATTTCCGTATGTACGTCGAAATCATTGTCCCGGCGACGAAATTCCACCCGGCCATCCGAGAAAATAGCTTCGTAACGCAGAGGTAGCCTGAGAGTGGGCTGATACGTTGTCGACCAGACTTCGCCGCTCTTCACATCGCGGAGATAACAAAAAATTCCGGAGTTATCGCAGGTGCTGTCTTCCCGAAAACGGGTTAAGGCGATATCTTTCCAGCGGCTGTAACCGCCGCCGGCATTAGTCAGCATAATATGATATCTGCCGTTCGAAAGCAGTTGTACTTCCGGAATGGTCGTGTCGGGTGTGTTGAAAACGCGCACCGGACTTTCCATCCCGGCAGGTTCCTTGCGTGAGACGGCAAGTTCGGGAGGTGAAGCGTAATAAGAGATAGCCTGGGGAACCTTCTCCTGGAGCAGCAACATCGCCGACTGGAATAATGGTTCCGATTCGAATAGTTTTTGCATCGGTTTATCCAGCAGCAAATAGGCCAGCGCCAGCAGGATCATGCCCTGATGATGCGCCATGAAGGAATGAACCACGGCATTTGATTGGCCTCGCGTCAGACGCGATGGCGTGTAATCAATCGCTTCATAGAAACCGAATCTGCCTTCAAAGCCCGCTTGCGCAAGTCTTTCCAGATTCAGGCACGCTTCTTCCGGTTCCACCATCAACGCCAGAGTAGAGGCATAGGGAGCGATGACCATATCCTCTGCTAATCCTCGTTTAATGCCCAGTCCGGGCACACCGAAGGCGCGATACTGATAATTGAGATGGCTGTCAAAGGCGTTGTAGCCTGATTCCGATATGCCCCATGGAACCGAGTGCTTTTTCCCGTATTCGATATGCATGGCCACAGCCGCCTTATAAGTCTGGTCGAGCAGAGAATTTTCGTATGTCGGCATTACCAGAAGAGGCATCAGATATTCGAACATTGAACCGCTCCACGATACAAGAACAGGCTTCCCTCCGGCGGTTGTAAGCAGTCTTCCCAGAGCGAACCAGCTCTCCTGCGGCAGTTTCCCCTGAGCGATTCCCACGAAATTACCGAATCTCGCTTCCGCTGCCAGCAAATCATAAAAACTGGTGTCGCTCCGCCAATTACTGACGTTGTATCCGATAGTGAGCAGATTGGACGCTTTATCAAATAGAAAATCGTAGTCTATCCGGGTGAAATCGCCGCATTTCTTTGCCAGTGATTCTATGTCCGTTATCATATTCGCGGCGCACTGGCTTGTGTCTGATATTATTTTTTTAAGATCATCCAACTGCGCAAGTTCATTGGCAGTCAGATCATCCCCCGTCTGCTCTTCGATGGCTGATAACAATTCTTTTTCAAGACGGGTTAAATTCTTCAAAGTCATCATTTCGTTGAGTTTTGATATTTTATGAATGATTCCGGAAAATCGCTGGTCAAATATCCAGGATGCGAAAAACCGCAATTCATCAAGGGCCGCCATGCATTGATTGGCGAAAGCTTTTGACCAGAAACTTAATGAACCACCGGGATCGCTGTCAAGAACATTGACCTGGGCATCCATATCCGTTGCCATCGTTGACAATCGTTCGAGATGTAATTTAATTTCCATGAGGGTGGACGGTTTGGAGAAAATAGCCGCTGCAAGATCATTCCTGAGTTGGATTAATTGAACCGGAGCTGATTTTCCCGCCAAATCTGCGAAAATTTCCAGAGTATCTGACATTCCCGTAAATATTTGCGGTTCTATAATTTTCTGATCGGGCACAGAAAGTAATCCTGACTTTAATATCAGCAGATAGCCGTTGAGATTTCCACTGTCAACCGACGAAATGTAGAGGGGAAACAGCGGTTCCAGCGATTGTGTATCGTACCAGTTGTAGAAATGACCTTTGTACCGCTCCATGGTTTCCATCGTGTGAAGCGTATTTGCCGTACGTTCGATGAACTGTCTCATGGTTAAATAGCGGAAATCACGGGCGGACAGGTTAGCCAGGAGCGACAGTCCCATGTTAGTCGGTGATGTGCGATGGGCGAGCACGGCAACAGGTTGTTCCTGATAATTATCCGGCGGCAGCCAATTATCCTCATGTCCGGCAAATGTTTCGAAAAATGCCCAGGTTTTTCGGGAAATTTTTCTAAGAAAAATAATCTGATCGGAAGTCAGCCGTGCTTCACGGCGTCGTATTGGTTTGCTGACCCAATAAGCGATTACGGGGGAAACCAGCCAGATAAAGAGAAGGGGCCCGGCCAATATTATATTTAATGGACGGAAAAAAAAGATAGCAATGGAAGCGGCAATGGCAAAAAAAGGGGCAAACCACATGGTTTGACAGTAACCGGCAATCTCATCACGTTGATGGTTATTTGTGCTCTCCGATGGGTTCCATTCGAGAAGCCGTTTATGCGTGATCAGCATCCGCCAGAGCGTGCGGACAATCGCATCGGTATGGAAACAGGCTTCATGAGGTAGGCAGACTAACGCAAATAAGACTTGAATAAGATTATTGGCTGCCTTATGCGCGACAGAGGTCAGATGATTTGTCCAAATCACGCTGCGTTGTTTTTTTAACAGATCAATGCAGGATATAATTAAAGCAGGGAAGAAAATGATTCCGAGTACCGCCAGTGTCCAGAACCAGACCGAAGGCAGCAATGTCCATCCCAGGAAAATCATGAGCGTCAAAGCCGGTGACGTCATGCTTCTGCGCAGATTGTCGAATATCTTCCACTGGGAAAGCTTCGACAGAGGATTCTCCCGGGTGCTTCCGCCATAAGCGGGGACCGTCGACATGATCCACCGCGCAATCTGCCAGTCTCCACGAATCCAGCGATGCCTTCGGCTTACATCGGCCCTATAGCCGGACGGATATTCTTCATATAACTGCACGTCGCTTATCAATCCCGATCGGGCATAACATCCTTCAATAAGATCATGACTGAGAATCTTGTTTTCGGGGAGATATCCGTTAAGAGCAGCCTCGAATGCGTCAATATCATAAATGCCTTTGCCGATAAAAGAACCTTCACCGAATATGTCCTGATAAACATCGGAAACGGTTCTCGTATATGGATCAATGCCGGAGTTGGTTCCATACATGGCCGAATAAAGCGAAAGGTTTATGTTGGGGAGACTCACCGAAACCCTTGGCTGCAGGATGCCGTATCCCTGGCTGACACGTTTCTCTTTTTCATCATATCGCGCGCGATTCAGCGGGTGCGCCATCGTTCCTATAAATTGCCATGCCGCGTCACGCGGCAGTTGTGTATCTGTATCGAGAGTGATTACATATTTTACATTTTTTAATATTGCAGTATCACCGGCAACCAGCGAAAAGAAATTCCTTCCGGAAGAATCCTCGGTTCTACCGCGCAAAAAAGCATTCAAGTCGGCCAGTTTCCCCCGTTTTCGCTCATAACCCATCCATATATTTTCTTCCGGGTTGAAAAGTCGCGGTCGATGAAACAAGAAAAAAATGTCGCCTTTCGAACTTCTGTATTTTTCATTTAAGGCGTCAATTCCTTTGTTAGCCAGAATCAACAGTTGTTCATCATCCGGCATCGTTTGTGCACTCGCGTCCCGAAAATCAGTCAATAAGGCGAAACGCAGATTGTCGTCCTGGTTAGCCAGGAATCTTATTTCCATTGACTCGATCAATTTAGTGATGTTTTGCGGATTTATGAGCATTGTCGGAACAACGACTAAAGTGCGGTATTCAGGCGGAATACCCCGGGAGAAATCCATCCTGGGCAAGGCATGCGGCTCCACCAGCAAAGTTGAAAGCCAGTTTACCAGTATGACTGCCAGGTGGCTTGTGCCCAGAAGGAAGAGAAGTCCGATGATGGCCAGCGGCCAACCGTGCAGACCATCGGTATGTGCCTTGTTCAGTAAAATAATTGTAAATATAACCGTCAACAGGGCGATAGAGCCTATATACAGCAGTAAAGGGATTCTGTGACCTAACCGTTGTATCATTTCAAATGGCGATAAGCGCACTTTAGTCAGACTTTCCAGTTCGTATAATCCCTCGTCAATGAGGTAATAACCCACATGCGCCGCCCGGTTATTAACGCCATTTTTAGCGAGCGCAATCGCCAAACGCGCTACTTCACTTTCGGATAAATTACTTTTCCTGGCGATCTTTTCTATCACGTGGCGGTAACGGTCACGTGTGGAAAAATCCATTTTTACATAAATGTCGACGGGATCCTCGCGCAGAATTTGATCCGCCTCGCTCATCGTTTCGACGAATTCACGCCAGTTCATTGTTCCCAGAAAACGCAGGCTGGTGATACTATTGCTTATGGAAACCTGATCGGAGGCCTGTTGTTGACTTTCCAGATTTACAAATGTCTTGATGGTCTGACCGTATTCGGATAGGCGTTGTTCGATCCAGGTAAGAGGCAATGCCAGAGCCGGACCCTGTCCCTGCAATTGACGTGAAATTTCCGCGACAAAAGCTCCCACCATCGGCGGATCTGATCTTACCATATCCGCGATTTCCAAAAACAGGTTTTTGGGATCCTTATGAGCGGTAGCCGTCATTTTATTTGCCCAGTAATCGGCGAGATTCCGGTTGGTTCTGTCATTGGATATGCGAACGGCTATTCGTCTGATATTTTCTATTAACGCCAGGCGCAACATAATGGGAATGGCCCATAATTCGCCCATTTTAAGCATATTAACCGTCTGGTAAGAGGATACAAATAAACTGATGGTTTTTGAATCCACACGCCCGTCGCCATGGGATATCATTTCCAATGCGATGTCATATACCCGCGGAAGATTGGCAGATGGGCCGTTAGCCAGGTGGGGCAGTTCCCTGCTGTAAACTTTGGGCAAATGCTCTCTGGCTATGCGAATCTGTTCTTCGATCAGATAAAAATTATCCAGAAACCATTCTTCCGCCGATGTGATACTGAGATTGTCCTTAATGGCATTCGTCAGGATGTTCCGGACATGAAACAGGACATCTTCATTATCCGTTAACCTTTTTAGCAGTTGGCTAGAGGTGCGGCCGGCGCTTAACTTGTGCGCGCCCGCTATGGTCTTGCCATGCTGCCTCATCTGCTTGGAACTGAACAATTCCGACCTTAACAATTTATCGGCTGTTAATTTTTTCCGTAAATTTACGTCCGGAAGTTGTGTCTTGAGACGACTTAAATAATTTAAGATGACCCTGCTCGCTTCCAATTTTATGCTCCATACTGATGACGGTTGAAGTGCTGTTAAAATATGTTTGTTTCATGAAAAAGTTTCTTTAACAATGAAAGGCAAGGATTCATTAGTGAACATCCCTAATTTTCACGGGGAAAATACATTTGATTAACTATATTTTAATTCTATCAGTATTATAAAATAAGTTCAATAGATTAAATAATACTAAATATTTAGAAATATGTGACTGAAATTTTTACCATCTTATCGGTCATAAAAGTTTTGTTATTTGTCGGATTTAAAATACGGCAACGCCAGTTGCATTTTTTTCAGGGCTTGTTTTTCAATTTGACGGGCTCGTTCACGCGAAATGTTATATTTAATTCCTATCTCCTGCAGCGTTTTGGGATCATCTGCCATTACGCGGTTAAGAATAATGTAACTTTCCCTTTCATTGAGATTGGCCAGCGCTCCGGCTATATCGCGCTGGACCAGACTCTTTTCTTCTTCTTTAATTAAAGACACCTCTTGATCATCACCTTCGTAAGCCAGAAAATCTATATGCGAGTCGCTGCTTTCGTCATTAATAATTTCATTAAGAGAAACATCCCGCGAACCCATGCGCAGATCCATTTCTTCTACCTCGGAATTCTTAACCCCCAGAGAAGTGGCGATTTCACTGAATTCCGGATTTTTCCTTGACATGCTCTCGAGTTCTTTTCTGGTCTGATTTAATTTGAAAAATAGTTTTCGCTGAGCCTGTGTCGTGCCTATTTTGACAATGCTCCATGACTTCATGAGGTAATTTTGAATGTAAGCTCGAATCCACCAAACCGCATAAGAAATTAATCTGTAACCTTTGTAAGGATCAAATTTTTTTACGGCATGAATAAGACCGATATTGCCTTCCTGAATTAAATCAGACAGTTTAAAGCCATAGTTGCGGTATTCATGAGCAATCTTGACTACAAAACGCAAATTGGACACAATCAGCTTTTCGGCAGCCGCAACATCGTTATACTTTTTTAAACGCACGGCTAGCTTGAATTCCTCTTCCGCCGTCAAAAGAGAAAAGCGATTAATTTCAGCTATATATAAATTAAGAGTACCGGTTATTACGGGTAGTTCCAAAGATTTAACCTCTCCATTGATTTATACGCTATAAATTTTATCCAACTATAATTTCCCGGTCAAGATAATTTATTATTACCAATCCTTGACATGGAAAGTTTTGATGTTTAAAGTACAATAAAATAAGATTTAAGGCAATTAAATGAAATCAATAAATAAAACGATGATTGAACATGCTGTCAAAATTGCGCATGACATAAAAGCCGACGCGCTGCTTTTCTGCATTGATGTAATAAACGATATGACCGATGCGCCGGATGAAATAAAAAAAGATATCAACTTAATAGTGGTTTGCCGCGAGAATGAAAACATCCCTGACGAGATAAAGAAAGATGCTCAAATATTATACATTCCCAATGTAAATTTAACCAGGGTGGGAAAGATTAAAATTGCTATTGCTCAGGGAATAGTTTTGGGCACTTTTAAAAGAGGGGATAAGGTTGTATGCTTAAGCGGAGTACCCAGGTTTGGTTACGCCGACAGCATTATTGTTATTGATGTAGGAAAAGAATTTGAAATTTTAACATCTGATTTCATAAATGATGTCATTGAAAATGTCCGGCCGGAAGTTTTTAACGCGGCTTTAAATATTGCCTGTGAACTGGCTGCTCAGGGGAGGGAAAACAAAAAAATTGGCACTATATTTGTTCTGGGAGATGATGAGAAAGTCATGCAACTTTCCCGGCAAATGATTATCAACCCGTTTTTAGGATATTCGGAAGATAAGCTCAATATTCTAAATCCGGAGCTGGAAGAAACAATAAAAGAGTTTTCCGCTATCGACGGCGCTTTTATCATCAAAGAAAACGGCGTGCTGGTAACCGCCGGAAGACATCTTAGCGCAGCCCTCGGCAGCCGTGATTTCCCTCCCGGTCTGGGGAGCCGCCATATTGCCGCTGCCGGTATCACCAGCGTAACGAAAGCTGTCGCTATAGTAGTTTCCGAATCTTCAGGAAATGTGACTGTTTTTAAAAACGGCAAATTGTTTGTGACAATTGAAAAACCCGTGGAATAGAGGAAATAGAGTATGCGTTTTGATAAATTTACTTTGAAAGTTCAGGAAGCGATCCAGGAAGCGCAGTCGCTTTGCGGTTCTCTTGGTCATCAATCCATCGAACCGGAACATCTTCTTGTTTGTTTCTTGAGGCAGGAAGAGAGCATCGCCAGCGCCATCATCAATAAACTGAACGCTTCGCCCCAGAAGATTGAACAGGAACTCACTCATCATCTGAAAAAGCAGCCAAGCGTTGGGGGTGTGGGCGTCGATCAGACGTATATGTCCTCGCGTTTGAATAAAATATTCGATAAGGCGCAAACCGAAGCGGCGCAGCTCAAAGACGAATACGTCAGCGCCGAACATGTGCTTATTGCCATTGCGGAGGAAAAAGAAGGTCATGCGGGTAAAATCCTGCGCCAGGCGGGCATCACCAAAGAAAATATTTTTAAGGTGCTGGTGGATATCCGCGGAAATCAGCGTGTGACCGATCCGAATCCGGAAGGCAAATACCAGGCCCTCGAACGCTATGCCAGAAATTTCAATGAACTGGCCAAGAAAGGCTCCTTTGATCCTGTCATAGGGAGGGACGAAGAAATCCGCCGCATCATGCAGGTGCTGTCAAGACGCACAAAGAACAATCCGGTGCTCATCGGCGAACCCGGCGTTGGTAAAACGGCCATTGTAGAAGGCCTGGCGCAGCGCATCGTCAACGGCGATGTGCCGGAAAATCTTAAAAATAAACGTGTGATCGGTCTGGATGTCGGCGCTTTGATCGCGGGAGCGAAATACCGCGGTGAATTTGAAGAGCGCCTGAAAGCTGTTTTAAAAGAAGTCATCAGTTCCGCAGGTGAAATTATTCTCTTCATCGATGAAATTCATACCGTTGTCGGAGCGGGCGCGGCGGAAGGGTCGATGGATGCCTCCAACATGCTCAAACCTGCTCTGGCGCGCGGCGAATTGCGCTGCGTGGGCGCGACAACCCTCAACGAATATCGTAAATACATAGAAAAAGACGCGGCGCTGGAGCGGCGTTTCCAGCCTGTTTTGGTAAAAGAACCGACGGTGGAGGACACGATTGCTATCCTTCGCGGACTCAAAGAACGTTACGAAGTGCATCACGGGGTACGCATTAAAGATTCGGCCATCATAGCCGCGGCGACGCTTTCGCACCGGTATATAGCCGACCGTTTCCTGCCGGATAAAGCCGTCGATCTTATTGACGAGGCGGCATCCCGCTTAAGAATAGAATTGGACAGCATGCCTTCGGAAATTGATGTTATTGACCGGAAAATCATTCAACTGGAAATAGAGCGGCAGTCGTTAAAAAAAGAAACGGATAAAACCGCCAAGGAAAGGCGCGACAAAATTGAAAAGGAACTGACAGAGTTGAAATCCAGCATGGATCAGATGAAGGTGCACTGGTCGGCTGAAAAAGATATCATCAAAAAAATTCAACTCATTAAAAGTCAGATGGACGCTTTAAAAACAGAAGAGGCAAGCGCCCAGCGCGAGGGAAATCTCGCGAAGGTCGCAGAGATTCGCTATGGGAAAATTGTGGCTTTAGATAAAAAGTTACAGGAAGATCAATCAAAGCTTCTGGAAATTCAGAAGAGCAAACAAATGCTCAAGGAAGAAGTGGACGCCGAAGACGTGGCCGAAGTTGTTTCCAACTGGACGGGAATACCGCTTTCCCGGATGATGGAAAGTGACGTGCAGAAGCTGATTCATATGGAAGAACGGCTCAAAATGCGTGTTATCGGTCAGGAGGAAGGCATCGGAGCGGTTTCCGCCGCCCTGCGCCGGGCGCGATCCGGTTTGCAGGACCCGAATCGTCCCATCGGATCGTTTATTTTCTTAGGGCCGACAGGTGTGGGCAAGACCGAACTGGCCAGAGCTCTGGCGGAATTCATGTTTGACAGTGAGCAGGCCATGATCCGCATTGATATGTCGGAATACATGGAGAAACACGCGGTGGCGCGTCTGATCGGCGCTCCGCCCGGTTATGTCGGCTATGACGAAGGCGGTTATCTCACCGAATCCGTTCGGCGCAAACCCTACAGTGTATTGCTTTTCGATGAAATTGAAAAAGCTCATCCCGATGTCTTCAATATTTTATTGCAAATACTTGATGACGGGCGCCTGACCGACGGACACGGCCGGACCGTGGACTTCAAGAATACCGTGGTAATCATGACGTCCAACGTCGGCAGTCAGTGGATTCAGGATCAGTCGCTTGATGATGAGGATAAAAAGAACCGTTCGATGGACACGCTGCGGGCGACATTCAAACCGGAATTTTTAAATAGAATAGATGACATCATTATGTTCTCCGCGCTGAAGTTGGAAGATATCTATAAGATCGTTGATATTCAGATGCGTCTGATTGATAAACGGCTCGGTGAGCGTAAACTTAGCATCGAATTGACAGAGAAGGCGAAAAAATATATAGCCGAACAGGGTTACAGCCCGGTTTACGGAGCGCGGCCGCTCAAGCGCACACTGCAAAAACTTATTCTGGATCCTCTGGCAATGGAAATTCTGGAAGGTGTTTTTGCTGAAGGAGATAAAATTTTAATTGATCTGTCCAAAAAAGGCGAAATATGTTTAACTAAAAAATAGTAAATATTCATTATGGGGTTGTTGAAATACCCCATATTTGGGGGCTGTTCAAAAATGTTCAGATGCGAGGCGCGCAAAAAACCGAAGCGCGAGGCGTATATAGATATACGTTGAGCGGTGCGGTTTGCAGCGCAACACAGCAGATGAGCGTTTTTCAATAGCCCCATCATCATAAATTTCACACTTACGGATCTTACTTCAACGTAGCAGGGGGGGAAACATAAATGGAAGAAAAGAAAAAAGACTCTGGATTTGTCGTTAAAGACAAACGTCTTTTCGGGGATTCGGCTGAAGACCGGCCACAGGAGGAACCAAAAAGCGCAGCTGCGGAAGAAAAAAGAGAAAACCCGGAAAAGCCTAAGCAAACACAGGATCGCGCAAATGATTATCCTCCTGTAAATTTTACTAATTTTGTTTTATCGTTGAGCACATCCGCTCTTTTTCATTTCGGAGATTTTCCGGATTCCGAAGATGGGCAAACACAAAAAAATTTACCTGCAGCCAAGCAGACTATCGATATCCTTGATATGCTCAATGAAAAGACCAAAGGAAACCTCGACAAGAATGAAAATAATTTAATTCAAGGAGTTCTCTACGAACTGAAAATGCGTTACGTTAAAGAAAATGCATAAAATGCTCTGGGCGGCGCCGGCTAAAATAAATCTTTTCTTGCGTGTCTTGCGGAAACGTGCCGACGGCTACCACGACATTTTTTCCCTCATGCAAAAAATCTCGCTTTATGATGAGTTGATTTTTTATCCCCGCCGGAGGGGCATTGTTCTTAATTGTCCCGGAATTGATTTACCGACAAACGATGATAATCTGGTAGTGCGCGCCGCTAAGGCCATTTTTTCTTACTGTAATTATCCCTATGGAATGGAAATCAACCTTATTAAAAAAATACCAATGACCGCCGGTCTTGGAGGGGGAAGTTCCGACGCTGCGACAACTTTAATGGCTTTAAATAAAATATGCGCTCTGAAGTTAAAAAAAAATGAACTCATAAATCTTGGAGCAAAAATAGGGGCGGATGTCCCCTTTTTTATTTTTGGGAATACGGCCTTGGCTTCAGGAATAGGCGATAAACTCAAACACTTACGAAATTTACCTCCATTAAATTTAATCTTAATTAAGCCAGGCTTTGAACTTTCGACAAAAATGGTTTATGAAAACCTCAATTTAAGATTGACAAGGGTGAAAAATAATTATAGCATTCCGAGGTTTTTGGTACTGGGCGACATAGTTCAGGGATTGCATAATGACTTGGAGTCAGTTTCGTTGGAAATTCACCCCGAATTGGCTGGTCTAAAGAAAATGTTGCTCAGACAAGGTGCGCTTGGCGCATTGATGTCGGGTAGCGGACCAACAGTTTTCGGTATATTTAAAAACGGAAAAGAGGCGGAAAAAAACCTGGAAGTTATACGGAAAGAAGTTTCCGGTCAATGCATGGTCTTTCTTGCCAAATCTCTGTAATTATTGTATATTCCGACTAGTAAGATTATGAATGATACCCTTCATTAAATATGTTTATTGGGGCGTCGTCAAGCGGCAAGACACAGGACTTTGATTCCTGCATTCGGAGGTTCGAATCCTCCCGCCCCAGCCAGTAAAGATTGTGGAGAATTATTTAAATGTTAGAAAGAATCAGGGTTTTTTCCGGTAATGCCAACATCGCGCTGGCCAAGAAAATATGTGATAAACTGGGCGTTTCAATAGGGAAGGCCAATGTCACCACCTTCAGCGACGGGGAAACGCGTGTCGAAATTAATGAAAATGTCCGGGGAATGGATGTTTTCATCATCCAGTCTACTTGTCCGCCTGTGAATGTGACATTGATGGAATTGCTCATTATGATTGATGCCATGAAAAGAGCTTCGGCTTACCGTATCACGGCGGTTGTTCCTTATTACGGATACGCCAGACAGGACCGGAAAGTTGCTCCCCGCGCGCCTATTTCGGCAAAATTAGTAGCTGATCTTATTACCACCGCCGGCGCCCAGCGTGTTTTATCCATGGATTTGCATGCCGGTCAGATTCAGGGTTTTTTCAACATCCCCGTGGATAATCTCTTTGCCACGCCGGTTTTGATTGATTACATGAAAAAAAATTATCAGGACAATACCGTCGTTGTATCACCGGATACCGGTGGTGTGGAGCGCGCCAGAGCCTTCGGAAAAAGGTTGGGAGCGTCTTTGGCTATTATTGATAAAAGAAGGGAAGGGCCGAATGAAGCTGAAGTGATGAATATCATCGGCAACGTAGAAGGCAAGAAAGTTATTATTCTGGATGACATGGTTGATACAGCCGGCACCGTTGTGCAGGCTGCCAGCGCCATGAAGGAAGCCGGCGCTTTAGAAGTTTCCGTCTGCTGCACGCATCCTGTATTGTCCGGGCCGGCGCTGGACCGCATTGAAAAGTCCGAGATTAAAGAAGCCCTTGTGACCGATACTATACCGCTAAGCGATCGGGCAAAAAATTGTGGAAAAATAAAGGTTTTGTCGGTGTCCGGAATTTTAAGCGAAGCCGTGCGCCGAATTTATTACGATGATTCCGTAAGCTCATTATTTATATAGGAGGAACAAATGGAGGTAACAGATTTAACGGCTCAAGTCCGTAAAGAACAAAAGAAAGGACCATCTCGCCGTTTGCGGCAAAAGGGATTTGTTCCGGCGATTTTTTATGGTCGCTCTGCCGAAAATATTTTATTGGCAGTAAAAAATGATGCGCTGGTCAAACTGCGCAAAGATAAAAAAGATCATGCCTTTATTAAATTGATTATTGATGATGGCGGCGACAAAAAGGTAGAAAAACTCTCTTTAATTAGAGAGTTGCAAGTCCAGCCTTTAACAGGCATGCTTTACCATGCCGATTTTTATGAAGTGGATGTAAAGCGCAAGCTCACCATTGATGTGCCCCTGCGTTTTGTCGGTAAGGCTGTTGGTGTGGAATTCGGTGGCGAATTGCAGCATTTAAGACGAGAAGTAAAAATTTCCTGTCTGCCCTTGAATCTTCCGGATCATATTGATGTGGACGTAACCAGTCTCCAAATCGGTGATTCTATAAGAATCAGAGATTTGAAAGTCGCGGAAGAAATAACACTTTTAGACAGGCCGGATACTTCGGTTGCAGCGGTTGCTGTAATTAAAGTTGCTAAGGTTGAGGAGCCTGTAAAAGAAGAAGCTGCTGCTGAAGAAGGCGCGGCAACGGAAGCCGATGCTTCGGCAAAAACCAGTGCAACAGCTGCTCCGGCGGAAAAGGGGAAATAATTTTATAGAAGGCTTCAATAACTGGGTGATAGCAGTTGCTTCTCTCGAAATTAACAAAAATATTTTTCCGGCGCTTTGATGAGAAGGAGCAAATAATGTATCTGATCATTGGATTGGGAAATCCGGGAAGCCGCTATCAATATACGAGACACAACATAGGGTTTATGGTTCTGGAAAATATCGCCGCCCGGTGGGAAGTGGACTTAAAGCAAAAAAGTTTTGACGCTCTTTGGAATAGAGGTAAATTCGCCGGCATAAATGTGCTTTTAGCGATGCCTCAGACATACATGAATTTAAGTGGTAATGCGGTAAAAAAATTACTGGCTTACTTTAAAGTGGATATAAATAATTTGATCGTAATACACGACGATCTTGATTTACCTTTCGGTTCAGTTCGCCTTAAAACCGGTGGAGGAGACGCCGGGCATAAGGGTCTGAAATCCATTACGACATGCCTCGGGTCCGCTGATTTTATGCGAATTAGAATGGGCATCGGCAAGCCTTCCGATAAGTTCCGCGTTGAAGATTATGTTTTGGAACGGTTTGGACAGGAAGAATCCGCTTCACTTCAGGAAGTCATTCAAATTGCGGCTAAAGCCGCTGCAGATATTATTGAATCGGGTATGCAACAAGCTATGGCTAAATACCATACAAAAAATAATTAAGAATTTTAAAAAGGAGGATGGATAATGTTACAAAACAAAAGAAGTATCTGGACATTTTTACTGAGCTTTTTGATGTTTCTGCTCATGGCTGGCGCAGCATTTGCCGGTGAGGCGGACATCAAATTGCCTGATCTGACGCAAGTCAGCTTTCTGGGTGGTTCCCTTGCCGGGTTGACTATTCTTAATTTCGGATTGATCATCTGTGCAGTCGGGATGATTTTTGGTATCATGCAATATGTGCAAACCAAGAATCTACCCGCGCATAAGGCAATGCTGGATGTTTCCCAGACCATTTGGGAAACCTGCAAAACCTATTTGTTCCAACAGGGCAAATTCCTCATCGCGTTGTGGATTCTTATCGCTATTTGTATAAGTTACTACTTTGGAGCCCTTGAGGGGAAATCAGTTTCGGACATCGTAATCATTCTTGTTTGTTCGATTTTAGGTATTCTTGGTTCTTATTCTGTCGCCTGGTTTGGTATCCGCATCAATACAGTGGCCAATTCCCGTGCCGCTTTCGCATCACTGAGCGGCAAGCCTTTGAACATCGTCAACATTTGTCTGCGTTCAGGCATGAGCGTTGGACTTCTGCTGGTCAGCATCGAACTGTTCTTCATGATCATGATTCTGGCCTACATTCCCAAAGAACTGGCCGGTCCCTGCTTCATCGGTTTTGCCATCGGTGAATCTCTGGGCGCTTCCGCTCTGCGTATCTGCGGCGGTATCTTCACGAAGATTGCCGACATCGGATCCGACTTGATGAAAATCGTTTTCCATCTTCCGGAAGACGATCCCAAAAACCCCGGTGTTATCGCCGACTGTACCGGTGACAATGCTGGTGACAGCGTTGGCCCCACGGCGGACGGTTTTGAAACTTACGGTGTTACCGGCGTTGCTCTGATCGCTTTCCTGGCTTTGGCTCTGGCGGGAAATCCTGCAATGGGCGGCAAATTGATTGTCTGGATTTTTGCTATGAGAATCCTCATGATCCTGACCTCTCTGGTTTCTTATTTTGTCAATGACATTATCAGCAAAGCTGCTTTTGCCGGAAAGAAAGAATTTAACTTTGAACATCCCTTAACCAATCTGGTTTGGATCACCTCTCTTGTTTCCATCGGGGTGACCTTCGTTGCCAGTTATTATCTCCTTGGTGACCTGACGGGTTCGTACGCAGGTTTGTGGATGCCTCTTTCCATCATCATCAGTTGCGGAACCATCGCCGGCGCGTTGATTCCGGAATTTACGAAAGTATTCACCAGCACTTCTTCACGTCACTGCGAAGAAGTTGTTAACGCTTCCCGTCAGGGCGGTCCTTCTTTGAACATTCTTTCCGGTTTGGTTGCCGGTAACTTCTCAGCTTTCTGGGAAGGCCTGACGATCATGATTCTGATGTTGATTGCCTACATGGTATCCAAAAATCCGGCTGTTATGGCTTTAATGCCCCCGGCATTTACATTTGCCGCTCCGGTGTTTGCCTTCGGTCTGGTCGCCTTTGGTTTCCTGGGCATGGGCCCTGTAACCATCGCGGTGGACAGCTTCGGACCTGTTTCCGACAACGCGCAGTCCATTTATGAACTTTCGATGATCGAATCACGTCCCGACGCAAAAGACGTTGTGAAAAAAGAATACGGAATTACACCTGATTTTGAATTGGCCAAGCACTTTCTGGAATCTGCCGATGGTGCGGGGAATACCTTTAAAGCGACAGCCAAACCCGTGTTGATCGGAACCGCCGTTGTCGGCGCCACCACCATGGTTTTCGGTATCATCATCATGCTGGAAGGTCTCTTCGGCAATGTTGTCTCTAAACTTTCCCTGGTTCAGCCGGAAATCATTTTGGGCTTGCTCATGGGTGGTGCAGTCATTTACTGGTTTACAGGCGCTTCCATCCAGGCAGTTACCACCGGTTCCTATCAGGCCGTTGTGTTTATTAAGAAGAATATCAATCTGGATAAAAAAGAAGCATCGATTGAAGACTCCAAGAAAGTCGTTCAGATTTGCACCCAGTATGCTCAGAAGGGTATGATCAACATCTTCATCGTGATCTTCTTTATGTGTCTGGCGCTGGCATTCTTTAACCCCTACTTCTTTATCGGTTACCTGATTGGTATCGCCTTCTTCGGTCTTTATCAGGCAATCTTCATGGCCAATGCCGGCGGTTGCTGGGATAACGGCAAGAAGATTGTTGAAGTCGATCTCAAGATGAAAAACACTCCGCTGCATGAAGCAAGCGTTGTCGGCGACACCGTCGGCGACCCCTTCAAAGATACCTCTTCGGTTTCTCTGAATCCGGTCATCAAGTTCACGACTCTGTTCGGATTGCTGGCAACGGAAATCGCGGTTACCATGACCAATACCAATTTGAAGTATGGTCTGGCTACAGCCTTCTTCATCATCGCCTTGATTTTCGTTTACCGTTCATTCTACGGTATGAGAATCTCCGCTGATAAATTAGGTGAATAAGCAGTTTAACCTGTAACTTAAAAGGCGCTCCCGAAACGGAGCGCCTTTTTTATTTATAAATTTAACCGATTATTATTTTTTATTGAGTAGTTCAAAAAACTTTATCAGTTATGTCAATACATCCGGTAACGAAAACTGTTTTATCAAGTACGGTTTCAATGCCCATTTCCACGAGGGCAACGTCAGTTACTTTATAAAGGTCATCTTGTATTTTAAGTGTTTAAAATTGACTGTCTATAGAATTGTAAATTTTGGGATGTGTGCAGACTTCATAGTATTTTTTTGATATTTTCCCGGTAACATTCAGCACGTCCGGTTTTACTTTATGAATTACCGCTTCCCGAATGACAATGCGTTGATAATTGCCGTTTGCCATGGGAACTTTGCCCATATAGAATTTTACACCGTCGTCATTTTCTGAAGGATATATGAATATTTGCAGGTTAATCTCCCCGGTAAGCTTGTTGAATCCGTCTTCGTTGAGCTCAATTCCGTTGACATTGTAGCGATAAGTAGAATCATCCGCCCCGGTTTCAGTGATTTCTTCCGATTCATTTTCAAAAACAAATAAATTAAACACATCATTTTGACTTTTAAATATTTTGCGAAGTAATTTATCGCAGCTGGATAAACGGTCTGCCAGATTAATAGCCGGAGAAATCATGATTCTGGAATCGCCGTCGAATAAAAAGGACGGCGGGCCTTGGCTGTAGCAGATTCCAATTCCCAGTTCCAGCACGGGAAGATTATTTTCCTTGTTTTTCTCGTTGTAGCTGTTAACAATTTGCAAAATTCTAATCGCCAATCCGCATGCTCGCGCAACGCTGTAATTTCCCTGTATGGTGTCTTCCGTTTCAAAAATTGATAAAATAATCGCGTCTCCTTCAATAAACACTTTGGATGCTCCATATTCGGAAAGAACAGCAGAAATAGGATCAAAAAAATTCAGACTGAAATATGATGCGGGATTAAGTCCCATTTTTCTCATCATGTGGCTTATGATCATTGAACCGCGTATATCCGCTTTAATGATGACGTGATTAGCAATGGGTTTTTCTTCTTTGACCCGTTCATCCGGCAGCAGAAATTCAAAAAGCGAGTGGTTTTCACGCGACAATAAAATGATTTTTTCTTCCGTAATGAGATTGATGGAGTCCATCACATCCTTGATAATACGAAAAATATACATATCTCTATGATATTTAGAAAATATTTTGAGAAACATAATCAAATATTGTTTCTTTTCTTTAGTATTGGCGCCGTTGATCCGCTTTACGATTTGCAGAAGGGGTTCAAGAGAGAATTCATGACCATAAAGAGATTTCAAACGTTTTTGCTGATTTCTCATGGATATTCTTTCCCAGAAATCAACCAGAAATTCCCTTATCTGCCTTGGCGGCATTGGCGGGCAGTAATTTGCGTATACAGGTTTCATTTCAAAATCGGCCACGACCAGTCGAATAAGACGGGATTTTTTAAATTTACGGTAAAAAAGATTAAGTAAATATTTCTGAGCTTCTATTCGTTTTTTTATCTTTTCCAGAACATCTTTTGCTTCTTTCTGCTTTTTTGCTTTTTCGTATTGTTCTTGCGAATCGAAATAGTCGAACATCCGGTCAATGTTATCAGGATTCATGATTAATGAATCGAACACGTAATTTTCGGCATTAAAAATACCATTAACTTCCTGAAGCTTTCTTTCACCCGCGTCCTTATTATCATCCCTGGAGCAGTCGCTTTTTATATCAATCTGGCTAAGCAATTCATATATGATCAGTTTGATATTCTGGTAGTTATCAATATCTTCGGATCTCTGTCCCATGAGCACGTATTCTTCAATAAGAAAAAAATCATCATTGGGATTATTGGTATGGAATACTGGGTTTGAAAGATAATGACTTGGCAGAATATCATGGGGGACGAAATGAGTCTCTCTCATCTCCCTCAATTTTCTTGAATTAACATCAGCCAGTAATTCAAACAGTTCCTTCCCCACAAGGCGAACGATTTGAGCATAGTGAAGCTTTATTTCCGATAGCTTGTCTTTAATAAAGAAAACATCATTTTGATCATGTTTCGCGGATAGTTGATAAATTTTGATCAGAGGTTCAATTTGCGCCACCATAATTTTGTATTGGGATTTGATTTCCTCCAAAAACAATTTTACGATCGCTATTTGCGCCAGAAAATCAATCTGAACCTCAGAGGCGGCTTTGGCTTTGTTGATCCCATCAAGCAGAATATCATTTAAAATGCGTTTCAAAGCATCTTTTTCAATTTCACAAGATTCTCTTTTATAGTCTTTAAAAAAATTTTCCGTTCCGCTGTTTTTTACCATTAAAAGAAACGTTGTCTTTTTTAAAGAGCTGTATACCTGAGGGCTGATATGGACATCCAGATGAATGTTGTCCACACCTAAAGCGAGTCTATTCAGGGAACAATAAGCTTTGTAGTGCTTGACGCCTAGATTTTTAATAATTGGCGGTTGTTTAAAAGTACTTAGCATTGTGTCCTTTATTAAATTGATAAACGCTCTATATGAGTAAGAATTTCGCTCATCAATATAATACGGATAAAAAATACGTTAATTGTTTCCGGCAATCAGCACAACCCCGAATCAGCGGCACACTCCACGACTTTTAGTTAATTCTAAAGCTTTGCAGAATCCTAATGAGCAGGCTTTTTGCACATCGCTGCAGCCTTGTTTATTGTTGCCATTCATGAAATAAGCAAGTCCCCGATTGTTATAGGCGTTAGCATTATTGGGCGCCAGTTTGATTGCCTTGTTGAAGTCTTCGATGGCCAGCTGATAATTCTTCAATTTGTTGTAATTAATTCCCCTGCTGTTGTATGCTTCGGCAAAATCCGGTTTTAAACGGATGGCTTCATTATAATCATCAATAGCCTGCTTATACTGGCCAATGTTGCCGTAAATATTTCCACGATTATTATAGGCTAAAACGAAATCCGGTTTAAGACGAATGGCTGTGCTGAAATCATCAATGGCCGACTGATTCTGACCAAGATTTTTGTAAGCGGCGCCCCGCTGGTTGTGAGTTTCTGCATTATTCGGCTGCAATTTAATGGCCTTGCTCAGATATTCAATTGCCTTCTGGGGATCCGTATATTGTTTCCCATCCCATAAAAGGTTTGCCTCGTTAATCAAATCCTCTGCCTTTTCATTCATTTTTGAACAGGAACAAATAAATGCAAGGATTATAAGTATGGAAATAATGGCTTTTTGCATAATACCCTCCGTTTATAAATTTTATACTCCCAGTTTACTATCATAATTATTGAGAAAATTTAATAAAAATTTGCTCTTAATTTGTCCG
>Ga0187890_10000085_pt1 | contig 64596 bp, 52 predicted proteins | sample June2016WEW_21_1_FD_133005 | JGI IMG/M metagenome (GOLD analysis project Ga0187890, IMG submission 133005) | Peatland microbial communities from SPRUCE experiment site at the Marcell Experimental Forest, Minnesota, USA - June2016WEW_21_10 | ecosystem: Environmental > Terrestrial > Soil >... | reverse complement strand
TGGTGGGAACGTGCCGCAAACCATGGATGAACTTCTCAGCCTTCCGGGAGTGGCTCGCAAAACCGCGAACGTCGTGCTCGGAACCTGGTTCAAAAAGAATGAAGGGATCGTCGTGGATACGCATGTGACGCGGATTTCACGCCGTCTGGAGCTGACCAGGCAGGAAGACGCGAAAAAAATTGAAGAGGATCTGATGCAGATCATTCCGCGCGAGCGCTGGACGGATTTTTCTCACGAAGTGATCTGGCACGGGCGGAAGCTCTGCGTGGCACGCGGCCCGAAGTGTGCCGATTGCGCGCTGGAAAAAGTGTGTCACGCCGCGGATAAGACTTGGTCCACGGTTGAAATCCATCCGGGGGCGCGGCCTTAACAGGCTCCCGTGTTAACTGTTGAGTTATTAACCCGTGTTTACCACTACCCCCCTCCCCCTGGGTATATTGGAATCATGGGGTTAGGGGAAAATTTCCGCCAGGTTTTTGAGTTTAAAGGATTTAAAGTCAAAGTATTCCGGAATAAGGAGTTAGCTCGATTTTTCGCTTTATTCTCCTGAAATTCATAGAAATTCATAGTTTTGGCGGGTGGCTGACGCCCGTTCATTTCCGCAAATATAGTTATCAAAGAGCAAATAGCAAATGGGGCCGCACAACTTCGAAGGCCGTCTTGGGAGACGGACATACCTTGGCCCTGACTCACAGGTCGATCTCGATTGTCGCCGACGGGCGGTTTGATGTCTGTGATGGTGCACACTGGGCGTTTGTGATGAAAAAGGTCGGGCGCCAGATTGCGGCGGCGATGGTCCCGCAGCGTCCCACGTCTCGAAAACCCGCGAGACGCGGGGCACCCGACAGCCTTGCCGTTAGCTGTGTCATGGCATGATGAAGTCGTGGGATTGTAAGCTTTCGGAAATTCTAGCCTCCCTTGCCGACCACCAGAAAATAGTGCCACACTGAAAAGGTCTAGCGGTCGAGCCGCAGTTCACCGCTGCATGCATATGACCACGATTCAGGACGATATATCGAGCTACCGCCAGATGTGCGACGCCGAAGCCGTGCAAACACTTCAGCGCGGAATGAACTATCGTCTCAAGCCGACCTATTCGGTCATCTTGATGTCTCAGCGCTCCAGTGCGCCGTATCGGGACAGGATTAATGACGACGGCGTCACGATCGAATACGAGGGTCACGACGTCACGAAGAAGTCCTTCGATCACAACCCCAAAAACGAGGATCAGCCCGACACGCTACCGTCAGGTCGCCTCACTCAGAACGGCTTTTTCATCAAGGCTGTCGAGGAATACAAGAGCCAGTGTCGACCCGCTGAGACAGTAAAAGTTTACGAGAAACTTTTCCCCGGCGTTTGGTCCCTCAAAGGCTACTTTGATCTCATCGACTACAAAACCGTGCACGACGGAAAGCGGCACGTGTTTCGTTTCATTTTAAGATTGTCTGATCGAAACATTGAGGGGGTCGGCCAGGCTCCATCGGAGCTGGCTCACACTCGGCTCATTCCCTCCGAAGTTAAAAAGGAGGTATGGAAACGCGATAAAGGACAGTGTGTTATTTGTGGGGATACGAAAAACCTGCATTTTGATCACGACCTACCATTTTCCAAGGGCGGCACCAGCCTGACGGCCAAAAATGTGCGATTGCTGTGCATGAAGCATAACCTCGAGAAATCCGCGAACATCGAGTAGCTCGCGATGCCTTTCTTCCCCGACAGTTGGCTGCTACCCTCGTAGCTAGCCGCATGGGACCGTGGATCGTTCGGTTGTGGTAGTTGCGTTTATTGGTTTCGTGATCAATTCCTATGAAGCGACAATTCCCATAGTGTGGGCACGATCTAGCTGCCGGTGTAGGACAGCTCGACGACGGTGCAATCGTCGTTGAGCGGCGTGCCTCCGCAGAAATCGGCGACGGCCGCGAACACGTCTTCCATCGAACTACTCTTCCCGGCCACATCTTCGAGGCGGGCGCTGTCAAACATGTCTCCGCGAGCGTTCTCGGCTTCGGTGACGCCGTCGGTCACCAGGATCAGCCGATCCCCCGGCCTCATCTGGCAACGATCGCTCGAGTAAGTTGCCTCCGCCAGCAGGCCCACCGGCAAGTTGCCGTGGGACGGACGGAGCACTTCGTTACCGCAGATCCACACCGGCGGAATATGTCCGCAGTTGACATATTCCAGATCGCCGTCGTTGCGCAGGCGCGTAATGATCATGGTCGCGTATTTTTCACCGATGTGCTTGTAGGTGAAGAAGCGATTGACCGCGTCGACGACTTCCACCAGCGGCATGCCGGAAATGAGTTGCGAGTAGACCATGCCCTGAAGAATGGAAGCGAGCAGTGCGGCCGAGACTCCTTTGCCGCTGACGTCGGCGAGAACAACGGCCAGGCCCTGGGGCGTGTTCACCGCTTCGAAAAAATCGCCGCCGATTTCTTTACAGGACATGTTGCGTCCATTCACCCGCGCAAAAGGCACTTCGGGCAGCGTCACCGCCAGCAGACGCTGCTGAATGGACGCTGCGATTGACAGTTCCTGCTGATAACGGCGCCCGGCTTCTTCGGCCTGCACCAGGCGTGCGTTCTCCACCAACTGGGCAGCTTCCATCGCGATCGCCCGCAGAATATCGTGGCTGACGCTGGTGATATCGCGCGAGGCAAAGCGCGAATCCACATAGAGCGCACCCATCACTTCCCCACCGGCGGGCTGCTGCTCCCGGGTGGTTTGCACGATCGGCTTGCGCAATGGAATGCAGATCACGGTGCGCAGGTCGAAGGCGACGATGCTGTGCCTCTCCTTTACATCGAGCATCTGACTGGTATCCGTGACCAGGTATTCGGAGTTCGAGGTCAACGCGCCCTCCAGCACCGAACGCGAAATTGTCTTGTCGTCGAGCAGCGGATCGCCTTTCGAGTTACGCCCGGCGGCGAGCGTCAGGGTTCCGCCGAGATCGCGAAGGAAGATGTAGCCGCGTTCGGCGCGGGTCAGCTTGAGCGTGGCTTCGAGCAGGGTCACCAGGATTTCATCGAGCACGCCAATGCTGTTCAGCTTGCGCGCCGCTTCCATGAAGAGCGTGAGTTTCTCCAGGTCGCTGGCCTCCGGGGCAATCTGGATGCCCGAGATCTGGCTGAGAAACTCGCGCGCCGTATTCGAGGTCGAGTGCAGCGGATGGAAGATAAGGTAGGCAACATCGCGCGCGCCAAATTCCACCCGGTCGTTGCGTTGCAGTTTGTGCCGGTCCACCTTCTCGCCATTGACGAAGGTGCCGTGTTTGCTGTTCAGGTCGATGACAAAAAACTCGCCGTTCTCGGACACGATCGTGGCATGCTCGCGAGACACGCGCGGGTCGGCGATCACCAGGTCGCGATCCACCTTGCGGCCCACGGTGAAAGGAGTGTGATTCAGCGAAAGCGTCTGCTGGTCATTCCCCTGGACAAAAATCGCGATGGGAAAAATGCTGGATATACCCGAGTGCGACGAAGCCGACATGTACGCTGAACTCTCCTGCGGCCATCGTGCCAGTTCAAGACGCCAGCAAAAGACGCCAGCACCTGACACGGCCCCCCAAGCATTCTACGACGTGCCCCGCCCTGCCGGAGCAGTAAAAGTCTTCTGATAATAATGGACCAGCATCAGGGCAGCCACTCCTACGGGTATTTCGGCCACCGTCCAGGCCGGGATTGCCCAGGCGCTATCGATCGTTTCCTGCGGCAAAACCAGGGAAAGACCCCCGAGCGCAGTGCTCGAGAGCCAGGGCCAGGCCAGTACTGCGGCAACCACGATCAGGATGCCGCGGCTGACCAGGCTCCGTTCCCAGATTGTCCTTCGATCTCGAACAAGCAGAAGGATGGCGGGCAGCAGCAGCACCTGATTGTAGAGAGAAAAAGTGGGCACCGCGAGCACGGTCAGCGCCATCACCAGGCAGGTGGAGGACTGGAATGCGCCGGTATTCTCCGGGTATTTGCGCAGCTTCCAGCAAACCAGCGCCGTGGCTCCCGCAAACAAGGCTTCCAGCAGCCTGCCCCAGGGGTGAGGGAGGATTACCTCCAATATTGGAGTGGCCCGCGTGTATTGCCGGTACTCGACCGCCGCCTGCCAAAAGCGCCCGATCCAGTGCGGCAGCCAGCACTCCGCCGCGACCGAGAGAACCGCGATGACGATCAGAAATGAAACCGCCCAGCGGTAGCGGCGCTTCAGGTCGCCGAGGCTCCACATGCCGAGCCACAGCAGCAGAGGCAGCACAAGTTGCGGCTTGATGGTCGCCAGGGCCAGCAGAATCCCCGCAGCAATCGGACGCCCGGCAACCAGCAGCGCCATCGCCAGGGCGCACATGGCGGCCACCAGCAGAGTCAGTTGCTGGAGCTTCAGTCCCTGCAGCACGGGCATGCTGCCCAGGAGCAAGGCCATCATGGCAGCCTGAACCGCCGGAGCGACCGGCCAACTCAACACGCGAAGCCAGAGCGGAATGCTGGCTAACGTCACGCCGATCAGAATCCAGAGGAATGCTCTTTGCACAATTCCAAAGCCAAGATGGATTGCTGGCGCCAAATAAAAAACCACGTACGCGGGATAAGCGAAAGCTTGTTGGTCTTTTGGATCTTCGGGGCGGGAAGGATCGAGAGGACGCCCGTAGTATCCGGCTTGAATTTCGCGCGTGACCTCGGCGCTGTAAGGGTCTCGGCCATGCAGAAGGAGTTCCTGAGCCCCAATCCAGCGGGGATAGAGGTCGGAAAGATTTCCCCGCGGAGTGCCATGAACGGTGGCATAGCCGATCTGGTGCGCGATCAACACGCGCTGCACATACAACCATCCGCCCACCGCGGAGAGCACCGCTGCCAACGCCAACCAGATATGCGCACGGACAAAGGTGCGGTGATGCATGGTGGAGTGATGCATGCTCAGGCTGGCACCTCCGCTGGAGCGGGGGTCAGCATCAGCCTCAGATAAAGCCATAGCAAAATGAGCGAGAACCAGAAGAAACGGTCGACCGCGAGCAACAAGAAAATATAGAGCGGGGTCAGAAACAGGAGGACGGCCAGCAGAATCGTCCGCGCGTCGATCTTCTTCGCGTCAACTTTCATTCCTTCAACACCGGCCAGTCGGGAAAGCAGGCAAAGTGCCGTCGGAAGCAGCAGAGTGAGGTCGTAGGAAAGCGTATGAAAGCTGACGAGGATAGTCGTGACCGCGGCCAGACCGGACGCGAAGAGGATGGAGTCTCGCCCGTTGCGGATCCGGCGCAGCGCCAGGAAAAACACAACCACCGACGATGCCACGACGAGCACGGCCGTGACTGGGCCGGAGAACCTGAGTCCAGGCAAGTCCGCGATCAGACCCCGGAGGTTGGGCACGGCGTGCGGGCCAAAACCGCCGGCGCCTGTTCGTTCCACGCGGAGAACGAACCGCACGTAGTCGAAGGGAACGCTCCATCCCATGATGGCCACGGAAATGCCCGCTAGAAGAAGAGCGACCGGCGCGAAGCCGAGGAGAATACGCCAGCGCCGAATCGCCAGCAGAACAACCAAAGGCACCACCAGGTGAGGCCGGAACAGACCCGCAGCCAGAAGCGCGCCAGCCACCGCATCGTTCCCCCGCTCGAGGCAGATGATCGCCAGCACAAACAGGAACAGCAGCAAAATCACATCCTGCCCTTGAATAAGACCGATTGCCACCGGGAAGAACGCAGTAGCGCCAAGACCCAAAACGATGGGAGGAACAGCCGCAAGTTGGGGGAACTGCCTTCTTAAAAGGACCAGGCTCGCAGCCAGCATGATCAAGTTGAGCGCGGTCCACACCAGGTAGGCTGGCCAATACTTCAGCAGCGTGAAGGGCACGAACAGAAGTGTTTCGAACGGCGGGTGGTTGTAAGGCAACGGTCCTTGCCGGATCGGGACATGCGTGAACGTAAGTTGCGTCCGGTATTGAGTGCCCAGATCATAGAGAGTGGAAACCTGGCCATTGCGGAGGAGGCGAGCTCCGGTGTAGTAGATGGTGAAATCCTGGTATCCATTCCGCAGCGCCGGCAGCACTCGGAACAGCAGCGTAAGGTTGCAAACCGTCATCGCCAGCAGAAAGGCCGCGACCAGGAACTTCCGGCTTTGGACGAACGAAGTCATAAGGAGCTTTTCGAGACAACTGATTCTATAATCCCGCCCAATGGCGACGCTTGGGATTCCTCGCTGGAGTGGACGCTGGAGCGGAGGCTGGAGCGGACGTGTGTTCTTCGCCGGCATCCTGTTCTTCGGCCTGCTGGCCATGACGGCGCATAACGCCGTCGATCCTGACCTGTGGTGGCATCTGCGCACCGGGGAGTGGATTGTGGAGACCGGCCACGTCCCCCACTCCGATCCTTTTTCCTTCACTCGCGCCGGGCACCCATGGGTGGCGCATGAATGGTTATCGGAGGTCGTGTTTTACGAACTCTGGAAACACGGTGGCGCGCCTGCGCTGATCGTGTTCTCCGCCATCATTACCACCGCCGGCTTTATGCTGCTTTATCTGCGCTGTCCCGGCAGCAGAGCCTGGGCAGCCGCGGCGACTGTTCTCGGCGCTTTGGCTTTCGCTTCCGCCCCCTCCTGGAGCGCCCGCCCGCAGATGTTCACCTTTACGCTGGCCAGCCTGCTGCTATGGCTGCTCGAACGTGGCACAGAGCATGGCACAGAAACAGAAACAAAAAAAGCTCGTCCCCGCCTTCTGTTTTGGATACCACCGCTGTTTCTCCTATGGCTCAATCTGCACGCTGGATTCGCGCTTTGCCCCGCACTGTTGTTGGCGTACGGGGTCGGCCTGATTGCGGAGACCGCCGTCGGCAACACGCCCTGGCGGCAGGCGCGCCCCATCCTCCTGCGCGTGCTGCTGCTCCTGCTGGCTTGTTTGGCGCTCGTGCCTCTCAATCCCAGCGGCGCTCAACTCTATCGTTATCCCTTCGATACTTTACGCTCGCCCGGGATGCGCTCGTTCATTGTGGAGTGGTTCTCGCCGGATTTTCATGAATCGCTCTATCGCCCACTCCTGCTGGTCTGGCTTCTGCTTCTGACCGCGCTCGCCAGTTCCCGCTCGCGGCCCAACGGACGTGTGATCGCGCTCCTGCTCCTCACCTCTCTCGCCGCCCTCGACGCGGTTCGCCACATCCCAATTTTCATTTTGGTGGCGATACCGGTGATCGCCGCCGCTCTCCCGGTCGCGTCCGCGTCCCTGGCAGTCTCCGAACGGCGTCCAGCCTCTTGGCGCTTCCGCCCACTTTTCAATGGCGCGGTTCTCATCCTGATGGCTGTGTTTGCCTTGGTGAAGTGGGTCAGTCTTGCCCGCAAGCAGGATGCCCGCGAGGCCCAGCAGTTTCCCCAAAAAGCCGTGGCCTTCCTGCGCGCCCACGACCAACCCCCGAACGCCCTTGTTTACGTCTTTGTTTACTACGATTGGGGAGGCTATGCCATCTGGCGACTTTATCCCGAATATCGCGTATTCGTGGACGGCCGCGCGGACCTCTATGGTAACGACCTCCTAAGCCAGTTTAAGACCGCCGTGCAACTCCGCACCGGCTGGCGAGATGTTCTTGACCGATGGCAGGTGGAGGCGGTCCTCGTGCCCCCGTCCTGCGCGCTGGCTCAAGCCCTTCTGCTCGACCCCAATTGGCATACTGTATTCGGCGACTCCAAGTCGATCATCCTGCTCCGGACGCACCCCGGCGTCGAAAATGCCGCCATTTCTCCGGACCCCATCACTAGAGAGTTACGGAAGTGAAAAAATTTTCCCCGGAGCCATCCGGAATCTGCGAAACTAGGGCGCATACGGGGATTGGTTGCAAAGCTCGTCCCGTATTGTGAGTTCTCAGCATAACGCTCGAAGGAGTCTGGAATGACACATTTGGCTAAACTCTTGTGGCGCAATGAAGAAGGGCAGGACATCGCGGAATACGCCGTGATGCTGGCCGTAATTCTGGTGATCGTGATTGGCACCGTCCGTCTGATCGGCGGCAACGCCAACAACGCGTTCTCGCAGGTAGCCAGCAACATGCAGTAGCAGGCCGCCGTCGCGGCAGAAAGTCATGCTTGCAGCGACAAAACGAATAAGTCCGGAGTTATCCCGGAAGGAGAGGAATGAACCGAAGCCGTCTGTTGATGATTGGAGGCTTGGCGCTAGCCGTCGGCCTGCTCGTCAGCTTCACCGTCTATGACCGGCTGCGGAACGTTGCGGGCTCGAACAGCAGTGCCGCGGGAGTCCCGGTCGTGGTCGCGGCCGACGACATTCAGGTCGGGGCCAAGCTGGAAGCTCACGATGTTCGCGTGGTCAATCTTCCGCCATCGGCGGTCCCTCCAGGAGCTTTCTCGGTGGCCTCGAAGGTTCTGGGGCGCGGCGCTATTTTGCCGGTAAGCAAAGGCGAATTTATTCTGCCCGGCAAATTGGCGGCGCTCAACGCCGGAGCCGGCCTGCCCTCCATGATCCCGCCGGGAATGCGCGCGGTCTCGGTGCGCGTCAACGATGTAGTTTCGGTGGCGGGCTTCGTACAACCGGGTACGCGCGTGGATGTGCTCGCCACCGGCAATGAAGGTAACGAACGGCAAACCGTTACCGTGCTGGAGAACGTGGCCGTTATAGCCGTTGGCGGCAGCCTGCTGGAACGTTCCACCGGGGGGGAAGCGAACGCTCCGGTGATCACGCTGCTGGTCTCGCCCGACGACGCGCAAAAGTTGGCGCTGGCTTCCCAGGAAGGAAGAATCCAGCTCGCTTTGCGCAATCCGCTGGACACGAAAAAGGGAGGCATCGCCGCGACCCGGACAAGTGCACTCTATCCGGGCGAGAAACCGGTGGCCGCCTCCTCCGAGTCCAAACCCAAAGTTCGAAAGGTGGTGGCGAAAGTTGCGCCGCCGCCTCCACCAGCGCCCTATACCGTAGAAATGATCCGTGGCAGCAAACGGGATGAAACCAGCAAGTTTTGAGCCCACAATATCGCAATCATTCGCGTCCACTCATCCTCTTGATGGGTCTGCCCTCGATGGTCTGCCCTCGACGGATCTGACCTCCATGGATTTGCTCGTGCATCCCCGCAGAGGTGCGACTTCATGAAAGCTCTTACCCTCGTCGCCGCCGTTGCCATTTTCGGCGCGACCACCATGTTCGCGCGCACCGCCGCTCCCGGCGGCAATCCACCGGCCGCTGCGGCAACGGCTTCTTCTCCAAACCAGAATTCTCCAAATCAGAATTCTCCAAATCAGGACAACTCGCCCGCCGTGCAACCCTCCACCACCACTTCCACATCCGGCCAGGCCGTCACTGCCGGGGCAGCTCCGCTACGCGTGATGGTGGGTAAGTCGCTCCTGATTAACACGACCGAAAGACTGAAGCGCGTCTCCGTAACCGACCCCTCGGTGGCGGATGCGCTGGTCGTCACACCCACGCAAGTCCTGGTCAATGGACTCGCTCCGGGCGAAGTTTCACTGCTGATCTGGGATGAACTGGAGCGCTCGCGCAGCTTCGATCTTCGCGTGGATGTCGATATCACCGCGGCTACGGAGGAAATGCATCGCCTTTTCCCGGACGAGCAGATCAACGTAACGCCTTCGCGTAACGCAATTGTTCTCTCCGGTCACGTGACCACCGAAGACGTCTCCAAGCATGCTGGCGCGCTGGCCTCGGCGTATTCCAAGAATGTCGTGAACGTGCTGACCTTCGGCCCCATCGGAGCGGAGGAAGTGCTTCTCGAAGTCAAGTTCGCGGAAGTGGATCGCACCGCTCTGACCCAAATGGGCATCAATGTGTTTTCCACCGGCGCGGGAAACACCATCGGCACCGTGACCACCGGCCAGTTCGGCGGAATCTCCACGTCACCCATCACCAATTCGACTAACAACAACGGTACAGGTACCACCTCAGCCACCACGACGATATCGAACGTACTCAACATGTTTTTCTTTAACCCGCAGGTCCATCTTGGCGCCGTGATCGAGGCCCTGAAGACACAGAATCTTTTGCAGATTCTGGCCGAGCCCAACCTGGTCGCGATCAATGGCAAGGAAGCCAGTTTCCTGGCCGGAGGAGAATTTCCCTTCCCGGTTGCGCAGCAAAACGCCAGCGGAATCGCCACCGTCACCATTCAGTTTCGCGAATTTGGCGTGCGCCTGAAGTTCACCCCCGTGATTCAGCCGAACGGCAACATCCACCTGCGCGTCGCTCCCGAGGTGAGCGAACTGGACTTCGCCGATGCCGTCACCGTTGCCGGAACCACCATCCCCGCCATCAGCACCCGCAAGGCGGATACGGAATTCGAACTGCAGGATGGCCAGAGCTTCGTTATCGCCGGACTCCTCGATAACCGCGTCACCAACGTTGACAACAAGATTCCGTTTCTGGGCGATATCCCGATCCTCGGCAATCTCTTCAAAAGCAAGAGCAACCAGAAGAGCAACTCGGAATTGATGGTTCTCTGCACCGTGCACCGGGTTTCACCCAGTGTCGAGTCGCCGAAGGGTCCGGCGATGCCGGTGCCGTATCTGGATAAGGGCAAGTTCGATGGCAAGAAAGCCAATTGAATCATTGAGGTATTGAGTCATTGAATCATTGAAGTATTGAGTCATTGAATCATTGAAGTATTGAGTCATTGAAAATCGCGCTCTGGAGTTCTCAATGATTCAATGCCTCAATGATTAAATGCCTCAATGATTCAATGATTCAATGATTTAATGTCTTAGGGGTGGGAAACGAGTCATGCCGGAATTGTCAGTAGCCGTGTTCGCCACGGACGATGACCAGCGCGCGGTGCTTCAGGTCCTGGTCGATGGCACCAGCGTGGCCCGCACCGTGTACAGCGACCCCACCATGCCCCTGGCGGCCAACGGCCCGGTCATCCGCAAAACTCAAGCCTTTGCCCCCGACGTGATTCTCGTGGATATCGCCGCCGATGGCGTCACCGCGGCGCTACGGGCCATAGAGTTGCTGCACCAGGAACTCCCCGATTCCGCCGTCTTCGCCGTCGGCCCCATGACTCAACCGCAGTTGATTGTCAGCGCCATGCGGGCGGGTGTGCGCGAATACATTGAGCGCCCCACCAGCACCACCGATCTGCTGGAGGCTTTCGTCCGCCTCACCGCAACTCGCCGCAAGCCGGGGCGCGAAAGTTCACGGGGAAAGGTGTTCACCATCGTGAACGCCAAAGGCGGCAGCGGCGCCACTACCGTCGCCGTCAATCTGGCTCTGGCCTTGCAATCGATTCACCACAGCACGGCGCTGGTGGACTTGGCGCCCCTCGGCCACTGCGCCTTGCATCTCAATCTCAAACCAACCTTCACCGTCTCCGACGCCATCACCAACCTGCACCGCCTGGATTCGTCCCTGCTCGAAAGCTTCATGGTGCGTCATGATCGCGGATTGCAGGTGCTGGCGGGCGCTGCGGCTCCCACCGCCATCGAGCCCTCCGCTTCCGACTTTGCCCGTCTCTTTGACACCATGGTCGGCCTCTTTCACTACATCGTCATCGATGCTTCCTCGCGGCTCGACAGCGCCACTCGCCTGGTCAGCAACCTGTCGGAGAAAATTCTGCTCATCGCTCATGCCGATGTCGCTTCCCTGTGGAGCGCCGGAAGAGTGGCCCAGTATCTCGGTGAGAGTGGCTCACGCGACCGTTTTGCCTTGGTGTTGAACCGTTATCGCAAGGTGGCGGGCTTCAATGAAGCGGAGACCGAGGCCGCCATTGGAGCCCCCGTGCTCTGGCGGATTCCCAATCAGTACTTCGCAGTCTCGACCGCGATTGATCGCGGCATCCCCCTGATGCAGCAGGGGACCACCGAAATTGCCCGCTCCATTACCGGGTTGGCGGAATACTTGACCAGGGACGACCTGGAAGTGAAGCGCACCGCCTGGTCGTTGTTTAAGACAGTGTAGGTTAGCTCTCAGCTATCAGCTCTCAGCTGTCAGTTCGTGGCCTTGTAGCAAAAGCCAGGAACTAAGAACTGAGAGCTGACAACTGAGAGCTGAGAGCTGAAATTATGCCCAATCTGCAAGCCTTCGAACGGACCGAGTACCAGCAGGTCAAAGCCGACCTGCACCGCAAGATTCTCGATCGTCTCGACCTCGAAAAACTCGGCCGCGCTACCGGAGATTCGGCGCGCGAAGAAGTTCTCGTCCTTATCCGCAGTTCGGTGAACAGCGAAGCGGTTCCTCTCAGTTTCGCCGAGCGCGAGCAGTTGTCGCGCGAGATCCTCGACGAAATTTTCGGCCTGGGCCCGCTCGAGCCGCTGCTCAAAGATCCCACCATTTCCGACATTCTCGTCAATCGCTTCGACCGCGTCTATATCGAACGCGCCGGCAAGCTCGAAATCACCGGCTTGTCGTTCAAGGACAACCAGCACTTGATGCAAATCATCGACCGCATCGTGTCCCGCATCGGGCGCCGCGTCGATGAATCTTCGCCCATGGTCGATGCCCGCCTGCAGGATGGCTCGCGCGTCAATGCCATCATTCCGCCCCTGGCGCTCGATGGCGCCTGCCTCTCCATCCGCCGCTTTGGCCGCGATCCGATCACCGCCCGCAACATGCTCGACAACAAGACCCTCACCGAGCCCATGCTGGAACTGCTCTCAGCCATGGTCAAGGGCCGCCTGAACCTCATCATTTCGGGAGGAACGGGCGCCGGCAAAACCACGGTTCTCAACGTCCTTTCCGGTTACATCCCGAACTCCGAGCGCATCGTAACCATCGAAGACGCGGCCGAATTGCAGCTCAAGCAGGAACACGTCGTCCGTCTCGAAACCCGCCCTCCCAACATCGAGGGCAAAGGCTCGGTCCGCATGCGCCAGCTCGTCATCAACAGCCTGCGCATGCGTCCCGACCGCATCGTGGTGGGCGAGGTGCGCGGCGAAGAAGCCTTCGACATGCTCCAGGCCATGAATACCGGTCACGAGGGTTCGCTCACCACCGTCCACGCCAACTCGCCGCGCGATGCCCTGGCCCGCATCGAAAATATGGTTTCCATGGCCAACCTGAACATTCCCGAGCGTGCCATTCGCCAGCAGATCGCGAACGCGGTCCACGCCGTGGTTCAAGTCGCGCGTCTCTCCGACGGTTCGCGCAAGGTGATCACGATTTCCGAAGTCACCGGAATGGAAGCAGAGATGATCATCTTGCAAGACGTTTTCGTTTTTGACCGCAGTGGCATTGACGAGAGCGGCAAGGTGCGCGGCCTCTTCCATTCCACTGGCATCCCGCCCCACTTCGCCGAACGCCTCGCCACCGCCGGTTGCCGCCTCAGCCCCGCCCTTTTCGAGTCCCGGATGGAGGTCTAGCCGATGCCCTTCTTCATTGCCTTCCTGGTATTTGTGGTGGTCACCCTGGCGGTCTTTGCCGCCATGTCTTTGTTTGATCAACGCAAGGCCCAGGCCCGCGTCCTCCGCGATCGCCTCTCCACCGTTCAGAAGCCAGCCGAACAAGCCGCGCCCGACGTGGCTCTGCTGCGCGACGAAGTACTCAGCCGCATACCCGCTTTCGACACCTTTCTGCGCCGCTCGGAGCGCGTCTCCCTCCTGCAGAAAATGCTGGCTCAGGGCAATGTGGACGTTCGCGCCGGAAACTTCCTCATGCTCTGCGCCGTCTCGGCCGTGGTATTCGCCGCCATCACTGCCTTCGCCAGCGGCAACCTGCTGTTCGGCTGGGCCGGCGCTCTGCTCGGTTTTTTTATCCCCTACGCCTATGCCTCGCATATGCGCACCCGGCGCTTCCAGAAGTTTGAGGAGAAGTTTCCCGAGGCCATCGATACCCTGGCCCGCGCCGTTCGCGCCGGACACGCCTTTACCACCGCCCTCGAAATGATTGCCAACGAAGTCTCTGAACCCGTTGCCGGAGAATTTCGCCAGCTCTACGAAGAACAGAAATTCGGCCTCCCCGTACGCGACGCCCTGCTCAACCTGGTCGACCGCGTTCCTCTGGTCGACGTCAAGTTCTTCGTGACCGCGGTAATGTTGCAACGCGAAACCGGCGGCAATCTGGCCGAGATTCTCGACAATCTCTCTTACGTCATCCGCGAGCGCTTCAAGATCCTGCGCCAGGTCCGCGTCCACACCGCCCAGGGACGTCTCACCATGGTTCTGCTCATGGCCCTGCCGCCGACGATTGTCGTCATCATGCTCCTGATCAACCGGGGATTCATTCTCCCCCTGTTCACCGACCCCTTAGGACACGCTTTGATCGTGGGAGGCATCACGTTGCAGACCTTGGGCTACTTTGTCATTCGCAGAATTATCAGGATTCAGGTTTGATGAATCGGTCGTTAGTCGTTAGTCGTTGGTCGTCGGTCGTTAGTCGTTCGGAGTCATTAGTCATCAGTCGTTCGGAGGTTTTGCCAACGACTAACGACGAACGACCAACGACTGAAGTAAAGGTCTAATTCATGACGCTGGCGCTGGCACTCTCCATTTTCGTTTTTCTCACCATCGTGGTGATCGTCTTCGCCTTTGGAGCCGCCGCCGTTGCGCCTTCATCGGTGCTCGGCTCCCGCCTGCGCGAAATCGGCTGGCAGCGTCCCAAAGCCCAGGCGAAACCCGCCATGCGCGAACGCATGCAGCAGGCTCTCGATCCCCTCAGCCGCGCTTTGCCGCTCTCGCCCACCGACGTTTCCCAAACCCGGCTCTGGCTCATTCAAGCCGGATACCGCAGCCCGCAGCACGTTACCATCTATCGCGGATTGCGCGTCCTCTTTGCCGCCATTGGTTTCTTTTCGGTTTTTCTCTTTACCGGCTTCAGTTCGCCCCTGCTGCTTTGCGGCGTAATGGCGTTCGGCTTTTTTATCCCGAGATTCCTGCTGAAAAAGAGGCTGAAGGAACGGCAGCGCCGCATTCGTCTCGCCCTTCCGGATGGACTCGATCTGACCGTGATCTGCGTCGAAGCGGGCTTGTCTCTCGATCAGGCCATGATGCGAGTGGGCCAGGATCTGAGCACCTCGCACCCCGAACTGAGCGCTGAGTTCCATCTCTTCGACCTGGAAACTCGCGCCGGAAAACCCCGCGTCGAGGCCCTCCGAAATCTAGCCGAGCGCACTGGCGTCGATGACATTCGCGCCCTGGTCGCGACCCTGATTCAGACCGACCGCTTCGGCACCAGCGTTGCCCAGGCCTTGCGCGTCCATTCCGATTCCCTGCGCACCGAGCGCCGCCAGCGTGCCGAAGAACAGGCCGCCAAGACCACCGTCAAAATGATCATTCCCCTGGTCCTGTTCGTGATGCCCTCCCTGATTTTCGTCACCGTAGGCCCGGCCGTAATTCAGTTGATGCACATATTCATGCCGGTTGCCGCGGGAAAAAAGTGAGTTATTGAGACATTGAATCATTGAGGTATTGAATCATTGAGGTATTGATTCAATGACCCGATGACTCAATGACCAGATGATTCAATGACTAAATGATTCAATGATTCAATGGCTAAGGGATACGCTTTCAACCGCACCCGCACCACCTATCTCGCGACCGATCTCCTGATCGCGCGCACCCACTGGTCCCGCTTTCGCGGCCTCATGGCCACCAGTTCGTCCCATTTCTCTCGTGGTCAGGGACTGTGGATCAACCCGTCCCACGGCATCCACACCTTCGCCATGCGCTTTCCGATCGATGCCGTCTACCTTGACCGCGAACGCATTGTCATCCACATTGAAGAGGACCTGAAGCCCTGGCGCATGGCCGCCGTTCGCATCCACGCCGCTTCCGTGCTGGAGCTTCCGACCGGCGCCGTCCGCGACTCCGAGACCGCCGTAGGCGACCAGGTAGACATTTCTTTCGAAGAGCGTCCCATCCACACCGAAGCCGCCTGAAACGCGCAGCAGAAGGTGGAAGGTGCCCCAGGTTCGCGCCCGTCCTTTGGGCGCTAACCTGGGACCTGGGGCTAAGGCGATCACCGGAGACGAAGTTACCTGGGCCGCAAAAACACCCTCTCACTTCCGCCGCACGCCTTCCGTTCACGATCTCCAGCCGTCCACTCCGATTCGATCTCCACCACCCCAATCTCGCGCAGCGCGTAATGCCGGAAGCTGCTCCACTGCCACTCCTCAGGCGCTAGGACCAGCCCGCGCTTCACCGGATTGCGGTGAAGGTATCGCAGCTTAACCGTAAACTCGTGGTAGTCGCGTACATTTCGATCATAATAGCGTTTCTCCCAGAAAGATCCCGGAAGGTGCCCCAGGTTCGCGCCCGTCCTTTGGGCGCTAACCTGGGAGTCGGAGGATCGTAAGCGTCGAACCCATTTAGCGAAAGACAATTTCAGATAGTGCATTGCCTCAGCCAACGTAGCAAGCTTCCCCAGGTTCGCGCCCGTTCTTTGGGCGCTAACCTGGGAGGCCTGGGAGGAGCAGTCACGGGCGAAGGCGGCGGGCTCACTCAATAGCAGATGAACGTGCTCCGGCATGACAACGTACCCATAGACGCAAACATCGAAACGGAGGCGCATATCCTCCAAGCATCGAACGAACAGATCGAACACCTCGGCGGTTGCGAAATAGGGACGACGGCGGTAACAACTAAAGGTTACAAAATGACATTGCCCGGATTCATGAAAGCGCCGGAGACCGCGGGGCATGAGCCAAACTTACGCTGCGCCGTAACTCCGGGAAAGTACGCGATCGTGGGTACCGTTCCCCCGGGTTAGCCGTCACCCAGGTTAGCGCCCAAAGAACGGGCGCGAACCTGGGGCACCGTGCGACTCCGCGACCGCCGTAGGCGACCAGGTAGACATTTCTTTCGAAGAGCGTCCCATTCACACCGAAGCCGCCTGAAACGCGCGGCAGAAGGTGGAAGGTGCCCCAACAACTCCCCCGCAAACCGCACTTGACTCGCCTGCTAAAATAGATTCATAGCAAACAAGTATTGCCGCAGCACCCCCCGCTCCTTGACAACTGATCCGAGCTGTAATCGGCCATTGTTTCAGTGGCCCACCTTTTCGCCCTGTTGATTGCGCGTCGTGCGAATAACTCCATTTCTATCAGGACTTTGAAAGCGAACTGGTAACTCGCACGAAGAGACCCCCGCTAAGTGATTGATTTCCCGTAGCGAGAACCGTTGAGGGCGCGTCGAATTGGCCGGGAGCCAGGCTAACTCCTTATTCCGGAATACTTTACATGTAAGTCCTTATTTCCCAAAGACCTGGCAGGAATTTCCCCCTAAGTCGATGATTCTAAGGAACAGGAGGGAGGGGGGTACCCCCTGAGATTGGCAATCTTTTGCCAACCAGTCTCCAACCATGAATTGTAAAATTCTCCGAAAGAAAAAAGACACAAAAACACTGAAGTCATCGCGATAATCAGAGCATCCTTCTGGCACACTACACTAGTAGGAATCCCCCAGAAATAGCGCACTCCAAAATAATGTCCGAAGGCACCGCCATTCCCCGAGTCACCGATCGTCAGCCAAACGATCGTCAGCCAAACGATCGTCGGCCAAATGATCTTCGGCCAAACGATCAATGGCCCGAGCCGCCGCGCCTGCTGGTGGAATGGTCGTCCCGATGGGAAGAGTTCAAGTCTGCTCTACGCCCCGCGCTCGCTCGCCCGCCGAAGCGCTTGGCCGGAGAAGCGCCCGTTGGCATGTTCCCGTATCGCGGCATGCTCGTCTGCTGGCTGCTTGAGTGCTTGCTGCTGATCGCAGTCATCGTTCTCCCGGAGCGCTTTGTGAGTCTCCAGATCCCTGCTCCTCCCACTCGCCCGCAATGGGATGTCATCTATTATTCCGCCGACGAGCTGCCCCAAACTCAAGACCGAGGCGGCGCCGAGGCCGGCAAGTCCGGACGCGCCGGCGGTCAGCAAGCTCACCACCGCACGCAAACCATTCGCGTAGCGCGTGGCGACAAGCCCCGCGAGAAAGTTGTGGACGCTCCCAAGGTGAATCTGCCGCATTCCGATTCCGCAGTCGCCAATCTGCTCGCCTTCAAGTCGAATCCCGGACCGCCTCCCGCCGAGGGACTGCGATCTTCTCTCACCGCGCCAACTCTGCCTGCATATCTGACAACGATGAGCGTGGTGCCGCCTTCGCCGGAATTGAATTCATCCGCAAGCCGCACCGCAAACACACTGACGACCAGCATCATCCCTCCCGCGCCCGATGTTTCTCACGCCAGCACGCGCTCTTCGCCAGCTGTCGTCAATCCGACAATCGTTCCGCCCGCGCCGAACGTCTCGCGAGACAACATGCGAACCGCAAACCCGCTCGCGCCGGCCGTAATCGCACCCGCTCCGCGAGACGAGCAGCGCGACTTGGCCAGCTCCCTTGTCCCGTTAACGCAAACCGTCGACGTGGTTGCGCCGCCGGTTTCCGCGCCGCAGCGCGAAGTGTCGTCCACACCCAAGCTGACGCTGCCCGCGCCTGCCGTAGTGGCGCCTCCGCCGTCGCAGGTCAGCCGCGATCTCAACAGTTGGGGAAGCTCCGCCGCAGGCGACTTGCGCGCCAAGCCCGTGCCTCCGCCGCCCACCGCTTCCGGCGGAGGCTCACTCGCAAGAACTGGCGTTGGCACGCTTGCGCCCCAGGTTGTGCCACCGCCAGCCAGCATCCCAGGCTCTCAGAAAGGCGGTTCCCAAGGCAACGGCAGCGGCCGCTCCGGTCGATCTGCAGCTCAAACCGCAGGTTCGCTCCTCGGCTCCGCCGACGTCGTACCGCCTCCGCCAGGCTTGGGCGGCGGCAAAGCCCTCTCTGGCAGCGGACGAGGCAACAAGGGAACTGGAGCCGGCGGTCCGCTCGACCTGGGTTCTTCCGTAGCTCCACCAAGTAACGCTGGAGGAAACGCTGCCGGGTCCGCGGTCGTCATCTCCAGCCAACCGGGAACCAGACCCGGACTACCAAACTCGACCGGCGGTGGCGCTCTCGCCATGTCGCCGAGTGGCACCGCGAAGACTGGACTCGGCGGCAGCGGCGGCGGAGCAGGCATCGGCAAAGGCAACGGCTCTGGCAGCGGTTTGCAAGGAGAAGGATCGGGCGCAGGCAGAGAAGGCGCAGGGCGCGGCTCCGATCCCAACGCTCGCGGCGGCATTTCGCCCTATCCCGGCCCCGGCGGCACGGGAACCGGCGCCAGCGGCGCGCCCGCCGTTCCCGGAGTATCGGTGCAGGGCGGCACAACCACCATCAACTTGCCCAGTTTCGGTGTTCCCGGCGGCGACGCCCCATCGACGGGCCCCGGCCGTTCTTCCACCAGCGCTCACAAAGGGTCGGGAATTACCATCGAAGCGACCCCACGCTCGGGTGGCGTGTTCGGCTACTACGACGTTCTGAAAGGCGACCGCAATTACTCCATCTACATCGAGACCTCGCTCGGCACCGCGGTGATGCAGTACGCCGACGCCGCCTCGGCAACGCATCCTTCTTCGGAAAAATTAAGCGCCCCCGAACCCATGCGCAAAGACCTGCCCGATGGCCTTCGCCCCACAAGGGTCGTGATCGCCTGCATCCTCGACCGCTCCGGAGACCTTAAGGACCTGAAGGTACTAGAGCCCGGCGCCGCCGAAACTACTTCAAAGATTCTGGTGGCTTTGCGCAGTTGGAAATTCCGTCCAGCATTTCGAGGGAATGAACCAGTCGAAGTAAATGCGATCCTGGGGTTTGGCGTGGATACGCGGTAAAGCGGCTTCGCTGTTAACGATGGAGAGACGGGCGTCCCCGCCCGTCCGCAGATAAGCCCGGGAGCCGGGCGAGGACGCCCGGCGCTCCATCTTGTTTAAGTCAGTAGCCCTTGCGCTTATCCACCACCGCAAGCAGCGCCTCGCCATGCAGATAGCGCCGCAGATTCTCCGAAAACAGCGCGTAATGCCGCTCCCATAACTTGTCGGTCAGCGCGGCTGTGTGCGGAGTGATCAGCAGATTAGGTACGTCCCACAGCGGCGAATCGGCAGCCAGCGGTTCTTTCGGAAAAACATCGAGCGCTGCACCGCCAATCTTTTTTTCACGCAGAGCGGCGACAAGCGCGGATTCATCCACCAGCGCCCCGCGACCCACATTGATCAGGCAAGCGTCGGGCTTCATGAGCGCCAGACGTTCTCCGTTCGCAATTGCCTGCGTACTGGCGGTAACCGGCGCGGCCAGCACGATGTAATCCGCTTGCCGAAAAACTTCGCCGATCTGCGTCGGCCCGAAGACGGCGTCCGCGCCTTCGCTTCCCTTCTCCGGATGCTCGCGCACGGCGATCACCCGCATGCCCAGGGCCTTCGCGCTCTTCGCGACCGCGCGACCGATGCTGCCGAGGCCTACAAGACCGACGGTAGCGCCTGCAACCTCACGCACCCGCGGCAGTTCATCCCACAGGATCTGCTGCCCCCAGACGTGCTTCTCCTGCAAGCGCACCGAACCCGGAATTTTCTTGGCCAGCGCAAAGATGAGCGCGATGACGTGCTCCGCCACCACCGGTCCGTGCACTTCGCGCGCGTTGGTGAGAACAATCTCGCTGTTGACGAGTTCCGGAAAAATAAACTGATGAACCGCCGCCGCCGGAGAGTGAATCCATCGCAGCTTCTTTGCCGCCGCAATCTGCTCGGGACGAATCGACCAGGAGATCGCAATCTCGGCATCGACAATCTCTTCGTCCATGCGCTTGTAGTCGGAAAGATGAACGATTTCAATTTGCGGAAACTCACGCCGCAAGCGCTCAGAAAACCATGTCGGCGCGTTCCACTGGTCAAAAGGGTGGCGAACGCAAATCAGAAGCTTGCGAATCGGGTCATCGGCTGATCGGGTCATCGGGTGATCGGGTCATCGGGTGATCTAAAATCTTCTCGGCGTCCTCCGCGTCTCGGCGGTTCAAGATTTTCGCAGTATCCGCAAATCCGTCCCCGTCATTTCTTTCGGCTCGGCAATGCCCAGCATGCCGAGCATGGTTGGCGAAATATCGCGTAGCGAGCCGTTCGGATTCAGAGTGTACTGCTTCGCGTCTTCCGCGACCACGATAAATGGCACCGGATTTGTCGTGTGCGCCGTATGCGGACCGCCGGTTGCGGGGTCGATCATCATTTCCGCATTACCGTGGTCGGCGGTAATCAGCATCGCCCCGCCCTTGGCACGAACCGCTTTCTCAATCTCGCCCAGGCAGGCATCGACCGTCTCGACGGCCTTGACGGTCGGCTCAATCTTGCCCGAGTGCCCGACCATGTCGGCATTGGCAAAGTTGACGATCATCACGTCGAACGTGCCCTCGTTTGTGGCTTTGACGACCGCCGCGGCAACGCCCGCGGCGCTCATCTCCGGCTTCAGGTCGTAAGTTGCGACCTTCGGCGACTGCACCATCACCCGTTCTTCTCCCGGGAAAGGCTGCTCCACGCCGCCATTAAAAAAGTAAGTCACGTGCGCATATTTCTCTGTCTCCGCCACGCGCAGGTTGCGCAGTTTGAGCCTGCCCATTACGTCCGCCAGAATGTTCGCCATTGTTTCCGGCGGAATCACCACCGGCAGGTCGAAGTTTTTGTCGTACCGCGTCATGCAAACGTACTTCAGGTTCTTAGGCGCGCGCTCGCGCGGGATGGCCGCATCCAGGTCCGCAGCTCCCGGCAGATCGCTTCCGCCCTGTGCGTTCAACCCGCTGTTGCGGCACAGCGCGCGCGTGATCTCGCGCACGCGATCGGCGCGAAAGTTAAAGCAGATGCACGAATCGTCGTCGCCGATCTTAGCCAGCGCCTCGCCGCGCGCATCCGTACAGACGAACGGCAGAACGAACTCGTCGGTCACGCCTTTGTTGTAGGAATTTTTCATGCCCAACACAGCATCGGCGTACGTTCCGCCCTCGGCTTTGCCCTCGACCATCGCGCTGTAGGCCTTGGCAATGCGCTCCCAGCGGCGGTCGCGGTCCATGGCATAGTAGCGGCCGTTGACGGTCGCGATCTTGCCCGAGTTGTACTCGCGCATCTTTTGCTGCAGTTGCTCGAGATAGCCGGCGCCATTGGTCGGCAGCGTGTCGCGGCCATCCATGAAGGCGTGCACAAAGACGCGATCGACTCCCTGCTGCCTGGCCATTTTCAGGAGCGCGTACAGATGCTCCTGCCGCGAATGCACACCGCCGTCCGAGAGCAGGCCGAATAGGTGCAGCTTGCGCCCACCCAAGCGGGCGTTCTTCATCGCTTCGACGAGCACGGGATGCGAGAAAAATTCGCCGTTCAGGATCATCAGGTCGATGCGCGTGATGTCCATGTGCACGATGCGGCCCGCGCCCATATTCAGATGGCCGACTTCGCTGTTGCCCATCTGGCCCTCGGGCAGTCCGACAAAGGGCCCGCTGGTGTGGATCAGCGTGTTGGGATACTCGCGTAGCAAACGGTCATACGTGGGCTTGCGCGCGAGCGCTATGGCGTTGCCTTTGGTGTCGGCTCGGTATCCCCAGCCGTCGAGAATGACGAGAACGAGAGGTTTAGGACGAGGCATAAATTCGCTTTTAGCTCCTGGCTTTGGGCTGTCAGCTCTCAGAAAACATTCTTGGCCGCTGGACTACCTGTGGGAACGTTGCCCGTTCGCGCACAGTTTTCGCAGCAATCAGGGTCCGAAAAGTTCCTGTTCTAATTTCGTGCGTTCAATATTCAGATAATTCGCCACGTCAGAAAGAATTGCGGCGAGCGTTCCAAGACGCAAGCTGCGATGATCGGGGATCGTTACATGGTGCAAGTGACCACGAAGGACTCGACTGCAATCGAATGTGGCTACCTACCTGCCGCGTGGGTTCGTAACCGTACCGCCGGAGCAACCGGACGAGTTCGTGACCGGAAAGATCACGAGGTAACCTCAAGCGGAAATGACCTCGTCTTTCACCATATGCAAGCGAATCACTAGCGGCGCCTTTCCTTCGTCAAAGTGACAGCGCACCGCTTCACGCAGATTTAGCTTCAGCTCATCCATGGTGTCCGCTTGGGTGAAGATGGAATGGCCGAGCGCGCGAGCTTCATAGCCGCCTTCAGGAGACTCTTGAACGGAGAAAATGATCTCGGTTTCTGCCATATCTCTGCCGTAGATTATACCCTGCCGTCCTTACACCATGGATGGGCCGCCGCGCTTGGTTCACTCGGAATTAATTTACACGAGGCTTTATAATCGATGTCCCGGAGGAACCGATGCCTATCAGCGAACTTTTACTGCCCGAATTCGACGAAGAAATGAAAAAGACGCGCACCACCCTCGAACGCGTTCCGGAAGACAAGAAGGACTTCGCGCCGCATCCCAAATCGATGCCGCTCGGCAGGCTGGCGCCGCACATCGCGGAACTCGCCGGCTTCGGCGTCACGGTGCTGACCACTCCGGAGTTGGATTTTTCCAAGGGCAGCTATAAGCCGTTGGCGTTCGAGTCCGTAGCTCAGCTGGTGCGGGCTTTCGATGAAGGCACAGCCAAAGCCCGCACCGCGCTCCAAAACACCCCCGATGAAGCCTGGACGCAGAGCTGGAAGCTCAGCTTCCAGGGCAAGCCCATCTTCGAAGGTTCCCGCTTTCTCGCCTACCGCGAGATGTTCCTGAACCACCTGGTCCATCATCGCGCGCAACTCGGCGTGTATCTGCGCTTGAACGGGAAACCTGTGCCCGCGACTTATGGGCCTTCGGCGGACGACACGATGGGATTTTAGCTGTCGGCTGTCAGCTCTCAGCTTTCCAAAAGTACTTTGCCGAATTACCAGATCACGTCAACCGGATAACGCGCGAACCAGGGATCGGCAGTGATGATCGGCCATCCCTCTTCGATACTCTGCGCGATGAGCAAGCGGTCGAACGGATCGCGATGGTGGAGCGGCAAGGATTCAGTCCTGAGCGCGTGGTCCAACGTAATAGGCAGAACTTCGATCCGGTTCTGGGCTAGCTTCTTGACCAGATACGGTCCTGAGGGCTCGGGCAAAGGAAGTTTGCCGGCTTGCACCTTAATCAGAATCTCCCACACGCTGGCGACACTCAGCCAGAGATCATTCGAACCGGTATAGATTTGTTGAGCCCGGCGAGAGAGCTTTCTTTCCTCTGCGATTGCCCACAGGAATGTGTGCGTATCGAGAATGGCCTTCATTCGTAGAAGAGATCTTCGATCTCCTTGGGCAGCGGATCGTTGAAATCCTCCGGCACGGTGAACTCCCCCTTCGCCGATCCGAGCACCCGCTTCTTAGGACGAGTCTTTAACGGCACCAGCTTGGCCACAGGAGTTCCGGCCTTGGCGATAATGACCTCTTCGCCCATGGCAACCCGCTCCAGCAGGCGGGAGAGGTGGGTCTTGGCCTCGTGGATATTGACTTCCATGAGGCCATTATAGCTAAGTCATGGACTAAGTCAAGGTGCGCTTCCTCATTCAATCAACACAGCTTCATCCTTTGTAGTTCAGCGCCTTCACTCCCAGAAACCGCGCCGCCACGCCCAACTCCTCTTCAATCCGCAGCAACTGGTTGTACTTGGAAATTCTGTCGGTGCGCGAGGCTGAGCCGGTCTTGATCTGTCCCGCCCCCGTCGCCACGGCAAAGTCCGCGATGAACGTGTCTTCGGTTTCGCCGGAACGATGCGAGATCACTGACGTGTATCCGTTGCGCCGCGCCAGGTCGATCGCGTCCAGCGTCTCGCTGACCGTGCCAATCTGGTTCAGCTTGATCAGGATCGAATTGGCAATTCCCTTTTCGATGCCCTTGGCGAAGATCCCAATGTTGGTGACGAAGATGTCATCGCCCACCAGCTGAATCTTGCCGCCGAGTTCTTTGGTCAGCAGAGCCCAGCCCTCCCAGTCGTTTTCGGAGAGCCCGTCTTCGAGCGACACGATGGGATAGTCCTTCACCCATTTTTCGTAGTACCGAATCATGTCTTCCGAACTCTTGGCCGACTTGTCGGATTTCTTGAAAACATACTTTCCGTCCTGATAGAACTCGCTGGCCGCCGGATCGAGCGCAATCGCTATGTCTTCGCCCGGCTTATAGCCCGCCTGCTGAATCGCCTCCACCACGACTTCAATAGCCTCCACGTTCGACTTCACCGACGGAGCAAAGCCGCCCTCGTCGCCGACCGACGTGTTGTATCCGCGCTTCTTCAGGACGCCTTTGAGCGTATGAAAAACTTCCACACCCCAGCGCAGCGCCTCGGAAAACGACGGCGCTCCCACCGGCATCACCATGAACTCCTGGAAGTCCACGTTGTTATCGGCGTGCGCTCCGCCATTGAGGATGTTCATCATCGGCACCGGCAGCACGTTCGCCGCCGCGCCGCCCAGGTAGCGATAGAGCGGCAGTTCGAACGCTCTGGCCGAGGCGCGGGCAGCGGCCATCGAAACCGAAAGGATCGCGTTTGCCCCCAGTCGCCCCTTGTTGGGCGTGCCATCAAGCTCGATCAGCCGGGCGTCAAGCGTGCGCTGCTCGGCTGCGTCCATCCCTGCGAGGGATTCCGCAATCTCGCCGTTGACGTTCGCAACTGCCTGCAGAACGCCCTTGCCGAGATACTGGGTCTTGTCGCCGTCACGCAATTCAACGGCCTCATGCTCGCCGGTGGACGCGCCACTCGGCACAATGGCCCGCGCGCTGGCGCCGCCATCCAGAAATATTTCAGCTTCAACGGTCGGATTGCCACGCGAGTCAAGCACCTGGCGTCCGCGAATTTCAGCAATACTCGTAAGAGGCATAAGTGCGTCCTTTATTCATCGGATGGATTGGAAAACATTGTCGCTAAACTTCGCCAACTGTAGAGACGCGGCTTGCCGCGTCTCTCGACCACAAAACGAAATTATATCGGACATGGAAGAACCAGGTCTGCGCGTTGGGACGTGCCCCATCCAATGGCCACCTAAGCCGTCCCCGTACCCAATCCGTTATTGTTCCTGATTTCCACCTCGCTTAAAGTCGAACTCAACATGAGGAACCGCACCGAAACTCTGGAGATCGGTTCACGCGCCCCGGATTTTTCCCTGGGAGCGGCCAACCGTGAGGGTACGTTCACTCTCGGCGGTCTGCTGGTGCAGGGCACGTTGATTCTCGAGTTTCTACGCGGTACATGGTGACCGAACTGCGTGAAGCGCATGACTCAGTTCGAGTCGCGGAGACCGGAAATTGCAGCAGCGGGAGCACAGTTGGCATTCATTGCCGCCGAAAAGAGCGATGGCGTGTGGAAGCCGGGAAAATTCCTGGGGAAGCATCCCATCGCAAGCGTTTTTCTGCTTGATGAGGATCGCACCGTGACAAAAGCGTACGGACTCCATCATGCCCTCGGCACCGATGCCATCAACATCGCGCACCCGGCCACGCTCGTAATCTTTCGAGACGACGATCGAGACGGCATCGATCGTGCGGGAATCGTGCGCTACATCTATCGCGGCGATAACCAACTCGACCGCGCGCCGCTCGATGAAGTCATGGGAGCTTTGCAAGGCATACACAATTGAATTTTGGAGGTAAGAGGCAACATGAAAAAAACACTTTCGCTGACATCGCTCATCCTGATCGCAAGCTTCGCCTGGGCGCAATCCGCCCTGCCCACCGGCACCGCCGTCAAGATGAAACTCGAAACCACGCTCGCAACTTTCAGTTCGAAAGCCGGAGACCCGTTCTCGGCAAGAGTGACCGAGCCGGTTGTGATAGACGGCAAGACCGTGATTCCCATCGGAGCCACGGTCGAGGGCCGCGTCACCAAAGCCAGCGGACCGCGCCGCATTGCCGGCAAGCCTACCATCGCCATCTTCCCCGAAAACCTGGTCCTTCCGAATGGAGACAGGTTCATGCTTAATGCCTCGCTGGTTGATACCAGCAGGGGCCACGGCACCGACGTCAACACGGAAGGACAGTTCAAAGGCGCCGGCCACGACGGCAAAGATCTCACCGAAATCGGCATGGGTACCGGCGGCGGGATGCTCATCGGCGGATTAGCGGGCGGCGGCAAAGGCCTCCTCATCGGCGGAGCCGTGGGCGCCACCCTGACCGTCACGCACTGGCTCGGGAAGCACCGTTCCGCAACGCTTCCCGCTGGCACAGAGCTGGTGATGGAACTGAGCCGTCCGATGACAATGACAATGACAACGACCAGCGCCAGCGGCGGCCAGTAGGAATACAGCAAGGTTTCAAGGTTTCAAGGTTTCAAGGTTTCAAGGTTTCAGAGTTTCAAGGATTCGTCGCGGTTTGAATTGCTGCCTTCTCGGCTTCCTTGAAACCTTGAAACTCTGAAACGTTGAAACCTGGCCTTCACCCGCCCATCGCCGCCAGATCATCTTCCGTCAGCAACTCCAGTTCGATCCATCCCTCCACCGGCAAGGCGTCGACCGGCAGATGATTCTGCCACACGCTGAAACGCAGGCGTAGCCGGACGGTCAGCACATCCGAGCTTTTCGGTCCTCGCACTTTGTCCATCTGCAGCGGAGCCGCGAGCAGCCACGCGAGGGGCAGGCGAAACTCAAAATCACGTATGAGCGCCACTCGCGCAATATCGCCTGCATCCGTCGACTTCGCCACTGCCTTGTCTTTTCCCTGCGTCACTTCCCACGACTGTATGCGCCCTTCATCCACCGCCACACCCAACCGCAGTTCGCGCCGGGGCTTGGCCGCATGATTGGCCCACGACTCCAGATTCACCACCACTTCGAATGCGTCTTTCGGCACCTTGCCCGCGAAATCCAGCCGCCCGTACACATTCTGCTCGTCGATCCCGGCAAACACTTCATCCATCAGAAACTGTTTGCCGTGCATGGCGCCCGAGTGCTGGTCAGCCGTGTAACGCGCCGCCCCCATCCATTCGAAGTAGCGCACCATGTCGCCGGTGACCCCCGGATGGATGTAGGCGGTCTGCGGCGTGAACGAAGGCCGCGCGACGCCGGCGATGATCGGCTGCGCCAGATAATCGGGCGGGGTTCCGCCCAGCGCCTGGTAAACATTTGACAGGTGTTTGCGATAAAGTTCATCAAACTCGCGATCGTTGGCCGAGTGGTGTTCCGGCCCGTACCACCAGTTCCAGTCGCTGCCTTCGGCGATCATGATCTCTTCAAACGCCAGGTCGCGTTGTTTCTGGGTTGCGCCCGGCGCCGCCTGCGCATAGAAATTGCGCGCTTGATACAGGTAGTCCCAGGCCTTGTTGTCCTCCGGCGCTCCAATCCAAACGTTGAAATTCGCGTTGATCCACGACCCCGGCACCAGCGACTTCAAATGACTGACGTTCTTGTGGCGCGTGATCGCTTCCGTCACCGTTACCGCTTCCATCCCCGGCTCTTTCTGCAAAGCCTCATAGAATCTCCGCAAGAATTCTCGCCCCGAATGCGGGTAGTATTCCCAGGCGTTCTCGCCGTCCAGAATGATGGGGACCATGGCATCTTGTCCGCTCGCCAGCACCGGCTTCGCCGATTCCTTAATCTTGTGGATGAGATTGTTGGCCGCGTCTTGCGGCGGCATTCCCGAATATACGAACCCGATCAGGTCCGAGAGCGTGTGATCGCGGAAGAGCAGATTCATCCGCGTATCCCCATTCTCGTAGCGATAAATCGTGTAGAGCCGGTGCGCCAGATCCGCATTCAGATAGCCATAACCGTCGCGCGCGAAATTCAATCCCAGACTCCGCCCCAGCACGCCTTCGTCGGTCGCCATCCAGCGCACTCCCAGCTCGTGGGCAATCGCCAACACCTCTTCGGAAACGCTGCCCTCCGAAGGCCATACCCCTTTCGGCCGCACCCCAAACACTTTTTTGTGCAGGTCCAGTCCGCGCAGCAATTGCTCGCGAGCATCCTCAGGATGGCGATAGCGGTTCTGCGGCAAGGCCAGCCCCGGCGAGGAAACCGCCCCCATCTGCGTGTCGCACACCAGCGGCAGAATGGGATGATAAAAAGGCGAAGTCGAAATCTCGATCAGGCCCTTCTTGGCCGCCTCCGCATGAGCCGGCAGCACCCGGCTGAGCAGTTCACGCTCCAGCGTAATCACAAACCGCTGGTCTTCGAGCGTATAGTTCCGGCCCTTGCGAATCAGTTCGGCAACGTCCTTTTCCGCCAGAAAAAACTCGTCGAACCATCCAATCTGCGAGAGCACCTGCAAGTCGGTGAAATCCTGAGCCTGAAAATATTTATCCGCTCGCTCCGGTGAATCCCCCGCCCCGCGAAATTTCTCCCACAGCTCGCGGTACCGCGGATAGCGCCCGATTACATTCACCGGATTCGCCTGAAATAAATACTGCAGCGCAAACCGCCGCTCCGGTTCGGTCAGGTCTTTTGCGGGCTTCGTCGCCACCTGCAGAAACGGGTCGTGCGCCTCGCCCGAAACATAATCCTGAATCTGCATGATCAGCGAGGGCACCAGATTGAACGTCTGATGCACGTGCGGGAACTCGTCCAGCAGCTTCACCATCCCGTAGTAGTCTTTCAACGCATGCAGACGCGTCCAGGGCAGGCGATACTGCCCCGTCACCAGGTCTTTGTAGAACGGCTGGTGCTGGTGCCACAGGATGACAACGCGCAATTGGGCCATGAGTACGATTCCGCTTAATACATCGGCAAATTTTTAGTTTAATTCATTCGGCAATCTACAGTGTGGCATCGTCCAGCGCAGCCCGGCTTTGCCGCCCGCGGACAAAGGCTTCGTCAGTGCTTCGTGTCGGGGTATCGCCCTAGCGATACCGCAATGCTTCGTATCAGGGTATCGCTTTAGCGATACCGCACATGCTTCGAAATCTGCCGCCCCTTCAGGGGCTGACCGTCGCAATCCCGCTCTCCCCGCAGCCTCACGATTCGCAGACGTTACAATTATCACTGCTTATGAACTCGAACATCAAAGTCATTTTCTTCGACGTTGGCAACACGCTGCTCTTTCCCAATCGCGGGCGTATTCACGCCCCTCTCGCCGAACGCGGCTTCACGCCCGACGGCGAGCTCCTGCGCGATCTGGAATGCCGGACCAAAAATCAGTTCGATGGAATGATGACTGGTACGATTACAACGGCCGGCAGCGCCGACCACGGCTTCTGGTGGATGTTCTACTCTCAGCTATTATCCGAGATCGGACTTCAGAACGGCGCCGACGCCATCCGCGACCAGCTCGTCGCCAGCATCCGCAATTCCGGCAACTGGGACATGATTCGCCCCGGCACCGCCGAACAACTGCAAGAGATCGGCGAGCGCTACCGCATTGCGGTCATCTCCAATGCGGATGGCGGAATCGAAGACGTGTTGCACCGCTGCGGTATCGCCCGTTGCTTCCGCACCATCACCGACTCCGGCCACGTCGGATACGAGAAGCCGCACCCGGAAATCTTCCGCCAGGCCCTCAAGAGTATGAATGCCGCGCCCGAAGAAAGCCTCTATGTCGGCGACGTCTATTCCGTGGATTACCTGGGCTCGACCGGCGCGGGTATGCAAGCGGTGTTGATGGACGTTCCGGGCGCATACCGCGACAAAGGAGTGCCGCGAGTGGAATCGCTCAAAGAGTTGCAGATCGCCCTGCGAGATCTCTCGTAGAGACGCGGCTTGCCGCGTCTCGGGAGACGGGACAAGCCCCGTCTCTACACCACCGCAATCACCTGGTGGTCGTGGCAATCGGGATGAATCTTCTGATAAAGATCCACGAGCAGTCCCGGCCCATAGCGCGCCACAAAACTCACTCCTGCGACCTCGCGCTCCTGCAGCACCTTATACGGAAATAAGGCGTGGCACAAAACATCCGCGTGCCGGGAGATAACTTCATTGCGCAGCAGCTCCGCCCGTGACGCCCGCCGATGAAGACGGTTGATCTGATACCACATTCTGGTCCGGGCACGGTCCGCCGCCTCGATGAGGCTTGAATCCAGTCTGCCGATTGATTCGCGAACCGCCGCCATGGTCTGCTCCGCGCTCGCATACGCTTCCGTAAAGCGGGCCTGCAAATCTGATGGCAGCGAACGAGCGGCAATAGCTTCTCGAACCTTTTCCGGTCCGTGGAACAAATCGGGCAGGCCGAGTTGGTAGCGCGTCAGAATGCGCTCGGGCTTGGCTTCGACCAACGTTGCCGAAAACCGCGGCAGGATCGGCGTCACTCGTCCCAGCAGTTTCTCGTAGACGACGGCGGCCTGCGCGAAGTATGCAACTTCGGCCGCTCCTCCCGTATAAACCAGCGTCGGCAGCAGGTAGTCCTGCACCACGGGACGAAGCAGCACATTCGCGTTGAACTTTTCCGGCGCCGCGTCAATCCGTTCCAGCAGCTCTTCCCGCGAGATGCGTTCCTCACCCACTGCGTACTCGCCGCCGTTGGCGCTATTGCTACCATTATTCCGGCGCCGCACTACTGTTCGAGCGCCATTCTTCACGTCAAAAAGCAGCGTGGTCGCCGACGTTACCTTTACCTGTTGGTGATATCCCGCCGCTTCAAGCGCCTTGCCCCGCCCGAGCAGGGCCTCATCGAGTTCGGAGGCCCGCTCGATCGCCGCGCGGAACAGGGGTTTTGCAACATCATGAAAATTTCCGTCGGCCGGATCGAGCAGGATGACGCCCCAATTCTCAAACAGCCGCGCAAACAGCAGGGCAAACGCACTGCCCAAAGTTTCATCCCGACGATACGCCCGGCGTAGCCAAGTCGTAACCTCGGAATCTCCCAACAACGTGGCGGCGCGCTCGACCACGGGCTCAATCTCTGCCCCGAATTTGACCGCCCCAACCGGCGCGTCGGCGATCCCGTGGCTCTCTACCGCCAATCGTTCCGGAAGGCCGTGTTCCGAAAGCAGCGCGACATGGTTGACCTCGGCCAAGTCGTGATCCTCGGTCGCCAGCCAGAAGACCGGAACGCAATCCACTCCAGCCGCCGTCGCCTGTTCCGCCAGCTTGACTGCCGTCAGCGCCTTGAAAATCGAAAACAGCGGCCCGCCGAAGAGACCGACCTGCTGTCCGGTAACCGCCGCCACCGCGCCTCGCCGGAGCCGCTCAATATTGGCCAGCGTATTCGGAGACGCGCCCCACGCGAGATTCTGCCGCTCGAGAATCTCGCTAACCTTGCCGCGGCGCGCGGCATCGTAAACAACGCGCTGGGATTCGTCCCTCACCCACTCGGAAAAAATCGGCGAGCGCGGATACATCCCGCGAACGGAAGGAGTATAGGAAAGATAATCGAGGAAGAGGCGTGTGGAGTGCGGAATCTGCTGGAACGGTAAACACTGCGACTTCATCGGCAGCTCCCCAGACATCTGTCACAGTATCTCTCGATACACCGGCGTATTTGTGTGATCCGCATATGCTCTCAGTCTCTCAGAAGCCTGCGCGCAGAAGCTCTCACGCCCGTTCAAAAATAGCACTTCCCGGCCAGCCAGCGCCAAACCCAACTACATCAGATGATGCGGAAGCGCTCAGGTTGCAGAGAGTGGGGAGGAATTCGGGTGGGGCGGTACGGAGGGCCAAAATGATGCGAGTCGGGTTGCGAATGCAAACGGGATGTTACGCCAACGATTCGCACATTTTTCTCGTTTTGGCCGCCTAGGCCCAAAAAATGTGGACCTTTTTCCGCGGCTTCTTCGCGTTACTAGATAGAGGCCGAGTTTGGATCGTGGGGACGAAAGACGGCAAGTGAATATCAAGGTTCTACACCCCCTGTACGCCAGGTCCAAGCCAGCCAAGCTTCAACTACAGATTAAGGAGAATTCTATGAAACGCACACTCTGGATCGTGGCCCTGCTTCTATGCTCTGCTGTTGGTTTGCTGGCAGAGGACGGTGTGGTAAGCTCCAGCAACAACCCCCTGCAAGTCGCCCTCCTGCATTGGTACCCTGCCAACCAGGCGCAGACAGTATTCCAGGCTGGAGGCGAACCGATTGCTGCGGCTTTTGATGGACAGAGCATCTGGGTTGCAAATGCCTCCAGCAACAACATCATGAAATTCCGGTCAAGCGATGGCGCACTCCTCGGCACTTTTGCCGCCGGCGCAGTGCCCTCCGGCATAGCCTTTGACGGGTCCAACATCTGGGTGACTAGCCAAGGCAGCATCTCCGTATCGAAATTTCAGGCAAGTACGGGCGCGCTTCTCACCACCGTCGAAGTTGGTTTCTCCACTCTTGGCATAGCCTTTGACGGCACCAACATTTGGGTGGCGGACTACAATAGCTCGGGGTTCGTGACCGGAATAGTGGCAAAGACTAACACGGTGTTCTGCAACACCGCTGTGGGATCCTACCCCGTTGGCGTAGCTTTTGATGGGACTAACATTTGGGTAGCGAACTCAGGGAGCAACAACGTCTCGAAGATAAGCCAGGCGGGCACGTTGCTCGGCACCTTTAACGTAGGAACCACCCCCGAATATCTGGCCTTTGATGGAAAGGATATGTGGGTGACAAATACCGGCAGCAATAACGTGACGAAGTTGAGCCTGAGCGGGGCGGTTCTGGACACTTTTGCCGTGGGAACCGAACCCCAAGGCATCGCCTTTGACGGTGCCAACATGTGGGTGGCGAATCACACTGCCAACACCGTGACCAAACTGCAGGTGAGTAACGGTGCGGTTCGAGGCACGTTCGCGGTGGGAGTTAACCCCTGGGGCGTGGTCTTTGACGGGGCCAACATCTGGGTGGAGAATCAGTATTACGGTTACTCGGTCGGATATATCTCGAAGCTGTAGTTATTTTCCCCAAGGTTGGCGGAAGGGCGCCAGAAGCGGATTCTGGCGCCTTTTTCATTTTTCCCGTCATCTACGTGGAATGTGCAACCGATCGTCCGGGAAAACACTCGACGATCGCCGGACCACTCCCGGCACCGCCCTGCACACCATCTCCCGCCATCTAACGTCTCTCAAACACCACCGCAACATTGTCTTCGTAAGCGATCCGCCAGTCCCGCGGAAGCTCGCGGAGCAGGTTGGCCAGCGTCGAGTCGGTCGGCAAGAGCGCCGTCCGAATCTTCCAACTTTCGAGCACACTCTGCCATCCCGGTTCGACCTGGGTCAGGATCAGGTATTGGCGAATCCGGCCCGAGCCATAGAGATCGTGACGGTCATCCACCACGACCTTGCGATCGGGATACATCACGTAGATGAGATAGCCTCCCCAGGCATCGGTCGAGAAAACGGGCTCTGTGACCGGCGGTTCTTCCACATTCTCTTTCTGCAGAAAATTCACCGCCGCCACCGGCACTTTCTTCGGATCAAACTGCGCATGAATCAACTGCCGCGAGCCAAGCCATCCTCCTTGAAGACAGATCGCGAATGCCAATGCTACCGAGACCACCGGCCATAGGTGCCCGCGAAGCTCCATTTCCTGCGCGCCCATACGATCGGAGAATTGTGAAATTCGAGCCGTGCCGTTGCGCAGCCATTGCCAGGCGCCCGGCTTATCCGCCAGTGAAGCGAAGTTTTCCCACAGGATGGGCCCGGTCACCAGCACCAGCAGCATCGAAGAAACCGGAAGATTGCGCGACGAATAGAATCCCGCATACGCCGCCAGCAGCACCACCAGCAGGTGACTAAGCCGCAGCTTGCCTGGATTTACCGAAAGATAATTATTTGAAAGACGATCACCCGAAAAACGATTGCCCGCGAGCGCAACGAGCGTAAGCGCCAGGATGATCGCAAACGAGCGCTGCGCCCAGCCATGAAAATCAGGTGAGCGGAACTCGTCGATCAGGTTCATCAGGTAGCGATCGCCCAGATAGCGATAGATGTGCGCGTGCAATCGCCAGCCATAAGGATTGACCAGCGTCGCCATCGCCGAGGCCACCCAAGCCACGGCCATGGCCCGAGCCCGGTGCGCGGCGCGAATCGCGGCAAACGCATCATTTTTCCTCGCGCGAATGCTCTCGACGAATGCAGCAAGGGTGTAGATTCCGAGCAGCGCTATTCCAAACAGCCATCCGCCATGCAGATTTACCCACAGCAACATCGAGGCGGGAAAGAACCAGGGGATCCAACGCGGCAGGCTTCCGTGCTCCGAGCGTTTGCCTCGTTCCCAACTTTCCCAGCTTTCCCAACTTTCCCATCGATCCAGCGCGACAAACCAGAGCAGCGCAAAAAGCCAGCTCACAATGTGCGGGCGCGCGTACAGATGAATCGTCGACGCGGCCTCGGCCAGCAGCATCAGCACGATTGCCAGCAGCAGACCGGTCCCGCGCTGCAGCAGTTCGAAAAGCAGCAGCACGAAAATTGCAGCCACCAGCAAGGCGCACAACCAGACCACCCCGTTCAGTCCGCAGGCCTGACGCAGAATCCCAAGCACCAGGTCGTACAACCACTCCCACGCAAACCAGGGCTGACCTTGCATGGTGGAAGAAAACGGATCGGTGCGGGGAAGCGAGTGCGTCGCCAGAATCTGCTCGCCGGTTCGAATGTGCCATCCAATATCCGCATCCGCCAGCGGCCGATTCGACAATGGCCCCGCCAGCACCGACCAGAAAAGAAAAATGAAAATGACGTCGCGGACCGAAGGCAGCAAGAAACGCAGGGCTCGCGAACTGGGCTGCGCCGGGGTCATCCAAGTGTGAAGAAGAAAGTGTGAAGAAGCAGTGTATGCGGAGGTTGGGCGCCGACGCTAGCGGAATGGTGCGCGGCCGAACTCAGTATGATGCTCTATCTCCCCTGCCGATATAATCAAGTTGTCGTGAAACGCGCCGCTGTTTTCGTCGTTCTCGCTTCGCTGCTTTTCTGCACGTCGCTGCGCGCTCAGGAGCCGCCCGCCTCCGACCGCACCATGTCCGGACAAACTGCGGTCGGACAGACTGCGGTCGGACAGACCGTGTCCGGACAGACTGCGGCCGGCCGCACCATGGTCGTAATTCCCTTCGAGAATGCTTCTCCAACGCCAGGCCTGGAATGGCTCGGCGAATCTTTTCCCGAAACTTTCCACGAGCAACTTAATTCTCCAGTGCTCTACGTGGCCAGCCGTGACGAGCGGCTCCGGGCCTACGATCGCCAGGGCGTTCCGGCCGGCGTTCATCCTTCGCGCGCCACCCTCTACCGTCTCGCCGAGCAGATGGATGTCGATTACGCCGTGCTCGGCTCTTATAAGTATGACGGTGCGCGCCTGACGGCAACCGCCCAGTTGCTCGACATGCGGGCTCCGAAACTCTCGCCCACCGTCACCGAATCCGCTCCCCTTGCCGATCTCGGCAACCTGCAATCGGCACTCGCCTGGGATTTGCTTCGCCTGATCCGCACCGACTTCTCCCTGCCCAAGGATAACTACATCGCGAGCGTTGCCCCCGCGCGCCTCGACGCTCAGGAAAATTACATTCGCGGCATACTGGCCACTACCGCCGAAGAGAAAGTGCAGCACTATCGCGAAGCGGTCCGCCTCAATCCCGATTACGCTCAAGCTTGGCTGGAACTGGGCAAGACCTACTACGCCCTGCGCGCTTACGAGCCGGCAATCAGCACCCTGAGCCAGGTCCAGCCTTCTTCCGCAGTCGCCCGCGAAGCAAATTTCTATCTCGGTCTCGCCGCCTACGCTCATGGAGACTTCGCGAAATCCGAAACCGCCTTTGAGTTCGTAGCCGCCCGCCTGCCTCTGGCCGAGGTCTATAACAACCTCGGAGTGGTCGCCGCCCGCCGCGGACACAGCCAGAAGACGGCCGCTGAATATTTCGAGAAGGCGATTCAGGACGATCCGAGCGACCCTGACTATCACTTCAACCTCGGAGTGACGCTTACCCAGGCAGGCGACCGCGCCGGCGCGGCTCGCGAACTGCATACCGCGCTCGATCATCGCCCGAACGACGCCGAGGCGAAAGCGTTGCTTGACTCCGTGATGCCTCCGTCGGGCACTATCGTTCCGAGCAGCGCGACCTCGAAAGCCCCCACGGAGCGCATCAAGCGCAACTACGAGGAAGACGCCTTCCGCCAGATGACCACGCAAATCGGGAGCTGGGCCGAACAGCAATTCGCCCGCTCCGATCCCCGCGCCCATGCGCGCTTTCACCTCGAACTCGGCAAAGAACTCCTGGCCCACGGATTCACCACCGAAGCCGAAGCCGAATTCCGTCACGCCGCTGCGGTCGATCCCTCGAGCACTGCGCCGCTCACCGCCCTGGCCGAAGATTACGAAGCTCGCGGCGACGTCCGCGAAGCCCGCGCCCAGGCCGAGGCCGCCCTCCGCATTCGCGAGTCGGCCGAGGCCTACCTGATTCTTGCGCGCCTCGATCTGAGAGAAAATAGAATGGAAGCAGCCGCCCAGAACATCAACCGGGCGCTGCAATTGGAGCCCGCCAATCCCGCGGGCCAGGACCTAAAACGCACCCTAGCAGCCAAGCTCGCGGAGAAAGCGCAGCCGCTGTCACCGCCATGAAAACAGCTCTCAGCTCTCAGCTCTCAGTTCTCAGCACGCGTAGGGACAGCCGCCCTCGGCTGTCCAGCCGAGCGCAGCTCGGCATCTATCGGCCGCCACAGCAACGCTGGATTCGCCATGCGTCGTGCTGCTTAGCAGCGCTCTTTCTCTGTGCCACTCTCTGCTCCGCCGACGTCCTGAAAATTGCAATCAACGACGCCATCCAGCCCGTCACCGCCGAATTCATTGGCCGAGCCCTAGATCTGGCTGCCGCCAACCACGACCAGGCCGTCCTCATTGAGATCAACACTCCCGGCGGACTAGTCGATTCGACCCGCGAAATCATCGAAAAAATTGTGGCCTCGCCAGTGCCCGTCATCATCTACGTGACGCCCAGTGGCAGCCGCGCCGCATCCGCCGGCTTCTTCATCCTGGAATGCGCCGACGTTGCCGCCATGGCCCCCGGCACCAACACCGGCGCCGCGCATCCCGTCATCCTGGGCGGCGAAAAAATGGACGACGTGATGAAGCAGAAAATGGAGAACGATGCCGCAGCCCTGATGCGCTCCGTCGTCGCCAAGCGCGGCCGCAACGTCGAACTGGCGGAGAGCGCCGTGCGCGAATCGAAATCCTTCACGGATCAAGAGGCGCTCGACAAGAAACTGATCGAATACATCGCTCCGAGCGCGCCAGACCTGTTCCACCAATTAAGCGGGAAAAGTTTCAAGCGCTTTAACGGTACGACCGTCACGCTCAGCCTCGACGACCAACCCGTGCGCGACTACCCGATGACGCTCAAAGAGCGCATCCTCTCCTACCTCATGGACCCGAACGTAGCCTTCATCCTGCTCGCCATAGGCGCGCTCGCGCTGTACGCCGAATTCAACCATCCCGGCGCGGTCATTCCCGGAACCGTGGGCGTGGTCTTCATTCTGCTGGCGGCCTTCGCCTTGAACCTGCTGCCGGTGCGCTTCGCGGCCATTGCCATGATCATCGGCGCCTTTGCGCTCTTCGCCGCCGAAGCCAAGTTCGCCAGCCACGGCGTGCTCACCACCGGCGGAATCGTTCTGTTGACGCTGGGCGGACTGTTCCTGGTCGATGCGCCCATCCCCGAAATGCGCGTTCACCTCGTAACCGCACTCGCCGTCAGCATCCCGCTCGGACTGATCACGGCCTTCCTCATGAGCATCGCCGTGCGCGCCCGCCGCAACAAAGTTGTTACCGGCAAACAAGGATTGATCGGTGAAATCGGAATTGCGGAAACCATGCTGGGGCCGTCCGGAAAAGTGCGCGTGCACGGCGAGTTGTGGGACGCCATCTCCGCCGTCCCCGTTCCCGCCGGAGAACGCATCGTAGTGCGCCAGATCGATGGACTAACGCTCCGAGTCGATCCCGTAGCGGCGACAAGACCCATCATGGCTTAAGTTGAAGCCCTGGCAATCCGTGGCGCGGTTCGTATCAGGGCACGCCTTCAGGCGTGCCGTAAGTGCTGCGTTATGAATGCGCCTTTAGGCGCTGAGGACGGCGATTGTAGTTTCCCCATAGGCCCCTGGCGATGTGTCCCGTAAGTTCGCGGCTGGGCGCCCCATTCTAAATTTCGCGCTCTTTGCGAAATTTAGAGTCGGGATTTTCGGTAGTGCCTCAGTTTGAATTTTTCCGTCTAAGGAATAGGAAAACTAACAGGGAATATATACTAGACACACGTGGCATAAACTTGCATACTGGCTACGTGAGAGAATCACAGCTAATTGGCAGTGTAGTCGGCCAAAATACGGTAGATCGAAATGGCTGAAACACCGCACGCGACCCCGCCATCTCTTCCGCCTTCCACACTATTCAGCTTGCGGCAATACCTATCTACAAATATCTCCAAGGCTCGCGCCCGTGCACACGCAATCAACGTATGGTTTGCCACAAAACTTCCTGGCAGATTTCATGGGTCTACTGGTCTCGTATTTAAGATCGAACTCGCTCTTATTGCTAGTTTCGGATTTACTTTTATGGAGCCAGGAGAATGGGCGGCGGCTATCGCAGTTTGGGTAATTATTGGGGCGGCATTGCTCATAAAGTCCCTCTCTTGGGACGGAATAAGGGGACAGTACGGATTAACGACGTTTCTTCGACTTGCGGCAATTGCAGGGTCAATTTTTGTCAGCGTTATCTTGATCGCTGATACTACCCTAAGTAAGTCTGATGATGCACCGTGGTCAAACCTTAAGCGGCTATGGAAGATGCCTTATTCCTACCGGAATGCGCTACATGCAGGTTTAATTGTCAAGCCACACGAGTACTACAAAGAAGGCGAAATCATTGCAGGCATACCGTGGAGGAACGGAAGCATAGAGACAACTTTAGAATTGTCGATTGACCCCCAAGTAGACCTCTCGAATGTGGAATTGGACTTCGCATTTGACGCTAATTCCATGCATGTGTTTTCGTTCGATCCGAATGTTCTAGTTAAACCCGAAAAAAATCTGTTCACAGGGTGGAAGGGCGGAGGGCTAGACAAAAACGGAAAGCCCATTGAATCAGAAACGCACACGGCATCTCCCGAAGATATCGAAGCCCTCAACAGTTATCCTAATGATCAGTTCGTTTTTAAATTGCCGAAGATGTATCACGATATTCCTGTAAAACTAGTTTTCATTGGCGGCGATGGTTATCAGAATGGACCGCATTTTACGCAGGCTATGGGCGGACCGTGGCAACCGCATCATCTACGAATCACCGGTCACTATGAGGTCAGATACAGGTGGAAGACTGAAACGGTGGCAGTTTATCAACAGATTATCAAAATCTAGATATCGGGAGTGATGACGTCGACGAAATCGCCGACCAAATTGGAGATCTGACCGGGGTTATTCGGATCGTTCGGGTTGTACTCCAAGGCATCGATGGTGTCGTCGTAGATACTAAGCGATCCGCCCTGGATCACATACACCACGGCGCGCGAGGTGATGGGTTGGATGCCGGTCACGTCGCCATTCGCAGGAGGAACTAGCACGCCGCCGGGCGGGGCGCTCCCCACCGCCGTACTCAGCGTGTTGTAGATGGAAAGGCAACCCCGGACCTCGGCCCCGGTCGGCGGCGGGACGGGCGGAACGATCTCGGTGCAAGTGCGCGCGCCAACGTAAAGTTGTCCGTTGGGGCCCATCGACAGCTTGGTGTGATATCCGTCAGTGATGACGATCGGACATTGCTGACCCGCGGGACAATTCGGAGGTTGGACGACGCTCATGGTGTTGAGGTTGAAGAGGGTGAGCAGGCCGCAGGAGGTTGCAAGCGTCCCCGTGGGGCAGGGCTGAGAAGGTGCGGGCGTTCCCGCGAGATACACGGTTGAGCTTTCGACCAAAGCGACGGTCGCGGCCGGAACGGGAACGGGAGTGCCTGGGGTTGGGGGGGTCGTCGTCAAATCGAGTGGTTGAATGCTGGCCTGGGTTCCGCCGCACTCGGCGCCGCAGTTGAGCACGTAGGCGGTAGTGTCGTTGCTGTTGAAGAAGGCCCAGATGGGACGGTCAAAGCTGGTAGGGCCAGCGCCGGTAACGAAGGTGATGACGGGATTCGCCGTCCCGGCATTGGACGGAGTGACGACCGCAACCGTATTCGCGACCAGGTCGGAGGCGGAGGCCACGCTGAAAGCCAGCATGCGATTGCCGGTGTTGCCCATAGAGAGAACACTGTAAGGTGCGTTGAATCCCTGAGGCACCGGGGCGGGCCAAGAGCAGGCGGCGTTGACCGAGTTCACCGTTGGGCAGCTGATTTCGGCGATGACGCCACCCGTACTCAGACTAACGACCTCAATAGCTCCTTGAGACTGCCCCGTCACCGTCGCGGTGGGCACGGCGATATAGGCGGTCGAGCTGTCGGGCGAAACCACGAAGCTCTGGGTCATGCCGGGCAAGTCAAAGTGAAAAGAGGCGGATTCGCCAGCGTTGTTGATGATGGTGAACTGGTTGTCGGAAGATGCCGTACCGTTACTACTGAAGACCAGGGTCTGGGCACGGTTAGGCGTGAGCACCATCATTCCCGGAGTGTTGCCGGCGGAAATCGGGGCTGCGCTCGGACGTACATCCGTTTGAGCGTTGACGATATACACGCCCGCGGCTTGGCTACCGGATGAAACGCTATTCGTGATGAAGGCGCGGTATGCGACACCGCTGGTTTTTGTGGTGCTGGGGGAGCTGCTGCCGCCGCAGCTCAACCACGTCAAACTGGCGGGCAGCAGGAATAACAGAAGAATCAGGACTTTTCTCAAACCTGGGACTCCAACCTCGTGCCGGATAATTACTTGGATGCAAGAACCTTTGGATGCAGGAACAAAGATTATAGCAAAGGAAGAAGTTGCGTTGTCGATGCGCGGCTGACGGTGCTGGGCCAATTCCGCGTGTCTGAGCCACGGGCTTCGAGCCAACCGAACGCATCGTAGCTCGTGGCATGGCTGATTGGGGAAAAACCTCAGACGAAGAATTGCTGCAGCAGATCCATCCTGACTTGCTCCCTGGCGATCGCTTGTCCGATGCGCTGAAAATTGCCGATCTGGTTGACGGCATCCATTTCGTCTACCTTTGCCGGGTCGATGTCGCCCAGGTTGAGCCCGTCCAGGCGCTCGCGGGTCAGGCTGACCGTGATGCGCTGGTAGGTCAGAGCCTTAGACGCTCCCGAACCGGGGTTGATGAAATCAAGTGCGTCGGGGGCCGGATCACCCCGGGCCCGAGCCGCGTTCGCCTCCGCCATCGGGACTGGAGCCTTACCCACCGGCGGCTGGCCGATCAAGTGCATCAGCACGTTCTGCTGCAGGTTGGCATCGTCCATGAGCTCCGTAATCACGTATCGAGCCCAGTCCAGCAGGTTGTATCCCGAAGCCTTGCCGGCGGGCACGGTCATCGCATTGAACCCGGTACCGAGCGACAGCAACAGAAGCTTGTCGGTTCCGGTGGGCCATCCGAACTGGTATGCGGGATCGGTGGCTTCGAGAAAAACCTGCATCGAGGGATTGTTGTAGCTGCTGACCCCGCCGTCGATAAACTCATACTCCTGAGGCTGTCCTTCGTCGTCGGGAACGGCGATCGTCCGCGGCGGAAAGTAAGTTGGAGCGGCGCTGCTGGCGCGCACAATCTGCCAAAGCGGCAGCCCCCGGTTGTTGGCGAAGTACTTTCCCTTTGGGTTATTGGTGAAGAACCAGGTTGTCCCCAGCGTGACGTTCTTGGAAACGATGACGATGTTGGTGCGCAGCTTGCCGCTCCCGAGCGTCGTGTCTTCCCCGAAAACATCTTTCAGGTGCTGTTCGAGTGGACCGCTGGGATAGCTGTGCCATAAACGCTCGGGCAAAAACACCTTGGTGAAGATCTGCTTACCAAACTTGAGGTAGAAGTCGCGAAGCTCGGACGCCTTCAGGCCGAGAGCGATTCCAGCCGCAAGGATGGCGCCCGTGCTCGTGCCTCCGATCAGGTCGAACCGGTCCGAGAGCGGCAGGGTGCGGCCGGTAAGCGCGTCGAGTTGACTTTCGATTGCAATCAGCGCTTCCGCGGGGATCAGCCCTTTCAAGCCACCGCCATCAATCGAGAGAAGACGCATGGGCCGCGTCGCGGAATTCGAGGTGTTGTTCCCCATGATTTCCTCCGCGTGCAGTGCAATCGGATAATACTTCGGATAGTACTAGGGGAAGGACTGCAAAGTTAGTTCGATTCCAGAAGCATGTCAAGGCGGTTGGGGCGATTTTGCGTCGCCAGATGCGGAGACCTCGTCGCTTCTTGTATTCTCAAGTAGATGGCGCAGAACTTCATTGAACGTCTGAAGCAGTCGCCCGTGCTCTGCGACGGAGCCATGGGAACGCTTCTCTATGCCAAGGGCATCTTCATCAACCGCTGCTATGACGAACTGAACTTGTCGCAGCCGGAACTGATCCGCGGCGTCCACCACGATTATCTGCAGGCCGGCGCCGAGATTATCGAGACCAATACTTTCGGCGCGAACCGCTTTCGCCTGGAGCGGCACAGCCTCGCGGATCACGTGCGCGACATCAATGTGGCGGGCGCTCACGTAGCTCGCGAAGCGGCCAAGAGTTTCGACGCCTGGGTCGCGGGATCGATCGGCCCGCTCGGCGTTCGCATCGAGCCCCTGGGCAAGACTTCGTTTGAAGAGGCTCGGACGGCGTTTCGCGAACAGGTCGCAGCCCTGGTCGAAGGCGGCGTCGATTTGCTGATGCTTGAAACCTTCGGCTACGTCGAAGAGTTGCACCAGGCCGTGCTGGCCTGCCGCGACGTGAATGCCCAGATTCCCATCGTCGCCCAGGTCACGATTGACGAAGACGGCAACTGCCTCGATGGCTCCGACCCCGAGGCCTTCGCCGCCCGGCTGACGGAATGGAACGTCGACGTACTCGGCATCAACTGCAGCGTGGGGCCGGTCGCCATGCTGGACGCGATCGAGCGCGTGCGAGCGGTCACTTCCCTGCCCCTGGCCGCGCAGCCAAACGCCGGTATGCCGCGCTCCGTCGAAGGACGGAATATCTATCTCTGTTCTCCGGAATACATGGCGAGCTACACCCGAAAATTCGTGGCGGCCGGGGTGCAGCTCATCGGCGGCTGCTGCGGCACCACGCCGGATCACATCCGCGCCATGAAATCCTCGTTACGGGTGGGCGAAGCGCGCGGCAAGACCGCGATTTCGGAGGCGATTCATTCGGTAGTAACGCCTTCGGCTCCGGCGAGCATTCCCATGGCCGAGCGCTCGCGCCTCGGCGCAAGAATTGCGGCCGGTGAATTTGTGACCATGGTCGAGATCGTGCCGCCCAAGGGAATCGACATCCGTAAAGAGGTCGAGGGCGCCAAGTTCGTCAAGTCGGTCGGCGTGGATGCGGTGAACATCCCCGACAGCCCGCGAGCTTCAGCGCGCATGAGCAACCAGGCGTTGTCGCTCTTGATGCAGCAGTCGGTTGGCATTGAGGCCATCCTGCACTACACCTGCCGCGACCGGAACGTGCTCGGCATTCAGTCCGACCTGCTGGGGGCGGCGGCCACCGGAATCCGCAACCTGATCTGCATCACTGGGGACCCTCCGAAGATGGGCAACTATCCCGATGCTACGGCGGTGTTTGACGTGGATTCGATCGGACTGGTGAACATCGTCCACAACCTGAACCGGGGATTGGATATTGGCGGAAACCCGATCGGCGTCGGAACCAGCTTCGTCATAGGGGTGGGTGCAAATCCGGGGTTGCCCAACCTGGACGAAGAGATAAAGCGCTTCGAATACAAGGTACAAGCGGGTGCCGAGTACGTGGTGACGCAGCCGGTGTTCGACCTCACTCTGCTGGAGAATTTTCTGCGACGGATTGAACACTGTCGAATTCCCGTGATTGCCGGAATCTGGCCGCTGGTAAGTGTGCGCAACGCCGAGTTCATGAAGAACGAGCTGCGAGTTTCTGTGCCTGATGAAATTCTCAACCGGATGACCAGGGCGGCAAGTCCGCAAGCGGCTCGCGAGGAAGGGGTGGCCATCGCTCGGGAAATGCTGGCAGCGGTCCGCGAGCGGGTCCAGGGTGCGCAGATCAGCGCTCCCCAGGGCCGTTATACCTCAGCGGTGGATGTTCTGGAGGCTCTCGGTTCGAAGCGGCCGGCTTCAGTTTAGTTTTGGGAACACCCTGCCCAAGAAATCGTACGAATTAAAAAAATTCGCTGGACATTTCTCTCCTAATTCGGCATTACAATAGAGGGTAGGAGCAATTGGATTGGTGAAGTTTGAAGAATGCCTCGAGCGTCTAGAGAAGATCGTTCAGGAACTGGAAAAAGGGGAGGTTCCTCTGGAAAAGTCTCTGACGCTATTTGAAGAAGGCATGCACCTTTCCGCAACTTGCCGGAAGCAACTGGAGGAAGCGGAAGGAAAAGTAGAGATTCTGTTAAAACAGAACGGAAAGCTGCAAACGGAACCGTTCGAGCCCCCGGCCGAGAAAGTGTTGCGTAAGTAACGCTGTCGCGCTCGGAAATGATAACGCCTGTGCTAGCAGTTTGCTGTCGCAGCCGAGGCCGCCGCGAATCGCGGTGTAGTCAGGGGGAAGTCATGGAACCTCTCAGCGTGGTCCTCTATCAAAACGACCCCAGAACTGCACAAACCCTGGCGGTCAGTCTCTCTCAACACTTTGAATCCGTTTATTTGGCCAGCAGTTATGAAGATGTCCGTCCCGCGGTTGCCAAGAATCGCGCTGAAGCGCTGGTGCTGGATCTGGAAACTTCGGGACCGGGCGAAGTCGAGCGTTTGCATCGTGAGTTCCCCGGCCTGTGCATCGTTGGCACCCACCGGCTGGCGGATGACAAACTATGGGCGGAGGCAATGAGTCTGGGCGCGTCCGACATATGTGAGCCGCGCAACGGTGACGTGGTGCGCTCGTTGTTGCACAGGCTCACGCACCATGCAGCCGCCTGATCGTTGGTTCGCTGTAGAGATGGGGCTTGCCCTGTCTTTGGCTCGGGAGACGCGGCGAGCCGCGTCTCTACGGAAGGTTGTTAAAAGGGGGACGCCACAAGGCGTCCCTTTTTATTTCAGCCCAGCTCGCTTGTTATACTGCGATGCAAATGCTGAAACAAGCTTTGGAGCAGGGACGAAAAGCCGCCGACGCCGCACTCGAGCAACTCTTGCCGCCGGCCACCCAGCATCCAACCTCCATCCATCAGGCCATGAGGCACAGCGTGTTTGCCGGCGGAAAGCGCCTGCGGCCCATCCTCTGCATGGAAGCAGGGCGCATGATCCGGGCGGCCTCGTGTGGTGACGGGGCAGAGCCTCGCCACCACATGACCGGATCGTTACCGTCCGGCATCGAGGAACTGGGCGCCGCGCTCGAAATGCTCCACACTTATTCCCTGATCCACGACGATCTGCCCGCACTCGATAACGACGACTTGCGACGCGGACGCCCTACCTGCCACAAGGCCTTCGGGGAGGCCATCGCCATCCTTGCCGGAGACGCCCTGCAGACGCAGGCCTATGAAGTGCTGGCGCAGATCCCGTGCCCAGCGGAGGCGCGCGTCGCCATCATCCAGGAAGTCGCGCACGCCACCGGCACCATCGACGGCATGATCGGCGGCCAGGTGGTTGACCTCGAAGCCGAACACAGGAAGCCCGACCTCGCCACCCTCGAATACATCCACCGTTCGAAGACCGCGGCGCTCATCACGGTCAGCGTGGTCAGCGGCGGAATATTCGCTGGGGCAACTTCTGCGGACATCCGTCGCCTCCGCACCTACGGGCAGTCCATCGGTCTGGCGTTCCAGATCGTGGACGATGTGCTCGACCTGACCCAGACCTCCGAACAACTGGGAAAGACTGCGGGCAAGGACAAGGCGGCGGAGAAGACAACGTATCCGGCACTATTCGGCATCGAGGAATCGATCCGCAAGGCCGACGCCCTGGTAGAGAAGGCCTGCGCGGAACTGAACGAATACGGTGAGGCCGCGTCTACACTAAAAGACCTGGCCCACTACCTGGTAGAACGCAAGAAGTAATCTCCTGTAGAGACGGGGCTCGCCCCGTCTCGGACTGCGGAAGAATATTCAGTTCAAGGAGGCCCCGGGGAGTGCCGGCGGCCTAAGACGCGGCAAGCCGCGCCTCTACAGAAGGAGCACGCTGCGTCTGCACAACCCCTTGCCAAGCAACCTGCATCGGGCTAAACTTTTGTAGCCGTGCGGGGCGCAGTTCCTTCCAAATTGCTCCGTCAGAAGGTCACAAGGCCATGATCAATCGAGCGTCGCTTTGGGCATTTCTCCTTCTATTTCTCTCCTGTACCGCGTCTGCTCAGGTGTTTACTTTTCCAACGTCTCCTTCCCTGGCGAATGGAACCTCCGGCGGGTCCATGACGAATTCAGCGCCCCTCGATCTAATCCAGGCCTCCGTAATGGACTTCAACCTGTGGCAGATCAACAGTCGGAGCGGCGGCAGCAGTCCGCTCGCTACCCCCGGCGGATCCGTCTCCAAGCTCGACCTCAAGGCTCCCGCGAAGGCGCAACGGGCATACGAGAAGGGCTACCAGCTTCTGATGCGGAAGGACCTGCAAGGTGCGGTTCAGCACCTGACAACAGCTACCCTGATCTACCCGAGCTTCGTATCAGCGCACAACGCGCTCGGATCGGCTTATCTCGGTCTGGGCCAAAATGATCAAGCTCGCGGAGAATTTGCCCAGGCCGTCTCGCTCGATGATCATCTGCCCACTTCTTACCTGAATCTGGGTTGCGCTGAACTGGCTCTCAAGGACTATCCTGCCGCTCAGGGGTCCATTCAAAAAGCTTCGGCGCTCGCGCCTCTCGATCTTCAGTTGCTCACCGCGCTGGCGTACGGACAGTTCATGAACCATGATTATCTGGCCGCGGTCGCAACCGCTCATCAGGTCCATGAGCGCAAGCATGAGGGTGCGGCCATGGTTCATTTCTACGCCGCAGCGGCCTGGGAGGCTGAGAACAAACTCCCTGAAGCGCAATACGAGTTGCTGACATTTTTGCGCGAAGATCCTAAGTCCTCCGCCGCCGTGTCGGCTCGCCAGATGATGGAGGAGATCAAGGAAGAACAGAAGCACCCTCACGCTCCGGCCACGGATTTCAAGGTTACGTTTACCCACGCTCCGAGCGATGACGCGGCCAGCGGCCCAGCAGAGGTGCCCGCGAGGGTCCGAGCGCTGATGCAGGCGTCCAGGGAAAATGCGCAGATCGCGGAAGCCGAAACGGAATCGGAGTGCCCGACCTGCGCGGCGGCTGAATCTCCGGCCGAGGCCGAGGGCGATGTCGCGGCCGGCTCCGGGCCAAATCCGGACGCTCGCGATACCAGCGCTCCCGAAACGAACGCTCGCGAAACTAAGTATTCCGGTTTGACTTTCCGGACGTCAACCGACGAGGTCGCGATATTTTTCGCGGCCACGGATCACGGAAAATCGGTGACCGACCTTACCCGCCGAGACGTCGGAATCATCGATGATCGCAGGGCTCCCGCGGCCGTAACCGGATTCCGCAATGAGTCTCAGTTGCCACTGCGCATGGGCCTCGTCATCGATACCAGCGCGTCCATTTCCGAACGCTTCAAGTTCGAGCAGGACGCTGCCGCCAGCTTCGTGCAGAAGGTCATGACCGGCCAGAATGATCTTGGCTTCGTGATCGGCTTCGCCAACTCCGTTCTACTTGTCCAGGACTTCACCGCTGACCAGAAACTCATCTCCCATGCCGTCGGGCAACTCGTGCCCTCCGGCGGCACCGCCCTTTGGGACGCCGTTGCTTTCGCTGCCGACAAACTCGCCAGCCGGCCGGAAACCCAGCCGGTAGCCAGAATTCTGGTGGTCATCAGCGATGGCGAGGACAACTCCAGCAGCGCTACGCTTAAAGAGGCGATCAATCGGGGGCAACACGGAGAAGTCGTCATCTACACTGTCAGTACGCGCGAAGATGCCAACACAGTTGTAGATTCTCTGGTGGGCGAACATGCCTTGAAGACGCTAGCCGAGCTCACCGGCGGAGCCGCCTTCACTCCGGGCTCAGCTCGCCGTCTCAACGGCAGTCTCGCCGACCTGCAGCAGGTCATCCGCAGCCGCTATCTGGTTTCCTATAAACCTGCTCTCTTTAAGCGCGACGGCCAGTATCGCGCCATCGACATTACCGCCGAAAAAGACGGTCACAAGCTGCGAGTGTACGCGCGCAAAGGCTACTTCGCCGCCGCGAACTCGCCCAGCCCAGCCCATTTTTGAGATCGCAAGGGACCAGCGTGCCGCAGATTTCTCCAGCGGAGTTTTACGCGCTGCCGCTTCGCGTGCATACGTTTCTCGCCGACGTCCCGCTGCACGACGTCTGGGCGGTTGACCTGCCTGCGCGCCGCGACGGCGTCACCGTTTCTGAATTTCTTCGCCGGGCGAGTCAGGGCGGAATCGGCCGACTTCCGCCCGCGGCCCGCGCGCTGATTCGTCTTCGGTTTTTTCTTGGACGCATTTTTCGACTTGAAGCCGAACCGAACGATGCCGTGGCAGCCTCGTTTGCAAAGCGCCTGACACCAGAGGATCGTGCTCGTTCTTTGGTCGTGTCGGGAACGCCCGAAGGGCTGTTCCGCGTTGTCTATCGTTTCGAAAACGAACAGCTGCTTGAAATACAGAATCGTACCGTCCATGCAGCGGCTCTCAGCGCCCTCGCTGAAAAGGCCGGTAGCTATCGATTCTACTTTGCGGTCTACCTGCGCCAGAGGACGTGGATTACGCCGTTCTACATGGGCTTAATCGATCCGTTCCGAAAATGGATTATCTATCCGGCCATGCTGAAAACAATTCGTGAAACCTGGGAACAGAATATCTGACCTGAATTATGCCTGTGAGAAACATGCTGTTCCATGCGGAGATCGAGTTGCATTGTCCGTTAGTCCGTTAGTCCTCGACCGAGGCCTACAATAGTTCAAGAGACAACTTCTGGGAATGGGAATGCTAGTGCTGTGGAGGACGCCATGAAGAAAAACTACTTTGTGCTCCAGTTGTTTGGCGCAGCGGCCGTGCTGTTCGCCTTGACACAGTCGACAGTGGCGCAGGCAACCCCGGCTTCGGACGGAGTTCCGGTGAGCATGGTGGTCACCGTGGAAGCCCGACACGGTTCGGAAGTGCCCAACATCAGCGGCGAAAATGTGATGGTCTATCAAAGCCGCGCTCGCGCTAAGGTCATAGACTGGGTGCCACTGCAAGGCGAGCACGCCGGCCTCGAACTTTTTATCCTGCTCGACGACTCCCGTAATACCAGCCGGGGCTCGCAACTGGAGGACATTCGCCATTTCATCATGGCCCAGCCAGCGACCACAAAGATCGGCGTCGCCTATATGCAGATTGGCGGTGCGAAGATCGTGCAGGACTTGACCGGCGACCACGCGCTGGCCGCCAACGCATTGCATGTTTCGACCGGAAACCTCGCAAAGAGCGGAAGCCCTTATGCTGCGCTTGGCGACCTGATTAAACAATGGCCCGCAGGCAACGATCGCCGGGAGATCCTTATGATCTCGAGTGGCGTTGACGGGGATTACGCGGATTATGCGGCGGACAAGCACGATCCTTTTGTCGATGCGGCGATCGAAAAGGCGCAGCGCGCGGGCATCGTCGTTTTCGCCATAGAAACTTCCGGTGAAGATTCTGGTGCGAGCCAGGTCGGCCCGGGCAAGCATTACCTGTCCCAGATTGCCGAGGAGACTGGTGGCGAATCCTACTATCACGAATCCGGCCCTCCGATTTCCTTCGTTCCTTACCTGGACGACTCAACTCATCAGCTCACTCGCCAGTACCGGCTCACCTTTCTTGCCCAGCCGCAGAAAAAGGCCGGAATGCAACCGGTCAAGGTGCGGACTGAGGTGGCGCACGCCGAACTGGTGAGCGCGGACAAAGTCTACGTTCCCGCCACTGGACAGTAGCCGGCGCCGCGCCCTTGAATCTCCAGCCGCCCCGCGGTAGAGTGTCTATGCTCCCGCGGTCCTCCGCCTTTCTTATTCCTCACCAACAACTTGCGCGTAATAGCTGCAGTATGTGTGCAACTAAAGGCGGTGCTTGGACGAGTACCACAATATGTGGTGTTTTATCACTTGACCCGTCCCCGTATTCACCGTTAGAGTTGGTCAAAAGCAGTGGTGCCATTCCCGGTTCATGGGAAGGGCATCACATGATGCGACCAGCGAGGAACCTTGGGAGTTAACAGCGGGAGTTAACGGCGGAAGTTAACAGCGGAAGTTAACCTCCGGATTCCCGCAATTTTGCAGCGCACTCCAGCCAGCGCAAACCGAGTCTGCGGACCGCCGTGTCCGCGCGAAGGAGTCACTTTGCTCAAACTTAAGAAGCTGCAAATCCTGGGATTCAAATCGTTCTGCGATCGCACCGAACTGAAGTTCCACGGCGAAGGCATCGCCGCCATTATCGGCCCCAACGGCTGCGGAAAGTCGAACATCGCCGACGCGATCTCCTGGGTACTCGGTGAGCAGTCGGCCAAGTCGCTGCGCGGCGCGCGCATGGAAGATGTGATCTTCGCCGGCACCCGCGACCGCAACCCTACCGGCATGGCGGAAGTGTGCCTCACTCTGATCGATCCCGAAATTTACGGTGGCCCGGATACGAACGCGCCCACCGAAATCGAGATTCAAGACGACCTTCCAACCGCGAGTCAAGACTTGCAAGAAAATTGGGATGAAGCCGAAGTCCGCGCCCAGGCCGCCGCCGAAACGGAACGGGCCGTCGAGGAAGCCCAACCCGGAAAGACGGAAGAGGTTGAAGGCGAGGCCGCGGCCGTAGCTCCGGCCTCTGAAGCGCAGGCTAGCGACGGCGCCGTGGCAGTGCTGGGGCCGCAAGTGGTTCTGAAAATCAGGCGCCGCAAATTCAATTCGCAGCAACACCACGCCGGACTGATTTCCGTGACGCGACGCCTGTTCCGCAGCGGCGACAGCGAATACCTGCTGAATGGAAAACTCTGCCGCTTGCGCGATATCCAGGAACTGTTCATGGGCACGGGTCTGGGGCCGGAGTCATATGCGCTCATCGAGCAGGGACGCATCGGTCAGATTCTGAGCAGCCGTCCGACGGATCGCCGCGCCATCATTGAAGAGGCGGCTGGCATCACAAAATTCAAGACGAAGAAGCGTCTCGCCGAGGCGCGTCTCGAAGACGCCAAGACTAACCTGAATCGCGTGAACGACACTTTCGAAGAGGTCACGCGCCAGATGAACTCGCTCAAACGCCAGGCCAGCAAAGCCGAGCGCTATGCCAGGCTGCGCGACGAGATGCGCGGCAAGCTGCGGGTTGTGCTCGCCAGCAAGTTCACCCAGATGGGCCAGGAAAGCGTGACGCTCGATGCCCAGATCAATCAACTGGCCGAGGAAATTCGCCTTCAGACCGAGAACGTGCACGAATCGGAAAAAGACCACTCCGAGCGCACCCAGCGCGGATATGCGATTGAGACCGAGACGCGGCAAAATCGCGACCGGCTCAACCAGATCGCAATCGAAGGCGATCGCGGCAAGGCGCGCATCCGCACCAACGAAGAGCGTTGCGCGGAACTGATCGTGCGCACCGCGTCCGCGGAAGCGGAGCTGGCACAAGCCAACCAACGGCTCACGGCGCTTGAAGAAGAGCGGAATGGTCACCAGCAGTTGCTCGACTCCGCGGCGGCGGATCTCGCGGCGGCCCAGCAGGAATGCGACTTCAGCCAGCAGGAAGCGGCGCACGCCGCCATCAATCTGGCGCTGCTCGAAGACGAGCAGGATTCGCATCGCGCAGCCATTCTGGAAGCAGTCGGCGGAGCTTCCAACCTCCGCAATCAGCTCACGCAGTCCGAGGAGCGGCTGGCGGGCATAGGCCGCGAGGAGCAGCGTCTCCGGGCCGAGATCGCAACCGCCTCGTCGCAGTCCGAAACCTTCGGCGGTCAGCGCGGTCAGATCGCTCTGGAATTCGAAAGCGTTTCCGAGCGAGCCAGCGGCCTGGCCGCAGAGATCGCAAGCCTGCGTAACACACTCGAGAGCAAGCGCTCCGCCGAGAACGACACCAAGAAGCACCTCGACTCCATCCGTTCCGAATACGCCACGGCGCTCGGCAAGAAGGGATCGCTCGAAGCCGTCATCGCCGAGCACGGCTATTCCACCGAGTCAGTGCGGCGTCTATTTCAATCGGGCGCCATGCAGGGAGGCAACACTCCCGCCGGCTTGCTCGCCGATTTCCTCGAAGTCGAGCCCCGCTATGAGCGCGTCGTCGAAGACTTCCTGCGCGACGAACTCAACTTCGTCGTGGTCAAGTCGTGGGACGCCGCCGACGAAGGCCTGCGCCTGCTGCGCTCCAATGTCGACGGGCGCGCCACATTTCTAGTCCATCCCGAAGACTCGCAAGCGAAGTTTTCGTTTCTCGCGGATGAAAGCCATCACTACGCTCCGCTCAACGACACAGTCCTCCCGCTCAAGAATTCGATTCGCGTACTGAACGGATTCGGCAAGTCGCTCGAAGTCATTCTGCCCAAGCTGGGCAATGGCTACATCGTGCCCGATCCCGCGGTGGCGCGCGAACTAGCGCTCTCCAGCCCTGACGCGTTTTTCCTTTCTCAAACCGGCGAATGCTTCCACAACGTCACCGTCACCGGAGGCAAGCAGCGCAGCGAGGGACCGCTCTCGATGAAGCGCGAGTTGCGCGATGTGCTGCGTCTGCTCGAAGAGTTGGAGCGAGCTCTGCGCGAGAAGGAAATGCTGGCGCTCACCTTGGGGCGCGAAATCAAGGAGACCGCTTCCCTGCTCGATCGTCTGGAGGACGAGAAGCGCGAGGCCGAGAAGCAGGCGATGACCTCCGGACATTTGCTCAAGCAGTTGGACGGAGAGATGTCGCGGGTGCGCGAACGGATCGCGATCTCGGAACGCGAACTGCAACGGTTGGCGGCAGAACGGCAGGAGCAGGAAGGCCTGATCGCATCGCGGCAAGCCGAGCTCACCACCATCGAGGAAGCGCGTGCGCAATCCGAAATGCAGCTTGCAGCCGGGCAAGACCGCCTCGCCGCTCTGCGCAGCCAGCGCGACGCTGCCGCTGAATCCACCTCGCAGCGCGCCGCTCGCGTGGCCACGCTCGAAGAGCGCCACCGTTCCGCCACCACCCTGCTTCAGCGCATCGAGACGCTGGTTGCCGAGATGCGGGAGCGGGCCGGCACTTTGCAAAACCAGATGGAATCGGCGAGTGCCGAAATCGCGCAACGGCAAAACGAGAACGTGCAACTGGCCGAGCAGTTCGTGCAGTTCGAAGCCGAGCGCAATGCTGGGGAAGCGCGCGAAGGCTTGTTGCAGCTCGAGTCGGAACAAGTACGGGCGCGGCTGGCCGAAATTGAAGAGCTGCTTCGAAACACACGCCAGCAGCTCGATCTCGCTCGCGACCGCCGGGGTGAGCTATCGGCCACGGCAGCCAAGTTGCAATCCGACCTGCAGCACCTGGCTGATACCTGCCTGAATGAACTCGGCATCGAACGCGCGGTCCTGATGGCCGAAGCTGTGTCGGACAAGCCGATTCCGCTGGTCACCGGCGATGAACTGGCAGCCGAGGATCAGGCCCACCGAGAAATGCGCGCCCGCCTCGACGCCATGGGCCCGGTCAACATGATGGCTCTAGAAGAGTACAAGGAAACGGCGGAGCGCCACCAGTTCCTCGAAACGCAAAGAAAAGATCTGCTCGATGCCATCGAAAACACCGTGGCCACCATTCGCGAAATCGATCAAGTCTCGCGGCAGAAATTTGAAGAAGCCTTCCACCAGATCAATGAGAACTTCCAGGCCACATTCCGCAAGCTGTTCGGCGGCGGACACGGCTTCATGCGGCTGACCGACATCGAAAACAGCGCGGAGAGCGGCATTGACGTGGTGGCGTCGCCTCCGGGAAAGAAACTGCAGAACGTGCTGCTGCTCTCCGGCGGTGAAAAGGCGCTCACCGCACTCGCACTGCTGGTCGGAATTTTCCAGTACACGCCCAGTCCGTTCTGCATTCTCGACGAAGTCGACGCTCCGCTCGACGAAGCCAACATCGCGCGCTTCACCGAACTGGTGAGCGAGTTGAGCGTGAAGACTCAGTTCATCCTGATCACGCACAGCAAGCGCACCATGAGCATCGCCCCCGTGCTCTACGGCGTGACCATGCAGGAGCCCGGCGTCTCGAAGCTCGTGTCGGTGAGGTTCGGGGCCGCGTAAACCGGGGGAGGGGTGAGCACGGTGGCAGGCGTTCGATTACCAAAATGTCCTCTGTGTGGGTCAGAGTTCAAAATTAAGCATGTGGATTTTACGCTTCCATTTCGTTGTCCGGTTTGCGATCGATACCTCCGTGTTTCCCCCTCCTACCCGCGTTTTCAGGGCTGTGCGGCGCTCCTCATTTCGGGACTTCTGTGTCTTGCCCTTGGCGCTAGAGGCCCGACACTAGTTCTTGTCGCCCTGTTAGGGTGGATTCCTACCTTTTTCATAGTGGTATTTTGGACAAGACACTTTGCACCGCCCAAGCTCAAACCTTGTCCTCCCCCTCACGCAGGCACCGTAGGTCTGTGAGGGCCGGGTGCGCGCCCCAGCTCCGCTTGGACGGAGCTTTCATTAGTGATATTGATGTATCATGTTTACAACTGATGTACAATGTACACATCATGTCCGAATCTTCGGTTCTCACCCTCCGCCTAGACGCCAAACTAAAAAAACAGCTGGACCATCTATCGAAATCGATGAACCGCAGCCGCTCCTTCGTCGCCGCCCAGGCGATTCAGGAATATGTTTCCGTGAATGAATGGCAAATTAACGAAATCAAGAAAGGCCTGGCCGAGGCCGACGCGGGAGACTTCGCCACTGAAGAGGAAGTCCAGCAGGTGATGAAGAAATGGACGCGTCGTGCGCGTTGAGTGGCTGCGAGTTGCTCTCAATAATTTGGACGGTCTGGCGGAGTATATCGCGCGCGACAATCCAGGTGCTGCCGACAGAACCGTTGCGGCAATTCGGAGTGCTGTCGAAAATCTCGAGCGGTTTCCATCTTCAGGCCGGCCCGGTCGGATCTCCGGCACTCGCGAGTTAGTCGTCTCGGGAACGCCATACATTGTTCCTTATCGCGTGCGCGGCGATGTTGTACAGTTGATTCGTGTCTTCCATGCCGCCCGCAAATGGCCCAGCCAGTTTTGAACCCATCACGCCGAAGGCAGCTCACGCCCCAAATACAAACGAAAACTTATTGACAACATCCGCGCCATTCTGCTTTTGCAATTGAAAAATCTCTGCCTTTTTTTCCAGAGCCTTCCTCAGCTTTTCCACATCGCGGTCCCTCGAAAACCAGCACTGGACAAGGCTTCTAGCTTACACTGGAACTGTCAACACATTTCCGCGCAACGGCGGATGGCGCAACCGGCCGCGTGTGATGGAAAGCGTTGACAAATTTTCCGCGCCAGCTAGAATACGCAAAGTTTTCTACCGGTGAATTTATATGAGCCCCGAGATTTTAGATACCGTCCTGCTGCGAACCGACTACCCCGAACTAGAGTTGCACGCCAGCGGCAAGGTCCGCGACGTCTACGCCCTCGACAGTGACCACCTGCTGTTTGTGGCCACCGACCGCATCTCCGCCTTCGACTACGTTCTCGGGACCGGCATTCCGCACAAGGGCCGCGTTCTGACGCAGATTTCGCTCTTCTGGTTCGACTTCCTCAAGGACATCGTCCCCAACCATTTCGTCACCGCCGACGTCAACCGTTACCCGGCAGCGATTCGCAAGTACGCCGACGAACTCCGCGGCCGCTCCATGATGGTGATGCGCGCCGAGATGTTTCCGGTCGAATGCGTCGCGCGCGGCTACGTTTCCGGCTCCGCGTGGAAAGAGTACCAAGCGACGGGCTCGGTCTGCGGCGTCAAGCTTCCGCCGGGATTGAAGGAATCCGACCAACTGCCCGAGCCCCTGTTCACGCCCGCGACCAAGGCCACTACCGGACACGACATCAACATTTCATTCGAAGAAATGTGCACGCTGGTCGATCCCGAATTGAGCCGCCAACTCCGTGACATCACCTTACGCATCTACAAGAAGGCCGCGGATTATGCGCGGCGGCGCGGCATTATCATCGCCGATACCAAGTTTGAATTTGGTCAAACCGCCCAGGGCATCACTCTGGCGGATGAAGTCCTCACACCGGATTCCTCGCGCTTCTGGCCGGCCGATACTTATCGACCGGGCAAGGCGCAGGACTCTTACGATAAGCAGTATGTACGGGATTGCCTCGAAGAAATTCGCTGGAATAAACTACCGCCCGCGCCGGCCCTCCCCCAGGAAGTTGCGCGGCGGACCAGCGAAAAGTACCTCGAGGCATACCGTCTTTTGACGGGACGCGAGTTGGAGATTTAGCCCGCGTGCGCTGGTGTCACGGAATTCGATCGTTGAGCTTCGGATCGTTGCACGATCATTGTTGCACGATCATCGAAGAACGATCGTTGAAGAACGATCGTTGAAGAACGATCAGTGAACAACGATCAGTGAACAACGATCGTTGAACCATGAGCATTGCGGACTGGATCATCCTCGGGTTTCTGGTGTTTTCCGTGATTGGGGCAGCCATGGAGGGCTTCTTTCGTGAGGCCTTCGGTCTGGCTGGCTTGGTCGTGGGATACCTGCTGGCCGCCTGGCAGTATCATCGCCTGGCGGATTGGTTTGCGCCCCATTTGAAATCGCCGTGGTTAGGCGAGATCGCTGGTTTCCTGATTATTTTTTTCGCGGTCCTGCTAGTTGCCGGCGTTGCCGGACAGATCGCACGCTGGGCGATGAGGAAAGCCGGTTTGAGCACGATTGACCGGATTCTGGGAGCAGTCCTGGGTTTGTTGCGGGGCGTCCTGATAGTGGCGGTCGTGCTCACCGCCATGGCCGCTTTTGCACCGGCTGCGAAGTGGCTGGAGGGGTCGGAACTGGCTCCGTATTTCCTGGTAGGCGGAAGGGCTGCGATCTGGCTCGCACCGTCGGAATTGCGCCACCGCTTCTACCAGGGACTGGATTACATGCGGCAGGCGCATTCGCCAGCGGATAAGCTCCAGCCGCAATTATCCGGGCCGTCGAAATAGATTTGTAAGTCATTTGTCAGCGCAAGAATTTTAGGTTGTGAAAGTGCGGAAACGAGGCGGGAAGTGAAAGATCAACTGGAAGCACTCATTCTTCAGATGTACGAAAGCAATATCCTGTATTCGGAAGCGGTCCGTGAGTTCAAGAAGCGCTTCATCATAACCGTGCTCGAAGAAAACCGGGGCAACCAGTGCAAGGCGGCGCGGCAGTTAGGCATGCACCGCAACACGCTGAGCCGGACCATGCAGGAACTGAAGATTGATGTTCGCCCGATGCGCACCGGCACCAAGCGTCCACCCCGCAGCGCGCGTCCCCTCTCACTGGAGCGAAAACAGGCTCGCTGAACTCCACTTGCGGCTTGCGACAAGAAGTCTTGCGGTAGGAAATGACAAGGGCGATCCCGTTTGGGACCGCCCTCGTTTTCGTGAAGCCTGACACTCAGCTCTAGTGCGCAGCTGGCTTCTTGTGGACAGGCGGCTTCGGCGCCGATTTCACCAGCAACGCCCCATCGTTCATCGTCATCACAAACGGCTTGGCCACGTAGGAGATCGGCGTTCCTTCGAACTGGAAGTCCGTATCCTCCTTCGGCATCTGTTTCGCCGGGATCGCCGCCGACATCGTCAGATCGATGTCCGCGCGCTTGGCCTCGACATCGTCCTCGCTCCCAGCCAGTTGCAATTTGGTTGTGGTTTTGCTCGAGGAGTCGATACTGATGATGTGAGCCCCCATCTGCAACGGCTTCCCTTTTAGCGAAGTCCACACCTTGTCGGCGTCCTCGGGTGTGCCTTCGGAAAGCACCATCTGCCATTCCGCAAAGCTCATGTCTTGCACTTTCTTGCTCTTGACCAAAGCCGCCGCCTGCTCGGCCGGAGTCGGTGGCACGTACTTCGTGATCGCGAAGGTGGCCGGAGGCAGGGGCGTAGTAGCCGTCAGCGCTACGACATTCGCCCATCCCTCGTCGCTTCCGTGATATTTGGTGTACTTGCTCTTGCCGAACTTGGCGATCTGATCTTTGCCCGCGCCCTGCGCCAGATTGGCAGCGCGCGCGATAAAGAAAAGTCCATCCACGTCTTTCTCGGTCGGTCCCGCCGCCAGGTAGGCCAGGGCCAGCGGATACAGGTCGCGCAGGATGGTCGGGTTGGTCGGATCTGCTTCCACCGCGGCACGCAGAAACTGCTGCGCCTTCGCGTAGTCTTTTGCCTGGTAGGCACCGATGCCTGCCGCGCCGTTGAAGATCACCGCCGTCTGCGATTTCAGCTTGTCCCAGTCCGCCGCCGGCAAGCCTTCCGGCTTGGTCGCCGTCTGCAGGCACGCCACGCCTTTCTCACCATTCTGGCCCGCGTCGGCTAGATTCTGTTGCGCGTTCTGGCCCGCTTCCGCCAGCCCCCGCTTGGTATAGGCGAGCACCGCCAGCGCCCGCAGGTTGCACGCGTTCAATTGCAAGACCTTCTGCGCCGTGTCCAGCGTTTTCGCCTGATTGCCCGTCTGCTGATACGCGCCCATCAAAAGTTCCAGCGCGTCTTCCTTGTATGTGCTGTTCGGATACTGGGTTACAAACGCTTCAAAGCCGCTGATCTTGGCTGCGGCATCTTGCTGCTGCACGGCGCCCATATAAGCGTTATATTCGGCCGGGTCTTTCATCTCTTTTTTCGGGGCAGGTGCCGGTGTGGTGCCCTGCGGCACAGGCGCGGTACCCTGGGGCACTGGCGCAGCACCCTGCGGCACTGGCGCAGCAGCGGTTTGAGCGACGGCCGCAACCGCGGCTACCAGCAACATCGCGAGAACAATTTTCTTCATTCCTGTGGCTCCTTAACTCTTCGGGGAAGCTGGGGTCTGACCTCTCGCCCGATTCCACATCTCGGTGCCGGGCTTGCACCACGAACCAATCTTGCACTGACACTCATACATAATTGCTGGCCGAAATTCATGGGGCCGCCGGTTTGCTATCGCCGCAGCTTAACATTATTCCGGTGAGCGGATTATAAGGATGTAATCCCGCTAAGGCAAGCACTTCGCTCGCTGATTTCACCTGCCAGCCTCGATCCGCCAACTTTCGATGCGCCCACTTTCGATGTGCCCGCTTTCGATGTGCCCGCTATAGATTCCCCCAACCCATCCCTTTGATGCACAATACAAGCGCGGCAAAATATAATAATGCTCTCGCCGAGGAGCCACTCTTGACCAAAGCTGAATCGAATCCGCCCCTGGCTGGGCGAGTCGCCATCATCACCGGCGCCGGACGCGGCATTGGCCGAGCCATCGCCCTGACCCTCGCCGAACTCGGCGCCAGCACCGTCTTATGCGGACGCTCGCGCCAAACCCTCGAACAAACCGCCAACGCCATCCAGTCGAGCGGCGGCCCGAATGCCGAAAAAAGCTCGGTGATCGAATGTGACGTCACCGATCTGCAATCGGTGGATGCGTTAGCTGAGCGCGTAGAGCGCACCTTCCACCGCCTCGACATTCTCGTCAACAACGCCGGCATCGGCGTCGCCGCCGTCCCTCTCCATCAGCTTGCGCCCGGCGATTGGGACCGCGTGCTGAACACCAACCTGCGCGGCGTGTACTACTGCATCCGCAGCCTCGCGCCCCTGATGATCAATTCCAAAGCCCGCAGCGGTCACATCATCAACATCTCGTCCCTCGCCGGCAAGAACGCCCTGCCCAACGGAGCCGCCTACGCCGCCTCGAAGTGGGGCTTGAATGGATTGACATATTCAGTAGCAGAGGAACTGCGCGTCCACAACATTCGCGTCTCGGTCATTTGCCCAGGCTCGGTTCACACCGAGTTCAGCCCGCATCCAGGAAAGAGCCCGGAGAAGATGCTGCAAGCCGCGGACGTAGCCCATGTCGTGGCCATGCTCGTGACCCAGGCCCCGCAATCCTTCGCCAGCGAAATCCTGCTGCGTCCAACGCAGAAACCGTAGCCATCTCGAGAAATCTGGTCGCAATCTAAAGTTGTCATCCTTCTATGAAAACAGCCATACCTGTCCACAGGTATTTTTGCGGCGCTGCGGACAGGCTTCTATTCGTGCTCGAGGCACATAAGGTATGTCCGGACTCATCAGGAAACAAAGTAGAGCACCTCAAAACCAACCAGCTCTGACTGAGAACTGACAACTGAGAACTCAGTCTTTGAACAGATTGTCAAACGCGGCGCGCGCGTCATTCGGACGCTGACTGCCTTTGCTGGAGGTTTCCTTTTCAACCATCACGCGAATGGAAAAGAACGAGCAGTCGTTGCGCTTATCCTTGGGAGAAATTCTGGCGGGAATCGGCTGATTGCATTCGAAGCGGCTCGACGGGTCAAAGTGTTCGCATTGTTTGCAGGCGTGCAGGTCGAACCCGCACTTTGCACATTTCCCGACCGGCTCCGAAAGATTCTGCAGCAGCGCACCGCATTCCGCGCAGCGCGAGACGGTTCGCGTTCCCGGCATGTTGATGGGCCGCGGCCCGAACGTGTTCTCTTTTTTGACGGCGGGCGACGGCTTTTCGAATTCTTTTTTCGCTCCACCACCGGAATCCTGGTACCCGCGCTGCCGATATTTGCGGTCGGACAAAAGCGCCTCCTGAAAAATGCTTTATTCTCCGCCTTTGGCGCGTTCGGCACAAGAGTTTCTTTGGCGCAATCGGAGGTGCTTGGTGGTGGAGAGACGGACGCCCCCGCCCGGCTGGACGGGCGAGACGCCCGTCCCTCCACCGGGAGCGGCCACGGACTCGCAAGCCGCGGCGCGGTGAATTGTCTTTCACATATCAGGGTGCTACCATTCGACCTACAGTGAAATTCAGGAGGTAGTTATGGCGGATCGTGACGGCAACAGCTTTTTGTGGTTCCTGGCGGGGCTCGGCGTTGGAGCTGTGGTCGGCGTGTTGTACGCGCCGCGCTCGGGCGATGAAACGCGCGACGTAATTCGCTCCAAGGCGCAGGAAGGCGGCGAGCGCGTGCGGCAGCAGGCTAGGCGGGCACGCGAGCAGGCGGGTGACTGGGTGGATCGCGGACGCGAGGTGATCAACCAGCAGAAAGAGCAGTTTCGCAACGCTTACGAGGCCGGCCGTCAGGCCTACAACGAGACGACCGCGGCCGAACCGCCCAAGAATATCTAGCGGCAACTGCAGCAGGAGCAGGCCCTGAAGCTACTATGCTGAAGCTACTATGATGGAGCAGCTATGGATGACAACCTCCTAAAACTTTTCATTGCGGTTACTGCTTTTGCGGTGTTGTTGCAGGCGCTAATTATGGTGGCCCTCTACCTCGCCGTCCGCAAGAGCACGGCGAAGATGGAAGCTCTCGCCAGCGAAGTGAAGAACAAGGCTCTGCCCACAATGGAAACGGTGCAGAATACGATGGAGACGGTGCAGAATATACTGATCGAACTGCGCCCGAAGATCGATGTGATGAGTACTAACTTTTCGGAGTCAAGCACGCTGGTGCGCAATCAACTGGGCCGCATCGATGCCACGCTCACCGACGCCCTCGACCGCACCCGGCTGCAAGTCATCCGCGCCGATGAACTGCTGAATCGCACCATGGACAAGGTCGAAGAGACCAGCGAAGTCGTCCAAAAAACCGTGCTCTCTCCGCTACGCCAGGTGACCGGACTGATGGCGGCGATCAGCACCGGAGTCGAAGTCTTCCTCGGCCAGAAAAGGCGCCATCGAAGAAACGGCGCAGGCGTCCCGCAAGACGAGATGTTCATCTGAGCCTCGTTCAGCCCCTAGAGGGGCGTCTGATTTCGAAGGCTCAGGGTATCGCTAAAGCGATACCCTGATACGAATCTAGCTATTCTTCGCCGCCGCCCTGCACCCGCTCACTTTTCACATCGGGCACGTAGATGGAGTGGATATTTTGTTCAGCGGCCTGCTTCTGAAAGCTTGCGATATCGGCGTTCCGAACCTGATCCCAGCGCGACAATAATTCGTCGGTCTGCTTTTTCAGCTGGTCGAATTCCTGGTACTCAGATTCGGTCGGAGCCGAATCGGCGAAACCCGCCACTGCCATGGAAAGAAACGCCAGCTTCGCGTCGATTCCCGGAGCGAAGGCGAGAGAATCCTCGCTGGCGCTGATTCTAAAATTAATCAACGGATCGCGAACTGCAATCAGCTTGGCGCCAAGCGCAGTGGCGCCATCGAATAAGGCTTTTGTGGAATCGCCCGGCGCGAGGCGCTTCTTCAGTCCGCTCAACTGCTCGCGGACATCCTGTATCTGGTTCACCGCGCCGTAGACACGATTCAACTGCTCGCGTACGTCCATCTGCAGCTTGAACTGTTTCTCCAGATCACTTTGCGAAGTGGTGACTCGCGGATCAATCTTCACTTCGAACGGAGCCGTCAGACTCTTGCCCTTGGCGGTGAGCCGCACCTGATAGTTGCCCGGCAGCGCCAGCGGACCTTTCGCGCCGTCATTGTATGCCCACAGAAAATAACCGGGGACGCGGTTCGCGGCATCGTAGTGCAGATCCCACACGAAACGATTCAGACCATCCTCTGGCTTGATCTGTTTCTCGGGCTTCTTGTCGTCGGGGTCGAGCGGTTCATCGAGCGGCTCGGCTTTGCTGCTGGAGTACTTGCGGATTACACTGCCGGCCGCGTCCAGGATTTCAATCTTCACTTCATCTGTTTTCTTCGCTTCCTGCTTCACTTCCGGTTTTGGGGCCTGCTTCAGGTAGAAATAAATCACCGCGCCGTTGGGCGGATTCTTTCCTGTAAAGGGCAATCGCGACGGAGCCTCTCCGGTGTGGACGCGATACGCGGTTGCGGGCTGATAGAGATGGACGTCTTCTCCAGCAAGCGAATCGGCGAACTGACGTAGCGGCGAGACATCGTCAAGGATCCAAAACGAGCGGCCGTGCGTCGCCACTACCAGATCGTCATTCTTAATGACCAGATCGTGGATCGGAGTAATCGGCAAGTTGATTTGCAGCGAGCGCCAGTGCGCGCCGTCGTCGAAGGAGACGAAGACACCGCGCTCTGTCCCGGCGTAGAGTAAACCTTTCCTCTTCGGGTCTTCTCGAACCGCGCGCACAAAGGATCCGTCGGGAATTCCGGTTGTGATCCGGCTCCAGGTCGCTCCGTAATCGCTGGTCTTATAGATGTAGGGCGCGAGATCGTCATTCTGATGGCGGTCAACGGCGACGTACGCCGTGCCGGCATTATGCGGAGACGCTTCAATCAGACTGATGCGGCTCCATTCCGCGAGATCCTTGGGCGTAACGTTCGTCCAATTCTTCCCCTCATCGCGCGTGATCTGGATCAAGCCGTCGTCGGTGCCCGCCCAGATCAGGCCTTTCGCCAGAGGCGAGGGAGCAAGCGAAAAAACGGTGTCGTAATATTCGGTGCCGGTATCGTCAACCGTGATTGGGCCGCCTGAAGGCTGCTGTTTCGATTTGTCGTTGCGCGTCAGGTCGCCACTGATCGCTTCCCAGTGCGTGCCACCGTCGGTGGTTTTGAACACGCGCTCGCCTCCGTAGTAAATCGTGCTTGGGTCGTGCGGAGAGGTCACGATTGGCGCGGTCCACTGAAAGCGATGGTCGAGCCCGCCCGCGCCGCGCGCATCGCTCAGTTCCGGCAACACGGCGATGTTCTTGACCTGGTTCGTGCGCCGGTCAAAACGCGTGATGTTGCCCTGATAGTCGCCGGCATACACAATGTTCGGGTCGGTTGGATCGGGCGCAATATAGCCTGCTTCCCCGCCCCCGACGGTGTACCAATCGTCGCGGCCAATCTCGCCGCTATCGCTGCGGCTGGCAATCGCCACGGTGGAATTATCCTGCTGCGCGCCGTAGACGTAGTAAGGGGTCCGCGTGTCGGTGATGACATGGTAGAACTGCGCGGTGGGCTGATTGTCCTCGCGCGTCCACGAATTGCCGCCATCGAGGCTGACCGTGACGCCGCCATCGTTCGAGGCAATCATGCGCTTCGTATTCTTGGGATCGATCCAGAGACCGTGATTGTCGCC
>Ga0187890_10000084_pt1 | contig 65152 bp, 42 predicted proteins | sample June2016WEW_21_1_FD_133005 | JGI IMG/M metagenome (GOLD analysis project Ga0187890, IMG submission 133005) | Peatland microbial communities from SPRUCE experiment site at the Marcell Experimental Forest, Minnesota, USA - June2016WEW_21_10 | ecosystem: Environmental > Terrestrial > Soil >... | reverse complement strand
GGACTGTTCGTCTTGCCATGCCAAGACGGGGCCGAAAGGTATCGCAGAGCTCGGAATAAGAAGCTGGGTATGTGCTGAGTGTGGTGTTTCGCATGATCGGGACATCAACTCGGCTCAAAATATTCTCTTCCGTTCGGGACATCGAACGCCTGCTGAGGGAATCCCCGCCCTTTCTTAGGGTGGGGAGGATGTCAACCAGTATGCAAGCAAGCAGCTCTGGCTCACAAGCGCAGTCGGCCGGGGATCGCCTCTGTCAACCATCGTCGCGCAGATACGTTATGCTCCCGCAGCGAACCGGCCGGAGGACCCCATGAATCCATCTCGCATGACGATCGATCCCTCATCACGTTTCGCCGGCGGCCGTGCCTTCCTGGCGGTACTCCTCGCCGCCGCCGTTTTGCTATCGAGCGCGAGCCGGGCCGACGATGGCGCATCCGCCGGCGGTCCGGGGACTTGGCAGAGCCACAAGTATACGTTTCAGTTCTTGGGCTTCACGTCGACATACTCCTGCGACGGCCTCGCCGACAAGCTCAAATTCATATTACTCGCCGCCGGCGCTCGTGCGGACGTGAAATCGCAACCGGGTGCTTGCGCCAGCGGATTCGGCCGACCGGACAAGTTCGCTCGGGCGGATCTCACGTTCTATACACTCGCGCCGGCGGATCCGAACGCCGCCGCAAGCGGGACGGTCAACGGCATCTGGCGGGCCGTGACGTTCGGGGCTCGCCGGCCGCGCGAGCTCGGTCTCGGCGATTGCGAGCTGGTGGATCAATTCCGGCAACAGGTGCTGCCGATGTTCACCACGCGCAACGTGGTCAACAACACGACCTGCATACCGCATCAAGAGTCGGGCTCGACCATCGATCTGCGGTTTGAGTCGCTCACGGCGCCTCCCGGGAAAAAACACCCGACCGCCGGCAACGGTGCATCCTAGGCCGGCGCGAAATAGACAACATCACTCACACCCTCATCGGACTCATCGTCGGAGAGTCCGCCGCGGCCCGTGCGGTCTCACACGAGCGGGGGTTACCCGGCGAGACACGGCGCACTGCGTTGCTGACGGTGGCGCTGGTCGGCAGCAACTCGCCCGATCTCGATCTGCTGGTGGGCCTGCGCGGTTCCTCCGCCGGTAATCTCGATTACATGCTCTGGCACCGCGGCTACACGCACACCGTACTCGGCTGCGTGACACTCGCATTACTTTTGTACGCGGCGACGGAGCTGATCCTGCGGCTGCGGCACCTCGCGCCCTCGCGTGAGGACCGGTTGCTGCTGTTCGGCACTGCGGTGCTCGCCACCGAATTGCATCTGGCAATGGACTATTTGAACAGCTACGGAGTGCATCCGTTTTGGCCCGTGGACAATCGCTGGCGTTACGGCGACCGAGTCTTCATCGTGGAGCCGCTTTTCTGGGCGGCGGCGGCACCGCTATGGTGGCGACTGCGCAAGCCGGCCTCGCGGCTCGCGTTCGTGCTTGCGGTCGTGGGGATGATGGCCGCGGGTCTGGCCACGCGAATGCTGTCCGGCCTTTCTTGCCTCGCGCTGGGCGCGGGATTCCTGCTGCTCGCTGCGGTCGGCGCGAGGTGGTCCCCCGTGAGCGCGGCCCGCTCGAGTGTGGTGCTCGCGCTCGCGGTGACGTTCGCCTTCGTGCTCGGCGGCAGCGAAGCGGCACAACGCACGGAACTTATCGCGGAGACCGAGTTTCCAAACGATCGGCTGCTCGATCACGTGCTCACCCCTCAACCCGCAAATCCGCTGTGCTGGGATCTCTGGCTGCTCGAGACGCGGGGCGACCGCTATGTCGCCCGGCATGCCGTTCTGTCTCTGGATCCCGCCTGGCTCGACGCAAACGGCTGCGCCTGGTCGCGGCCCGAGCCGCACACTGCGCCCCTCGCAGCGGTCGCGGCGAGCGACTCACCCGACGTGCACTGGCTCGGCGAGATCGTCCTGCCACGCTCGAGTCTCCAGGAGGTGGTGGCCGCAGATTGCGACGCCGCGGCGTTCTTGCTCTTTGCCCGCGCCCCTTTCCTGGTGCCGCGCGAGCTTGCGCCACGCGACCTTCACCCATCGAAGCCAAACGGCGCAGGGCCTGGTGCAGTGCTCGGTGACCTGCGCTTCGATCGCGGCCGCGAGCGCAATAGCTTCGAGGTTCCGGTTGCGAACGATGCGCTCGAAGCGCGCACATGCCGGCGCGCAGCGCCATGGATAGCGCCGCGCGCCGACCTACTCGGGCCGCCCGACTAGCGATCAGCTAGCGGAAGTGCCGGCCTTCGACTTCGCCCAGCCGTTCTGCGTGGCGATGTCCCTCGCCGCCTTCAGATGCGCCTGTAAAGTAGGTAACGTCTGCTGGGCAAAAGCCTTGGCGTCCGCGTCCTGTCCACTCGCGATCTCCTTCTTGAAGAGCGCGACGGCCTCGTGGTGCGCCTTGATCTGACCCTTGATATAGGACTTGTCGTAGGTATCCCCGGTCAGCACGTCGAGCTTGCCCTTCTCCGCCATTTCCGTGACGCTCGCGCTGGTCGGCAAGGACACGCCCTTCGATGCGGCCAAGCTCTTCAACTGATCGCCCGCCGCGGTGTGGTCCTTGACCATCATCGCGCCGAAGTCCTTCACAGGCTGCATGTTCGCCTTTTGCTGAGCCTGGGTGCCGGCCTCGACCTCGAAAATACCCGACTCGGCGGCTTTCTTGTAGAACGACGCGTCGGGGTCGCCCGCGCCGAACGCCAGCGGTGCCGCCGCGAGCGGCGAAACCAACGCGATCATTGCTAAAACCTTCCTCATACGAATCTCCTTCATCGTGATTTGAATTTGCGCAGCCTCTCTTCTGCAACTACGCATAGTGCGATAACATTATTGAGTGCCGCGGCCGGCATTGTTATGCGCGGTTGGCCGCCAACTCGGGTAGGACAATGACCACGGTCGACCGCGCCACCCCTGACAAGCCGTGCGTCCGCTAAGGTAATGCGCATTTATACCCGCCAGCCGGAGTAAAGCATGTGGATCGTCAGAGTGGCTCTGCAGCGGCCGTACACATTCATCATGCTGGGCGTGCTGATCGTATTCCTCGGTGTCTACTCGATCCTCAAGATGCCCACCGACATCTTTCCGAACATCAAGATCCCCATCGCCGCCGTCATCTGGCGCTACACCGGACTCCTTCCCGAGGAGATCGCCGATCGCATCGTGCTGTTTTCCGAGCGCACCGCACAGACCGTGGTGAACGACGTCGAGCACACCGAATCGCAATCGGTGAACAGCACCGCCGTGGTGAAGTACTTCTTCCAGCCGAACGCCGACAAGGATCTGTCGATGGCGCAGATCATCGCCGTCTCGCAGACGCAGCTGCAGACCGCGCCTCCGGGCACGACACCGCCGTTCGTTCTGTCTTACAACGCCTCGAGCGTGCCGATCCTCCAGCTCGCCCTGTCGAGCGAAACCATTCCCGAGCAGGAGATATTCGACCTCGGCAATAACATCTTGCGCACCCAGCTCGCGACGGTCGCCGGCGCCTCGATCCCCTACCCCTACGGCGGCAAGCAGCGGGAGGTGCAGGTGGACCTCGACCCGCGGCAGCTGCGTGCGCGCGGTCTTGCTGCCTCCGACGTCGTCAACGCCATCGGCCAGCAAAATCTCATCCTGCCGGCGGGCACCGAGAAAATCGACACGCGGGAATATTTCATCAAGCTCAATGCGAGCCCCCTGAAACTCGAGGAGCTCAACGATCTACCGGTGAAGAGCATCGACGGCGGTGTGATCTATGTGCGGGACGTGGCGCACGTGCGTGACGGCTATCCGCCGCAAACGAACATCGCGCGCGTAGACGGCAAGCGCGCCGTCGTAATGAACGTGCTGAAGACGGGTACTGCCTCCACTCTCGACATCATCAGCGGTATCAATTCCAAGCTTCCGCTGGCCCGCGCGGCAATGCCCAAGGATTTGAAGCTCGTCGCCCTGAGCGATCAGTCCATTTTCGTGCGGGCCGCGATCAGCGGGGTCATCCGCGAGGGGGTCATCGCTGCCTCGCTCACCGGCTTACTGATCTTGTTGTTCCTGGGAAGCTGGCGCAGCACCCTGATCATCACCATCTCCATCCCCCTATCGGTCTTGACCTCCGTCGCGTGTCTCGCCGCATTAGGGGAAACCATCAACATTATGACTCTGGGCGGTCTCGCGCTGTCGGTCGGCATTCTGGTCGACGATGCGACCGTAACCATCGAGAACATCAACTACCATCTCGAACAGGGCAGCGAGGTCGAGCAGGCCATCCTGGAAGGTGCGCATCAAATCGCGCTTCCCGCGCTCGTGTCGACGCTGTCAATCTGCATCGTTTTCGTACCGATGTTTCAGCTCGCGGGTATCGCGAAATACTTGTTCATTCCGCTCGCCGAGGCCGTGGTGTTCGCCATGCTCGCCTCTTATATCCTGTCGCGAACTCTCATCCCCACACTGGCCAAGTTCTGGCTCAAGAAAAAGGACGAGGACAAGGGGCACAGGAAATCCGCTCTGGGTCGCTTTCAGGAACGCTTCGAGCACGGCTTCGAGCGTACGCGCCACGGCTACCGGGAGCTGCTGGCCCTCGCGATCGATGGCGGCGTGCGCTTCGCCGGCGTCTTCTTGCTCGCGATGGCCGCGGCGGCGCTGATCGCATTTCCCATCGGTCCGCTGCCTGGCTTGGGGCAAGATTTCTTCCCGACCGTCGATGCCGGGCAGCTCAAGCTGCATTTGCGGGCACCCACGGGCACGCGCATCGAGGAAACGGCCATTCTGTGCGATCAGGTGGAAAAGACGCTACGCGATACCATCAAGCCGGGCGAGATCACGTCCATCGTGGACAACCTCGGTCTTCCCTACAGCGGCATCAACCTCTCGTACAGCACCTCGGCACCGGTCGGCCCGGGAGATGCGGACATCTTCATCAACTTCGCGAAGAAACACTCCTCCCTGGACGTCTATCAGCGCGAGCTGCGCGAGAGGCTCACGGCCTCCTACCCCTCCACGCAATTCGAATTTCTGCCGGCGGACATCGTCAGCCAGATTCTGAATTTCGGCCTGCCCTCGCCGCTCGACGTGCAGATCACCGGCCCGAATTCCGATGCGAATCGCCTGTTCATCGAGAAGCTGCTGCCGAAGTTCATCGGCATCGCGGGGGCGGTCGACCTGCACATTCAGCAACCCTACGACTATCCGCAAATCAACGTCGACGTCGATCGCACCAAGGCGACGTTTCTGGGCCTTACCCAGCAAAACGTCGCGTCCAACATGCTCATCTCGCTCTCGGGAAGCTTTCAGACCTCGCCCTCCTTCTGGATCGACCCGAAGAGCGGAACTCAGTACAACGTGGTCGCGCAGACCCCGCAGTTCCAGATGAGCTCGATCAACGATCTCGTCGACACGCCTCTGGCCCGCACGGTCGGCTCGGTGCCCGCGGCCTCGGGCACTTCACAAATTCTAGCCAACGTGTCGACCACGCACCGCAGCGTCGCGCCGGCCGTGGTGAGTCATTACAACGCACAGGTCGCGTTCGACATCTACGGCAACGTGCAAGGCACGGATCTCGGTTCAGTAGCCACGCAGTTCAACAAGATCATCGAAGCTGCGAAGAAGGACCTGCCCAGGGGCTCGACACTTACGCTCAAGGGTCAGGTGGAAACCATGCGGCAATCCTTTCAAGGACTGCTGCTCGGTTTGGTGGGCGCCATCATCCTGGTGTACATGCTGATCGTGGTCAATTTTCAATCGCTTCTCGATCCGTTGATCATCATCACGGCATTGCCGGCCGCATTGGCCGGCATCGTCTGGATGCTGTTCCTCACTCACACCACGGTGAGCGTGCCGGCGCTCACCGGAGCGATCATGTGCATGGGTGTCGCGACTGCGAATAGCGTGCTGGTCATCAGCTTCGCGCGCGAGCAAATGAACTCGGGCAAAGACGCACGGGAAGCCGCTCTCGAAGCGGGCTTTACCCGCCTGCGCCCGGTGATCATGACCGCGACCGCCATGATCATCGGCATGATCCCGATGGCGCTCGGGCTCGGCGAAAGCGGCGAGCAGAACGCCCCGCTCGGGCGCGCCGTAATCGGCGGACTGATCTTCGCCACCGTCGCGACGCTCTTCTTCGTCCCCACGGTATTCACGATCATTCACGGCCGCAAAGGACGGACCGGCCTCGGCAGCGAGGACACCGGTCAGCTGGAGAACGCACATGGTTGAACAGGACAGCGCGCAGCACCGCCGCGACCTCAATTCGAAAGTAAGGCGATACGCCCTGATCGCGGCCCTCATCGCTCTCGTCCTCGCCGTCTGGGGAATCGTCAGCCGCATCGAGGCTCGTTCGGAGCTGCGCAAGCGGACCACGCAGAATGCCGTGCTCACGGTGGTGACGGCGAAGCCCGAGCTGAGCAGTGCCGGGACCGAGCTCGTGCTGCCGGGCATCGTGCAGGCCTACATCGAATCGCCGATCTACGCACGCACCAACGGCTATTTGAGAGTTTGGTACACCGACATCGGCGCCCGCGTACACAAGGGACAATTGCTCGCGGACATTGACACGCCGGAAGTCGACCGCGAGCTCGCTCAGGCGCGCGCGGACTTGGACACCGCGCAGGCAAACTTCGCGCTTTCCAAGATCACCAACGACCGCTGGCAAGGCCTGCTCCAAACTCAAGCCGTCTCCAAGCAAGATGCCGACAATCGTGCGGGAGATGCGGCGGCCAAGGCTGCAATGGTCGAGTCGGCGCTGCAAAACGTGAAACGCTTGAGCGATCTGGAGTCGTTCAAACGGGTGCTCGCGCCCTTCGACGGCGTGGTGACTGCACGCAACACCGATGTGGGCTACCTCATCAACGCAGGACAAGCGGCGGGGACGGAGCTGTTCCGCGTGGCCGACATTCGCAAGCTCCGCATCTACGCGCAAGTTCCGGAAGCGTACGCCGCAGCCACCGAGACGGGCTTGAAAGCGCAGCTGCATTTCGCGGAGCGCCCGGGCAAGAGCTACGAAGCGGACACGGTGCGCACATCGAATGCCCTGGACCCGACCGCCCGCACGCTGCAGGTCGAGCTGCAGCTCGACAATCGCGAATCGCAGCTCTTCCCCGGCTCGTACACCGAGATTCATTTCAAGCTGCCGTCGAGCACCGAGACCCTGCGGGTTCCGGCCAATACCATCCTGTTCCGTGCCGACGGCCTGCAGGTCGCCGTGGTCCAGAATCAGGACACCATCAAGATCAAGAAGGTCAATCAAGGACGTGACTTCGGCAAAACCGTCGAGATATTGACCGGACTCGATCCGCAAGATGCAGTCGTGGTCAATCCCCCGGATTCCATCAACGACGGCATGCACGTGCGGATCGCACCTCCGCCACCGAAGAACGCCGCCGATCAAGGCAGCGAGCACGCCGCCCCGTGATGCGTCGGGTCCTCATGAGCGTTTGCTGCGCCCTCGCCGGCTGCTCCTTCGCGCCCCCTTACAAAGCGCCGGATACGGGCACTTCGCCGGAGCACTACAAGGAGCTCGCGGACTGGAAGGTCGCGCAGCCCCAGGACGCGCAGCCGCGCGGCAACTGGTGGGTCGTGTACGGCGATCCCGGGCTCGATCGACTGGAGGACAGAATTCCCGCGAATCTGACGCTCCAGGCCGCCTTCGCGCGCCTCAAACAGGCCCGTGCCCAATATCGCATCGCGCGGGCAGATCTGTTTCCCACGCTGACGGCCAATCCCTACGCCACGCGGGAGAAGTTCTCGCCGAACGCTCCGCGGGAGCTTCCCGGCTTCCCCACCGAGATGAACGATTTCCTGGTGGGCGCCGATTTCTCCTACGAGGTGGACCTGTGGGGACGGGTACGCAACGAGGTCGCCTCGGCCAAGGCCGCACGACAAGCGAGCGCCGCCGACTACGCCTCGGTCGAGCTGTCGCTGCGGGCGCAGCTGGCGGAGGATTACTTCAACCTGCGCGGCGCGGATGCGGAAATAGATCTCTACGACAAGACTGTTGGGGCCTACCGCGAGTCGCTCAAGCTCACGACGGATCTTTTCAACGGCGGCGCCGCGGCACTCGCCGACGTCGCGCAGGCCGAGGCCGAGCTCGACAATGCACTGACCCAAGCCTCAGATATCAAGCTGCAACGGGCACAGGCCGAGCATGCCATCGCGGTCATCGTCGGCGAGAACCCCTCGCTCTTCAGTCTGCCGGCGGACGCGCTGCCGCTCACCATCGTGCCACCGCCGATCGATGTGGGACTCCCCTCCACCCTTCTCGAGCGGCGGCCGGACGTGGCCGAGGCCGAACGCCATGTGGCTTCGGCCAACGCGCAGATCGGCGTCGCCCGCGCGGCCTACTTTCCCAAGCTGACGCTCAACGCCACGGGGGGTCTCGAGAGTACCAAGACTTCGAACCTATTCTCCGCGTCCAGCCTGTACTGGTCACTCGGGCCGCAAATTTCGGCGCCGATCTTCGAGGGCGGTCGACTGGTCGCCGAGACCGCACGCGTGAAGGCCGTCTATGAGGAGCAGGCGGCGGACTATCGCAATACGGTGCTCACGGCCTATCAGGATGTCGAGGACAACTTGATCGCGCTGCGGCGGTTGCAGGAGGAGAGCGAGACCGATGCAGCCGCGGTTCTCGCGACCGGAGTTGCCCTCAAGCAAGCCCAGGACCGTTACCGCGCCGGCATCGTGACCTATCTGGAGGTCTCGACGGCGGAGACGGCAGCCCTGCAGGCGCAGGTGCAGGCCACCTCCATTCAGGCGCGGCGCATGAGCGCAAGCATCTTGTTGATCAAGGCCCTCGGCGGCGGCTGGGATCAAGCGGCGCTCGCCAGACAGTAAGTCATCGGGGAACCCTGCTCACTCGTGCGCGGCGTGATCGGCCTCCACCTTGACCACAGCGGGGCGGACGCGCACCTTATCCCAATGGGCACCGAGCGCCGGCAAGCGCATCGCGAGCTCGTCTCGATCCGGGTACCAGGAGAAGAGCACGTAGAGATAAACGTCCGCGATGGAATAGTCGGGGCCCAACACGTACGGCTTGAGGCTACGCGCGATCAGTTCCATGTGGGTGCGGTAGTCGGCCAGTGCCTGCTCGCGGATCGCGGCGCCATCCGCCTCGCCGCGTGAAGAATAGCGGTCCGAGTAGAAAATCCTGAGCGCGGCCTGGTACACGTTCGCCGACAGAAACGTCATCCACTGCAGGAACATCGCATGACGGGTGGTGCCGGGCTGGGGAGCGAGCTTGGCCTGTGGATTCGCGAGCGCGAGGTGAACCAAGATGGCCGCGGACTCGAACATAATCGTCCCATCGGGCAACGCGAGCGCAGGCACCTTGCCGGTGGGATTGATTTGCTTGTAGCGCGCGACCTCGGCGGGCTCTTGCTCGATCCACACGCATTCGAACGGCGTGCCGATCTCCTCGAGCGCCACTTGCACGGCAAGCGACCCCGTTCCCGATCGACCATAGAGCGTAAAAGAGTTCGTCGTCACGAGTGCCTCCCGGAATCGCCACGTCGGCCGGAGGCGTGCAATGATACTGGGTCGGGGCGGCCTATGCTTGCGCCTCCCCGGAGGGGTTGATCTCGAACATGCGCTCATTCCTTGCGGGGCTTGCTGCGGCAGCTCTCACGTCGGCTCCCGCCGCTGCGTCGCCGGCCCATTCTGCACCGGCGAACTCGATGGCCAGCGCGAGCGAGGCGGCACGCTGGCGCAGCGAGGCGTCTGCCGTCAGCATCGTGCGCGATACGTGGGGCATCGCCCATGTGCACGGACGCTCCGACGCCGATGCGGTGTTCGGCGCCATGTACGCGCAGGCCGAAGACGACTTTCATCGCATCGAGCACAACTACCTGGTCGCACTGGGTCGCTTGGCCGAGGCGCAGGGTGAATCGGCGACGTACAGCGATTTGCGCCAACGAATGTTCATCGATCCCGCAGAGCTCCGCAGAGCCTACGGGCAGAGCCCGGTGTGGCTCAAGTCTCTGATGCGGGCCTGGGCCGACGGCCTGAACTTCTATCTGTACGTCCACTCCGCCGTGAAGCCCGCGGCGATCGCTCGTTTCGAGCCGTGGATGGCGCTGTCGTTCACGGAAGGCAGCATCGGCGTCGACATCGAGAGCGTCGATCTCGGCCGCCTGGCGCAGCTTTACCCCGAGAAGGGCGCACCGGCGGCGGTCATCGCGCCGAGCAGCGCCGACGATGCGCGTCTCGGGGGCTCGAACGGCTTTGCGATCGCGCCGCGATTGAGCGCGAGCGGGCACGCGTTGCTCTGGATCAATCCGCATACTTCGTTTTACTTCCGCGCCGAGCTGCACCTGGCGAGCGACGAGGGGCTGGATGTCTATGGTGCCGCCACCTGGGGGCAGTTCTTCATCTACCAGGGCTTCAACGCCCACAACGGCTGGATGCATACCTCTTACGGCGGCGATGCAATCGACGAATACGCCGAGAGCGTAGTCGATTCCGCGAGCGGGCATTTCTATCGATACGGTGGTGCGCTGCGACCGATCCGATCGCTCTCCATCAATCTAAAGGTCAAGAGCGGCGGCGGCTTCGTGACCCGGCGTTTCACGGTGTACCGTACGCACCACGGCCCGATCGTGCGTGCCGAGGACGGCGCATGGATAGCCGTAAAGATCCTGGTGGATCCGGTGCGTGCGCTCGAGCAATCGTACCTACGCACCAAAACGATCGATTACGCATCGTTCCGCAAGACGCAGGACATGCGCACCGACACATCGAACAACACGGTGTACGCCGATGCAGACGGCAACATCGCGTACTTTCATGGGAACTTCATTCCGAAACGCGATCCTCGTTTCGATTACACACGCCCAGTGGACGGCAGCAATCCTGCGACCGAATGGCAAGGTCCCCATGCGCTCGAGGAGACCATCACGCTGCTCAATCCCTCCAACGGTTGGATCCAGAACACCAACGACTGGCCGTTCTCGGCCGCGGGCACAGAGAGCCCGAAGCGCGAGAACTATCCCGCGTACATGTGGACGCGGGGCGAAAATCCGCGCGGGCTGCACGCCGTAGAGCTGCTCGAGCATCTTCACGACGTGACGTTGGACCGGTTGATCGCGGCGGGTTATGACTCCCATCTCACCGCATTCGAGGCCTTGTTGCCGCGGCTGTTCGAGGCCTACGATCGCCTCGGCGCCGACGATCCGCGGCGCCGGGCGATCGAAACGCCGATCGCAGCGCTGCGTGCCTGGAACCGAAGGACGAGCGCGGATTCCGTGGCCGAGACGCTCGCTATTTTTTGGGGACAGGGGCTGATCGATGCCAACACCACGCAAGCAATCGCCGCGCATCGGACGCCTTACGACTTTCTCCTCGAGCATCTGACGGACGAGAAGGCTCTCGAGGCCTTGCGCCAAGCCGTAGCGCGTCTCGAGGGCGACTTCGGAACCTGGCAGCTCGCGTGGGGCGAGGTCAATCGATATCAACGCCTGACGGACGACCTCGTGCAGCCCTTTGACGATTCACGCCCGAGCCTGCCCGTCGGGTTCGCGCCGGGAAAGTGGGGGGCGCTTGCCTCGTTCGACTCGGACGAGCCGCGCACCACAAAGCGCATCTACGGATCGCTCGGCAACAGCTTCATCGCCGCGGTGGAGTTCGGTCCTACGGTGCGAGCGAAAGCGCTGATGGCGGGCGGAGAGAGCGGCGATCCCGGCTCGCCGCATTTCACCGATCAGGCACAAATGTACTGTGATGGGCGCTTTCGCGACGTGTGGTTCACGCTCCAAGATGTAGACGCACATGCGCAGCGGCGCTATCACCCCGGCGAGCCATGAGCCTTGACATATCGCGCCCTGGAGCGCCTACCGTCACACGGCGCGCGTGCCGCCCGGCCGCGATAATTGCCTCGGCCGCCCGGCAGCATGGATGTGATCGTCAGGGTGTCCCGTGGGAGAAAGTCGCGCGCACGGAGGCGCGCGCATACGCTCCGTGCCGGCCTCGGTCGCACGCGCAATGAGTCAAGGCCTGCGCGGCGGTGCCCGGCGCTTGGGCGCCCCGCGCTGCGCCGTCCTCGCGACCGTCATCCTTGCCGGCGCTGTCATGGTCGCGGCGCTCGCCGGATGGCTGGTCCTGCGTGCAAGCCTGCCGCGCCTCGACGGCCGCGCAGCGCGGAGCGGCGTGCACGCCGAGGTCCGCGTGAGCCGCGATGCCGCGGGCGTGCCGACCATCACGGCGCAGAATCGAAGCGACCTCGCATTCGCGCTCGGCTATGTGCACGCCCAGGATCGGTTCTTCCAGATGGATCTGTTGCGCCGCGCGGCCGCCGGCGAGCTCGCCGCACTCCTCGGACCCGCTCTCCTCCCCGCCGACCGCGAATTGCGGCGGCATCGATTTCGGGACGTGGCCGAAAGGGCTGTAGCGAGTCTCGATGCGCCGAGCCGGGCGTTGCTCGATGCGTATGCCAACGGCGCGAACGCAGGGCTGTCCGCACTGCGAGCGCGGCCGTTCGAATACTGGCTGCTCCGCGTCGATCCGAAGCCGTGGAGCGCGGTGGATAGCGTGTTGTGCGGACACGCGATGTTCCTGCAGCTGCAGGATTCCACGGGCCATCTGCAGCTGCAGCGTGGATTGCTGCGTGCGACGCTGCCCGAAGCGCTGTGGCGCTTTATCGAGGCAGGCGCGAGCGAATGGGATGCGGCAATCGACGGCAGCCAGAGTGAGCCGCCTCGGATTCCGACTCCCGGGGAAGTCGATCTACGCTCGCTCGGAGCTCTGCCCGTCACACCGCCCGAGACGCTCACGTCATCGCCCGATCCGGCCGGTAGCAACAACTGGGCGGTCGCGGGCTCGCGTACGGCCGACGGCGCGGCGCTGGTCGCGAACGACATGCATCTCGGCTTGCGGGTGCCGAACGTCTGGTACCGGGCCCGTCTCGTCGATGCATCGGCGCAAGGGTTCGATGAGGTCGGCCTGACCTTGCCGGGTACGCCGACTCTCGTCGTCGGCAGCAACGGCCACATTGCCTGGAGTTTCACCAACAGCTACGGCGAATTTTCCAAGGTGATCCGACTCGTGCCCGTGCCCGGCGACCCCGATGCTTACGCGACCGCGGGGGGAACCCGGAAGCTCGACTATGTCGATGAGATCATCGAAGTCAAAGGTGCACCGCCCGAGCATTTGCAAGTGGCCGTCACCTCGTGGGGTCCGGTCATGGGAACGGACTGGCAGAACCGACCCTACGCGCTCGACTGGGTAGCACACGATCCGGCCGCGGTGAATATGAACCTGCTCGCTCTCGAGCACATCCACTCGGCTGCGGAGGCGCTGCGCGTCGCCGGCGACTTTGGAATTCCCGGACAGAATATCCTGGTGGGTGATGCCGAGGGACACATCGGCTGGAGCATCGCGGGACGGCTGCCGCGACACAGCGATGCACCGCCCGTGCTGCCACAACTCTCCACCGATGCGGTCGTCGGCTTCGATGGCTGGCTCGCCGCCGAGGAACGGCCGCAGGTGCTCGACCCCGCCGAAGGCTTGCTCTGGTCGGCAAACGCCCGCGTCGTCGGTGGCGAGGCCGCGAGCCGTATCGGCGATGACGGGATGGACCGAGGTGCGCGTGCCGCCCAGATTCACGCGGATCTCGCGGCGGCGCGGCCGCCGCTGACTCCGCTCGCGAGCCTGCGCGTCCAGCTCGACGACCGCGCTCTGTTTCTCGAGCGTTGGCGGACGCTCCTCGGCAAGGTCATCGAGCGAGCGCGCGACCGGGGCGATCGTTCAGCCGTCGCCGCGCAAGAGGTGCTCGCTCGCTGGAGCGGTCACGCGGCACCGGACGACGCCGCCTTCCGCTTGACGCTCGCGTTTCGCCACGAAGTGGAAACACGGGTCTTCCACATGCTGGTCGCGCCGGCGCGCCTCGCGAACCACGATTTTCGCTATGAGATCCCATCCTCGTTCGAGGGACCGCTCTGGCGGCTGTTGGAGGCGCGGCCTGCGCACCTCCTCGCCGCAACCTACGCGGACTGGGATACGCTCCTCTACGAGGCGCTGATTGCGAGCGAAAGGCTCCCGCAGGAATGTGGTTCCGAGCACCTGGATCTCGCATCCTGCACGTGGGGACGCGTGAATGCAGTGCGCGTCACGCATCCGCTGTCCGGCGCTCTGCCGCTGCTCCGTGGATTTCTCGACATGCCGACGGCGGCGCCGCCCGGCGCGCATGACGACATGCCGCGCATTCAAGGCACCGACTTCGGCGCGTCCGAGCGGCTGAGTGTCTCGCCGGGACACGAGCAGGATGCCTACCTACATATGCCGGGCGGCGAAAGCGGGCATCCGCTTTCGCCCTTCTACCGCGCCGGATTCGACTCCTGGGTGGAAGGCCGGCCGACACCGCTCGTTCCCGGGCCGGCCAGGCACGAGCTCGTGCTGATGCCCTAGTGCGCCGGTGTCGGTGTTAAGGAGCCGGTACCGACGCAACCGCGACCCTCGGTGCACACCTGGTTCACCGGACAGACCACGGGGCGGCCGCTCACGCAACCACGCGCGTCGGCGCCGGGTGCGTGCGGCGCGCAACGCTCTTGTCCGTTGCAGGTCTTGGAATCGTCGCAGTCGGAGTCGCTCATGCAGCTGACCGTGCTCGCATCGCGCTCGACCGTCGCGAGCTCTCCCTGACGCGCGATCTCTCCCGAGAGCGTGGTGCCGAGCAACAGCTGCGCCGGCTCGCGGCCGGCCGACAGATCGACGTCGGCAGCCACCACTTGCCACGGCGGTGACAGCGGGCTCGCCGCGCGATAGAAGAGACCGAAGCGCAGTACGCTGCGCGGGTCGAGCGCATCGTTCAACGTCAACGGGATGATGCGCGTCGAGTCCGCAGCCCATGCTTCGCCGTGCGTCAAGGGATAGCGAAGCACCGCCTTGCCGGCCTCATAGATACGCAGCTCCACATAGCTGCCCGCGCTGAGCTCGTTCGGCCCGATCACAACTCGAACCTGCACGTGCGACACGGGCAGCGCACGCGATGCGGTGGCAGCGAGCGTCAAGAGCAAAACCAGCGTCCAATTTCGAAGGCCTGGCTGACGCATGTTCACGGAAATCCCCTTGCACAGAAAAAATGACTACTCGTCGCGCGTCTCGAACCGGAAAATATCATAGCCGATCCGTATCCTCGGCCGACAACGAGATGCCGTCTCCAGTTAACTTATGCTGGCCGAATTTGCAGGCTGCTACGCGGCATAACCGCGGGCGCCCGCGCCTTGGTGTCCCGGGAGAAGCGGCGTATCATGCGATTATTGTCAAACCGAGCTGGAGGGTTTCCCATGATGACCCGAACATGTGCAACCGGCGCGCTGCTGGCTGCCCTCTCGATTTGCGGTTGTGCGACCACGAACAGCCCGCCGAAGAATACGGCGGCCGTATCCCCTACCTGCCTCACTTCAACGGGCAGCCGCATCCCCCCAGGCCCGAACAACTGCAGCGCCTGGGGACGGGCTTACTCTCAGACCGACATCGATCGGACGGGCGAGACCACGGTCGCCGGCGCGCTCCGCGATTTGGACCCGTCCATCACCATCACCCACTGAGCCCGGGCGCACCCTACGGTTCCAGCAGTCCGCGGTATTTCAGCATCGCGTCGACTTTCGGCGGGCGACCGCGCCAGGTTGCATACAATGCGGCGAGATCTTCGGTGTTTCCTCTGGATAGAATCATCTGGCGGAAACGATCGCCGTTTGCGCGCGTGAGCCCGCCGTTCTCCTCGAACCATTGGAAGGCATCGTCCGCGAGCATTTCCGTCCAGAGATAGGCGTAGTAGCCGGCCGAGTATCCGCCTCCCCAGATATGCTGAAAATAGCTCGAGCGGTAGCGCGGCGGCACGGCGCGCGCGGCGACGTGTGCCTTGTCGAGCGCCTGTTGCTCGAATACATCCGGATCCTGCGCGGGCGCACTCGACGGCAGCGTGTGCCATTGCATGTCGAGCTCGGCGGCGGCGAGCAGTTCGGTCATCTTGTAGCCCCGATTGAAGTTCTCTGCCCGCTTGATCTTCTGCACGAGCTGCGGCGGCATGACGGCGCCGGTCTGATAGTGCCGAGCGTAATGATCGAAGATGGCGGGGTACATCGCCCAGTGCTCGTTGAATTGCGAGGGAAACTCGACGAAATCGCGCGCCGTCGCAGTCCCGGAGAGGCTGGGATATTCCGTGTCGGCGAACATTCCGTGCAGACCGTGACCGAACTCGTGGAACATCGTGATGACGTCCTCGAAGCTGATGAGCGCCGGCTGACCGGGGGCCGGCTGCGGTAAGTTGCCGACGTTGTAGATGACCGGCCGCGTGCCGAGCAATTTCGATTGACCGACGTAGTTCGACATCCAGGCGCCGCCGTTCTTGTTGTCGCGCTTGAAGTAGTCGCAATAAAAGAGCGCGAGCGGTTTGCCGTCGACGTCGATCACGTCGAATACGCGAACGTCGGGCTGATACACCGGTATGTCCTTGCGCTCCTTGAACGTGATTCCGTAGAGCTGCGTGGCCGCATAGAACACGCCGTTCTCGAGCACGTTGTTGAGCTCGAAGTAAGGCTTGATCTCCGCGTCGTTGAGGTCGTACTTCGCCTTGCGAACCTGCTCGGCGTAAAAATCCCAGTCCCACGCTTCGAGCGTGAAACCGCCGTGCTGGGCGTCGATGACCGCCTGGATGTCCTTGCCCTCGCGCGCGGCGCGCGCCGTGGCGAGGGGCACGAGAGTGTTCATGAAATCGAGCGCGTTCTCAGGCGTTTTCGCCATTTGGTCCTTGAGCTGCCAGGCCGCGTGATTAGCGAACCCGAGAAGGGTCGCACGCTGCGCGCGCAGCTGCGCGAGTCGCGACACCGTGGAGCGGGTGTCGTTCGCATCTCCGTGCTCGGTGCGATTCCAGGAATTGCCGAAGATCGTGCTTCTCGTCGCGCGCACATTGAGCGAGCCGAGCAGCGGCTGCTGCGTCGTATTCTGCAGCGGCACGAGGTACCCCTCGACGTGGCGCCCCTGTGCCGCGAGAGCCGCGGCGGCGAGCTGCGCCTCGCTGAGGCCCGCGAGTGCATCGGGCGTCGGCGTCGTGTACGCCCCGGCGATATTGGCAGCCAGCAGCTTCTTGATGAATGTATCGGAGAGAGTCGACTCCTCTGAATTCATCTTCTTCAGCCGCTCCTTGTCCGGCGGGGACAAGTTCGCTCCGGCATGCACGAATTCGTCGTAGGTCACCTCGATCAGACGCTTCTTCTCGGGTTCGAAGCCGGCCGCGTCGCGCTTCGCGTAGATCGCGGAAATCCGCGCGAATAGCTTCGCGTTGAGATAAATGGCGTCCTGATGAGCCGTGAGCCTCGGAGCCAGTGCGGTCTTAACGTCTTGCAGGTACGGGTTGGTGTTCGCTCCCGTCACACCCTCGAATGCCTCGAGCGCGCGATCGAGAAGGCGGCCGCTCTTCTCCAGTGGCACGAATGTATTCTCGAAGGTCGGCGCAGCCGGATTTGCGGCGATGAACCGGACCTCCGCGAGTTGCTGCGCCATGCCCGCCTCGATCGCGGGCGCGTAGTCCGTGTCCTTGATCTTGTCGAATGGCGGCGCGTGGAACGGCAGCGAGCTCGGCGCGTAGAACGGATTCGACGGGCCGAACTCCGTCTTCGGCGCATCGGCGGAGGCGGAGGCGGAGGCGGAGGCGGTCAAGATATTAAGCATGGTGCATGCCGCCAGCAGCAATAGCTCGCGTCGCATTCTGGATTTTCCCCTTTGCCTTCATGGGTCATGTTTGTAGATCGCTCCTTCCTTCATGACGAAGTCGACATGCTCGAGGACGCGAATATCGGCCAGCGGGTCGCCTTTGACGGCGACGATGTCCGCTGATTTCCCGGCGCTGATGCTGCCGAACAATTCGGGGTGGCCTATGAGGTCCGCGGCGTTCACGGTCGCCGACTGAATCGCCTGCATGGGGGTCATACCGTACTTGACCATGTAGGCAAACTGCCGCGCATTGATGCCGTGCGGGCAAACCCCGGCATCCGTGCCGAAGGTCATTTTCACGCCGGCGCGCACCGCTTTCGTGAAATTGCGGCGCTGGATCTCGCCGAGATCCTGGTCATGCTTGAGGAAATCCGCCGGAGTGTCGGAGGCGGACTGAATGCACTCCTCGTCATAGATGTCCATGTCGAGATAGGTGCCGTGCTGCTTCGCAAGAGCGATTCCCTCGTCATCGATCAGCGTCGCATGCTCGATCGAGGCGACGCCTGCGCGGATGGCGTTCTTGATGCCCTCGGCTGCGTGAGCATGAGCGGCCACGCGCAACCCGAAATTGGCGGCCTCTTCCACCGCTGCGCGAAGCTCTTCCGGCGTGAACTCGATCGATTTCGGATTGCTCCCATGCGTCAGCACCGCGCCCGTGGACAACACCTTGATGTGATCCGCGCCGCGGTGGGCGAGTTCCCGGATTTTCTGCCGCACTTCCCAGGGACTATTCGCGACGCCGAACTGCATGTCCCACGGGAGCTGCACGTCGGGTGAGAGTCCGGTCATCGCGCCGGCGCCCTCGCTGATGGTGATGTAGGCCCCCGCAACGTACATGCGCGGGCCGATGATGATGCCCTTCGCAATGGCGTCGCGCATGGCGACGTCGTTGAAGGCGCGATACACGCCGACGTCGCGCACGGTGGTGAATCCGGCCAGCAGGGTGACCCGCGCATTCGGAATGGCCTCGTAGGCCGTCTGCGCTGCCGTCTTGCGCAAAAGGTCCAGCGGCTCGGCATTCGCGAGATCCGCGAGGTGGGTGTGGCAATCGACGAGGCCGGGAAGCACCGTCATGTTGGATAAGTCGACGACCTGGGCGTCCGGCGGAATTCTGACATCAGGGCCCACCGCCTCGATCTTCGTGCCGCGAATCAGAATCACTTGATCGGGGAGCGTGCGTCCCGACACCACGTCGATGAGACGGCCCGCGCGAATGGCGATCGGGGCGGGCGCGGGTGCGGGGGCAGCCGTGGGAACGGCATCCGCGCGGCAGATGCCGAACGCGAACAGGAGCGTGCTCATGCAGAGCACGTTGACGAAGCGCGTGGTGTGTCTCATGTATGCCTTCGATGCGCTCCCCGGCGCCCGCTCAAACGTGCGAATCATACCCTCCTTGATATCCGTCGGGACAAGCGGCAGGCTGCACGCTGCCCAAAACGGAGCGAGCAGCATGACTTTGCGAGTATCGATCCTAGCGGTTGCCGCGCTGGCGTGCCTCGCTGGGCCGGTCGTGAGCGCCATCCCGCCGGCGAACGACGAAGCGGCATTCCGCGAACTCTACAAGGAGCTGGTCGAGATCAACACCACGCGCTCCGTCGGCAGCTGCACGCGCGCCGCCGAGGCGATGCGCGCACGACTCGCTGCTGCGGGAATCCCTGCGGCCGATATGCAGATATTGGCCCCTGCGGAGCGGCCGAACGATGGAGCGCTGATCGCCGTCCTGCACGGCCGCGATCGGCGACCGAAACCCATCCTGCTTCTCGCCCACATCGACGTGGTGGAGGCCAAGCGCGAGGATTGGGAGCGCGATCCCTTCAGGCTGGTGGAGGAAAACGGCTGGTTTTATGCGCGCGGCGCGAGCGACGACAAGGCCATGGCCGCCGTGTTCACGGATAGTCTCATCCGCTACGCGCGCGAGGGTTTCAAGCCACGACGGGATATCAAGCTCGCGCTCACCTGCGGCGAGGAGACGCCGAACCAGTACAACAGCGTGGCGTGGCTGGTCAGCACCCAGCCCTCGGTCCTCGATGCCGAGTTCGCCCTCAACGAGGGCGCGGGCGGCGAGCTCGACGCCGGCGGCAAGCCGCTCGCCCTGCAAATCCAGGCCGGCGAGAAGGTATACCAGGACTTCTCCCTCGACGCCTCCGATGTCGGAGGCCACAGCTCCCGGCCGACCAAGAACAACCCCATCGTGCGCTTGTCCGCCGGGATCGAGAAGCTCGGCAGCTACAACTTCCCCGTCGATCTGAACGAGGCGACGCGCGGTTATTTCGAGGCGGAGTCCAGGCTTGTGCCTGCGCAAATCGCATCCGACATGCGCAGCGTGCTCGACAACCCGCACGACGAGGCGGCGGTGGAGCGGCTCTGGGCCGTCAATCCGGGCTGGAACAGCATGCTGCGCACGACCTGCGTCGCGACGCAGATCGCCGGCGGTCATGCCCCGAACGCGCTACCGCAACACGTGCAAGCGAACGTCAACTGCCGGATCCTTCCCGGCGTGCCCATCGCCTCGGTGCAAGAGCAGATCGTCAACGTTCTCGCCGACACCCGGATCGCGGTTGCGCCGACCGGCGATACCGGTATTCAATCGCCGCCGCCCCGGCTCACGCCACGCATCCTGGGTCCGGTGCGTACCGTCGCCGATCGCATCTGGCCGGGCGTCGCGATCGTGCCCACCATGTCCACGGGCGCGACCGACGGCCGCTTCCTGAACGCACACGGTGTTCCCACCTACGGGTTGTCGGGGATGTTTCACGATGCCGAGGGTGCACACGCGCATGGACTCAACGAGCGCATTCGCGTCGTGTCTCTAATGAACGGGCGGCGCTTTCTCTACGAGATCGTGAAAATATACGCCGATCAGCCGGGGGCGCGCTAGCCCGCGGCGCGCAGCCGATCGGCGCCGCCTTCAGCTCGCGACTGCGGTCTTTGCCTTGCTCGCGGCCTCGATCACCTCATCGGCGACGTTCCGCGGCACGGGATCGTAGTGCGAGAACTCCATCGTGTATGAGGCTCGCCCGCTGGTCATGCCGCGCAGGTGCCCGATATAGCCGAACATCTCTGAGAGCGGCACCGTCGCGACGACCGCGATATTGGTCCCACGCTCGAGCTGATCCAGGATGGAACCGCGGCGCCGGTTGATGTCGCCGATCACATCGCCCAGATAATCCCCCGGCGTGACAGTCTCGACCTTCATGACGGGCTCGAGCAGGATGGGCCCGGCCTTGCGGATCGCCTCGCGGAACGCGGCTTTGGCGGCGATTTCGAAGGTGAGCGCGTTCGAGTCGACGTCGTGGTAGCTGCCATCGGTCAACGTCGCGCGAAAATCCACGGTCGGATAATGCGCCAGGACACCGTCTTCCTTCTGCACCTTCAGACCCTTCTCAACGGAGGGAACGTATTCCTTGGGAACCGAACCGCCCACCGTCTCGTCGACGAACTCGAAGCCGGTGCCGCGCGGCAGAGGCTCGAAATCGATCCACACTTCCGCGAATTGTCCGGCACCGCCGGTCTGCTTCTTGTGAACGTACTGCTCGCTCACCTTCTTGGTGATGGTCTCGCGGTACGCCACCTGGGGCTCGCCCATGGTGCCTTCGACGCCGAATTCCGTACGCATGCGATCGAGCGTCACTTCGAGGTGCAGCTCGCCCATGCCTCGCAGAATGGTCTGGCCGGTCTCGCGATCGGTCTCCAGATGCAGGGAGGGATCGGCGCGCACCATCTTGCCGAGCGCGATGCCGAATTTTTCCTGCTCTTGCTTGGTCTTCGCCTTGACCGATACGCTGATGACGGGGTCCGGGAAACGCATGCGCTCGAGCACCACCGGGTTCGCCGCATCGCACAGCGTATCGCCGGTCTCGGTATCGGAAAGCGATACGAGCGCGATGATGTCGCCCGCCCGCGCTTCCTCGATCGGATTGGGCTCCTTGGCGAACATCTCCACCATGCGGCCGATCTTCTCGCGCTTACCGCGCGTCGAGTTCTGTACGGAGGCGCCTTTGGTGAGGACGCCGGAATACACGCGGACGAAGGTCAACGCGCCATAGGCGTCGTTGATGACCTTGAAAGCCAGCGCCGAGAAGGGCTCGTCGTCCGAGCACTTGCGCTCGCCGACGACTTCGCCGTCGGCATTCACGGTCTTGATGGCGGCCACGTCGGTCGGGGCGGGCAAATAGTCCACCACGGCATCGAGTACTTGCTGCACCCCTTTGTTCTTATAGGACGACCCGCAGAGAACCGGCGTGAAGGCCGAAGTGATGGTGCCCTTGCGCAGGCAGGCGCGCAGCACATCCGGGGATGGCACGACGTTATGCGTAAGGTAGGCGTCCATCGCCTCGTCGTCCTGCTCGAGGCAGGTATCGATCAGCTCGGTGCGGTACTTGGCAATGTCGGCCAGAATGGCGCGATCGCTCGGCACCGTGATGTGCAGCTTGTCCGCGAGGTCATTCGTGACCTCGAGGGTTTGCCATTGGGAGTCCTTGTCGTCGGAATCCCACACCAAAGCCTTCATTTCGACCAAATCGACCATGCCCTTGAAGTTGTCCTCGGAGCCGATCGGCAGCTGCACCGGCAAGGGACGCGCACCCAGTCGCTTCTTGATCATGTCGACGCACCGCAGGAAATTGGCACCGCTGCGATCCATTTTGTTCACGTAGCAGAAGCGCGGCACGCCGTAATTGTCCGCGAGCCGCCAATTGGTCTCGGATTGCGGCTCGACGCCCGCGACGCCGTCGAACACCACCACCGCGCCGTCGAGCACGCGCAGGGACCGGTTCACCTCGATCGTGAAGTCGACGTGTCCCGGGGTATCGATCAGGTTGATCTTCTTGTCGCGCCAGAAGGCCGAAACCGCAGCGCTCTGGATCGTGATGCCGCGCTTTTGTTCCTGCTCGAGATAGTCCGTGGTCGTGGAAGTCTTCAGATCCTTGGTATCGTGGATATCAATGATCGTGTGCTTACGCCCCGTGTAATACAGGATGCGCTCCGTCGTCGTGGTTTTGCCGGCGTCGACGTGGGCGATGATGCCGATATTACGGATATCGGAAAGGGGGATCGTACGGGCCATTTCGAGCTTCCATCCATCGAGGGGGGTTTAAAGGGCGCAGAGTTTGCCACGTAGCCGGGCATGTGTCGAAAAAAACTCGACATTTTCGCGCGATAGGCCCGTTCTGGGCCTCGCCTGAGGGGTTTCCCAGGCGCCGGCGGGATCCTCGTCAACGCCGGCCGAGAACGCCCGTTTTATTGTGGGGACCCGGGCAACGGTCTCAAGGGTCGAATCGGCGTTTTTTGGAGGCGCGTGAGCTCGTACAGACAACAAGGACGATCGGGTGGCATCCTCTTGGGTGCGGCGCTTTTGGCCATGGCCCCGGCACTGCTCGATATCGCACCGGCTCTGGTCACCATGGCGCCGGCGGTGCTCGCCATCGCCCCGGCTCTGCTCTCCGGCTGCGCCGATTCGACGCACCACGAGGCTATTCCCCCAAAAGCGGCGGCACTGCCGGTCCTCAAGAGGCAGGACATGCTGTGGCTCGAGCGGGTCAGCTTCGGGATCGACAGCGAAAGCGTCGCCGAGCTGCATCGGCTCGGACGCGCGCGCTACCTGGAGCGCCAGCTCGAAGGCCGCGATGCTTCTGCACGCCGCGCGCTCCCCGCGCCGGTCGCCGCGGAGCTGGCCTCCCTCGAGATCGCGCACCTGGATCCGGCTCGCTCGATTGCCGATGTCAACGCCGAGCACAAGGCAATCAACGCAATGCCCGATGGGCCCGACAAGGACGCGGCCCGCAAGGCTCTGAATGAGCGCGGCAACCGGCTCGCCTACGAGGCGGTGCGCAGCGAGCTCTTGCGCGCGACCTACTCCACCGACCAGCTCAAAGAAGAAATGGTGTGGTTCTGGCTGAATCATTTCAGCGTGCATCAGGCGAAGGCGAATCTGCGCTGGCTAGTAGCCGATTACGCCGATCGGGCGATCCGGCCGCACGCCCTCGGCCGATTCAAGGACCTGGTGCTCGCTACGCTCGAGCACCCTGCGATGCTGGCTTATCTGGACAACAACCAAAATGCGGCCGGTCACGTCAATGAGAACTACGCTCGAGAGCTCATGGAGCTGCACACCCTCGGGGTCAATGCGGGCTACACGCAGCGGGACGTCCAGCAGCTTGCCCTCGTCTTGACCGGCAGCGGCATCAACGCCGGCAACCCCCCGAAGATCAGGCCCGAATGGGCGAGCCTCTACTATCGCGACGGTGCCTTCGAGTTCAATCCGGCTCGCCACGACTTCAGCACCAAGGTGCTGCTGGGCCGCACCATCCAGGGGCGCGGATTCGCCGAGGTGGACGAGGCGGTGACTTGGATCGTCAAGCAGCCCGCGTGCGCGCATTTCATCTCGCGCGAGCTCGCCACTTACTTCGTCGCCGATGATCCGCCGCCGCGGCTCGTCGATCGGATGGCGCAGACTTTCCAGCGCACCGACGGTGACATCGCGGCCGTGCTACGCGAAATGCTCCTCTCTCCCGAGCTCGATGCCGCGCTCGGAGCAAAATTCAAGGATCCGACCCGCTTCGTCATCTCGGCCGTGCGCTTCGCCTACGACGGGCGCACGATCACCAACACGCGCCCCATGTTCAACTGGCTGAATGGTCTCGGCGAAACCCCCTTCGGGCGAGCGACGCCCGACGGCTACCCGCTCACGGAACCGGCGTGGGCGAGCTCGGGCCAGATGAGCCGGCGCTTCGAGATCGCGCGGGCCATCGGGTCGGGCAATGCTGGCCTGTTCGATCCCGAGGAAGGCGCCGCCGCTACGGCGAGCAGCTTTCCCCAGCTTTCCAACCGGCTGTATTTCGAAGCGGTCGAGCCGTTCTTGACCGCCCGCACCCGCGAGGCGCTGGGGCGAGCCGGCTCTCAGCAGGAATGGAACATGTTCCTGCTGGCCTCGCCGGATTTTAACTATGAGTGAGGTGCACCCGTGAAACGCCGCGAGGTTTTGCAGCTCGGCTGCGCAGCGCTCACCACCGCGGCCGTCACCGGCCGACTGTATGCCGCGCCGGCCGCCGGGCCGCGCTTCCTTCTCGTCTTCTTGCGCGGCGGCTACGATTGCGTCAATTTGCTGGTGCCGTACTCGAGCACGTTTTACTACGAGTCCCGGCCCACGATCGCCATCCCGCGTCCCGAGACAGGCTCGAGCACCGGAGCACTCGCTCTGAACGCCGACTGGGCGCTCGCGCCCGCGGTGCGCGACACCATCGGCTCGCTTTACTTCGAGCGCCAGGTTGCCTTCGTGCCGTTCGCCGGCACGGACGATTTGTCGCGCAGCCACTTCGAGACGCAGGACAGCATCGAGCTCGGACAACCCTCGAGCGGTGCGCGCAACTACCGCTCCGGGTTTCTCGGCAGGCTCGCGGAGACCTTGGCCGGGTCGGCGGCGGCACCCATCGCGTTCACCGATGCCTTGCCGCTCGCGTTTGAAGGATCCGCCACCGTGCCGAATCTCTCGCTCAAGAACCTCGGCAAACCACCCTTCGATGAGCGGCAGTCGAGGATTCTCGATGACATGTACTCCGATCACCATCTGCGCATGGCCGTGCGCGAGGGGCTGGACCTGCGCCAAGAAGTGGCCCAGAAAATGGCGGAGGAGATGAACACGGCCAACCGCAGCGCCATCAACACCAAAGGCTTCGAGCTGGAGGCCGAGCGCATGGGGCACCTCATGCGCGACAAATACCGCATCGGGTTCATCGACGTCGGCGGCTGGGACACGCACGTCGGCGAAGGCGCCGCGCAAGGTACCTTGGCGAACAACTTGGCGAGTCTCGGCCGTGGGCTGCATGCCTTCTCGCAGTCGCTCGGTGCCGAGTGGAGCAACACGGTCGTGGTCGTTTTATCCGAGTTCGGCCGCACCTTCCGGGAGAACGGCAACCGCGGCACGGACCACGGCCACGGCACGGTCTACTGGATCCTCGGCGGCGGCATCAACGGTGGAACGGTCGCCGGCGAGCAGCGCGCCGTGGACCGCGCCACCTTGCTGCAGGATCGCGACTTTCCCGTGCTCAACGACTACCGGGCGGTCCTCGGGGGGATGTTTCGCACCCTCTGGGGGCTCTCACCCGATCAATGCGGGCGGATCTTTCCCCAGGTGCCCCCCAAGGACTTGAAGCTCGTATAGCGCGAGATGCTCGTCGCAGCGCAACGCGCTATATTGCGAGCCGACATGGATGCCCTCCCCCGCCTTTTCAGCCGCATCACGCTCGCCTGCATCGTGCTGTCGTGTGCGCATACCTCGGCGCTCGGTCAGGGCACCGTCACTATCCACGTTCTGAACGACACCACGGACAACCTCGAGGTAACGCTCTACGACCGGAACCTGCGACGGCATCAAATGATTATTTCCGGTCAGGTCATCTACGGCAACGCTTCCATAGCGACGACCATCAGCGCTGACTCCTCCGGTCAGGGGCGCCTGTATTGGAAAGCAATCACGACCGATCGGGACATGCGCCGGTGCGGCCAACATGAAAAATCCGGCTTGAACGACGGCGATACCGTTCACGTGTGGGCGAACAGCCGCTGCTCTCATTGAACCTCGCCCGCTGAGCTCCCGCGCCCATCCGCGGCCGAGCGTACGGGCTAGCGCTTCAGTCCCGACTTTTCCGGCCGATAACCCTATTGCCCAGGGAAGTACGGAATTGTCGCGCTGATGACTCGTCCCGTGATTCGCGGCTTGCTCGCGATCCTGTTCGCGGCTGCCGCAGCCCCCTCGCTCGCGCTGAATCCCGCCCTTCAGCCCACGCAGTACGTGCTCGACAACTGGCAGATCCCGGAGGGCCTGCCGCAGAACACCGTGCAGACGCTCGCCCGCACGCCTGACGGATATCTCTGGATCGGCACGCAGGAAGGACTCGCCCGCTTCGACGGCGCCCGCTTCGTGGTGTTCGAGCCCGGCAACGAAGGGGCCATTCCCAACAAGAACATCACGGCCCTGCACATCGACAAGGCGGGCACCCTCTGGATCGGAACGCGATCGGGCCTAGCCCTCTTCGAGCACGGCCAATTCCGCCGGGGACCGCAGGGCGGCGAGCTCGCGCGGGCGTTCATTCGCGCCATCCGCGAATCGAGCGACGGTCATGTCTGGATCGGCACCGAGACGGGCGTCACCGAGATCGCGGAAGACACGGTGCGAGCGTTCGATGCCTCGGACGGACTCAGCGATGGCCGAGTTCGCGCTCTCGAGCCGAGCGCGGATGGCGCGTTGTGGGTGGGCACCATGAGCGGCCTGCAGCGCTTCGACGGCCGACGCTTCGAGACGATTCCCCTGCGCTCGACGCAGGGCCCGGAGCCGGTCATGTCGCTGCACGAGGACCCCGACGGCACGCTCTGGGTCGGCACCGCATCCGGCGCACTCTACCGACTCCACGGTCTGAACTTGGAGGTGTTATCCGCGGGCGGGAAGTTCGGCGCGGCGATACGCGCCATGATCCGCGATCGCGATGGAAATCTCTGGCTCGCCCCACGCGGCGGAGGCCTGGTGCGTTGGCACGACGGCGAATTCAGCTCTCTCGCGACCGGCATGTTCGCTGCCGGCGATCTGCGGGCCTTGCTCGAGGATAACGAGGGGAGTCTTTGGATCGGCAGCTACGGCCTCGGCCTCTTGCGGCTGCATGACGGCAAGTTCGTCACCGCGGGAGAGCCCGAGGGGCTTGCGGGAAATCTCGCGTGGACCATCGTACCCCGGCGCGCCGGCGGGGTGTGGGTCGGCTCGGACGGCGGACTTTCCAGCTACATCGAGGGCAAATTCAATCACATCGACGGGCCGAGGGGACGGCAGCACGCTCGGGTACGGGCAGTCGTCGAGGATAGGGGCGGCAACGTCTGGGTGGGCACCGAGGGCACGGGCGTCTACCGGCGGGAACCGGGCGGTGGCATGAGGCTCTTCGATCACAGCAGCGGGCTGTCGGGCGACTCGGTGATGGCCCTCATGGAGGACCGCGCGGGCCGCATGTGGGTAGGCACGAACGAAGGCCTCGACATGATCGAGCATGACGGCGTCGTGTCCATGCAATCCAAGCTCGATGCGTCGAGTCCCTCCGCGGTGCACCTCATCTATGAGGATCACGTGGGCAATCTTTGGGTGGCAACCGAAGCCGAGGGCTTATTCATTGTCGGCGCGAACGCGACGCGACGCTTGAGCGAGGCGGACGGGCTGCCGAGCGATTGGGTCATCTCCATTCACGAGGATGAGCGCGGTGTCATATGGCTCGGTACCACCGACGGTCTCGCGGTCTGGCGCGACAACAAGCTCGTCTCGCTGGTCCGCTTCGGCGGACCGATGCGCGAGACGATTATGCAAGTACTCGAGGACACATCGCATCAAATCTGGTTCACGACCAACAAGGGATTGATGTCCGTGCCGCGGGCGGACCTCGACGCTTTGGCCGATGGCAAGGGTCCTCGACCCGATTACCACATCTACAGTGTCGCCGACGGCCTGCGCACGCTCGAGTTCGACGGGGGTAACACGTCCGCGGGTTGCGTATCGCCCGACGGCATACTCTGGTTTCCGAGCGTGCGCGGAATCTTGCGCGTCGATCCCGCCAACATTCCGACAAACAGGCGACCGCCGCCGGTTCATATCGAGAAAGTGGCGGTGGACAACGCAGCAGTCGCCCTCACCGACGGCATCGCGATCGCGCCCGGTGCGCAACAATGGGAATTCGACTACACCGGCCTCAGTCTGTTGGTCCCGCAGCGCTCGCACTTTCGATATCAGCTCGAGGGCTTCGACTCTGACTGGGTCGATGCCGGCAATCGCCGCACGGCGTTCTACACGCGGCTCGCCCCGGGCACCTACACGTTCCGGGTGACCGGGAGCAACAACGATGGCGTGTGGAGCGAGCCGCCGGCGAGCTTTCGCTTCAGGCTCAAGCCGCATCTGTACCAGACTCCATGGTTCTGGGCGCTCGGCGTACTGAGTATCGTGCTCGCCGCGGCGGCCCTCTACCGGCTGCGCGTCGATCGCTTGCGCGGCCTCGCGGGTGCGCTCGGCGAGCAGGTAGCGCTGCGCACGCGCGACCTAGAATCCGCCAATGCTGAGCTGCGGCAAGCCAAAGAGCGGGCGGAGCTCGCCGTGCAAGCCAAGTCTCAGTTCCTGGCGAACATGAGTCACGAGATCCGCACGCCCATGAACGGCGTGATCGGCATGACCGACCTGCTGCTCGAAACCGAGCTCGACCGTACGCAGCGCGATCATACGGAAACCATTCGCGACAGCGCCGCGAGCCTTCTCACCATCATCAACGACATCCTGGATTTCTCGAAAATCGAGGCCGGCAAGCTCGACCTCGAGCGCATCGACTTGGATCTGCGCCAGACCGTCGCGGATGTCGCGCACCTACTCGCGTTCCAAGCGCATACCAAGGGACTCGAGCTGATCACGAACATCGACGCGCAGCTTCCCGACTGGGTGGTGGGCGACCCCAGCCGGCTGCGGCAGGTGCTGTTGAATCTCGGCAGTAACGCGATCAAATTCACCCGTCAAGGCGAAGTTTCAATCGAGGTGCGGCTGACCTCGACGGACGCGGTCGGCTCTTCCGTACGTTTCGAGGTGCGCGATACGGGCATCGGCATTCCGCAGGAAAGGCTCGACTCCTTGTTCCAGCCGTTCTCGCAGCTCGACACCTCTACCACGCGCCACTACGGAGGCACCGGCCTCGGCCTCTCCATCGTGCGCCGGCTGGTCGAGCTCATGGGCGGTGAGACCGGAGTGACGAGCATCGATGGAGCGGGCTCGGTATTCTGGTTCAGCGTCCGTCTCGGCGTCTCTTCCAAGAAGGAGGAGGCGTCGGACGTCGACGTCCGCATACTCTCGAATCGGCACGTGCTCGTCGTCGACGACAACGCCACGAACCGCAAAGTGCTGAATCACCAGCTCACTCATCTCGGCATGCGCCCAGTTTGCGTCGACGGCGCACGGGCCGCCCTCGCTAGGCTCGAGTCCGAGCCGTACGACGTGCAGATCGAGCTCGCCGTGCTCGATCACATGATGCCCGGTTGCGACGGGCTCGAGCTCGGACGACGCATCGCGCAGGACCCTCGATTCCGTCGCATCCGGCTCGTGCTCTTGACCTCGTCAGGTCGCATGCACAGCTCCGAAGCCCTGGAGAAGCTCGGTTTCGCCGCTAATCTTGAGAAGCCCGTGACGCATCGCGAGCTGCGCGACTGCCTGCGCCGCGTCATGTCCGCGGAGGCCCCGAAGTGGTACGAGTGCACGCAGCCCGTGCCCGCCGGACTTCGTCCGCTCGGCAATGCGGCACCCCCGCGCATCTTGCTCGCCGAGGACAATCCGGTGAACCAGAAAGTCGCGCGCGGCGCGCTCGAGAAACTTCATTGCACCGTGGAGATCGTCAACAACGGCGCCGAGGCCGTCGATGCCTGGAGCGCGCGCACCTACGATCTCATCCTCATGGATTGTCAGATGCCCGTCATGGACGGCTATCAGGCAACGAGGACCATTCGTGCACGCGAGCAAGCCGGCATACGCATTCCGATTCTCGCCCTCACCGCCGACGCCATGAGCGGCACGGCACAGGATTGTCTCGCTGCCGGGATGGACGGATATCTCACCAAGCCGCTCGATCGCAAGCGCCTCGCCGAGTCCATCGAGCGGCTTCTCTCACCCTCGGCCGAAGCGCCCCCCATCGACTGGGAGGGATTCGTGTCGCTCTCTGACGGCGACGGGGAGTTTGCTGAGCAGCTCGTGCAGCTCTTCATCGACTCGGGCGATGCCGCTCTCGGAGAGATTCGCGGCGCCCTCGCCCGCGAGGATTGGGCGGCTGTCGGCCGGGCAGCCCACTCGTACAAAGGGTCGAGCGCCAACATTCGCGCGCAGGCGGCGAGCGATGCGGCCGCGCGGCTGGAACAAGCCGTGCGGGCCGGCGAGGTCGAGCAGCTCGCGCGACTCGAGGAGGAGCTGCGCCGCGAGGCGCGCCGCGCTACGGAGTATTTACGCGCACGAAAGGCGTGAGCGTACGCTGCCTCAAGGGCCGCGAGGCGCGAGGTTGAACTCCTCGCTGCGCACGGCCGGCAAGGGATCGTGATTCGTGGCCACGTCCGAGTGGCTCGCCGACAGTCGATTCATGAGCGGCAGCATGGCGATCGCGATGGCCGTACAGGCAACGCCTGCGAAGCCCAGCTTGTTGAATAAACTCGTGTAGATCGCGAGCGACTCGATGGGATTGGATAGCCCCTCCGGGATATGGGCCAGGTTGGCGACCACGCTGCCGAGATATTGCGACAGACCCGAAGCCACGAAATATGCGCCCATCATGAAGCCGCCCATCCGCTCCGGTACGTAGCGGGCGATCATGGCGAGTCCGAGCCCGCTCACGAGCAGCTCTCCCAGCGAGTACAGGCCGTAACCCCACACCATGATCCAGGAGGACACTTTGCCGCCGACGGACCAGTGAGCGCCGACGCCATAGATGAAAAAGCCGATGGCGACCGCCGAAAAGCCCCACGCGAATTTCACGGCGATGGCAGGATCCTTGCCGACGCGGCCGAGCGAGTTATAGATGAATACCAGCACGGGGCTCAAAAGCACGATCCAGATCGAATTGAGATTCTGATACTGCTCCGGAATCCAGGTGAACAGGTGCCAGCCGAACAGCCTGAAGTCGAGGTCGACGTTGTTCTGCGCAAAGAGATTGAGCGATGTCGACATCTGCTGATAGAAGATGAAGAAGAAAACGGTCTCGACCACGAGCACCAGCGCCGCCACCAGTCCGGCGCGCTCGTCGCGATGGCTGATGCGGATGAGATTGACGAAAATCCCGAGCACCACCGCGCCGGCGGCGTAAACGCAAACCCGCGCCACTTCGATGCTCTGCAGGATCAGGATCGAGATGACCACCATGCCCAAGGCGCCGGCGATCGCGCCCGCGAGCCGCTTGGGCTTGACCGGGGCTGCATCGGCCGGCGATCCGACGTGCGCTAGCGCGCGGCGCATCAGAAAATAGTTCGTCATGCCGAGCACCAGGCCTATCGAGCACACGCCGAACGCCGTGTGCCAGCCCGCCGAGTCTCCGTACCTTGCGCCCACATAGTCGCGGATCCAGGGCGTGAGAGTCATCGAGATCATCGAGCCGATGTTGACCGCCATGTAATACATGGTGAACGCACTGTCGATCTTCGTCTCGTCGCCCTCGTAGATCTTGCGCACCAGGTTGCCGGCATTGGGCTTGAAGAAGCCGTTGCCGACGATGATCACGCCGAGCGCCCCGTAGAGGAAAAAAGCCTTGTCGGTGGGCAGCCATAAGAGCGCGTAACCGAGCGCCAGCACCGCGGCACCGATGGTCATGGTGCGCCGCGTGCCGAGCAGCTTGTCGCCTATCCACCCACCGATCGCAGGCGTCGCGTAGATGAGTGCCGCCGCGGCACCCCAGACCAGGTTGGCGCGAGTGTCGACGAAACCGAGCTTCTTCATCATGTAGGTGACCATGAGCACCTGCATGCCGTAGAAGCCGAAACGCTCCCACATCTCGATCATGAAGACCGTGGTGAAGGATCGCGTTTGCGAAACCGTCGAATTCTGTGCGGTCATGTTGTCCAACTCCCCGGAAAACTGGCCGAGAGCCTAGCAAAGACGAGCCCACTTGGGTGGGCTAGTACGCGAGCGCGACTCCGTCGGCGCGCATCTCGCTTGCGGCGGCGTACACGCGCTCGCCGCCCGTGGTGCGATGCTCGATGCATTGGTAACGCCCGAAAGCGCCGTCCGAGGGGCCGATGGGCCAGCCGAGGTCGGCTAGCGCTCGCCGCGAGCGCTCCGGAATGCCGCTCTCCAGGTGCAGCCTTCCGAGTTTGCCGAGCCCCGCCTCGTCCTCCCCCATCTGTTGCGAGGAGCCGACGTGGTGCCAACGGGGGCTGTCGCCGGCGGCCTGCACGTCCAGGCCGAAGTCGACGCGGTTCAGCAGGATCTGCGTTTGGCCCTGCGGCTGCATGTCGCCGCCCATGACGCCGAAGCACAGCCACGGGTGCCCGCCCCGTGCCGCAAATCCGGGAATGATGGTGTGAAACGGACGCTTGCCGGGTTGATAAAGATTCGGATGGCCGTCCTCGAGCGAGAACAACTGCCCGCGATCCTGGAACATGAAACCGAGGCCGTCGGCGACGAGCCCCGAGCCCATGCCCCGATAATTTGACTGGATCATCGACACCATCATGCCGCTCGAGTCCGCAACGCTGAGATAAGTGGTATCGCCCGCGCACGGCGGCTCGCCCGGGGTCACCTGCTCGAGAATGCGGTCGGACCGAATGAGCTCGGCGCGCTCGGCGCCGTAGGCTTTCGAGGCGAGCCATTCGATGGGAATTTCCGCGAAGTGCGGGTCGGCGTAAAAGCGGGCGCGGTCTTCGTAGGCGAGCCGCTTGGCCTCGGCCTGCACGTGAATCGCGGCGGGCGACTGAAAGCCCATCGACGAGAGGTCGAAATGCTCCAGGATGTTCAGCATCTCAAGCGTCGCGAGTCCCTGCGTGTTCGCGCCCATGGCATAGACATCGACGCCGCGATAGGAGGTCACAAGCGGTTCCACCCACTCGGCATGCCGGTCGCGCAAATCCTCGCGGCTCAGCCACCCGCCGATCCGCTTGAAGTAAGCATCGATGGTGCGCGCGATCGGCCCCTCGTAGAAAACCTCCCGCCCTCCCTCGGCAATCGCGCGGTAAGTGCGCGCGAGATCCGGATTACGAAAGATGTCGCCTTCGCGGGGCGCTCGCCCCTCCGGTGCGTAGGTGCGAATTGCGTTGGCGCATTCCTCCACGCCCGAGCCGGGCTGAAGAAACGTTTCGAAGTCCCGGTTGAAGTGGTAACCGATGATCTGCGGTACCGGCACGCCCGCCTCGCAAAAATGAACGGCGGCATCGAAGAGTGACCGCCATTCGAGAACGCCGTAGCCGCGATGCAGGCTCCACCAGGCATCCAGTGCGCCGGGCGTCGACACGGAGATCGCTCCATACGCCGGGATGACGCCGCCCGTGGCGCGCGAGCGTACCGTCTCGAGACTCAAGGAGCGCGGCGATCGGCCGGAGCCGGCCAGGCCCGTGAGCTTCGCGCGTCTCGGGTCCCACAAGAGGACGTAGCAATCGCCGCCGAGTCCCGACCCGGTGGGCTCCAGAAATCCGAGGCATGCGGCCGCCGCAATCGCGGCATCGGCCGCAGATCCGCCGCGCTTCAAGGTCTCGATCGCGGTCAACGTTGCAAGCGGATGCGCGGTCCCGGCCGCACCCGAACGCCCGAACGCCGCCGAGCGCGATGCGAAGCTTGCGCCCGCCGGACGATCTCCCGCACGCACATCGAAGCGTTGCGCGGACATCACCGCACCCTCGTCGATTGAACATAGTGGCGCGCGATTGAACATTCGCATTGAACATCACGCCCTTGAATGTGAGGGAAAACCCCCGCGCGCGAAGCGCACTCGCCGCGCGCGCGAGTACTGCTTGGATTGTGTGAAACGGTTAACACCGCGAGCCTTTCGCGCGGCATAAGTTGGCGCTCATTCGACGTCCGAGCGGCTCGGCGGCTGCCGTTTTTTTAGGGGTGGATAGCAATGCGATTCGTCCATCGTTCAGTCCTCATCGGCGCGGCGGCGCTCGTGCTTCTCTCGGGTTGTGATTTCTCCTCACCCTGGGGTAGCAGCAGCGGCGGCTCAGAGTACGGCGCCACCAGCGTCTCCGGCAATAGCGGCGGCGGCACGGGTGGTAAGGGCACGGGCGGCAGCGGCACCGGTCCGGTCGGCGGCGTGGGCGGCGAAGGCAGCACGCAGGGCACGGACGACACGGTGATCGCCGCAGCGAATACGTCGCTGATGTCGGTCGCCGTCGGCGCCAGCGAGACCCTCAGCGTGACGTTCAATTCGAGCGACGGACTTGCGATCACGGGGTTCGGGGTTTCCGGAAGCCTCGGCAAGCTGCCGGCGGGTTGGAGCGGACCGACGACCTTCACCTGTCCGCTGGTCTCCACGGGCAGCGGCTGCATCTTGAACCTCACCTACGCACCCACCGCCACCGATGCGGGCACGCTCACACTCGCGTACATCTACGTGGACAACGCCGGACTGTCGAAAGTGCCGGGTGGGACAATCAGTATTCCCTATCAGGCCATCGCCGCCAATAACGTCGCGGCAACGGTGTCCCCCTCCGGTCAGGTCAACGCCGCGGTTGGCGGCGGCACCCAGTCGGTCAGCGTGACTTTCACGGCCGATACCGACAACGCGACGCTCGACGCGGCCGCCAGCAACTTGAGCGTCACCACCGATCTCACCGCGCTGCCGTCCGGCTGGAGCAGCGCGGCGTCGAGCTTCTCGTGTGCGCTGGTGAGCTCGGGCAACGGTTGTCAATTGATGTTGAGCTATGCGCCGACCGCCGCGGGCCACGGCACGCTCACTCTGAACTACGGGTATACCGACGACACCGGCACGAGCCGCATGGGCTCGGTGCAGATTCCGTACTCGAATACGACAGCGGATACGGTCGCCGCCACCGCCTCGCCCGCCGGACAGGCCACGGCCGCCATCAAGGGCGGCAGCCAAGCGGTCGCGATCACGTTCAATACCGACGATGGGAAGACGGCTTCCAATTTCTTCGTGACGACGGCCCTGGGTAAACTCCCGGCCGGCTGGAGCAGCGTCACGCAGAGCTTCCAGTGCGCCGCCGTGAGCACGGGTAACGGCTGCCAATTGACGCTCACGTATGCTCCGACCGCCCTCGGCGGCGGCACACTCGCGTTGAATTACGCCTATGACGACGACACCGGTACGGCACAGACGGGCACATTCGATTTGCCGTATGAAGCGACCACGAACGACAACGTGACCGCAACCGCCACACCTTCCGGCCAGATCAACGGGGTCGTGGGTATGGGAACGCAGAGCGTCGCAATCGTGTTCACGACCGATGACGGCCGCCTCGCGACGGATCTTGCGGTCACGAGCAGCCTCACCGCACTGCCCGCGGGCTGGAGCAGCGGCGTGAGCCCCTTCTCCTGTACGACCTTGAGCAGCGGTAACGGCTGTCAGTTGAATCTCACGTTCAGTCCGCAGGCGATTGGCGCCGGTACCTTGACCTTGAACTACAGCTACAAGAACAACGCGAACCAGATGAAGACCGGGTCGGTCGCGATTCCGTACCGGGCGACAACCAACGACACCATCGTCGGAACGCCCAGCCAAAGCCCGCTTGCCGTGATCACGGGCACGAGCACTCCGGTGACGGTCACGTTCGCGACCGACGACGGAAATCCCGCAGGCACTCTAGCCATCACGTCGGGCTTGAGCTCGTTGCCCACGGGCTGGACCAGCTCGGCGACGACCTTCAGCTGCACGACGGTGAGCGCCGGCACCGTTTGTCAGCTGCCGCTCGTCTACGCTCCGACCGCCATCGACAGCGGTACGCTCACCCTGGGGTTCAGCTACTCGAACGACGCGGGCTTTGCCAAGACCGGCACGGTGAACATCGCATATCGCGCCAATTCCAATGACACCGTCAGCGGGACCGTGAGCCCGGCACCGACCGTCGTGTCCGTCGGTATGAGCCAGGCGGTGAGCGTAACTTTCGTGACGAGCGACTCAGCTCCGGCAGGCACCTTGTCGGTGACCTCGGGCCTCGCCTCCTTGCCCCCCGCTTGGACGGGGCCCGCAACCTTCAACTGCGGCTCGGTGAGCAACGGCACGGTCTGTCAGCTTGGCCTGACCTACGCGCCGCTGGCAGCGGCGAGCGGCAGCTTCCAATTGAACTACGGCTACACCAACAACGCCGGCACCGCCCAGACGGGCACGGTGACCGTGAGCTACACGGCGAATTGAGCGCGTTGCCGCTCGCGCGTATCAGTGCGGGACGGCTTGATCCGGGACCTCGATGTAACTGTCGTTGAACCAGCGCACCTTGAGCGGCACGTGGCCGTCGGCGACCGACTCCTCGCTCACATCCCCCCCCGTTCCGTAATTGATCTCCCGGTCGGGACGCTTGCTGACGCGCAATACCATCACCAGGCGACTGCCCTTCTCGAGTTGCCGGCTGGTCATTCTTTCGGCGGTGAACTCGACCGCTTGGCGCTCGCCCGCCTTGAGCAAATGCCGATGGACGCGGTCCGCCGCGTAGCTCAGCCGCAGCTCGAAGGCGGGGTTGTAGAGGCGCAAGTACTCGCCGCTCGACCTGAGCTCGTACATCGCGATGTTCAGATCCATGTCCATCTTGTTGACCTCGAAGTCGAGGCGCCCCCGGATGAGACCGCTTATTCGAGTCGCCTCCGGCAGTGGGTCGCTTTGATAAAGCACGGCGTTGTGCGTGACCAGACTTCGGGTGATCAAATCGGTCGGCGGTAGCCAGCCCGCATCCGAGCGATCCTTGAAGCGGATCGTCTCGACGATGGCCGCGAGCTTGGGATTCTTGCGTCTCGCCAGCCGGTGGCTTCCACCGGATCCCGCGGCGTCCAGGTAGTAGCGCTGCGAGTCCGCCGCGAGCGCCTCGAAGGAAGGCGCATGCTGCCATTCGTTGGCCCCCATGACTTCGTAGTTGATGCGGCCACGGATTTGCGGAGGCAACGCAGTCCCCTTCAGGGCGTGATCCAGCCACTGATATCGAAGCTCGCGCAAATCCAGGCGCGCCGCCGGATCGATCGCATAATCGCGCAGCACGGCCGAGGTGATCGAGCCGTGCTGAATGACGCTGTCGTCATAAGGACCGATGAGCAGCGTGTGATCCGCGTGCGGGTTGTAGCGTACGTGCTGCGAGAAATAATAGAGCGCCGCCGGCTCGCTGTCGTCGAAATAGCCCGAGGTGGTGAGGATCGGGATGTCGAGGTGTGCGAATTGCCCGCGGAATGGCACCATCGTCTGCCAGAACCTGTCGTAACTCGGATGGTTCAGCCAGCGGATGAAGACCGGATTGGGCTTGCCGAAGATCCGCCCCAGGTCCCGATAGGGCCGCCCGCCGCGGTACCACTTCTCGTTGAGCGCGCGCCACAGGCCGTCATCCGCGAAGCTCGCATCGAGCGAGGGATCCGTATTGGTGACTTGTAACGACCATCGATACGCGGAGTTCTCGAATATGCTCCCGACCATCGGCATATCGATGCCCGGCGCGACGGGCGCGGACGTCGCGATGGCCTTGAGCGCCGCGGGCGGGCGCGCGGCCGCGGCCCAAGCTGTAAAGCCTGAATATCCCTCGCCCACCATCGCCACGCGTCCATCGCTCCAGGGCTGCTGCGCGATCCATTGAATGAGCGCACGCGCCTCCTCACCATCGTGTTGGTACGGCACGAATGGGATGGCGCGGCTGCCCTCCATGTAGGCGGCGATGCCGGCATAGCCGTGCGCCGCGTATTCTTTGGAGAAATTACGCGTGGGGTCGATCGACAGCTCGAGGAGGGTCGCGAGCGGGCCCGCTGCGCTTTTCGGCCGGGTCACCCGGACGTGGATGCTCGGCCGCCACGGTACCGGAATGATGATCTCGTCATCCGTCACATAACGCCGGGCGTCGTTCCCGGCCTCCAGCGAGGCTACGAGCGGAGAGAATGCCCGATAGGCCTCGTAGGTGAGATACGCCCAGAGGAGCTTCACGGCGTCCGCTTGAGTGATGGTGTCCATGGAACGCTGTTGGGCGAGCAGCGCTTGGAAATCGTCCCGCGCCTCCCGCGGGGATGCCTGCAGCCACTCTTCCGCCGCATAGGCATCGTGGTCGCTCAGGCGGGCGATCGCCTCGTCGTAGGTCCTTTCGAACGCATCGGCGAATGCGAGGTGATCCTGCGTCTCGAGCGATTTGGCGTGCGCGTAGACATCGTAGATCGCTCCCCGACCGACCGGCCGACCGGAGTCGGCGCGCTTGCGCCGCTCGCGTAACGACTCGCGTGAGCTGTCGGCAGCCACGTAATCGCCCGCCACCATCTGCAAGGCCGACAGATTCGCGAGATACCGGTCTTGATCGGACTCCTGATAGACGGGGAGCAACCGCTCGGCCAGGTCGCGCATGATCCGAGGTGTGTCCGCATCGCTTGCGGACGCCGGCGCATGAAATTCCAGATCCTGCGCGCGCACCCCCGGCGGCCCGGCGAAGGCGAGCAGCAGCGTCGCGAGAAGCAGCAAACCGCCTCTCATCGCCCGGGTTCCTTCGACACCGGCGCCGGCAGCGAATCGCGCGGCGCCTTGACGAGATGCACGACCGTCGAAAACAGCGCATGTGCTTCGCCGGGCCCCCCGATATGAATGATGCCGGTCTGCGCAAGGTCCTTGTCGAACACATCCATCACCAGCTCGAGCACGTCATCCTCGAGCGTGCCGAAGGTGCCGTCGATCAGCACCCAGGGAGGGGCTTGCAGCAGGATGCGCGCGAATACCAGGCAGAGCTGCTCGTCCTGGCTGAGCTCGCGGTCCCAGCGGTGCGTCTCGTCCAGCATCCGCACGAGGCGCTCGACGCCGAGCCGGTAGAGCGCGCGCGCGTAGGCGGGTTGACTGAAGCTCTCCGGCTTGAGGGGGTAGGCAAGCACTTCGCGGAGGGTGCCGCGCGGCAAATACGGGGTGCCGCGCGGCAAATAGAAGATCTGCTCTCCCTGCGGACGAGTGACCCGGCCGCTTCCCCAGGGCCACAATCCGGCCAACGCGCGAAACAGCTGCGTCTTGCCGGTGCCCGGCGCGCCGAGAATCAAGGCGCGCTGGCCGGCCGTCACGACGACCCGCCGCTCTCTCAGGCGATCGGCGTTCGCCGAGGACACGATCTGCAGATCCTCGATCGTGATCGCGCCCGCCGGTCCCTCGGCGTAGCTGATGCGGCTTTCGAAGCCGCGTGGCTCGCAAATACCGAGGAGCGCCTGGCGAAAGCTCGCGACCCGCAGCAGGGTAGCGCGCCAATCGGCGATGGCGCTGAAGTTGTCGATGAACCACCGTAGCGAGGACTGCGCCTGCGTAAATGCACCCGCCGCCATCATCAGGCCGCCGAAGGATATTTTCCCCATGAAATAGAGCGGCGCGGCGACGAGGATGGGCGCAACGATAGTGACCCAGCCGAAGCCCGCCGTGACCCACGTGAGATTGGTGTGGCCCCACACGATGCGTCGCGTGGCGGCGAGTACATTGCGCAAATTGAGCTCGATGCGACGCTTCTCGTCCGTCTCCCCTTGCGCGAGCGAGATCGCATCGACGTGCTCGTTGACGCGCACCAGCGAGAATCGCAAATCCGCCTCGCGCGCATAGCGCTCGGCGTTGCGGCCCACGAGGCCGCGTCCCACGAAGAGGCTCATGAGCGAGCCCGCGCTCGCATAGAGAACCGCCGACCACAGCATGAAGCCGGGCACGGCATAGTCCCGGTCGCCGATGCGGAAGCTGAACTCGCTCGACAGACCCCAAAGCACGCCGGCGAAGGTCGCAAACAGGATCGAGGCCTGCAGAAGACCGATGCCGAGGTCGGCCGACAGCTCGGTGAGATGCCGAGCATCCTCGTGCATCCGCTGGTCGGGGTTCACGCCGATGGACCCGGCATTGGCAAGCCAGAATGCGCGGCGCGGCTGCATCCAGTCCGCCAGCAGGCTGTGCACCAGACCTTCACGGAGCTTGAGCTCCAGAGTCTCGACCAACCAGCGCTGCAGCACGTTGAGCACCAGCAAAAAGGCGGCAATCACGAAGAACACGCCCAGCTGGAACAAAAAGTCTCGCACGTCGCGGCGCGACATGGCGTCGAAGAAAGGCTTGTTCCAGCGATTGATGCGGATCTGCCCGTAGGCGGTGGCAGCCACGACCCCGACCAGGACGATGATCAGAATGATCAAGGATCTTCCGGACGGCGAGGCGAAGATCGCGCGTGAGAGCGAGCCCGCTTGATGCAGCAAGCCGGTGTGGCCGGTCTCGCTTTCCGAGTCGCTGGACGTCCGGGTGGCCTCTTCTGTCACGCTCGGAACTGTGCCATGGTTTACGGACCGAGGATACCGGGCCGACTCAAGAGGAGACGCAGATCACTTCCGCCGGCGTTTGCGCGACCTCGATGGAGTGATCCGCGGTGGGTACCACTGCGGACCCGTTGACCAGCGCACTGTGCAGCGCCGCGCGATGCGGCGGGCGGATAATCAAGGGCGCGTCGATCTTGGCGATGTCGAAACGCAGCGTCCGCGCATCCATTTGCCGTAGCGAATAGCTCAATGGGCCGTAAAGCGTGGGCATCGCCTTGACCTCGACACCCGCGCCCTCGATCCATTCCGGCGAGAGTCCCGCGGCCAGCACCAGGCTGCGCCGGGACTCGAGCTCGTAGGCGAATAGGCTGCGCAAGGCAAGCACGTACTCGGCAGAGATCCAGGTGTGCGGCAGATCGCCCACGTGCGCGGGGGCCTTGCGGTCGCGCCAGGCGATCTCCGGCCATTGGTTCCAGGCCGGTGGCCGGCGGTCCGACAAAAAGAAACGCAGCAGTTCGAGCGCCGCATCGCGCCGCCCGAGGCGCACCAGCGCGCCGATGATGCGGATCTCGTACGGGGTGTAGTTGGGCGCCGGCACCTCACCCGAGCGCTTCGCTCGCCAATCGGCGAGGTATTTGTCGAATGTGCGCTCGAGAGCGGCACGATCGAGTCCGTCCGGCACGTCGAAGAGGTAGAGTGCGTTAGCCGTGGCCGTCGGATCGAAGTCCGCCCATTCGACGCTGCCCGGGATGAAATCGAGGCCGCGGCGCGCGCGCGTGGCTTCGATCGAGGCAAAAAGCGAGCGCGCGAGACGCGCGGCGAGCGCTGTCGCGCGCGCGGCAACATCATTGCGCCCGAGCGCCCGCGCCAGGTCGGCGGCATCGGTCACACCTCGAAGCGCCCAGAAATCGTCCCAGTATGAATGCACCGGTTGCGCCAGATAGCCCTCGTGGCTCACCGAAATCGGCAAGAGGCCGTCACTTTCCAGCAAGACCTCGATGCATCCGAGTGCGCGCTCCACGAAGATCCAGGTGTCCGTCAGTAAGCTCTTATCACCCGTGAAGCGGTAATGATCGGCGATGAGCGCGATCAGCTCGCCGTGACTATCGTGCTCGACGAGCCAATCCGGGCCCTGGCTATCGACACAGCACGGCACGAAGCCATCGGCCCGCTGGTGGGGCGCGTACCAGCGAATGAATTCCGCGACTTCCTCGGCATGTCCCATGCGCAGCAACGCCGCGCTCATCATCGCGCCGTCTCTGATCCAGGAGCGCGTATAGCGACGCGGCCCGGGCTGCAGGGCCGCGCCGGAGCGGGTGACGAGGATATGAGTGGTGGCGGTGAGCGCGGCTTCCACGGCAGACCTGCACCAGCCGGCGCCTGACCATTGCTGCGCACTGATCCGGGCTTTCCAGTCGAAGGCAGCCTCGTTCGGCGATACACGCGCCTCGGCGGGGCGGCATTCGAGGACCCGCTCGCCCGTCTGTTGCGCCTCGACGCTGAGCGCGAACTCGAACGCGCCCGAGGCGAAGCCGAATACATCCTGCACCTCGTCGCGGGGCGGCAGGAGTCCCGCGGCGAGGCTTGCGGCGATGGGACCCTCGTCGAACGTCATGGCGCCGAAGCCGGTCGGCGCGCTCGTCGGGGCGATCGAGGTGCGCTCGTCGATACGTAGGGTCTCTTGATCCCAGGCGAGATGCTGCACGCGGCTCACACCGCCCACGTTGCGAAAGCTCTGCCACGGCGGGGTCACTTGGAAGGGACGCAACAACACGAACAAACGTGCCGTCATGTCGCCCTGCGAGCGGTTCTGCAGTCGATAGTGGATGCGCAACGTACCGCTCACGGTGGCCTCCGCGGCGATCGACAGGCGCCAGTCGCGGGCGTCCCAGATCGAGGTCGGCACCGGCGTCCAGCGGTCCTCGAGCGATTGCTGCGCCTCGACGTCGGCCCAAGTGAACAATCGGCCTGCGATGAATAGCATCGGCTCGAGGGAGAACGAAGCCTTGCGCACCTCCACCATGCCGTCGGCATTCATGAGCGCGCACTCCCTGCCGTGAGAGGTGCCGATGGGCGTCCATTCGCTCTGCTCGCGATGTAGCCAGCGGGGATGCCAGCCGCGCGCCTCGGCGGCGGCGAGGGCATACCAGAAAGCTTCGATCGAGCGCGAGAACTCGAAAGGTTCGAGCCGCAGCGATGCGCCCGCGCACGGGGAATCTATCTCCAGGCGAATGATGCGAGTCGAGAGCCCCGGCAAGTAGACGTAGCTGCGCTTGCCGCCCGCGTGTGCTGCCGTGTAAACGGTCTTCCAGCGCTTCCCGCCGAGCGAGGCGCGCACGCGATAGCCGTTTGCCGGCGCCTGCTCCAGCCAATCGATGATCAATCCGCCGAGCCTGCGCGGTGCGCTGCAGTCGACGGCGATCCAGGGCTTCCGATCGTCGCTGCGGGGCTTCCAGCCGCCCCCCGTCAGCGCGTCCTCGGCACTGAACCCGGGCTGCGCGCTCGAGGCGCGTGCGCTCGGCAGCCGCGCCGGCGTCAGGTCGCGGACCTCGAGGTCGGCAATGAAGACGCTGCCCGCACCGCCCTCGCCCGCCACCACGGCGAACTCGATGAAGCCGAGCTGCAATAGGCGGCCACCGCTCGCAGGCCCCCACGCAAAATCGACGTCTCGACTCTCCACCACGAAGCGCTTCCAGCGCTGCGGCAGTGAGAGCCCTTTGAGCACGTGTCGCCAGACATTCTGACCGCTCGAATCGATAAGCTTGAGCTCGAGGTCATTGACCGCGCCATGCCCGCGCAGACGGAAATGCACCGCATACTCCGCCGGCATGCTCTGCCCGACGGCGCGCCGCGCGACGACGAATCCCTTGCCGCCTTTGAAATCGAAGTCCATACGCAGCGCCGGACCCGCAGCCGTCGCCACGGCGCTGAGCACGATCTCCGCGTTGCCGGAGGCGGTGGGCTGCCATTCCGTGAGGGGCACGGAAACGGCGCTGCCGGCCACTACGCCGCGCTACCCATGTCGACGAGCTGAATGCGCTGATCCGCCGTGGCCGACTCGAAATCGTCGCAGAGGATGGTGAGATCCTGCTTGTTCTGCGCGATCACCGCCCTGATCAAGCAGGCCCGGTTGCGGCCGCGCCGCTTGGCCTCGTAGAGGGCCTTGTCGATGAGGCCGATCGCGCTCTCGAGCGAGATTTCCAGGTCCGAACCCTCCATCGGAAAGCACGCATAGCCGATGGAAATCGTGCACTTGATCGCCTGGCCGTTCCAGAGCACGGGGTCGCGCCGCACGGCGTGGAGCAATCTTTCCACGGTTCGATCCGCCTGCTCCGGCGTGATCGGGTCGAGAACGGCGAGAAACTCCTCTCCGCCCCAGCGCACGAGCTTGTCGCTTTCCCGTAGGGCGGCCGAGAGCCGATGGCTCACCGTCGCAAGCACGGCATCGCCCGCGGGATGTCCTTGGGTGTCGTTGATGCGCTTGAAGTGATCGAGATCGGCGAGCAGCACGCAGCCGCCGATCGGGCGCGTGCCCTCCACGCTCAGAACGTGCTCATTGAAGTAGCGGCGGTTGCGCAAGCCCGTCAGCGCATCGCGCTCGCTGCTGAAGCGCAGCCGATCGTTGGCTTTGCGCACCCGGGCAAAGGCCCATCCCAGGGCACCGCAGATACACGTCACGAACAGCGCGCCCGCCAGGATGAATTGCTGGCGCAGCGCCTGGGTACGCATCTCCGCTGCTTTGAGCGCGTTATCCCGCCGCAGCAGCTCGAGCTCGCGCGCGCGCCGCTCGTCGTCGAACTTGGCGGACAGCTCGAGGAATGCACGCTGTCGAGCGCCGGTCATGATCTTCGAGCCCATCTCGTCATAGCGATGATAGACCTGGATCGCCATCATCAGATAGCCGGCGCGCTCCAAGGCGTTGGCATACTCGCGCAGCAGGTCTTGCGCATCGAGGAGATTGTCGCCGGCGACGGCTTCCGCAATCGCGCCTTCCGCCAATTTCTCGCCCGCCTTGATGTCGCCGAGACCGATGTAGGCGAGGCCCTCGTTGAAGGAGGCGATGGTCGTTTCGCCGCTCGTCAGCACTTCGGCCGCAATCGGCAGCGCCTGCTTGGAGTACTTGAGCGATTCGGCATAGTCGTGCGACTTCAAATACGAGTCCGACAGATTCACCGACGCACGCGCGAGCCACTTGTCGCTCCCCGAGAGCTTCGCATGCTCGAGCGCTGCGAGACTCGCGCTGCGCTCCGCGGACCGATTCCCCTTGCGATCGGCGATGTCCGACGTGCGGATCTCAACCTCGCAGAGGGCCGCCTCGTCGCCCAGACTGAGCGCAAGGCTCCGCGCACTCTCGACTTGCTCCGAGGCGTGATCGTAGTTGCCGGTATTCGTGTAGATGCGCGACAGCCAGAGCAGCGCATGGAGCGTGCGCTGCTCATCGTGCATGTCGCGCGCGAGATCCAGCCCCTCCTCCAGAAACGGCAGCGCCGCGTCCGCCTGACCGAGCGTGCGCAGCGTGTTGCCACGCAGGATCGATACCCGGTAGGCCTCGGAGTCCGAGGCGATCGATTTCATGTCGATGTGGCTCAGCTCCGCACTGGCGGCCGCGTATTGCTCGTGCTGATAGAGGGAATATGCCTTGACGTAGTGCTCCGCGACGGATGCGGACTGATCCCCGTCCTCGGCCAGCGACTTCAGACGGGCGAGCGTCGCATCCACGTCCGCGTCGCGGCGCACGTCGGCATACACCATGCCTCGCACCTCGAGGAATTGGACGTCCGCGTCCCGCACCTTGCCGAGAGCCGGGCCTTCGATCATCTTCGCGGCACGCTGCGGGTCGGACCAATCGAGCATTTCGATCCGGTCTGCAAATGATTGGTCCGCAGCATGGCCCGAGACGGTTGCGCCCCATGCCAACATTCCAATCAGCGCGGATTTTTTGAATCGCCCCATTACCGCTCACACCCAGACTGCAGTGCAGCACTCCACCCGCGTAATTGTGGTCATGACGCGGCGGCCCCTGGCGTGATGGAGGTCATTGGCTGGAGTTTTGAGGCGTGATGCCCTCGGGTATCGCTCCAGGATGTGATTGGAGTCATGCCCTCAATCCCTTAACCCCCGGCTGTATACCCGGAATCCAACCTCCGAGAGGGGCGCTAGCGCGTTGCTCCTACGGCTGGAGACTTCGCCAACACACAGACGCATTTCTATAATCTAATGGATAAAGCACCCATAAATCCATGGAGTCCACCATGAGCCCGCGCATCATCCCCTTGTTCCTGGTTCTCGCCGCCGTCGCCGCGCAGGCCGACGAGCCCGTAGGTTATCAGGACGGCCTGCGGCTCATGCAGAAATACCACTGTCAGCAGTGCCACGCGGTCGACAAAAACCTCTCGGGGCCCTCGCTCCGCGCCATCGCCAAGCGCTATGTGAGCGATCCGAACGCGCGCGACGAGGTTGCCGCCAACATCTTGAACGGTAGCACCGGTGCCTGGGGGCCGTTGCCCATGCCACCGGTCCAGGTTTCCAAGGAGGATTTGAGGCCGTTGGTGGACTGGATCTTGTCGCTGACCGCTAGTTGATGGTGCCCGACATCACCGTGGCCTGCGTCGGGTCGAGCAGCACGGCGGGAAAGGGGCAGGCATTCAACTGGGTCGGCGAACTCGAGCAGCGGCCACAGAACCGGCGCTTCGCGTTCCGTAACTTCGGCATCGGCGGCGATCTGTCCTTCAATGTACTCGAGCGATTGCCTCAGGTGCTCGATTGCCGTCCCAGGATCGTGGTAGTGGCGGTCGGCAACAACGACGTCTTGGCGCTCGCGTCGGCGAAGGCACGCCGCTTCTTCCGAATATTCAAACGCCTGCCGCACGACCCATCGGCCGCGTGGTTCAGGGAAAACTTCGCTGCTATCGCCAGAGGCCTCAAAAGCTCCGGACGGGCAACGGTCGCGCTATGTTCCTTGCCGCCCATCGGTGAGGATCCGAACTCCGAGGAACCCTTTCAGCGTGAGATCAATCGCCGCAGCGGTCAGTTGAATGCGATGATCAAGGACATCGCCCAAGAGGAAAGCGTGGGCTATATCGGCTTGAATGAGGCGATGAACGCGCAGCTTGCCACCTCGCCGCCTCGAGCGCTCACCGCCTTTCGGTTTTTCCCGCTGTATCGCGATGCATTTCGCACCTTGGCGTTGCACAAGACGCCCGATCAGGTGGCGGAGCTGAACGGCTGGTGCTTCCACAGCGACGGGATCCACTTGAACAGCCGCGGCGGCCTGATCCTCGCCGACCTGGTGCAGGCCTTCATCGACGACGTTTCGAGCCGCCCGAGCGGCTAAAAAGCCCTCCTGGACCCTGGTTCACCGCCCCGTGCCTCGTCAGGCCGCTGCCCGGGCATCCATCCGTCGATCCGCGTACCGGTCCATGCCTTTCGCGAATGTCGACATGTGATGTCGGCCGTTTCTTACAAGGCATCGCTGCGGTATGCTCAATCGGCACGCAAAGAGGACAGCATCGATCAATACAAACCGCGCCAAACGGTCTCGCGTCGAGCCGCGGACGCTCATCGTCGCCGCCGCCATCTACGGCGGATTCGGCCTGGTTACCTGGTATTTCCACGCGCTCCCGCTTTGGGCGGCGGTCTTGATGGGTGCGGTGCTGATCGCCTGGCATGGTTCCCTGCAACACGAGACGATCCACAATCACCCCTTTGCTTCGCGCCGGCTGAATGCGCTCCTCGGCGGAGTCCCCCTATCACTGTTCATACCCTATGCAATCTATCGGCGTTCGCACCTCTGGCATCACCGTTTCGGCGGCCGCATCCTGACCGACCCGCTGGTTGACCCCGAGTCATTTTACTTAACGCATGGCAGCCTGGCGCAATCCAGCGCGCCGGTGCAGTTTCTGCGCCGCGCGAACACGACGCTCCTGGGGCGCCTCATCCTCGGACCCTGGATCGCGATAGGCACGTTTCTCGTCGGGCCGGCGCGCAGCCTCGCCGCGGGCGAAGGGCGGGAATGGCGCATCTGGACAACCCACGGGCTTGCGGTCGCAGCGCTGCTGTTCTGGGTGGTCGGGATCTGCCGGATCAATGTGCTCGTCTATATCGCCTGCTTCGTCTACCCGGGTCAGGCACTCACCCTGGTGCGCTCGTTCGCCGAGCACCGAGCGAATGCCGATCCGGCACAGCGCACGGCGGTGGTCGAGGCCAACCCGGTACTTTCGCTGATCTTTCTCTATAACAACTTGCACGTCGTGCACCACGCTCGGCCGACGCTTCCGTGGTATGCGCTGCCGGCAGCCTGGCGCCGGATGCAAGCCGAGCACGGCGATGCCCCGGCGCGCGCGGCCGGCATGGTCTACGCCGGAGGCTACGGCGAGGTGCTGCGTCGCTATTTCGTGCGGCCGGTGATCGAGGTCGAGTATCCTCGTGGGCTCGCGGGTGAGGTGCCTGCGCACGAGAGCGCGACTGCCGCCCCGGGAGCGACCGTCACCGCAAGTGCGACTGTCATCGCGGGTGGGACTGTCATCGCAAGCGGTACGGCCACCGCCGGTTGATGGGTCGCCACGGCTGATGTCCGCGCGATGCACCGCCGCCCGACGGATCGCCGCCCTGCCGATGTATGACTTCCCACCGCTGCATGCAGTGACCGATGCGTTCTGGTCCGCGATCGCGGCACGCCTGCGGGCGGCCGGTATCGCCGACGTGCCGTCCTCGCTCACGCGCGACATGGGCCATGTGGATACCTGGCGAGACCCGCGGCTGCTGCTCGGCCAGGCGTGCCAATATCCTCTCGCGAAATCCTGGCACGAAGCCGTACAGCTAGTGGCCATTCCCGCCTACGCAGCGCCCGGCTGTGAGGGGAGCCGCTACCGAAGCGCAGTCATCGTCAGGGCCGAGGATCCTGCGCGTCGACTCGAGGATCTTCGCGGCCGTCGTTGTGCCGTCAACGAGCGCGATTCGAACAGCGGCTCGAATCTATTGCGTGCCGTCATCGCCCCGCTCGCCGATCACGGCCGGTTCTTCTCGGCGGTCGAGCTCACCGGCGAACACCTGAAGAGCGCTCAGTCGGTCGCCGCAGGCACCGCCGACGTGGCGGCCATCGACTGTGTGACTTACGCGCACATCGGACGGCTTCATACGGAGCTCGCGGCGCGCCTGCGAATCCTCGATTGGACTCCCACAAGCCCCGGGCTGCCGTACATCACCGCGCGAGCAACCGACCCGAGCACCCTCTCGGCACTGCGAAGCGCGCTCACCGAGGTACAAGCGGACCCCGCGCTCGCGCAGGTGCGCACCGCGCTTCTGCAGAGTGGCATCGATTTCGTGGTCGACCAGGACTACGTGGAAGTGCGGCGGCTCGAGGGCGATGCGCTCGCGCGCGGCTACCCGGAGCTGGCCTGAGCGACCCCTGCACTCGACGCGACTGACCCGCCGAGGGCGCCGGCTGCCCCGCTACATGCGCATGCGCTCGCCGGAAGGATCGAACGAGGGCTCGGCGAGAATGGTCGCCGCGCGCCGATCGCCGAGGATCTCGATCTCGAACGCATGCTTGCCCGTCTCGCCCGCAAGCGCGGCCGGCACGTAGCCTTGCGCGAGCGAGCGCTCGACCCAGTGACCGTAACCGCCGGAGGTGACCCACCCGATCACTTTGCCGCCGTGCCAGATCGGCTCATCGCCGAGCACGTCCGCATCGGCTGCCTCGACCGCGAAGCTCACGCGCCTGAGCGCGCCGCCGCTCGCCTTCTCGCGCAGCGCCGCCTCACGCCCGACGAAGTCGGGCTTGCCGAGATCGACGAAGCGCTCGAGCCCCGCTTCAAAAGGCCCATAGATCGGTCGTAGCTCGCGATACCAGGTCGGAAAGTTCTTCTCCAAGCGCAAACACAAGAGCGCACGCATGCCGAAGAGCTTGAGACCGAGCGGGCCGCCCGCCCGGCGGGTCTCGGCGTAGAGCCGCCGCAAGTACTCGGGCCGCACCCAGATCTCGTAGCCGAGATCGCCCGTATAGCTCACCCGATTGACCATTGCGGGCACGTTCGCGACGTCCATCGCACGATGATCCATGAACTTGAGCGCCGCCCCCGAGACGTCCTCATCGGTGAGTTGGGCGAGCAGCTCACGCGAGCGCGGGCCGGCAATCGAGAGTCCGACGAGATCGAGATCGAAGCGTCGCAGGCGCACCGACCCGTCCGCCGGCAGCTGCGACTCGAACCAGCGCATGTGATAGATCTGCGCTTGTGAGGAGCCCCACATCAGAAACCGCTCGGGGTTCGCGCACGCGATGGTGAAGTCGCCGATCAGCTTGCCGGCCGGATTGAGCATCGGCGTGAGCACGAGTCGGCCGGCGCGCGGCATGCGATTGGTCATCAGGCGCGATAGGAATGCCTGAGCTCCCGGTCCTGAGATCGCGTATTTCGCGAAGTTCGCGATCTCCGTGACACCCACCGCTTCGCGTACGCCGCGGCATTCGGCCTTGACGTGCTGGAAATCGTTCGAGCGGTGGAACGAGACGACGTCGCGCGGCTCAACCCCGCGCGGTGCGAACCAGAGAGGAGTCTCCAGTCCCCAGCTGTCGCCCATGACGGCCCCCTCGGCGAGGAGCGCGTCGTACAGCGAGGTCGTCTGCTGCGGACGGGCGCCCGGGATCTCCTCGTTCGGAAAGCGGATGGAGAATCGCCGTGAATAGTTCTCGCGAACTTTCTCATTCGTGTAACGGCGAGTCGCCCACTCGCCGTAGCGCGCAACGTCCATCGCCCACACGTCGAATCCCGGATCGCCGTTGACCATCCACTGCGAGAGCGCGAGACCGACGCCGCCGCCTTGGCTGAAGCCCGCCATGACCGCGCAGGCACACCAGAATCCGGGCAGGCCCTGCACCGGCCCGACGAGCGGATTGCCGTCCGGCGAGAAGGTAAAGGGCCCGTTGATGATGCGCTTGATGCCGGCGTGCTCCATGGCCGGGAAATGCTTGAAGCCGAGCTCGAGCGAAGGAGTTATACGGTCGAGGTCCGGCGGCAGGAGCTCCGAGCCGAAGTCCCACGGTGTCGTGTGCGGCTGCCAGGGAACACAAGCCTTTTCGTAGGTGCCGAGGACCATGCCGTTGTGCTCTTGCCGCATGTAGATCTCGGCCTTGAAGTCGATTGCATGGGGCAACTCCCGACCTCGCGCGCGGTTGTATTCGATGACTTCCGGCATGTCGTCGGTTACTAGATACATGTGCTCCATGGCGAGCACCGGCAGCTCGAGCCCGACCATGCGCCCGACCTCGCGCGCCCAGAGACCGCCCGCGTTGACGACGTGCTCGGCATTGATGGTGCCCGCGGTCGTGGCGACATCCCAGGTTCCGTCCCGGCGACGCGTGAGCGCTGTGACGCGAGTCTGCAGATGGATTTCCGCACCACCGATGCGGGCGGATTTCGCGTAGGCCTGCGTCGTACCATAGGGGTCGAGATTGCCGTCTGCCGCGTCGAGCATCGCCCCGACGAAGTACTTCTCCTCGATGAGCGGCAAGAGCTGCTTCGCCTCGCCCGGCGTCAGCAGCGAGGTCTCGAGTCCGAGGTAGCGGGCGCGGCCGTGCGCCATCTTGAGCCACTCCATGCGCTCGTGCGTATCGGCGAGCAGCAAGCCCCCGGAGCGATGCAGACCACAAGATTGGCCCGAGATGCGCTCGAGCTCATCGTATAGCCCGATCGTGTATCCCTGCAGCTTCGCGACGTTGGGATCGCCGTTGAGCGTGTGAAATCCTCCGGCGGCGTGCCAAGTCGAGCCGCTGGTGAGCTGATCGCGTTCCAGCAGCACGACGTCCTTCCAGCCCGCCTTCGTCAAGTGGTAGAGCACGCTGCAGCCAACGACGCCTCCGCCGATCACTGCGACCCGGGTATGTGATTTCATCGATCCAACTCCTAAACAATCATTGCGGGCCGCATGAACCCGATCAGCCCGCCGCCGCGGATTCGACGCCGACGTCGTAACCGTAAGGCAGTGCCGTATCGATGAGCACGTCCCAGGACGAAGCGGCGAATGTGCTGAGCATGTGCAACTCGAAGCGCTCGGACCCGCGCCGATCGAGAAGCACCCCAGCGTGATCGAAGCCGGTCTGCGCAAAACGCCCGGCCGGAAACTGCGTCAAATCGAGATCGAGCGCCAGCTGATGCGCGAGCACGTCGCGCGCCGCCGCGCCTTCGAGGCGCAAACACAGCCGCCCGCCCGAGAGCACCGTGACGGTGCCCGAGTTCGCCGGCACGGCTTGCTCGAGCGCCCGCCCCGTGCCCTCCTCGAGCGATAGCACCCAGTACTGATCGAGGGCGATCCGGTACAGTCGATGCGGGCCGCTCGCCGTCACCTCGCCATTGGAGTCAGGGAGTGCCGCGCCGGTGATCGAGTGGACGAGCGGTGAGAGCACGCTCGCGCCACCGCCGAACACACCAAGCTGCGTCAGATGCCAGCCGCGAATCTCCGTGACGCGCAGCGAGCGCCTACCGTCCACGCCGTCGCGGCCGCCCATGGCCAGACGTCCCTCGAGGGGTGAGACACTCTCAAACATGCAGCCGCTCCCCGGTCGGATCGAGGAACACCGGCTGCACAATTCGCGCGCGCACGGTCTCTCCTTTCAGCGGATAGGCGCAGAGAATCTCCTCGCCGGCGTGCTCGAGGCCGCCCTGATAAAGTCCGAGTGCGATGTACTTCTCGAGAACTGTCGACCACGTGACCGAGGTGATGTACCCGCGTCCGTGACCGGCGATCACATCGCCACGCGCGAAGAGAATCGCACCGCCTCGAAGTCTCGCCTGCGGCTCGACGCACTCCAGACCGACGAGACTCCAGCGCTCCGCGGCGCGTAAATCGGGCCGCTCGCGCAGCTCGCGGCCGACGTAGGGCTTGCCGCTCGCGGCCATCTTGCCGAGGCCGAGATCGTCGAGCGTGTTGCGGTGGTCGAGCTCGAGCCCGGCCACGTGACCCTTCTCGATGCGGAGCGATGCGAGCGCTTCGAGACCGTAGGGCTTGACACCGAGCGGTGCCGCACGCTCGAGCACCCGCTTCCAGAGCGCGACGCCGCGATCCGCCGGAGCATACAGCTCATAGGCCAGCTCACCCGAGAAACTCAGCCGCAGAAGCCGCAGCCGCACCCCGTCGACCTCGACCTCCCGAACGCCCATGTGCGGCAGAGCTGCATCCGAGACGTCGAGCCCCGGGAACGCGAGCTCGAGGGCGGCACGCGCCCGTGGCCCGGCGAGCGACATGCCGGCTAGAGCGTCGCTGACCGAGACCACCTGCACGCGCAGATCCGTCCATGCGGTCTGCAGCAGGAATTCGAGCCAGCTCATCACCTCAGCGGCCTGGCCGGTGGTGGTCGTCATGAAATAGCGCGTCTCGCCGAAGCGCGCCGTCGTGCCGTCGTCGAGCACGGTCGCATCGTCGTTCAGCATGACCCCGTAGCGCGCCTTGCCGATGGGAAGCTTGGCGAAGCCGTTCACATAAACTCGGTTCAAGAACTCGGCTGCATCGGGCCCCTGGACATCGATCTTCCCCAGTGTCGAGACATCGGACAGGCCGACGCCGCTGCGCACCAAACGCATTTCCTCGACGTACGCAGAGGCCGCACTGTTGCCCGCCCAGCGGTAGTACCACGGACGCAGCCACGGTCCCGCCTCGATCATGACGGCGCCATTCGCGACGTGCCAATCGTGCAAGGGTGAACGGCGCGTGGGCCGGAACCGTGCACCGATGTGCCGTCCCGCGAGCGCGCCGATCGACACCGGCGTGTACGGCGGCCGATAGGTGGTGGTACCCGCCGCGGGCAGGTCGACGCCGCGCAGAGCGGCCATCCAGCGTGCGGCATTCACATTGCTGGTCTTGCCCTGGTCGGTACCCATACCGAGAGTCGTGTAGCGTTTCAGGTGCTCGACCGAGACATAGCCCTCCTCATGCGCGAGCGCGATGTCGTCGGTCGTGACATCATTTTGAAAGTCGACGAATGCCTTGCCGCGCCGCTCGGGCGAGCGCGGTGGAGACGGCTCGAAACCCACCGGCTCATCAGGAATCGGCGGAACCGGCGAGGGACCCGCGACCTGCGAGTAACCCGCATGCGCCGCGGCAGCCCGACCGGCCTCGCGACCCTCGGCGAGCGCCGCCGAGAGCGTGAGCGACCCCGTGAGCGCACCCGCGCCGAAATGACCTGCCGCATAGCTCTCGGGTACGAAAGCATCGAGCGCAGTGCGATACACGGGCTTGCGCCCGGTATGCGAGGTCAAGTGCACGATGGGTGACCAGCCCCCCGACATTGCGAGGACATCGGCCTCGAGACGCTCCGTCCGACCCCCGGCCTCGAACTCGACGCCCTTCACGGCACGGCCGCCGAGCGCGCGCATCACGCGCACTCCGGGACGTACCTCGATGCCGGCGCCGCGGACAACCTGCTCGGTCGCTGCCCCGGACCGCGCACGCTCATCGAGCACGATGACCGACACTCCGGCCGCCGCCAAATCGACGGCGGTGGCGTACGCGCTGTCGTTGTTGGTCGCGACCACCGCGCGCCGACCCGCCGCCACGGCGTAACGGTTCAGGTAAGCGCGCACCGCGGAGCACAGCATGACGCCCGGCCGATCGTTGTCGGCGAAGACCAGCGGCCGTTCGGCGGCGCCGCTCGCGTAGACGATGGCGCGTGCGCGCAGCGTCACGACAACCTCGCGGGCCGCGCCGCGGCTCGGGTCGGGCCGCGTGTGGTCACGGCGCTCGAGGAGCGCGAGCGTGTTGCCATCGTAGACGCCGAGCGCAGTAGTGCGCAGCCCGATCGAAACGTTCGGCATGGCGTAGAGCTCTGCTCCGAGAGCGACCCGCCACGGCTCGAGCGCTGAGTCCGCCCGCGTCGAGAGCAGGCTGCCACCGAGCGCAAAGTCCTGTTCGATGAGCATCACGCGCGCGCCCGCCAGAGCGGCGGCGCGCGCCGCCGCGAGACCGGCGGGACCGGCGCCGATCACCACCACGTCGGTGAACGCGTGACGGGTTTCGTATCGGTCGGGATCCGGTGCGTGCGTGCCCTGCCCGAGCCCCGCCGCTCGGCGAATATAGGGCTCGTAAAACATCCACGATCCGCGGCGCGGCCCCATGAACGTCTTGTAGTAGAAGCCCGCGCCCAGGAGGGGTGCCGAGCACGCAGTCAGCGCGGCCATCAGATCGACGTCCACCGATGGCCAGCCGTTCTGACGGCTCGCAACGATTCCCTCGCAGAGCTCGACTGTCGTCGCCGGCACGTTCGGAGTACGCCGCCCACCCTCGCCGAGCGTGAGCAGGCCATTCGGCTCCTCGACGCCGGCGGCAAGCAGACCGCGCGGCCGGTGATACTTGAAGCTGCGTCCGAGCAGGCTCACGCCCTCGGCGAGCAGCGCGGAGGCAAGCGTGTCGCCCGCGAATCCATGCAAGCGTCGCCCCTCGAGCGTGAATGCGATCGGTCGGGCGCGGTCGATCCGCCCCCCGCCGGCGAGGCGCTGAGGCCCGCTAGTCATGGGGGACCTCGTGCGTGCCGCGCTCGCGCGCGAGCCAGGAGCGACCCACCGTATTGGTCGCGGTGTCGCGCTCGAGCACGAGCCATTGCCGACAGCCTTGCACATGCTGCCAGAATTCCCGATGCGCGCCCTTCGGATTGTCGAACAGGAAAACGTGGTCATGCCAGCTTTTGAGGTCACCACTGCCGTGCGCCGGACGCACCTTGGTCGCATCGCCGCCGTAGCGAAACTCGGTGTAGTCACGCTCGCCGCACTGAGGACAGGGAATTCTCAGCATTGCTTTCTAGCTCGGCAGGGTCATTGTTTGTACGTCCATAGCCCGATGCCGTACTCATCGAAGCCGTTGTGGCGCTCGAAGCGGTCGAGCGACAGATGCCTGATCAGGGGATGTTCGGCCTCATGCGCGATGGTGTGCGCCAGGCACCAGCCCGTGGCCGGCGTCGCCTTGAAGCCCTGATAGCACCAGCCGCCATTCAGATACAGATCCCGCAACGGCGTGCGACCGATGAACGGGCTACCGTCGGGCGTCATGTCCTGAATGCCCGCCCAGTGGCGCAGGAGCCGCAGGCGTGAGATGGACGGGACGAGCGACACCGCGCATTCGGCGACGGTCCGAACCTTGGGAAACTGACCGCGCTGGGTATAGGTATTGAAGCCGTCGATATGGCCGCCGAATACCAGCCCCCCTTTGTCGGACTGCGAGATATAGAAGAGCTCGGCGCCGAAGGAGACGACATGGTCGAGGAAAGGCTTGATGGGCTCGGATACAAAAGCCTGCAGCAAGTGACTCTCGACCGGGAGCTTCAGACCCGCGAGGGCCGCGACGCGCGAGCTGTGGCCGGCGACCGAGATGGCAGTGCGGCCGGCGCTGATCCGCCCGCGTGTCGTCTCGACGCCTGTGATCCGATCGCCCTCGCGCAAGAAACCCGTGACCTCGCACTGCTCGATGATGTCCACGCCGAGCCGATCAGCGGCCCGTGCGTAACCCCAGGCGACCGCGTCGTGGCGCACGGTGCCCGCACGACGTTGCAGCAGGCCGCCGAAGATCGGAAACCGCGAGTCCGGCGAGAAATCGAGGAACGGGAGCATCCGCGCCACGTCGGCGCGCTCGAGCAGCTCCGCATCGATGCCGTTCAAGCGCATGACGTTGCCCTTGCGTGCCAGTACATCGAGCTGCGAGGGCCCATGGGCCAGTACGATCTGGCCGCGCTGCGAGAGCATGACGTTATAGTTGAGCTCGTGCGATAGGCCTTCCCACAGCTTGAGGGAGTGCTCGAAGAACTGCGTGTTGCCGTCCATCAAGTAATTCGAGCGAACCAGCGTCGTATTGCGCCCGACGTTGCCCGAGCCGAGGTAGCCGCGCTCGAGCACCGCGACTTTACGTATGCCGTGGTTCGCAGCGAGGTAGTAGGCCGTCGCGAGCCCGTGGCCGCCGCCGCCAATCACGATCACGTCGTACGTCGGCTGTGGATCGGGGGCGCGCCAGGCGCGTTGCCACGGTGCGCCGGTCACGGCGCGCCGCAGAAGCGCGAGAGCCGAGTAGCGCGAAATCATGCTCAAACCCAGAGGCGCCGTCGCGGCACGGGATAGCGGTCGTCAAGTACGGGTCGGCTTTGGTTCACAGAAGAGCTTTATCGCCCGCGTCCAGCGACGAGCAAGGGTCGCATGGTAAACAGATGAAGGGCTGCCGACAACTCATTGTTCAATTGAACTCGTCCTAACGTAAACACATGATTCCTCTATATGATGAGACTGGCCGTTCCGCTCTGCCAAGGAAAGCAGCCATGGAATTCAATCCATCCTTGAAGATAAAGCCCCTCTCGTCAGTCGATGCCGGCTCCCTCATCCTATTCGGCGACACTTACGGGTTCTGCATCGTCGGCGAGGGCGATCCTGCCAAGCAGCGCGCAGTGATTCGGTACGATGGAACGGCCTTCCAGTACGAGGTCGGCACATGGCCTCAGGTCGTCGATTTCGGCAGGGGCTATACGTTGAGCCCGGATCTTGCGACATTCGATCCCGATGTGGCGGCGGAGCCGAACGGGACCCTCTATTTTCTGGACGGCGTGCCCACGCTGGTGCTGCCGATGGCCTCATCGATCGGATTCGTCAATCTCACGACCGGCACGATGTCGTCCCGTGCGTCATGGCCGACCGTGAGCGGCTTCCGATCCTGGAGAGCCGGGGTGCCCATCGACGGTGAGCTCGTTCCGCTGATCGAAGTGGTTCCCGACGGTGCGACATTCGGCGAGGGTGATGCGTTCGAGCCGGAGCAACAGTGATGATGAAATGGATCGAGCGCTTCGAGACCTGGATCAACTGGGCGGTTCTTCTCATGATGGCGCTGGTCGTATTGATGCTCGCGATCGGATTCGCGATCGACCTGGGGCGCGACATTCTCACCTACCCGACAGGAACGATCAGCAACGAGCAGCTGTATGCAATATTCGGCGATCTCCTCTTGATCTTGATCGGCCTCGAGCTGATGCATACCGTCAAGGTTTACCTAAAGGATCACACCGTGCACGTCGAGGTGATTCTCGCGGTCGCCCTGGTCGCGCTGGCGCGCAAGGTCATCGCGGTGAATCTCAAGGATCAAGTCAGCACCATCGGGTTGGCGCTGTTGATCATTGCGCTCGCGGGTAGCCATTGGCTCATCCGTCGATCCAATGGCAAGCCGTCGTGAGCCAAGCCCTGAGCGCTCACGCGTAAGCAAACCCCTCGGGCTCAACTCGGCCTGATGTTGTGGTTCATGTGGAAGAAGTTCGTCGGATCGTATTTGTCTTTCAAGGCGACCAGCCGATCGTAGTTCGGCCCGTAAGCCTGCCGAACTACCGCCTCACCTTCGTCGGTGACGTAATTGCTGTATGCGCTTGGCATTAGGAACGGCTCCAGCGCTTCACAGCATTCACGGTTCCACCGTATGTTCCTCTCCGAGTCCGTCGGGTTCTCCCACATCGACCAAGCGAGCAGGTTCCAGGAATACTGCCGATGCGGGAAGGCCGTTTCCGTAACCGGAACCCGGGTGGCCGCGCCGTGCCAATGTTCGATGAATGGCGCGAAAGTGTAGCGCGACGGGCTCTTGCCGACCCAGGGCACCAGTGCATCGATGGTCGCATCGTCCATGCGACGGATGAAGTTCGATTTGGTGTAGACCAAGCGCCCCGGCGGAAAGAAAGACTCGAACATCCCTTGCATCTGCAAGTAAGTGATGCCGCCAAACGCATCGGCGATCGGCGCGCCAAAGCGTCTCAAGGGGGCCAATACCCTTTCGCCCTCAGGAATGGGTCCGCAGTAGCACCCCGCGATGCCAAAGACAGGAACTCCGTCCGGGAGAGTCAGCGAACCGCCCTGAGTGACCAATTCGTCGGGACTCTCCGCGGCGAACTCACGCCAGAACTTCAGCACCTCCTGCGCTTTTGCCGCGGGATAGAACACCGCACCGCCCAGTACCGGACCAACCTCGTGAAGTCTGTATTCGAGCGAAGTAACAATTCCGAAATTTCCGCTGCCGCCACGCACCCCCCAAAAAAGATCCTGATTTTCGCTCGTGTTCGCCGTGAGCAGGCGCCCGTCCGCAGTGACTACATCCGCGCCGATGACATTATCGATCGCAAGTCCATACTTGGCGTGCAAGTTTCCCCACCCGCCGCCGAGCGTAAGGCCGGCTATGCCAACGGTGGGCACGACCCCGAGCGTCGTAGCCAGCCCGAATGCCTGTGTTTCCCGGTCGAACTCTCCCAACTTGAGTCCGGTCTCGGCTCGCGCGATTCGCCGCGCCGGATCGACGCGCATGCCCTTCATCGAGGACAGATCGATCATCAGACCGTCGTCGCAGATCGATTTGCCGGCGACACTGTGCCCTCCTCCGCGGACGGTAACCACAACGTCATGTTCGCGAGCAAAGCGCACGCACGCGATTACGTCGGCGGCTCCCGCGCAGCGCGCTATGAGGGCCGGCCGCCGGTCAATCATGGCGTTAGGCAACACGCGGGCGGCATCGTAGCCTGGATCCCCAGGGCGAAGGAGCTGACCGCGAAGAGACTCTTTGAGCGTCTGTATCCCGGATTCCGTAAGCATGGATGCGCCTCCATCGTGCGGGGATATGAAGCCGCAGCCCGGAGTCCTTGTAGAGCACCGGTATCGGGAAAGTCCTCAATGAAACATCAATTTTTTGGGTAAAGTACCTACGCCATGCTGAGCGTTCGCGCGACAGCCTACGAATTCGGCCCCTACCGCCTCGACCCCTTGGGCCGCAGCTTGCTGCGCCGCGGCGAACCCATTGCCTTGCCGCCGAAGGCGATCGAAGTGCTGCTGCAGCTGGTCAGGCATCCAGGAAGCCTGGTTAGGAAACCGGAGCTCATCGAAGCTGTCTGGCCCGAATCGTTCGTCGAAGAGGCGAATCTCAATCAGATGATTTTTTTGCTCCGGCGAGCTTTCGGAAACGACGGTGGGGAGGCGTACATCGCGACCGTGCCGAGACGCGGCTACCGTTTCACAGCAGGGGTTCGCACGGTCGAAATTCCGCACCGTATCGAATCGATCGCCGTGCTGCCGCTGGTGAACATCAGCGGCGACCCGACACAGCAGTATTTTGCCGACGGAATCACGCAGGAGCTGATCGCGGAGCTTGCAAAGATACGCAGCCTGCGGGTGGTATCCCGCACATCCGTCATGCGCTACCGGGAGACCAAGGATCCCGTCCCGCAAATCGCGCGCGCCTTGCGCGTACAAGCGCTGCTCGAGGGCTCGGTGATGAAATCGGTCGATCGGTTCCGGATTACCATCCAATTGATTCACGCCGCCGCGGACCAGCACCTGTGGGCCGAAACCTACGAGGGTGCAATCTCCGACATTCTGGGCGTGCAGGCGCAAGTCGCCCGCGATATCGCTGCCGGTGTCCGCGCCGAATTGAGCCACGACGAGAGAGCACGGCTCAGTACCTCGCGCACGATACATCCGGAGGCGTATTCGCTGTACCTCAAAGGCTGCTATAGCGCGCGCATACTCACCGAGGACAGACAGCGCAAGGCGATTCGATATTTTCGGGACTCGATCAAGGCATATTCGGGCCATGCCTCTGCGTATGCGGCCATTGCCGAGTGTTTTATCGAGCTCGCTTATTCCTTCGGCATGGAGCCCAAGCAAGCATTCCGAGGGGCTGAGACCGCAGCGGTTAGCGCCGTGGCGCTGGATGAAAGGCTGGCCGAAGGACATGCGGCACTCAGCTTACTCAGGCTGCTCAACGATTGGGACTGGCGTGCGGCAGACGCAGAAAGCGATCGCGCCGTCGCCCTGGCGCCCGGCGATGCGTACGTGTACTGGAAGCGCGGCGTGTGCTTGCGATATGCAGGTCACAGTGATGAGGCCCTGGCAGTACATCGCCACGCCGAGTTCCTGGATCCCTTCTCGGTCGTTGCGATTCAGGAAGTGGGATGGGCCTTATATTACGGGCGCCGTTTCGATGAGGCCGTCGAACAGTTTCGTAAAGCAGTGGAGCTCGAGCCGGCATGGGACCAGCTTTACTTCGGTCTCGGTCAGACGCTCACACAGCAGCAGCGTCATGACGAAGCGATCGCCGCACTCCAAACCGCCGCGCGTATGGGTCCCGGCAATGCCTTTACCGAAGCGGCGCTCGCCTACGCACTTGGGCGCGCGGGGCGCCGCCAGGAAGCTCGATGGGCGTCGGAACAACTCAGTGTGAAGTACGCGTACGTTCCCCATTGGTTTCATTCAATCGTGCGCATCGGATTGGGCGACAGCGAAGGTGCGCTTCAGTCCTTGGAGAACGCGTTTGGCGACCACGAACCTTGCCTCATAAGCCTGAAAGTAGATCCGGTATTCGATCCTTTGCGCAGCGAGGCGAGGTTCGCGGAAATGGTGCGGCGAGTTGGGTTGCAGCCGTGAGGCTCACGGGGTAATGCGACTTCAGCAGCCGACCGACTTACACGAGCAATTGTTTGACGTCCGGTATTTTCGACGAACTGCACGACTCGGTGACAAGGCACACTTCAAAAGGTAATGAGCCCCAGCCGAGCACCTTTCCGTGCGAGGCGCCGCCACGTCAACGAATTCTCTGACTTCATGAGCATTTTCGCATTCGCTCGCGATGGCTCAGTAAAAGTAAGAGTCGATCGCGATTTCCACCTATACCTATGCCTTGCAGCTCTATCAGGTCACGCTCGGCGTGCGCTACTGGGCAGCGTCGCCCGCGATGACGGTCGAGCACGATGGCGGCAGCGCAGCACCCGTTGTTGTTCCTGGCAACATGTTCGTGTCCTGGTGCACGAACTTGCGCTGTATGGTCTGCTGATTGTGATCGTGGTGTTGGGGCTGCCTTTTTTCACTGGATAGTTCACCGGCGTCTTATTCTCTATGGCGGCGATGGTCAACTCGCGGGCCGCACCGCTGGCGTGTAGGCCGCCCGATCTACGTATATACATCGTCCCGCCAGCGACGTAAGAGTTAACCTTGGACCGGAGCGCTACAGCCATCATTCAGTGAAGGAGAATTATTCGTGAACCTCAAGTTAGCTGCCCTCTCGATGGTGCTGATCGGCGCCACCGCCACCTGCGCACTCCTAAGCCCCACTGTGAGCATTGCCGCCTCTGAGCCGGTCCTGAACGAAAGGTTCAGCGATCTCGAGCCCGCGACTAAAATGATTCGGTCGGAAATCGGTCAGGACCGTCGTGAGATTGTCAGAAGGAACATGCTTCTACTCAATCCGAGGCAGCGACTTTCTGGCCGCTATAAGACCTGTATCGCGCGGAAATGGCCGAATTGGGGACCGCAGAGTCCGTTTGATTTCCGACTTTGCGGCCCACGAGAATGCGATGACCGAGGATGAAGCAGGACGGCTCACGGAAGCGGCGCTCGAAATCGAGGAAAACAAGGTCTCAGTCAGGCAAAGCTACGTCAAGACGATGTCAAAATCGCTCTCTGCTCGCACGGTGGCGCGATTCTTTCAGATCGATGGCAAGCTAGACGCAATCGTGGACGCGGAACTCGCCGCGCATATTCCGTTGATACACTGACATTGCCTTCGACGGAGACAGCGAAGCTGCGATTGATCGCACGCGGCTTCACTTGGATTTGTATCATTTGCGGCGCGGCGCCTGTCGCAGCTAGCGCCACGCAACCAACGCGCGTGCTCACCATCAGTGAGACGCGACAGCAAACTGAGCGTTAGGCGAGGTCTTTACCGCATCGCCGACTTGACGTGATAGCCGGTCGCGGCGATAAACTCGTCCAGGATGCCGCGCTTTCGATAACATCTCAGGTGAGGCAACCGTCGCAACCGGTAACACCCCAACTGAGGCGATGCGGAATCAAATTGACGTAGTCGTCAGGCGGCACCAGTTCGGTCTTGCGTGCGCACTTGGCTAAAATGAAAGTTGCTTATGCCGGCCGGATCGAAAGCCGTGTACCAGATAGGGATCTAAGAACTCGAACTCGCCGGGATACTCCGAGGGGTTCGGGCGCACTCTAAGTAATCAGACGGGCACGAAAGCAGATGTTGGGGCAACGATCGGCATACCTATTGAAGCACCCCGGCGTATTTGCCATTCGTGTGCTGAAGAATTTTCGCGCCAATCAGGGGTTGCTACTGGCAGGTGCGGTAGCTTACTACGCGCTGCTGTCGATCGTGCCATTGTTGATCCTTACGGTCATCGCGCTATCGCACGTCATCGATCAGACCGAATTGCTTCAGACCCTTGGGCGCTACCTGGAGTGGTTAGTTCCGGGACAGTCTGGGGTTCTCATTGGGGAACTCAGGAATTTTATCGATCATCGCGAAGTGATGGGGTGGGTGCTGTTGGTGCAGATGCTGTTCTTCAGCTCCCTCGCATTCACAGTGCTCGAGAATGCGATGTCCGTGGTCCTTCATCATCGCGTCGCAATTCGCAGGCGCCACTTTCTCGTCTCGGCGGTGATTCCATACTGCTACATTCTCTCCCTCGCTCTTGGACTGCTGCTCGTGACCCTTGCTGCTGGGAGCCTGAAGGCCATGGGCCAGGCACAGGTCGAGTTCCTCGGACGCAACTGGTCGCTTGGTGGTGTGTCGGGCATGCTGCTGTACCTGCTTGGCGTGGCCGGCGAGATCTTTATCCTTACCTCCATCTACATGGTGATGCCGGTGGGACGCCCGTCGCTACTGCACGCACTCATTGGCGCCATAGCAGCGACAATATTGTGGGAGTTGACACGCCACATACTTGTTTGGTACTTCGCGACCCTTTCCCAGATTGGCACGGTCTACGGCTCGCTAACGACGGCCATCGTCGTTTTGCTGAGTCTTGAACTTGCGTCTACCTTACTTATGTTCGGCGCCCAAGTGATGGCGGAGTACGAGCGGATCGGGAGAGCTCCCTCGCCGGCGCCTCCGTAGCAGATACGTCTTGATTGAAGCGGATGGCTCCAATACTCTGCCCGTCAATCCCCCCCGCTCCACGGTTCCTTCGTACCCGTTGCCACGCTTCTCGCAGGACGTCACCCCTGCAAATCCTGAGCGGCGCCTTGGACATAATGCAAATTCGGTTGCTTCCCACATCACGGCGCTTGTTCTTTCGCTCGAGTAATTTTCTCTCGCCACTCTCTCCCATTCATACAGGGGAACAATATCGTGAGAACGAAAGTCGATTCGCTTATTTGGGCATCAATTGGTGTTGCGTTGCTGTTGGCTGCTTCCGCCTTAATACCGGGATAGGCAATAAGTCGACTGTGCTAAGCCGCGCGAGATTCATCACCCACGACGAAACCTCGCCTTGAGGCGCACATAACCTGTTGCAACCTGCGACACATCGCTGGTTCGGGCCGCCCCCATTGCTAGCGATCGTAGTTGGCGCCACGATCGCTATCGGGTCGGAAAAAGGGATGGGCTCCTCCAGTGCGACGCGGCGACAATCGATTGACCGGTCCTACTCAGCTTTCCGTCGCATTCTACTTCCATGCTCAGCCGGGCATTGGCTGGCGCTTGCCGCAGAAATTCGCGTACCGCCGACTGCCGGTATTTCGAAACGCCTTGAGGAATGGCAGCGTAGTCCGACCTGACTGAGACGCGCTTCATAGGCAAGAAAGCCACCAGATCATTCTGAGCATTTCGGGGGGGGGGCGCCCTAAATCAGCGGCGCTCTCTTTTGCTGCCGCGCTTCGTGCGATCACCCCCACGATTGAACAATAGCCCAGCCGCGGTGTGACTGCTCGCAACTCGATCTCGCGCTCGTTGCGGCACCATGCGAAGCGCCGCGCGGATATATCGGAGCGAAAATCACATGAAGCATCCGATGCTAATGACGATGCTGCTCTTGGGCGCCGTCGGCGCCCAAGAGACGCTCGACTACACGGGACAGCCGATGACCGGCAACGACACGAATATCACCCAAATCACCGGAGTCGTAGATCTCGCGCAGGCACTCAACCCCAATGAGGCTTATCAACTCGTAGTGCCCACCTATTACAGTTTCGACGCGAACCAAACGGGCGTGCTCACCGGGGTGCCGCACGAGAATTCGACGATTCACACGTCCTTTCTCTTCTCCGCCCAAAACGGGGCTATCACCGGCTGGGATGTGGCGGTGAATTATGAGTACACGGTCGCGGCCTCGACGCTTCTGGCTGCTGGCGTGCTGGTGCTCACGTCAAGGAGAGCGCGCATATAGGCGCCGATCTGGTGTTCCCCTAGTTGTGGGCCGCGCAGGGCGGCCCTTTTTTTGGTCGACCTGGCCTAATACACGCCAAGAGTCGGTGCGGCCCTATTTATTGATTGGGCTGCCCGTTCGTGCTTCCAATCGCGCAAACATATTGCATCAGATCCCTCTGCACCGTGTCCGGCACAACAGGATCCGGAAGCTAGTGCAAATCCTGGTGCAAATCCAAAGCGGTTTCTGTCGAATTTTCGGGGTGCTTCACACGTACGAACCCCTATTTTTACTGGCGGAGAGGGCGAGATTCGAACTCGCGATCGGATTGCTCCGATGCCGGTTTTCAAGACCGGTGCATTCAACCGCTCTGCCACCTCTCCGTCTGAAGCGACCGCCACGCGCAGCTGTATTTT
>Ga0187890_10000081_pt1 | contig 66594 bp, 59 predicted proteins | sample June2016WEW_21_1_FD_133005 | JGI IMG/M metagenome (GOLD analysis project Ga0187890, IMG submission 133005) | Peatland microbial communities from SPRUCE experiment site at the Marcell Experimental Forest, Minnesota, USA - June2016WEW_21_10 | ecosystem: Environmental > Terrestrial > Soil >... | reverse complement strand
GTGCACGAGCGCGTCGAACTGCTGCGAGACGCAAGCGGCGAACCAGTGGCTCTGGCGTTCGCTCTCGGGCCGGTAGATGACGCCGATCGCGCGCTGCAGCCGCGGCTCGCGCAAGGCGCGCCCGCTGGCGCTCATGCCCAGCGGGCACAGCAGGAACGCCGGGATCTCCGTCGCGTGCAGCAGCGCCTCGTAGCTGTCTGTGAGCGCCGGCCTGACGCGCTTGCGCTCGGCCTCCCCGCCCCAGTCCGAGGCAGCCGTGACGGTGCCGGTGTAGGTGCTGAAGCCCACGAGCACGACGTCGTGAGCGTGGCGCTCGCGCATCAGCTGCCCCAGGTTCAGCTCGCCACGCTGGGCCATCTCGGTCGAGCGAGCATCGCCGACGTGCGAGTTGTGCTCCCACACCACGACCTTGCCGGCGTCGCCGTGACGGGCAAGGTGGACCTGGAGCTGGTCGAGCGTGTCGGCCATGTGGCGGTCGCGCAGGTTCCAGGAGGGCGCGGGGCCGGCGAACATCGTGCGGTAGTACTCCTCGGCGTCGGCTACGACCGTCGCGTTCTGCTCAGCCAGGAAATACCGGTCCTCGGCCACCAGGCCATCCGAGCGCAGGTAGTCGCCGGCGTGGCGTCGCAGCTCGACGAGCTGCTCCAGCACGCGCCGGCGGCAGGGCTCGCTGACGCCGAGCAGCACCGCCTGCCCATAGCCCGCGCTGTCCCCGGAGAACGGGTGCAGACACTCATAGCGGCGGCGCGCCCGCACGGCGCCCGCCGGGTCGACCTCCTGCAGATAGGCGACGACAGCCTCCATCGACGCGCCCAGGCTGTACAGATCCAAGCCGTAGAAGCCGACGCTCCGCCGCGCCGGCGCAGGCTGTTCGTTGTGGGCGCGCAGCCACCCGACGAAGTCCAGCACCTCGGCGTTGCGCCACATCCACGTGGGGAACCTCTGAAAGCCGCGCAGAGCCTCCTCGGCATCGGCGTCATCGCCAAAGCCCTGCAGGTAGCGGCTGACGCGATCGGCGTCAGGCCAGTCCCCCTCGACCGCCACAGCCGTGAAGCCGCGCTCCTCGATCAGCCTGCGGGTGATCCGTGCGCGCTCGCGATAGAACTCGTGCGTCCCGTGGCTGGCCTCGCCGAGCAGCACCAGGCGCGCGTCGCCGACCAGCTCCAGCAGAGCGTCGTAGTCGCCGTCACCTCCGTGCAGCGGTTGGGCGTCGAGCCGCAGCGCGTCGAGCACCGCCGTTTCGCCGATGGGAAGGGCCAGCGGCGAGGCCACGTCTCATCCCACTCCAGACAGCGCGTCGGCTCCAGCGGGTCCGTTCGCTGCTGTCTCGCTCGGGCTCGACGCCTCCGCGGCCGACACCCGCGCGTCCTGGTCGCTGCCGGCCCGCGCCAGCAGCGCCAGCACCTGCTCGTCGGAGACGGGTGCGAAGTCCCGGTATGACAAGCCCACTCCGAAGAGCCGTGGCGGCACCTCCAGGCAGACGACGCGATCGGCCTCCTTGGCGAGCATCGAAACCGCCTCGCTCGAACCCACCGGGACCGCGACGATGATCTCGCCGGCGCCGCGCTTGCGCAGCGCGCGCACAGCGGCCAGAGCCGTCAGGCCGGTCGCCAGGCCATCGTCGACGACGATCACGGTTCGTCCGCCGACAGGGATCGTGGGCCGCCCGTCACGGTAGCGCTCGACCCTGCGACGCAGCTCGCGGGACTCCAGCTCGACCGTCTCATCGAGCATCGCCTGAGTCATGCCGAGCATGCCGGCCGACTCCGGGTTGAGGACTCCCGTGCCGTCCTCCGCGACCGCACCCACGCCGAGCTCGGGATTCCCGGGCGCCCCGAGCTTGCGCACGGCAAGGATCTCCAGCGGCGCGCCGAGCGCGCGGGCCACCTCGAAGGCGACAGGCACGCCGCCGCGCGGCAGCGCGACGATCACCGGGGGCTCCTCCGCGACGTGCTCCAGCTGGGCTGCCAGCCGACGGCCGGCGTCATGACGGTCGAGGAACTCCATAGGAGGATCCTCCCCCGTTGCCGCGCCCCACGCGTCCGGGAGATGCCCCGTGACCAGCGCGGTGTACTACTGAACGATGCTATGTGCGATGAACAGCCTGCTCCAGGTGCGGCGATGAGCCCCTCGCTCGTCGTATTCGCTCCCTCGCCGCTGCTGACGATCACCGTCGAGGCCGCCGACACGCCCGCGCAGGAGATCCACCTGCACGCCGGCGGACAGGGATTCTGGGTGGCCCGCATGGCGGCGCTGCTCGGAGCCGAGGTGTCCCTCTGCTGCGCGCTTGGCGGCGAGTCGGGGGCGGTGCTCAGAGGACTGATCGCGAGGGAGAACGTCGAGCTGCTCAGCGTGGAGTGCGATGCGCCCAACGGCGTCTACATCCACGCTCGACGAGACGGCGCCGCGCGCGAGCAGGTCGCGCGCACCGAGTCGGGGCGGCTGTCCCGCCACGAGGCCGACGAGCTCTACGGCCTCGCCCTCAGCGCAGCGCTGGACGCGGGTGTGGCGCTGCTCACGGGCGTGGACCCTCCGACGGTGCTCGACAGCGAGATCTACCGTCGGCTGGCGGGCGACCTGCGCGCCAACGGCGTCCATGTGATCGCCGATCTCTCCGGCTCCTGCCTGAACGCCGCGCTGACTGGAGGCTTGGACCTGTTGAAGATCAGCGAAGAGGAGGCGCTCGCCGAGGCCATCGCCCGCAGCTCTGACGTCGAGGATCTCCTGCAGGCGCTCGAGAGGCTCCACGACGACGGCGCCGAAACAGTGCTGATCTCGCGCGCGGCAGAGCCGGCACTGGTGCTCGACGGCGCCCGCGGACGCTATCTGGAGCTCACCGGCCCCCACGTGGAGACCCTGGAGCCACGAGGCACGGGCGACTCGATGTTCGCCGCGCTCGGCGCAGGCCTGGCCAACGGTCAGGAGCTCGACGTCGCCCTGCGCCTGGCGATGGCCGCTGGGTGCCTGAACGCCACCAGGCACGGACTCGGCACCGGCACGCGCCAGCAGATCGAGCAGCTCAGCCACCACATCGCGATCAGGGAGCTGAGCAGGCCCCCCGAGAGCCCCGGGTCGACCATCGACCAGTAGTCCTCACGGAGCCGCTCGCGCGGCTTACCCCGATGTGCGCCGAGGCTCCAGCGCAATAGCTTGAGGAGGATCGCCACGGATCGCACCTGCAGCCGGGCACAACAAGGGAGTCAGCATGAACGTCACAACTCAAGAGCTCGGCGCCGAGCGATGGGCGGAGTACTTCGACTCGCTCGCCAAGAGCATCGAGGGGCTGCTCGTCACGATCGAGGTCATGAGCGAGCAGCTCGGAGACCAGACCGACGTGGAGCGGCTGCCGCTGCAGACGCTCGGCTACGACCACAAGGACAACGTGCTGGAGGTCGCCGTCGGTGGCCGTAGCCCACGCTATCCCGTCGTGCTGCGGCACTTCATCTCCAGTCCACAGACGATCAGCGTCGAGGAGTCCGGTCAACCCACCCCGAGTGCGATCCTCGTCACGGACGCGAGCGGCGATCGCACGCTGATTCGCCTGTTCAAGCCCGCCACCATCGAGGCATAGCGGCAGCCCTCGCCCTCGGTGCGGCCCTGCACGGATGCGGCCGGCCATCGGTTGGGGAACGCTCATTCACACACATCGCCGATCTGCAAGGAAGTCCGACATGAGTGATACCGAGCCGAGCATCATCCAACACAGCGTCGAAAAGACACACATCTGGTTGAACGAGGTGGCCGAGGGGCTGGGCGACGGGGATCGCCAGTACGCCTACCGTGCGCTGCGTGCGGTGCTGCACGCGTTGCGGGACCGTCTGACCGTCGACGTGGCGGCCAAGCTCGCCGCCCAGCTGCCAACGCTGATCCGCGGGGTCTACTACGAAGACTGGGATCCCAGCCGCACACCGCTGGCGATCCACGACGTGAAGGCGTTCCTCGACCACGTCGCCGAGGAGGGGCACATGGCGGGAGAGACCGAGGCGTCGCTCGCGGTGACAGCGGTCGCACGGGTACTGCGGGCACACGTCTCCGACGGCGAGATCGACGGCGTGCTGGCGGTCCTACCGGATAGCTTCAGGGCGCTGATCACCGCCTGAGGAGGTCGAACGGCAGCGTCGCGTGGCCCGCTTCAGCGAGCTGGCTGCTGCGCAGCATTCTCGGTGCCCCCGCCCAGCAGCGCGGCGACCTCCTCGTCGGTGGTCGGCTGGAAGTCCTCATACCAGAGGCCGACGGCCCACAGGTCCTCCGGCATCTCCACGCACACGATCTCATCCGCCTCGTCGCGCAACGCTTGCACCGACTCCGGCGCCGCGACGGGCACGGCGAGGATCACGCGGGCGGCGCCACGCTCGCGCAGCGATCGCAGCGCCGCCCGCGCGGAGCGGCCCGTCGCAAGGCCGTCGTCGACGAGGATCGCGGTGCGCCCCGTCAGCTCGGCCGGCGCACGGCTCCCGCGGTAGCCACGAGTCCGCTCGGAGAGCTCGCCTGCGACCCGTGCGATGAGCGCTTGCAGCTCGGCGTCGGAGAGGCCCATCGCACGCACGGTCTCCTCGCTGAGCACCTGCACGCCGCCCTCCGCGAGCGCACCGATGCCATACTCGGGATTCTGCGGCGCCCCGATCTTGCGCACGACCGCTATGTCGAGCGGCGCACCGAGCGCGCGCGCCACCTCGGCGGCTACCGGCACCCCGCCGCGAGGAATGCCGATGATCACAGGCTGCTCGTCGCGAAACCGCTCGAGTCCGGTTGCCAGCCGCCGTCCCGCGTCCTGCCGGTCCTTGAAGCGCGCCCCCGATGACACGAGCAGCGGCGGATCATCGAGACAGGTGACGGCGCCCGTGCGGCCGGTGCGCGACTGTGCAGCCATGGTCTCCCAACGGTACGGCTTCGCGGGTGCCGTCGCATCGGGGTCGATCACGGCGATCGCCACGGCCTTATACCGATCTGCGGTCGCGGGCCCGGCTATCCTGCGATCGCCGCGAACGCGTCGAGCATCAAGCCGCCGACGGGGAGCACCTCGACGAACTCTCCACGGCGCTCGCGGGCCGCGGGGAGGCTGTCGGTGGTGTAGATGCGCCTCACGCCAAGCGCCGGCAGCTCGCGCCAGCGCTCGCCGGTGAAGAGCCCGTGGGTGACGAAGACGTCGATCTCCCGCGCCCCCGCCCGTCGCAGCGCTGCGCACGCCGAGATGAGCGTGCCACCGGTGTCGAGGATGTCATCCACGATCACGACCCGGGAGGAGATCGTGCCGGCGAGCGAGCTATGGGCCACTCCGCTTGCGTCACGTCGCTTGCGCAGGCAGGCGAGCGCAGTGCGCAGGCCGGCCGCATGCATGACCGCTTCTGATCTCTCGAGCGCGCCTTCATCCGGCGCCACGACGCTGACATCGGTCAGCCCGCGCCGCATGAGCACCTCGGCGAACAGCGGCGCCGGCGAGAGCGAGTCGACCTGCATCGGAAAGCACGCCGCCGCCTGGCTGCTGTGCACATCGATCGTGAGCACCCGGTCGACGCCGGCCGCCTGCAGCAGATCGCCGGCCCAGGCGGCGCCCAGGCTCCGACCTCGCTCAGCCCGGTCCTGGCGGGCATAGCCGAGATAGGGCAGCAGCGCAACGACCTGCCGCGCGCCCTCACGCTTGAGGGTGTGGGCCAGCGCCAGCACCGACAGGAGCTGCTCGTCCGGCGGCGCCAGCGAGCCCCATATCCCGCATATCCGACCCGCGACCGAATCGTCGATTCGCACGTACAGCTCGCCATTGGCGAAGCGGGCGAGCTCGCAAGCTCCCAGCGCGGCCACCGAGCGTTCGATCGACTCGCCCGACAGGCCCGGGCGGTATTGCGGGAGCGGAAAGATGATCGACATGCGCGATTACGTAGTTCGCCCCACCCCGACCCGTTACCTGTGCGGATGCGCGAGGCGAACGCAACCACGAGGCTGGACGAGCCATGACGCGAGCTCTCCTGCATCGGCCTCGACGTCGCCAAGCTCCCACCGCGCTGCCCCGCTCCGGCAGCTACGTCACAGACGGCCACAGGCTGTTCCGCGTCGTCTCGCAATTCGCCTTCGCCGGGGACCACTTGGCTGCATCGCTCGAGGACTGCCTCACGCTCGATGTGCGGGCATACGCTCCTGGCGAGCTGCACGCGATGGGGCTGCGTCCGGTCCAGACCGACCCATGACCGAACCGAGCGTCATGCAGACGCCCGATTCGCTTCGCGCCGCGCGGACGGTCGTCGCCGCGATCACCGATGACGCGGCGGCTGCCAGCGTGCTCTCGGTGGCCAGCGCCATCGCGACCCTGTACTCCGCAACGGTGGAAGCTGTGCACGTGGGCGAGGCGCGCTCGGAGCTTGTCGCGATGGCGCAAGGCGCAGGCGTTCCTCTGAGGACGGTCGCGGGCCGGCCGCTCGAGGCGCTCACACAGGTGGCCGCGGCCGAGAGCGTGGTTGCGGTGGTGATCGGTGCGAGCGCCAGCGCCGCGGGCAACGGTCGGCCAGACAGCACCGCCATGGCTCTGCTCACCTCGCTCGAGAAGCCGATCGTCGTTGTGCCCGCGAACGCACCGGTCGGGCGTGCCATCGAGCGCATGCTCGTGCCGCTCAACGGGACTGCAGCGAGTGCGGCGGCGCTGCAGGAGATCGTCGCGCTGGCCTCGCACGCTGAGATCCAGATCGTGGTGGCGCACGTACATCAGGAGCACTCGCTGCCAGCGTTCAGCGACCAGCTCGCCCATGAGGTGCGTGCGTGGAGCGACGAGTTCATCGCGCGCCACTGCCCTTCGGCAACCGAGGTCACACTCGAGTCGCGTGTCGGCGAGCCGCACGAGCATCTACTGGAGATCCTGCGCCAAAGCGGCTGCGACCTCGTGGCGCTCGGGTGGAGCCAAGACCTCGCCGGCGGACGCGCGGCGGTCGTCCGCCGAATGCTCGCCGAGTCGCCTGTGCCCGTGCTGCTGACGCCCTCGAGCAGCGATTCCGTGTTCACGCTAGCGGCGGCTGCGCCCGCCGCGGACGCGAGGTCGGCCGCGGACGCCTTGGCGCCCGGGCTGGACTCGCCGGCTGCGTCGATCCCGCGGGCTTGACGCTGCGATCCCGAGAAGGAGACGATGGTGTTCAAGAACGTGCTCGTCGGAGTGGATGGCAGGCCCAGCGGGCGCGATGCGATCGCGCTTGCCCGCCGGCTGACGGACCCGCACGGAAAGCTGACCCTCGCGTTCGTGCACGGCGGCGGGCTCGACGATGATCCAGAGCACTCGCGGAAGCTGCTCGAGCAGGAGCGCGCCGCTGCCCACGTAGAGGCGGATCTGGAGAGCGTCGTCGCGTCGAGCCCCGGCCGTGGGATTCACCAGCAGGCAGAGGAGCAGGGCGCGGATCTGCTCGTGGTGGGCTCTTGCCGCCGCAGCGCCTTCGGACGCACGATGCTGGGCGATGACACGCGCGCCGCCCTCAACGGCGCTCCCTGCGCGGTCGCCATCGCCTCCGTCGGCCTCGCCGAGCGCCACGAGCCGATCGCCAAGATCGGCGTCGGGTACAACCGCTCGCAGGAGAGCATCGCGGCGCTCGCGCTGGCACGGGAGCTGGCGGCGTCAACCGGAGCGACGATCCACCCGCTCGAAGTGGTCTCGATACCGACGGCCGCCTACGGCGGGCTCATCTCGCCGACGATCGGGGAGAGCATCGAAGCGATCGTCCAGGAGGCGAAGAGCCGGATGGAGCAGATGCCCGGCGTGCAGGGCCACGCGGCATACGGCCTCACGGGCGAGGAGCTCGCCGCGTTCAGCGAAGACGTGGACATCCTCGTGGTCGGCTCGCGCGGCTACGGGCCCGTGCGGCGTCTCGTGCTCGGCAGCACCTCGGACTACCTCGAGCGTCATGCACGTTGCCCGCTGCTCGTGCTGCCCCGAGTCGCTGGTACCGGCGACGGCGGCGAGCACGCCCCCTGAGCGTGAATCGGGCAGGCGCCCCCAGCGCGCTCGAGGGAGACGGCTACAAGTGGGTGGCCCTGTCGAACACGACGCTGGGCGTGCTGCTTGCGACGATCGACGCGTCGATCACGCTGATCGCGATGCCGGACATCTTCCGCGGCATCCACCTCGACCCGCTGGGGCCGGGCAACAGCTTCTACCTGCTGTGGATGATCCTCGGCTTTCTGGTGGTCACGAGCGTGCTGGTCGTCAGCCTGGGTCGGCTGGGCGACCTGTTCAGCGGGGCGACACTGCTGGTCGTGTTCGCGGTGCTCGAGCGCCGGGTGGTCGAGCCGATGTTCCGCCTGCCGCTGTTTCGCATCCGCGCGTTCACGTTCGGCGTGATGTCGAGCTTCCTCTCCGCAGTCGCGCGCGGCGGCCTGATGTTCATGCTGATCATCTGGCTGCAGGGCATCTGGCTGCCCCGCCACGGCTACAGCTTCACCGAGACGCCGCTGTGGGCGGGCATCTACATGCTGCCGCTCACCCTTGGGTTCCTGATCGCCGGACCGGCATCGGGCTACCTGTCCGACCGCTATGGCGCGCGTCCGTTCGCCACCGGCGGGATGCTCGCCGCCGCCGTCAGCTTCCTGCTGCTGGAGCCTCTCCACCGGCCTGCAGGCCCACGGCGTGTCCGCGAGCCTGGCCTCAAGGGTCGGCCACCAGCCCCCGGTCTCGATCCTGTTCGCGGCCTTTCTCGGCTACAACCCGATCCAGAAGCTGCTCGGCACGCACGCGCTCAGCCTACTCTCGCCCGCCAACGCCGCCACCGTCACGGGGCGCTCGTTCTTCCCGCAGCTGATCTCCAGCCCGTTCCACTCGGGCCTGCACGCCGCGTTCGCCTTCGCGATCATCGCCTGCCTGCTCGCGGCGGCCGCCTCCTGGTCGCGCGGCAGCCGCTACGTCGCCGGTGAGGTGCCCGAGCACCTCCACGCCGAACACGCGCGTGTCTCGGCATCCGGGCCCGTGCCGTAGCAGCCCGATTCAGCGCCGGGAAGTCCCGGCGTCGCTCGAGACCTGCAGTGTGGTCACGCCGCCCACGATCACCCCTGACACGACGAGCGCTTCGCCGCTCAGCGGCTGGAACGCCACGAGGCCCGAGCCGCCGGTCACGTCTTCGCCGGTGAGCCTCGCCGCGAGCTCGAAGCGTCCGCTGCCGCGTCGCAGCGAGGCGTAGACGGGGCCCACGCCGGACGTCGAGTGGCGCACGTCGAACCAGGACACGAGCAATGCCCCGTTCGGACCGGCGGTCACATCGTCGAGCGCGCCGCCCACCAGCGAGTCGGACAGCGGCGTCCAGAAGCCGATCCCGCTCGCGGTGAGCTCGGCCAGCTTGACGATCGGCGCGCCGTCCAGCCCACCCGTCCAGGCGAGGTAAACGTGGCCGAAGCTGTCAACGAGCGAGGCGATACCCGCCAGGCCCTCCCCCACGGCCCCACCGGGCGCGTCAGCCGAGATGGACGAGCGCTCCAGCGTGAACACCCGCCAGCCCCCCCGAGTCGACCCGTCGCGCCCGACCGGCGCGTGCCAGGCCGCGCCGGCGCGCAGAGCGGTCGCGCAGCCTTCGCAGGCGCCTGCGCCCTCCCATGCGAGCACGACGGTCCCCGACGGTGTGATCGCTGCGCGCAGCCTGATCGTGGGGACGGGCCTGGCGGGGACGGGCAGGCGCGCCACCAGCGTGGTAGAACCCCACCGACCTCGCGCGGGTCGAACGCGCGCATACAGATCGCGGCCAGCGATCCAGGCCAGCACGCGCTCCCCGCGCGCGTCCAGGGCGACCGCAAAGGGCTCGCCGGCCAGCGCCCGTCCGGGGAGGGCGAGCGGCTTCCCGAAGGCGCCTCCGTGGCTGCGCTCGGCGACGCGAAAGCGCCCGGTGTGCACCCATGCGACGATCGCGTCGCCACGCTCGTCCGCCGCCGACACCGGCGCGCTGCCATTCTCATCGAGCGCCCTGACAGGGCCGAGGGTTCCGTCGGCAAGGCCGTCGGCGTAGATCACGCGCACGCGCAGGACCGTGCCCGGATAGCCGGCGCAGCACGGCGGGGACCCCGGCGACGGCGTGCCGCCCTGCGCGGTCACCGCTTCGGAGCCCACGAGCGTCGCGCGTCCGCTGCCATACATCTGCAGCTGCTCGATCGCCGTGAACGGCAGTTCCGGCGTCTGGCTCCAAGCCCCGCCCGGCACGCGCGCCTCCCCACCATCGAACGGCCGAGGCGGCTGCATCGCGTACGGGTTGCCAGCCCACACGAGCAGCCCGTCGCCGGCGGCGTCGAAGGAGAGCGCGGTCGGGCTCACGACGCCGGCGGGCGCCAGCGTTTGCGTCCGCCATTGCGCGTCCCCCGCCGCCGGCCCAGCGTGTGCCACCATCCCCGCGAGCACCGCAACCACAGCCCTTGCACCGATGCGCCAGCGGGGCGGTGAGCGTCGGCGCAGCATGCACGGGACCCCTCCAGCGCTCGTCATACAGCCACGCTACGCGCCGTCGGCCGCCCTGCGCTGCGGTTAACCACCCGCTCGCGAGCGAGGTTTGCCGCGATGTCCGATAGCTCGCGATCGACCAGGATGAATGGCAGAGAGCGTGAGTGGTTCCCGCACAGGAACGACCGCCAAACCGGCCAGCGGCCTTCGGGCCGCACTGTCGTACGGCACTCGCGCTCTCTTTCTTATGGGCTGATCGAGCCGGCGGGCGCTCACCGCACAGATGCAGCCATCAGCATTTGAGCGAGGCGTAGGCCTGCTTGTAGCTTGCGGAGAGCTGCGTCAGCGCAGCCTTGATCTCGGGCCCGACGGACTTCAGCGCCGTTTGGATGCCGCCCGGCACCTTGGCGGCCAGTGCGAGGCCCCCGCCGACCACCGCCATCTCGGCCTGGAAGCTCTTCGTGCCCGCTTCGACCTGTTGCTTGACCGCCGGTTCCAGCTTGGGCTCCGCGTCATTGATCCGCGTGACGCTCCTGTCGATCGCTTCGACGCTCGCCGTGGCATCCGTGAGCAGGCTCGCGGAGATCGACAGCCCTTCCAGCTTGGCGACCTGCGCGGCGATTTCGGTGCGTGCCGAGCACACCTGCGCTTTGGCCTTTGCCTGGGAGGATTCGCCGCAGCCAGCAAGCAGCACTGGTGCGAGCGCGAGCACAGCTACGGCGGACGGCCTGCGAAGGATCGTGTACACGAGCACCTCTTTTGGGGAGACGAGTTGGCCCAGACGACGGGTTATCGGCGATACGTACACCGGCAGGCTACGCTGGGAGCGGCGTAGCGGTATCCGGTCCTGGCCCACGGGATGCCTCGGGAAATTACTGAACCGATACCACCAGACGCCGGCACACGGCCGCCGGCGTCAGCCGAATGCTCTGGTCAGCGTCTGGCCCGCGAGCCGCACCGGCTCGAGGTCCTTGGCGTCGTGCATGTTGAACACGAGCCCGTCCAGCCCGGCCTCGAAGTAGGCGTCAACCTGCTCGCAGACGGCGTCCGGATCGCCCGCCACCACGTAACCGCGGTAGCGCTCGTCATCCATGCCACGCGCCCTGGCCATCTCTCGTCCCCTCTGTTCGGCGTGCTCGACGGTGTCGGCGATGACCAGGCCTCCGAGACGGGTCTTGGTGATGCTCGCCGGGTCCCGGCCGGCCGCTTCGCAGTGGCGGTCCAGAACCTCGAGCTTGTGCCGGATGGTCGGCACGTCACCGAACAGATTGCACGCATCGGCGTACTTGGCTACCAGCGCGAGCGTGCGGCGCTCGCCGCTGCCACCGACCAGGATCGGAATGCCCTCCCGGCGAAGCGGCCTGGGAACGTTGAGTGCCTCCTGAATCCTGTAATGGCGGCCGCTGAAGCTCGGGGTCCGCTCGACGAACATGGCACGGCAGATCTGCAGCGCCTCCTCCAACCGGTCCAGCCGCTCGCCGATCGGCGGGTAGTCGAACCCGTAGCCGATGTGCTCGTCCTCGTTCCACGCCGCGCCGATGCCCAGAATCGCCCGCCCGCCGGAGATGACATCCAGAGTCGTGGCCTGCTTTGCGAGCAGCGCGGGGTTGCGGTAGGTAACGCCCGTGACCATCGTGCCGAGGCTCACCTTGCGCGTTCGCGCCGCGATCCCGCCGAGCAGCGTGTAGGCCTCGAGCATCGGGTCGGTTCGCGAGCCGACACCCGCGATCTGGTAGAAGTGATCCATCACCCACACCGAGTCGAAGCCTGATTCCTCGGCCGCTCGGGCGATGTCGACGACACGGTCGAACAGATCTCCGTCCGCGACTCCCGCAAAGGTGAAACTTGGAATCTGCAGGCCGAAGCGGGTGACGCCCATCACTAGGTGTCGAGGCTAGCAGCCGGCCAGCGGGGCGTCTCAGCCGGACGTGGCGGCGGCCGCTTGCGATGTGAGGTGGGAAACCCACTGTTTCATGCGTGATTATCCCTGATGACTTGTCACTGGCCAAGGGTAGTGTGATGACACCATGCGCGTGCCGATCCGATCCGAGCCAGACGCCTTCCGGTTGACGGTAGCGGGGGCGCTCGCGGTTGCAGTGGCGGCGCTGGTCGGCTGGCTCACCGAGCCGCTGGCGGGCGTAGCGGTGTTCGTGCTGGTGCTGATACTCGCCGCCATCGCCTACCTGCGCGCGGCCGATCCCGATCGCCGCATGCCACTGCGCGAGGCGACAGCCGCGGCGCATCCTCACGGCGCCTCGCCCGGCAAGCGCCACGTGCTGGTCGTCGCCAACGAGGCGCTCTCAGGCCGGGCACTGTGCGAGCGGATACTCGGAGAGGATCACGAGCGCGTCGAGGTCGACGTCCTCGCCCCGGTGCTCACGTCGCGCTTGCACCAGGGAGTCTCTGACATCGATCGCGAGCTCGAGCAGGCCCGGACGCGCCTGGAGCGCTCGCTTGTGTGGGCGCACGAGCAGGGCATCGTCGCCCGCGGCGAGGTCGGCGACCCCAGCGCTGCGACTGCGATCGAGGACGAGCTGCGCGACTTCGGCGCCGACGAGGTGATCATCGTCACGCATCCGCGCGAGCAGGAGACCTGGCAGGAGCATGGAGAGCTGGAGCGTCTGCGACGCGAGCTGGACGTGCCGGTCACGCACATCGCTGTCAGCGAAACTGGCGCCTAGCCGGCCCCGTCGAGCCGTGCCGTGGGTCTCCGCGGGCCTCGCCGCGGCGATCCCCGTGATCAACTCGACGATCAAGGCCGTGCACGCGGGATGGGTGCCGGCAGGGGACGACGGGATCATCGCGACGCGCGGCTGGGACGTCCTGACCTCGCATACGCCGCTGATCGGCCAGTACTCCGAGGCCGGCCTGGTGATCCACGGACAGGTCATGCACAGCCCCGGTCCGATGCTGTACTGGCTGATCGCGCTGCCGGCGCGCTTCGGCAGCGTCACGAGCATCGCGGTGACGATGGGCATCCTCGACACGCTCGCGATCGTCGGCTGCGTAGCGCTCGCGCGCCGCCGCGGCGGCCTGATCCTGATGTTCGCGACCGCGGCCGCGATCGCGCTGATGTGCCAGTCGCTGCCGACCGAGGCGATGCACGACATCTGGAACCCGGCAGCCGGCCTGTTCGGATTCCTGTTGCTGATCTTCCTCGGCTGGTCGCTCGCCTGCGGCGAGCACCGCCTGCTGCCGATCACCGCATTCGTCGCGAGCTTCGTCACGCAGACGCATCTGATGTACGCGGCGCCCGCCGCGGTGCTGCTCGCGGTCGGCTTCGGCGGGCTGCTGCTCGGGTCGCTGGAGCGCCGCCGCGTACGCCCCGCCGGCAGCGGGTCGCAATCGCCGTCGCCGTCGCCGTCGCCGTCGAGGAGGATCTGGCCGTGGGCGCTCGCGGCGCTGGTGGTCGCGGGGGCATGCTGGACCGAGCCGGCGATCGATCAGATCGAGAACAGCCCGGGGAACCTCTCGATGATCGTGCGCACCGCCGAGCACCGCGGGCCGACGCTCGGCGCAACGGTGGGTTGGCACGCGGTGGTCCGCTCGATCGGGGTCCGCCCGTGGTGGCTGTACGTGCCCGCGTCGGAGTGGGAGCGCAAGGCGGACGTTCGCGCCACGCCGAGCAGCCGCGCCCTCGATTCGACGATCGCGCTGCTCGCGGCGCTGGCGCTGGCCGGGCTGATCGGCGCCGTCAGGCGACGGTGGGATCTCGCCGCCGCCGCTCTGATCGGCCTGGGGCTGTGTGCGGCGATCGGCGTCGAGGCGGCCTCCAACCCGTCGACGCAACTGCTTGCGGAAACGCTCGGCTACACGATGTGGTGGGGCTCAGAGCTGGGCCTCTGGGTGTGGCTGATGCTCGCGTGGGCGCTGTGGCTCGGGCTGGTCGGCTTGTCGCGGCCGCCGCTGCGGGCGCTGCGCCGGCGCATCCGCAGCGACCGCAGGGCGCTGCCCGCGCGGGCGAGACCGGCCGCGGCCGTGCTCGCCTCGCTGGCGAGCCTCGGCGCAGTGGCCGCTGTGGGCAGCGCGGTCGCGGCGACCGCCAAGCCGGACTCCCACGTGTACGAGTACCGGCCGATCCGCGCGGTTGCAGCGGGCATCGAGCGCCTGATCGAACCGCGCCGGTCGATCGAATATCGCCTCGGCCCGCTCGATGTCGGCACGCAGCCGATGGAGCCCGCCATCCGCTTCCTGCTCGTGCGCCACGGAGACCGCGTCCTGGCGAACGGCTCGTTCCCGCGACTCGGCTCCTACTACGAGCTGTATCACCGTCTCGTGCAGTGGACCGTGTACCTCGAAGACGGCACCCGGCCGCAGTCGCACATGACGCTCGCGGCGCGCGTCCGCTTCGCCGACCCCTGGGGCACGGATGTGCTCAGCGCGTGGGTGGCTCGCGCGGGGCGCGCCCCGGCTCCGTAAAAAACCCCATCGCCAGTGGTAGCTACCGCCGATGCGGGCGCTTCGGCTGATGCCCTACGGTTCGGACGTGTCGTCCACGGGTGAAAGAGCCGTGACCCAAGCTCGGGGATCCGGGCACGCGGATGCGAACTCGCACGCGCAGGGCGTTCCGCCGAACATGCCGGACTACGACGAGGCTCGCTCGAGCTTCTCGTGGACGGCGGCACGAGCGGAGCTCGCGGGCCTGCCCGGCGGCGGCCTGAACATCGCACACGAGGCCGTCGACAGACATGCAGATGGACCGCTGGCAGACACCACCGCGTTGCGCTGCCTCGGCAGGCACGGGGGCGCGCGCGAGATCACCTACGCGGAGCTGCGACGCGAGACCGCCCGCTTCGCCAACGTCCTGGAGACGCTCGGCGTGCAGCGCGGGGAGCGCGTGTTCGTCCTCAGCGGGCGGATCCCCGAGCTGTACGTGGCGGCGCTGGGGACGCTGAAGCACGGCAGCGTGTTCTCGCCGCTGTTCTCGGCCTTCGGGCCCGAGCCGATCGAGCAGCGGCTGGCGCTGGGCGACGCGCGGGTGCTCGTCACGACGCGGGTGCTGTACGAGCGCAAGGTCGCGCAGCTGCGCGAGCGCCTGCCGGACCTCGCGCACGTGCTGCTGGTGGGAGACGAGGCGGAGATCGCGGAGATCCCCGACGTGCAGGACTTCAAGCGGCTGATGGCTGCCGCCGGGGACACGTACGAGGTCGCCGCCACCGCCGTGGAGGATATGGCGCTGCTGCACTTCACGAGCGGCACCACGGGTGCGCCTAAGGGGGCGGTCCATGTGCACGAGGCGGTCGTGGCGCACCGTGCGACCGGGCGCATCGTGCTCGATCTGCACCCCGGCGACGTGTTCTGGTGCACCGCCGATCCGGGCTGGGTGACCGGTACCTCCTACGGGATCATCGCCCCTTTGACGCTGGGCGTCACCAGCGTCATCGACGAGGCCGACTTCGACGCCGACCGCTGGTACACGATCCTCCAGGAGCAGCGGGTGAGCGTGTGGTACACCGCGCCGACGGCGCTGCGGATGCTGATGCGCATCGGCGCCGAGGTCGCCCACGAGTACGACCTCAGCGCGCTGCGCTTCATCGCCAGCGTCGGCGAGCCGCTGAACCCCGAGGTGGTCCTGTGGGGCGAGGAGGCGTTCGGCATGCCGATCCACGACAACTGGTGGCAGACGGAGACCGGCGGGATCATGGTCGCCAACTACCGCTCGATGGACGTCCGGCCCGGGTCGATGGGCCGCCCGCTGCCGGGGATCGAGGCAGCGGTCGCGCGACGCGACGCCGAAGGCCGGCCGCTGCTCGCCGATGACGGCGGCCTCGAGCTTGTGCGCGAGCCGGATGAGCAGGGCGAGCTGGTGCTGCGCCCGGGCTGGCCGTCGATGTTCCGCGGCTACCTCGGCGAGCAGGCGCGCTACGAGCGCTGCTTCGCCGGCGGCTGGTATCTGAGCGGCGACCTCGTGCGGCGCGACGCCGACGGCTACTTCTGGTTCGTCGGCCGCGGCGACGATGTGATCAAGTCGGCGGGGCACCTGATCGGCCCGTTCGAGGTGGAGAGCGCGCTGCTCGCCCACCCCGCCGTCGCCGAAGCGGGCGTGATCGGCAAGCCCGACCCGGTGGCCGGGGAAATCGTCAAGGCGTTCGTGTCGCTGGCCCCGGGCCAAGAGCCGGGCGAGGAGTTGCGCAAAGAGCTACTGGGCTTCGCCCGCCAGCGGCTCGGGGCGGCGGTCGCGCCGCGCGAGATCGACTTCGTCGCCAGCGTGCCGCGCAATCGCTCCGGCAAGATCATGCGCCGCCTGCTGAAGGCGCGCGAGCTCGGCCTGCCCGAGGGCGACGTCTCGACGCTGGAGCCGGATTCATGAGCGTGGACGAGCCGCTGGAGCGCGACCACGGCCTGCACCTGCTGCACCAGATGCTGCGAGTACGCCGCTTTGAGGAGAAGTGCGTGGAGCTCTACAGCGCGGCGAAGATCCGCGGCTTCATGCACCTGTACATCGGCGAGGAGGCCGTAGCCGCGGGCGTGATGGAGGCTCTGGGGCCTGAGGACGCGATCGTGGCGACCTACCGCGAGCACGGCCACGCGCTCGTGCGCGGGGTGTCCGCAGGCGCGATCATGGCCGAGATGTACGGAAAGCTCGAGGGCTGCTCACGCGGCCGCGGCGGGTCGATGCACCTGTTCGACGCCGCCACCCGCTTCTACGGCGGCAACGCGATCGTCGGCGGCGGGCTGCCACTCGCGCTCGGCCTGGCGCTCGCAGACAAGCTGCAGGGGCGCGAGCGCGTGACCGCATGCTTCTTCGGCGACGGCGCGGTCGCCGAGGGCGAGTTCCACGAGTCGATGAACCTCGCCGCCGTGTGGCGGCTGCCGGTGCTGTTCTGCTGCGAGAACAACCTCTACGCGATGGGCACCGCGATCGAGCGCTACGAGTCCGAGACCGAGCTCGCCCTGAAGGCCGCGAGCTACGAGATGCCCGCGTGGAGCGTCGACGGGATGGACGTGATCGCCGTCGAGCACGCCGCGCGCAGGGCCGCGGCCGAGGTCCGCGGCGGAATGCCGTGCTTCCTCGAGCTGCGCACCTACCGCTTCCGGGCGCACTCGATGTATGACCCGGACCTTTACCGCTCCAAGGATGAGATCGAGCACTGGAAGGAGCACGACCCGATCGCCGCGCTGACCAGGGCTCTCCAGGAGGGCGACATGCTCAGCGACGACGATCTGGCTGGGCTGGAGCGCGCAGTCGCGCAGGAGGTCGAGAACGCGATCGCCTTCGCGGAGTCGGGCACGCTGGAGCCGGTGGAGGACCTCGAGCGGTTCGTTTACTGGGAGCCCGCCCACCCGGAGCCAGCACAACCGGCGCCCACCCACGCGGAGCCGACTCAGCCATGAGCAGCCCGGCGGCGGTCACGCTCACCTACCGCGAGGCCATGCGCCAGGCGATCCGCGAGGCGCTGCTCGGCGATGAGCGGGTGTTCCTGATGGGCGAGGACGTCGGCGCGTACGGCGGCTGCTTCGGCGTCTCCAAAGGCCTGCTCGAGGAGTTCGGGCCTGAGCGGATCCGCGACACGCCGCTGTCGGAGTCTGCGTTCGTCGGTGCCGGGATCGGGGCCGCGATGGGGGGCATGCGCCCGATCGTCGAGGTGATGACCGTCAACTTCTGCCTGCTGGCGCTCGACCAGATCATGAACAACGCCGCCACCATCACGCACATGTCCGGCGGCCAGTTCTCGATCCCGCTCGTGATCCGCATGACGACCGGTGCCGGGCGCCAGGTCGCCGCCCAGCACTCCCACAGCCTCGAGGGCTGGCTCGCCCACATCCCCGGCCTCAGGCTGCTGGCCCCGGCGACGCTCGCCGACGCCCGTGGGATGCTCGCGCCGTCGCTCGAGGATCCAAACCCCGTGCTGATCTTCGAGCACGGCTCGCTCTACAACATGGAGGGCGAGCTGCCCGCCGACGCCGGCGCCGTCGACATCGAGCGCGCCGCCATCCGCCGCACCGGCGCCGACGTGACGCTGATCGCCTACGGGGGGACGCTGGCGACTGCAATGGAGGCCGCCGATGAGCTCGCCGGAGCCGGCATCGAGGCCGAGGTGATCGACCTGCGGGTGCTGCGTCCGCTCGACGACGCGACGGTGATCGAGTCGCTCGCAAGGACCCACCGGGCCGTGATCGTCGATGAGGGCTGGCGCTCGGGCAGCCTCGCCGCGGAGGTCAGCGCGCGGATCATGGAGCAGGCCTTCTACGAGCTCGACGCCCCCGTCGCCCGCGTGTGCTCGGCGGAGGTCCCGATCCCATACGCCCAGCATCTCGAGCAGGCCGCGCTGCCGCAGGCGAGCACCGTAGTCGCCGAGGCCCAGCGGATGGTGGGCGCCGGTGGCTGATTTCCTGATGCCGTCGCTCGGCGCCGACATGACCTCCGGCACCCTGCTCGAATGGCGCGTGAAGCCCGGCGATGAGGTCAAGCGCGGTGACATCGTCGCAGTCGTCGACACGAGCAAGGCCGAGATCGAAGTCGAGATCTTCGAGGACGGCGTGATCGACGAGCTGCTCGTCGCCGAGGGCACCCGGGTGCCCGTCGGGACTGCGCTTGCGACCGTCCGCGCCGCCGGGGGCGAGGCCACGGCGGCGGCACCGCGAGCGCGCGCGCCCCTCACCGTGACGTCCGCGCCCCCCGCGTCGGCACCCCCCGCGCCCGCGCCGCCTGTGGCCGCACCGCCTGTGGCCGCACCGCCCGCGCACCCCGCGCCCGCACCGCACCTCGCCGTGCCCGCGCCGCCGCAGCCGCTCGAGGAGCACCGTCTGCGGGCCTCGCCGCTCGCACGACGCGTGGCCGAGCAGCTCGGCGTCGACCTGGCCGCGGTCGCGGGCAGCGGACCGGCTGGGGCGATCACCAGGGCCGACGTGGAGCACGCCGCGGCGGGCGCCGTCACACCGGCCGCGCCCGCGCTGGCCGCACCCGCGCCCGCTGCGCCTGCACCGGCTGCACCGGGTCCGGCGGCGAGCGGCGCGCCGGCCCCCCCGCCCTCGCCACCGGCCGCACCGGCCGGGGAGCCCGGCGACCGTGCGCTGGCGATGCGCCAGGCGATCGGAGCGCTGATGGCGCGCTCCAAGCGGGAGATACCGCACTACTACCTGCAGACCCAGATCGACATGAGCCGGGCGCTCGCCTGGCTGGCGGAGGAGAACCTCCGGCGGCCGCTCGCCGAGCGGCTGCTGTCCTCAGCGCTGCTGCTGAGCGCCGCGGCCAGGGCGGCCGCCGCGACGCCGGCGCTGAACGGCTTCTGGGTCGACGAGGCGTTTCGCCCGGCCGAGGGCGTCCACCTCGGTGTGGCGATCTCGCTGCGCGGCGGCGGCCTGGTCGCGCCGGCGTTGCACGACGCCGACCGCAGCAGCCTCGACGAGTTGATGGCAGGTCTGCGCGACCTCGTGACGCGGGCTCGAGCCGGCAGGCTGCGCGGCTCGGAGATGTCCGACCCGACGATCACCGTGACGAACCTGGGCGAGCAGGGAGTCGAACTGGTGCACGGCGTGATCTACCCGCCGCAGGTTGCGCTGGTCGGCTTTGGCGCCGTCCTCGAGCGACCGTGGGCCGCGGACGGGATGATCGGCGCGCGGCCGATCGTGACCGCGACGCTCGCAGCCGACCATCGCGCGAGCGACGGCCACGCCGGAAGCCGCTTTCTCACACTGATCGACCGTCAACTGCAGAAGCCGGAGGAGCTATGAACGAGCAGGAGCTGCACGCCGTCCTGATCCGGGCGTTGACCGAGGTCGCCCCGGACGTCGACCCGGCCGCGATCGATCCCCAGACGGATCTGGCCGATCAGCTGGACATCGACTCGATCGACTTCCTGAACGTGCTCGTCAAGGTGCACGAGCAGACCGGGATCGAGATTCCCGAGCGCGACTACCCGAAGCTCTCCACGCTCGACGACGCGGTCGCCTATCTCCTCGCGGCGCAGCCGCGAGGCGCCGGCACGGACGCGTAACCTCCCTGCCGATGACGCCTCTGGCCGAGCTCCTCGACCGGCTGCGCCGCCGCCGCCAGCCGCCGGGGCGCGCGGCCGCGGCTGTGGGCGTGCCCGCGGTGGAGCCCGACGTCGCTGCCGAGCTGGGGCCCCTGTTCGGCCGGCTCGACGAGATCGACGCCGAAGCCGCCACGATCGTGCGTGCGGGCCGGTCGCAGGCGGAAGCGATCGAGCATGACGGTCAGCAGGAGGCCGAGCGAATCGTTGAGCGGGCTACCCGCGAGGCGCTGCTCGAGGCGGATCGCCAGCGGCGGGAGCGCCGGCAGGCGGCCGAGCTCCAGGCGCGGGCGATCCTCGCGGACGCCAGCTCGGAGGCGGCGCGCCTGCGCGAGCGGGCTGCGCAGCGCACGCCGACAGTCGTCGAGGACGTGCTGGGGCTGCTCGTACGGGGGGCCGGTTGAGCGCCGAGTGGATCGCGGGCACGGTGCGCGGCAGGCTGCTGCTCGAGCGCCGCCTGGGCGAGGAGCCCGCCCGCGGGCTGGCCGCGCAGAGCTCCTTCGCCGCGGCCCAGCGGCTGCTGCTGGCAAGTCCCTACGGCCGCGAGCTCGGCGCGGCGCGGGAACTCGCGCCCGCGCAGCGCGCCGTCGCCGCGACCGCGCTGTGGCACCTGCGCATCCTCGCCGGCTGGCTGCCGCCGGATGGCGCCGTGCTGCTGCGCGCGCTCGCCGCCTGGTATGAGCTCGTCAACATCGAGCACCACATCGCCTGGATCCTCACCGGCGCGAGCTCCCCGCCGCCGTTTGAGCTCGGCGGCCTCGCCACCGTGTGGCCCCGCGTCGAGCCGACACGCAGCCTTGCGGAGGTCCGCGCGGCGCTCGCCACCTCGCCGTGGGGAGAGCCGGCCAGCGAAGAGCCGCTCGCCCTGCACCTGGCGCTGCGCGCCGGCTGGGCGCGGCGCGTCATCAACCACGCGGGCGCGGCCAGCGAGTGGGCGCAGGCGGCGGTGGCGCTGCTGGTGGCACGCGAGCTGCTGCTGGGCGGCGAGGACCCGCCGCGGCTGCTGGCGCTGCCGGGAGTGAGCGCGAGCTGGCTGTCGGCGACGAGCGTGCCTGAGCTCGCCGCGCGCCTGCCCGCGAGGATCGGCTGGGTGCTGCGCGAGGTGGAGCGGCCCGAGGAGCTGTGGCGCGCCGAGCTGGCCTGGTGGCGGCGCGTCGAGGACGACGCGCAGGCGCTGATGCGAAGCCCGGTCGGCTCGCCGGCGCTGGTGGTCGGGACCGTCGCGCTGCTCGCAGCCGACGCGCGGCGAGCGGGCCAGGCGCTGGCGATCGCGGCGCTCGGCGGCAGCCGACGAATGCGGGAGCGCGTGGATGCCGCGGCCTGAGACGCTGGTCCCCGCGCGCATGCGCAGAGTCGCGATCGTGGCCGCGCCGCCACGACTGCGCGACGCGCTCGCCGAGGTGGCGGACGCCGGCACCGTCGAGCTGAGCGGCGCGCTCGCACCGGCCGCCGGCGAGGCGGTCGAGGCATTGCGACGCCTGGAGCGCAAAGCGGGGAGACTGGCTGAGGCGTCGCAGCCGCGCCTGCACCGGCGGGCGCCGGCGGTGGCCGAGCTCGAGCGCCGCGAAGCTCGAGAGCTGCTCGCAGGCGAGGTCGCCCTGCACCAGCGCGCCGAGCGAGCTGTCGCCCACGGCGGCTTCGCGCTGCTCGCCGGGTGGACCCCCCAGCACGAGCTGAGCGCGTTGCGCGAGCGCCTGTCCGCCGTCGGCGCCGGCGTCGTCGAGCTCGCGCTCCCACCTGGTGAGACTCCACCGACGCTGCTGGAGCCCGTGCGCGTAGCGCGTCCGTTCAGGCTGCTGGTCGAGACCTACGGCGCCGTCCCCTACGGCGACGTCGACCCGACGCCGTTCGCCGCGCCGATCTTCTTCCTCATGTTCGGGATGATGTTCGGCGACGCCGGCGACGGGCTGCTGCTGATCGCCGCCGCCCTGCTGCTGCGCCACGCCCGCCACCCGCGCCTGGCGGCGGCGCGGCGGCTGTGGCCGTTCCCCGCTGTGGCGGGCGCCTGCGCGGTCGTGTTCGGCCTGCTCTACGGCGAGTTCTTCGGGCCGACCGGGATCCTGCCGGTGCTGTGGCTGAAGCCGCTCGATCACCCGACGACGCTGCTGCTCATCGGCGCTGCGATCGGGATCGTGCTGCTGCTCGGCGCTCACGCGCTCGGCGTCGTCAATCGCCTGCGCGAGCACGGGCGCCGCGCGGCGCTGCTGGCCCCCTCCGGCATCGCCGGCCTGCTCGTGCTGATCGGCGGCGTGCTGCTCGTGCTCGGGCTCGCGTACGTACCGGCCCTCGCGGTGGCGGGCGCGGCCTTTCTGGCGCTGGGAGCGGCGCTGCTGTACGCCGGCTTCCGCGCCGACTCTCCCCGCGGAGCCCTGGGTGTGCTGCAGCGGCTGATCGAGCTGTTCGACGCGCTGCTGCGCACCGGCTCCAACGTGCTGTCGTTCACGCGCCTGGCGGCGTTCGGCCTGATGCACGCCGCCATCGGCGAGGTCGTCGTCAATGGCACGCGCGCGCTCGCCGGGGGCGCAGCCGGCTATCTGGCGGCCGCCCTGCTGTTCGTGCTCGGGAGCGCGCTGGCCTTTGCGCTCGAGGCTCTCGTCGTGGGGGTGCAGGCCCTGCGCCTGGAGTACTACGAGCTCTTCTCGCGCGTGTTCGTCGAGGAGGGACGTCCGTTTCGACCCTGGAGCATCCCGCTCCTGGCTGATGAGGAGGCACCATGACGATGTTCCTACTACTCGGACTGCCGGTTGCAACGGCGGGCGCCCTGCTCTGCCAGATGATCCTGCGCAGGGACGTCGCGCGCGGCGCGCGGCGGCTGATCGCCTTCAACGGGTTGCTGGCCCTCAGCGCCCTCACCGTCCTCGGGCTGCTCGCGCTCGGGGTCGCCGAGCCGGCGAGCGCGGCCACGGTGACGTCCTCCAGCGGCCAGAGCGGCGCGTTCATCGGCGCGGGGATCGCGGTCGGGGCGTCGTCGATCGGTGCCGGCGTGGCCGTCGCCTACACCGGCTCGGCGGCGCTTGCGGCGATCTCCGAGAAGCCGGAGATGTTCGGCCGCACGATGGTCGTCGTCGGACTTGCCGAGGGGATCGCGATCTACGGGCTGATCATCGCCGTGATCCTGATCGGCAAGGTATGAGCACGGTCGTGGCGATCGGCGAGGAGCAGCGGGTCCGCGGCTTCGCGCTGGCGGGGGTCAGCGTCGTCGCGGCCGCGGATGAGACCGCGACGCGCGCCGCGTGGGAGGCGCTCGATGCCGAGGTCGGCCTCGTGATCCTCACGCCCGCCGCCGCCCAGGGTCTGCGCCACGAGCTGGCGAGCGCCCCGCGGCGGCTGTGGGTGGAGCTGCTCCGTTGAGACGCTCGCCCCGCGCGCCGGCGGCCGCGACGTGTGCGTCCGCGCAGGTGGATCCGTGGGCGTCGCTTCGCAGCGCAGCGCTGGCCGACGCCCACGCGGAGGCCGAGCGCCTGCGCGCCCAGGCACAGGAGCGCAGCGCCGCCGCGCTCACCGCGGCCCGCGAGCGCGCGCAGCAATTGCGCGAGGACTCGCTCGCCACTGCCCGCCGGATCGCCGACGACGACGCGCGGCGCGTGCTCTCCGCCGCGCGCAGCAGCGCGCACGAGCTGCTGCTGTCGGCGCGCCGGGAGGTCTACGCCACCGTCGCCCGCGACGTAACCCAGCAGGCGTCGAGGCGCCGCGAGGATTACCGGGCGGCGACCGAGCGGCTGATCGGCGACGCGCGGCGACGCCTGGGAGCCGACGTCGAGATCACCGACGCGCCTGGCGGCGGAATCATCGCCCACGCTCCGGGGCGTCAGATCGACTACTCGCTCTCGACCCAGGTCAAGCGCTGCCTGGCCCAGCTCGACGACGAGGTGGCGGCGTTGTGGAGTTGAGCGCCGGCACGGTCACCCGCGTGAACGGGCCGCTCGTCGAGGTCGCGGGGGGGCGCGGCCTGCGCGTCGCCGAACTCGTGACCGTTGGATCGCGCCGCCTGGCGGGAGAGGTGCTGTCGCTGGCGGGCGAGAGCGCGACCGTGCAGGTCTACGAGGAGACCTCCGGGCTGCGCCCGCGCGAGGCGGTGCTGGCAACCGGGCGCCCGCTCAGCGCCGAGCTGGGTCCCGGCCTGCTCGGCGGCGTCTTCGACGGCATGCTGCGGCGGCTGCAGGACGCCGGTCCGTGGCTGGAGCCGGGGACCCTCACCGGCGCGCTCGATCCCGAGCGGCGCTGGCGCTTCACCCCGAGCGCCCGCGCAGGCGAGGAGGTCGAGGCCGGCCACGTCCTGGGCACGGTGCCCGAGACCGGCGCGATCACCTACCGCGTGCTCGTGCCGCACGAGCTCGCCGGCAGGGTCGAGACGATCGCCGATGAGGGCGAGGTCACGGTCGGCGAGACGATCGCGACCGTCGCCGGACACGAGATCACGCTGGCCCACACATGGCCCGTGCGCCAGCCGCTGCCGGCCGCCGGGCGCCTGCCCTCCGGCCGGCCGCTGATCACCGGGCAGCGCGTCGTCGACCTGCTGTTCCCGCTCTGCCAGGGCAGCACCGCGGGGGTGCCGGGCGGGTTCGGCACGGGCAAGACGCTGCTGCTCCAGCAGATCGCGAAGTGGTGCGACGCCGAAGTGATCGTCTACGTCGGCTGCGGCGAGCGCGGCAACGAGCTCGCTGAGCTGCTCGAGGACTTCGCCGAGCTCGAGGACCCGCGCAGCGGCCAGCGGCTGATGGAGCGCACCGTCACGATCGTCAACACCTCGAACATGCCGCTGCTGGCGCGCGAGGCCAGCATCTACACCGGTGTCACGGTCGCCGAGCACTACCGCGACATGGGCTATGACACGGTCGTCATCGCCGACTCGACCTCGCGCTGGGCCGAGGCGCTGCGCGAGTCGGCGGCACGCACCGAGGAGCTGCCCGCCGAGGAGGGCTATCCGCCGGAGCTGTCCTCGACGCTGGCCGCATTCTACGAGCGCGCCGGGCGCTTTCAGACGCTGTCCGGCGCGCAGGCGTCGGTCACGATCCTCGGCGCCGTCTCTCCCCCAGGCGGCGACCTGGCCGAGCCGGTCACGGCGCACACGCGGCGGTTCGTGCGGGCCGTCTGGTCGCTCGACCGCCAGCTCGCCTACGCCCGCCATCACCCGGCGATCAGCTGGACCGACTCATCCTCGCGCGACGCCGAAGCGATCGCGGCCTTCGAGGCCGCCGAGGGCGACGAGGACTGGGCAGGGCGCCGGCGCGAAGCCCTGCAGTTGCTCCTGGACGCCGACAGGATCGAGTCGGTCGCGCAGCTGACGGGCGTCGAGAGCCTGCCCGGGCCCGAGCGCGTCACGCTGATCTCCGCCCGGCTGCTGCGCGAGGGGGTCCTCCAGCAGAGCGCGCTGAGTCTCAACGATCGCTACTGCGCTCCCGCCAAGCAGGCCGCGCTGCTCGCGCTTGTGCTCGACATCCAGCGAGCGCTGCTCGCGTCGGCGGGCGAGGGCACCGCGATCGAGCGCATCGAAGCGCTCGACCTGTCCGACGTCGCGCGCGTGCGCGACGAGTGCCCCGCCGACGACGTCGATGCGGTCGCGCGGCTGGGAGCCGAGATCCAGCGCCGCATCGGGCAGCTGCGATGACGGCGGCGCGCGTGCCGGGCGAGGAGCACCGGGAGGATCCGGCGCGGCTGGAGCCGCAGCCGATCGAGTACAGCTCGACGACCTCGATTCGCGGGCCGTTGATCGTCATCGAGGGCGTGCAGGACATCGGCTGGAACGAGGTCGCCGAGATCCGGCTGGCCGACGGCGACGTGCGCCACGGCGTCGTCCTGGACGTCTCGCTCGACCACGCGATCGTCGAGGTGCTCGAGGGCACGGCGGGCATGCGCCTGGACGGGGTGCGCACCGCGTTCGGCGGCGGCCCGATGAGCGTGCCGATCACCGAGGACTGGCTCGGCCGTGTGTGCGACGGCCGCGGCCAGCCGCTCGACGGAGGCCCCCCGATCCTCAGCAGTCGGCGCCGCGAGATCAACGGCACGCCGATCAACCCCGCCGTGCGTGTCCCGCCCAGCGAGCCGATCATCACCGGCATCAGCGCGATCGACGGGCTCGCGACGCTGGTGCGCGGCCAGAAGCTGCCGATCTTCTCGGTCGGCGGGCTTCCGCACCTGGAGCTCGCCGCGCAGATCGCGGTCCAGGCCAACGTCGCAGGCGAGCCGTTCGCGGTCGTGTTCGCGGCGCTCGGGGTGACGCACGCGGACGCCGCCTCGCTGCGTGAGACGCTCGAGACGCGCGCCGGCGAGCGCGAGACGGTGATGTTCGTCAACACGGCCGACGACCCGGTCGTCGAGCGCCTGATGACACCGCGGCTGGCTCTGACGGTCGCCGAGCACCTCGCCTTCGAGTGCGATCGGCACGTGCTGGTGCTGCTGGCAGACATCACCAACTACGCAGAGGCGCTGCGCCAGGTGTCGGCCGCCCGCGGGGAGGTCCCCACGCGGCGCGGCTACCCGGGCTACCTGTACAGCGACCTCGCCTCGCTGTTCGAGCGCGCCGGTCGCATGCGCGGCCGCCGCGGGTCGGTGACGCTGGTGCCGGTGCTGACGATGCCCGCCGGCGACATCACCCATCCCGTGCCAGATCTGACCGGCTACATCACCGAGGGCCAGCTCGTGCTCGCGACCGATCTGCACACCCGCGGCGTCTACCCGCCGCTGGACCTGATGGGCTCGCTCTCGCGCCTGATGCGCCGTGGCGCCGGGGGCCGGCTGACGCGCGAGGATCATCTCGAGCTCTCCGACCAGCTGTACTCGCTGACGGCCCGCGCGCTGCAGGCGGCCGAACTCGCGGAGATCGTCGGAGCCGACGCGCTGCCCGCCGCCGACCAGCGCCTGCTCGCGTTTCGCACAGCGCTAGAGCGCGAGTTCCTCAGCCAGGGCCGGCAGGAGGCCCGCACCGTGGAGGCGACGCTCGACCTCGGCTGGCAGGTCGCCTCGCGGCTGCCGGCCGCCGAGCTGACGATGATCAGCCGCCAGACCCTCGCCGCACGCTACCGAGGGGAGGAGCTCGATGCCGAGCACGGGCACGTCGGGTAAGGCGGCGCGGCTCGTGCTGCGCCGGCGGCTCGCGGTCGCGCGCCGTGGCGCCGACCTGCTCTCACGCAAGCGCCAGGCGCTGCTGGCCGAGCAGCGCCGGCTGCGCGACGCGGCTGCGACGACCGCCACGGAGTGGACACAGGCGGTCGCCGAGGCCGAGCTCTGGCTCGCCCGCTCGGCGCTGCTCGACGACGCCGGCGAGATCGCGCGCATCGCCTCCTACACCCAGCGCCCCGCCGAGCTGACGGTCGTCTGGGAGTCGCTGATGGGCATCCTGCGACCGCGCATCGCCGCCCTCGAGCAGGGTCCCGCGCCCTCGATCTCCTCGCTGGGCGGGAGCTCCGCGCTGCACTACGCCGCGCTCGCCCACCGCCGGGCGACCCGCGCCGCCGCCGAGCAGGCGGCCGCGCAGATCGCGCTCGAACGGGTCTCGCACGAGCTCTCCACCGTCGCCCGACGCGCGCGCGCGATCGAGCGACGCTTGATTCCCCGCCAGGAGGCCGAGCTGGCCACGCTCGAGCTGAGCCTCGAGGAGGCCGAACGCGAGGAGGCCGCGCGCCTGCGCCTGCTCACCCGCCGCCGCGTGGCGCCCTGAGTCTGCGCAGACGCGCCAGCGCGCGCTTGCGGGACTTGCGCCGTCTCAGCTTCAGCGGCTCGACGATGCCGAGCAGGTGCGTCTCGGCCCGCGCCCGGCGACGAGCCAACAGGCCACCGCCGAGCCCGATCGCCGCGAGCGCGGCCAGGATCAGGCCAGGACGTGCGAGCTCGCGCCCATACTCGCGCTGCACGGCCGGCCACAGCTCGTGGTCGACCAGCTCGCTGAGCGCGTCCGCGTGATCTGCGACCCGCGCTGGGTCGATCGCTGCAAGGAACGCGACCTGCACCCGACGAGGCTTGGGCAGCGGCCCGAGCCACAGCCGCTGCGTGCCCGCGATCGCGGCCGGGACGATCGGCGCGCCGGTCATCAGCGCGAGCCTTCCGGCGCCGTGGTGGGGAGCGCCGAGCGCGTGGGGGTCCTCCACCCTGGTGCCCTCGGGAAAGACGACGAGCACGCCGCCCTGCTCGAGGATCAGCCTGGCGGTCTCCAGCGCTTCAGCGTCCGCCTCGCCGCGGAGCACCGGAAAGGCACCCAGGCGCAGGAGCAGCCAGCCCGAGGGGCCTTTGAACAGCTCCGCCTTGGCCATGTAGCGCACATGGCGACGCGTCGCGATGCCGACGAAGAACGCGTCCAGGAAGCTCTTGTGGTTCGGCGCGATGATCGCCGCGCCATGTGCCGGGACGTGCTCGCGCCCGGAGATGCGCACTCGAAACCAGAGCCTGAGCGCCGGTGTCAGCAGGAATCGGACGAGCGCGTACAGCGGGACCACGACGCCCCGCTCGCGTGCCCGCCGATGCGCACCCGCCCGCCCGCGCGGCTCGCTCGGGCGTGTCCCGCGGGGCTCACTTCGGCGCATCATCAGACCGCACTCGCGCCGGGCGTTCAGCCGCTCGCTCGAACATCCCCCGCACGCGGTTGACCGCAAACACCGCTCGCGGCTGCGACCCGCGCCGGCGCGAGCCCGGTGAGCCGGGCTCCCAGCGGAACGTGAAGAGCGCGAACGCGGCCGCCAGGACACCCCAGATGAGCAGCACCTCCAGGTGCTGCCAGTGCAGCGCCGAGCTTCCCTGGATCGGGTTGAACAGGCTCTCGAGGTCGTCGGCGAACGGGCGCAGCGGAAAGAACGACGCGGTCTCCCGCAGCCAGTGCGGGGCGCTGTCGATCGGCATGAACACGTCGGATATGAAGCACAGCGGCAGGATCGTCCCCCACGCGACCGGGAGCGCGGAGTCGGCCCTGGGCACCAGCACCGTCACCGCAAGTCCAAGCGCACTGAAGCAGAACATGGCGACCGCCAGGACCAGCAGCGCTGCCGGCACGGCGCTCCAGACCACTTCGAAGCCATACACGCCCGCACCGACGGCGACCACGACCACCGCCGAGATCAGCGCGACGAGCCCCGCCGAGACGAGCCGGCCGGTCATGTAGATCCACGGCGGCAGCGGTGTGCCTCGCAGCCGCTTGAGGATGCCCTCGTCGCGCGCGAGGCTCGTCGCGGAGATCACGCTCATGTAGCAGGCGTTGACCACTGCGAAGGCGACCATCGCCGGCGTGAAGAACTGCGCGTAGGCGATCCCGCCGCGGCTGGAGAGGTGGGTGCCGCGGTACAGGAGGTTGACCGCGAGCAGCACCATCAGCGGGATCACGAGCGTGGCGAACGATCCAATCGGAGAGCGCACGAGCACCCGCAGCTGGTAGACGACCTGCGCGCCGAGCAGCCGTGACACGGACGGGCGCCGGGCAGGCGCGCGACGGTCCTCAGCCACCGACATCGCGGTCGGCCTCCGTCAGCTGCAGATATATGTCTTCGAGCGAGGGGCCCACGACCTCCAGCCCGCGGAGCTCGAGCCCACTGTCGATCGCCCAGTTGCACAGCCGCGCCAGCACGTGGGTCGGATCCGCCGTCCGCAGGACCAGCTCGCCGTCACACAACTCGACCAGGTCGCGCACCTCGGCCGGCAGCTCGGCAACGCCGTGCGCGCTCGGCAGACGGAACTTGATCACCGTCTCGTGCGGCGCGCGCCCGCCGAGCATGTCCGGGCTGCCCTCGGCGACGATCCGCCCACCCGCGAGCACGACCACCCGGTCGGCGAGATGCTGGACCTCGTCCATGTAGTGCGAGCTCAACACGATCGTGCGACCCAGCGCACGCAGGCTCTCGATCAGCCGCCAGGCGCCCTGCCGCGCTCCCGGGTCGAATCCCGTCGTGGGCTCGTCGAGAAAGATCAGGTCGGGGTCGCCGACGAGCGCGAGCGCCAGGTCGAGCCGCCGACGCTGGCCGCCCGACAGCGTCTTCACACGCGCGCCGCGCTTGTCCCCGAGGCCCACCAGCTCGATCACGTCATCTGCCGGCAGCGCGCGCGGATAGCAGCCCGCGTAGAGCGAGAGCACCTCGCGTACCGACAGCTCGCCGTCGAGGCCGGCCGACTGCAGGACGATCCCGATCCGCTCGCGCAGCGTGCGCCCGCCGAGCTCGGGATCGAGGCCGAGCACCGACACGCGCCCGCCGCTGCGGCGCCGGTGACCCTCGAGGATCTCGAGCGTCGTGGTCTTGCCCGCCCCGTTGGGGCCCAGCAGCGCGAACACCTCCCCGTCCTCGACCTGGAAGCTGACACCGCGCAGAGCGTCCACTGACCCATAGCTCTTGAACAGGCTGTCGACCTCGATCGCTGTCATCGCCCGAGCAAACGTAAGCCACCGGAGCGCCTCTGCCATCGTGACGATCCCGCGCGGGCAGCGGGAAAGCTACGGACCCTCAAACACGGCCCTTGCCCGATTTCGCCGTGCGAGCGTGGCCGGCGGTCGCGTAAGCGCGGTGGCGGCGCGACGGATCCCCGTACAGCGTGCGCACGACGTCTGCCTCGACGTCGACCTCGTCGTGGGTCAGCGCCGCGACCTGCTCGCACGCACGCTGCCAGCCGACGAACAGGACGCTGATCGCGAGCGATGAGGGCAGGTCCGGCTCGTCTCGACCGGCGCAGAACGCTCGGTAGGCAGCCGCGCTCAGCGCGCCCGGCTCGACGGCCAGCGATCGTGCCGCGAGCTGGATCGCGCACGCCGCCTCACGTCGCGCCTGCACGCGGTCGCGCCGCGCGGAGGCGATCGCGGTCGCTGGCGCGTTGGGGTCCGTCGCCATGTCCGCTCAACTTGCCGGCTGCAGCATCGATGGGCCGGCACCGCGGCGCGCGGTCCGGTCCACGCCCTCGCCCCGAGACGGGGGTTGGCCGCGCCCGGCAAACCGCGGGACCGTGCCCGCCGCCGAGCGGATCGCGCGGTCATAGACGTCCTCGTAGCCTTCGGCGACGACCGTCGCGTCGTATCGCGACGCCACGCTCGCGCGGCAGCGCGCCGGGTCGATGCTCGCAAGCGATCGAGTGGCCTGGGCCATCGCCTGAGCATCGTTGACGTGGAAGCCGTTCTCGCCGTCTATCACGATCTCGCTCGCAGCCCCCGCGGGGAAGGCGATCACCGGGGTCCCGCATGCGAGCGCCTCCACCATCACCATCCCGAACGGCTCCGGCCAGCTGATGGGCATCAGGAACGCCTTTGCGCGCGCGAACAGCTCCTTGCGCCGTACACCTCCGACCTCGCCGGCGAAGACGACCTTGCGGCCATCGACGTGTGGCTCGATCTCGCGGCGGAAGTATTCCTCCTGCCCGGGCTGTATCGGTCCCGCGAGCACGAGCGAGATGCCGGCCGCTCGCGCCGCCGCGATCGCGCGCTGCGCCCCCTTCGCTGGATCCATCCTCCCCATCCACAGCAGGTAGTCGTCCTTCTGATCGCAAAACGGCCAGTCGGCGACACGAATCGGGTTGGGCACCACATCGGCGACCCGCACGCCGAGCGGCACGTGCTCGAGCTGGAAGCGGCTGATCCCAACGAGCCTGGCCTTGTGGCCGTGACGCCCGTAGAACGGGCATGTCTCATCGTTGAACGGGGCGTGCAGCGTGTGCACGACCGGCACCGACACGTGATTCGCCATCGCCACCGCGGTGAAGCCCGAGTGATCGTGCACGAGATCGAAGGGCCGACCCTCCGCGCCGGCTTGCTCGACCGCGTCATAGGCCGAGCCGACATGATCGGCCTCGTACAGCGACGAGCCGATCTGATCGGCGTGGGTGCCTTCCAGCGGGGAGCAGACCTGAGCGGCCGAGTGGGAGCCGGGCGCGGCGAACAGCGTGATGTCGTGTCCCCGCGCGACCAGCTCGTCGCACAGCAGCGCGACGACCGCCTCGATCCCGCCGTAGCCGGGCGGTGGCACCGGGATCCACGGCGGCGCGAGGATCGCGACCCTCAGCGCCCTGCGCTCCGCACGCGGCAAAGCCGTGACGTGATGAGGGGAGGGTGCGTTCATGGTCGAGGGCTCTCCGCGCGGTCGAATCTGCTGGTCCGACGGGTTCTCCAGCTGTACCGCGCAAGCTAGTCTCCTCCCGCCGCGCGGTCATCCGCAGGCCACCGCCGGGATCGAAGCGGAAACTACGGAAACCAGCCGCACCGCGTTGAGGTCTACGATCGAGTCTAGGTGATGAGAGCGGCGCCACGGTGAGCCAGGAGGAAACAGCGGGGCCGACAGGCGCCCGGCGCCAACCCACGCGGCGGCCCGCCGTGGCCGCCGTGGCCGCTGTGCGCGCAGGCGAGCAGGCGATCGTCAGCCCGCGTGGCGAGCAGTTCGAGGTCCTTGGACGCGCCGGCCCGGTCGAGCTGCGGGGTGCGCCGGCGATTCCGGCGGAGGCGCGCGAGGAGCTGCTGGTGATCAAGGACGGCGAGCTGTTCCTGTGCGCGCGCACGGACGGCGACGTCGCCGCGCCGCGGGTGTCCGGCGAGGGCCTCTACGCCTACGACACGCGCTACCTGTCGGAGATTCGCTTCGCGATCGGCGACGCGGCGCCGGTCGCGCTCTCCTATGCGGCGGTCGACGACCACGCGATCGTCGACTCGACGAACGCCAGCCTGGTGCGCGAGGCGCTGCCACCCGTGCCGCAGCAGTCGTTGAGCATCAGCCGCGAGCTGATGATCGCCTCGGGCCGGCTGTACTACCAGGTGCGCGTGCTGAACTTCCTGCGCGAGGCGATCAGCACGAGCGTCTCGCTGACCCTGGCGGCCGACTTCGCGGACATATTCGAGGTGCGCGGCGGGCCACGCAGAGAGGCGCGCGGGCATGCGCTGGCTCCCAAGCAGCTGGGGCGCGGGCTGCTGCTGGCCTACGTCGGCGAGGACGAGACTTTCCGCGAGGCGGTCATCGAGCTCGATCCACGGCCCGCGCGGGTCGAGCTGGGCGCGGACTGCGTGCGCGTCCACTGGGAGGTGACGCTGGAGCCGGGGGTGCCGGTGACGATCTTGATGACGGCCGAGCCCTCGATCGGTGGCAGCCGTCGCCCGCGGCGACGGATCGAGACGGCGGCGGCAGAGCTCGCGCAGTCGGGATCCGAATGGGAGTCGCGCTGCACGCGCATCACCAGCGACAACGAGCTGTTCGGCGGCCTGACCGCCACCTCGAGCCGCGACCTGCGCGCGCTCGTCATGCCAGCACCGGGAGGGCGAATCCTGTCCGCCGGCATCCCCTGGTATGTCGCGCCGTTCGGGCGCGACGCGCTCCTGACGGCCAGCGAGGCTCTGATGCTGAACCCCGATCTGGCGCGCGACGCGCTGCGCGTCCTGGCGAAGCTCCAGGCAAGCGAGGATGACCCCTGGCGCGACGCCGAGCCGGGCAAGATCATGCACGAGCTGCGCGTCGGCGAGCTCGCGCGGACGGGGATCGTCCCCCACACTCCGTATTACGGGACGGTGGACGCGACGCCGCTGTTCCTGATGTGCGCCGCCGACTACTACGCCTGGACGGGCGACCTGCAGACGCTGCGCGCGCTGCGTCCGGCGCTCGACGCCGCCTTGAGGTGGATCGATGAGTTCGGCGATCGCGACGGCGACGGCTTCATCGAGTACGAGCGCCGCTCGCCCGCCGGCCTGCTCAACCAGGGGTGGAAGGACTCCCACGACTCTGTCGTGCACGCCGACGGCAGCCTCGCCGAGGGTCCGATCGCGCTCGTCGAGGCGCAGGGCTACGTCTATCGCGCCAAGCTCGCGATCGCCGACGTCTACGCGGCGCTCGGGGACACAGACACGGAGCTGCGCCTGCGCGGCGAGGCGCAGCACCTCCGCGAAGCGTTCAACGAGGCGTTCTGGAACCCCGAGGAGGGAACGTTCGCGCTGGCGCTCGACGGACGCAAGCGCCAGGTCGCGAGCGTGACCTCCAACCCCGGGCACTGCCTGCACTGCGGGATCGTCGAGCCTGGGAAGGCCGCGGCGGTGGCCGAGCGGCTGATGGCGCCGGACATGTTCTGCGGCTGGGGCGTGCGCACGCTGTCGAGCGACTGCCCCGCGTATAACCCGATGAGCTACCACAACGGCTCGGTGTGGCCGCACGACAACGCGATCATCGCCGCGGGCCTGAAGCGCTACGGCCACGACGGCGCCGTGCGGCGGATCGCCGACGCGCTGTTCGACGTCGCCACCAGCGCCCGCGACTTCCGCCTGCCGGAGCTCTACTGCGGGTTCGCCCGATCGGAGCGCGCAGCGGTGGTTGCCTACCCGGTCGCGTGCATCCCGCAGGCGTGGGCGGCGGCGGCGCCCTTCCTGCTGCTGCAGACGATGCTCGGCATCTCGCCCGACGCACCCGGCCGGGCGCTGAGGATCGAGCGTCCGATCCTGCCCGACTGGCTCGAGCACGTTCGGCTGCAGGAGCTGCGCGTCGGCGACGCCAGCGTGACGCTCGACTTCAAACGCGACGGGCGTGTCACCAGCTTCGCGCTGCACGAGCAGCACGGCGAGCTGAACGTGACCATGGCCGCCGCCCCATGAGCGCCGCCACGACGCTGCCGGCGGAGCTGGACCGGCGCTTCGAGGCACTGATCTTCGACTGGGACGGCGCCGCGGCCCCCGACCGCGCAGCCGACGCCGACGCCGGCGCGCTGCGTGCCGCGGTCGAGACGGCGTCGGCGCTCGGCCTGGAGCTGGCGGTGATAAGCGCCACCGACGTGGCGAACATCGACGGTCAGCTCGCCGCGCGACCACACGGCCCCGGAGAGCTTCATCTGCTGCTCGATCGTGGCTCGGAGGTGTTCCGCGCATCCACGCAGGGCGTCGAGCTCGTCGCACGAGGAGAGATCGACCTGATCCGCTGGTATCTCGAGCATCTGTGGCAGCGCGGCGTGTGCGCCGAGCAGGTCTTGATCGTGGGTGATGAGCCAAGGCCACTCGGAGATCTTCCCGGCGGCGACTCGAAGCTCCTGATCGACGCCGCCGCCGGTGCCACCGTGGCGTCGGTGAGGGTCGAGCCGGGCGGCGTGCCGGCCGGAGTCATCGCGCTCGGCGGCGGACAGGAGACCTTCGGCCGGCTGCTCGAGCGCCAGCTCGTGCTGCGCCGGCGCGGCGCCCTACCGATCGTCTCCTCCGATCCCCGCTGGACGTTCGCGGTCGAGCGCGTCGAGCACGAGCGCGAGCGCGCACGCGAATCGCTGCTGACGCTGGCCGACGGCTGCCTCGGGACCCGCGGCAGCGTCCCTGCGCCCGACGGGTCCGCCCCTGCGGTTGTGATGGCGGGGGTCTACCGCGGACACGGCGAGCTCTCCGAGCTTCAGCCGGCGCCGTTGTGGAACCGCCTGGCCGCGCTCCCACCCGACCGCCCGGTGCGTCGCGTTCTCGATCTGCACGCCGGGGTGCTCTGCCAGGAGACGCCCGGCGAGCTGGAGGCGCTGCAGTTCTCCTCGCTCGCCGAGCCCGGCCTCGCGGTCCTGCGCGCACTCGCGCCACGAGCGATGCTCCAGGACAGCCCGCCGCTCGTCCTGGCGCCGCACACGCGTGCCGAGCGTGAGAGCGGCAGCACGGTCATCCGCATCCCCGTCGCAACGGGGGCGCTCGAGGTCGCCGCCGTGCAGTCGATCGCGGGACGCGGCCGGGACGCGGCGCTCGAGCGGGTGGCGGCCTATGTGGCAACAACCGCAGAGGATTCGAGCAGGCCGGCGCTGCGACGGGTGCATCGAGCGAGAGAGGCCGGGCGCGAGCGGCTGTTGAGCGATCATCGCCGCGCGTGGGCGCAGCGCTGGGACACGGCCGACGTGCGCATAGACGGTGACCCCGAGCTGCAGCTCGGCGTGCGAATGGCGCTCTTTCACCTGATGTCCTGCGCCGGCGATCACGGCGAGGCGGCCGTTGGGGCCCGTGGCCTGAGCGGCCGCGGCTACCGCGGCCACGTCTTCTGGGACAGCGACGTGTTCGTGCTGCCGTTCCTCGCCGCGACCCATCCCGCGGCCGCGAGGTCGATCCTCGAGTACCGCGTCCGGCGCCTACCGGCGGCCCAGGCGGCCGCGCGCGCGGCCGGGCGCGCCGGCGCGCGCTTTGCCTGGGAGTCGGCCGCCAGTGGCGAGGATGTCACGCCGCGCTCCGCACGTGACCGCGCCGGGCGGGAGGTCGCGATCTACACGGGCCAGCGCGAGGAGCACATCGTCGCCGACGTCGCGTGGGCCGCCGGCTGCTACATCGACTGGACCGGCGATCGAGCGTTCCGCGAGGGAGCGGGACGAAAGCTGCTCGTCGAGACGGCGCGCTACTGGGCCTCGCGCGCCGAACGCGACAGCGACGGATCGGGTGGGCGGGCACATATCAGAGGCGTGATCGGGCCGGACGAGTATCACGAGCTCGTCGACGACAACGCCTACACGAACGTGATGGCGCGCTGGAACCTGCGCCGCGCGTTCGCTGAGAGCACCGACGCCGACCTCGACCCGCACGAGCGGGCGGGCTGGCTGGATCTCGCCGACGCGCTGGTGGACGGCTATCAACCGGACAGCGGCCTGTACGAGCAGTTCGCCGGGTTCTTCGGGCTGGAGCCGCTGGTCATCTCCGAGATCGCGCCGCAGCGCCCGATCGCGGCCGATCTGCTGCTCTCACCCGAGCGCGTGCACCGGGCGCAGGTCGTCAAGCAGGCCGACGTGCTGATGCTCCACCACCTCGTGCCGGACGAGGTCGCAGCCGGGTCGCTCGCTGCCAACCTCGCCTTCTACGAGCCGCGCACGGCGCATTCCAGCTCGCTCTCCCCTGGCGTTCACGCCGCGCTGCTGGCTCGCGCCGGGCAGCTCCAGCAGGCGCACGCGGCGCTGGCCCTGACGGCGCGCATCGACCTCGACGACGTATCCGGTTCGACCGCCGGCGGCGTGCACGTCGCCGCGATGGGCAGCGTCTGGCAGGCCCTGGTGTTCGGCTTCGCGGGAGCCCGCCCGCGTGGCGATGTGCTCGAGCTCGATCCGCGCCTCGCGGCCGGCTGGGAGCTGCTCGAGCTGCGGCTGCGCTTCCGCACGGCGCAGCTACGGGTCAGGGCATACGACAGCGTGGTCGAGGTCACCAGCGATCAGCCGACACCGCTCAGCATCGCCGGCGCGAGCCCGGTCATCGTCGGGCCGAGCGGTCACCGCTTCGAGCGCGAGTGAGCCTCGCTCGGCGCCGCGCGCGTGGACGACGTCGCGAGGTCGCACTCGACCAGTAGTACACCGCAGCACCAATCCGCACATGCTGCCGATGCGGTGGGCGCATGCTGTGGCGAAGATGGATCGGTGGGAGACATGCCCTTCGCCGACCGCCATGACGCGGGGCGCCGCCTCGCAGCGTTGCTGTGCGATTTCCGCTACGAGAACCCGGTCGTGGTGGGCATCGCGCGGGGCGGAATGCCGGTGGCAGCCGAGGTCGCACGCGCGCTGCGGGCGCCGCTCGAGCTCGTGGTCGTGTGCACTGTCCCAGCACCCGGGAGCCCCGAGCAGTCACTCGGAGCGCTCGCCGAGGGCAACGTCGCGGTCATCGACGATCAGGCCGTGCGAGAGCTCGGAGTGAGCGCCGCCGAGCTCGACGCGCTCGTGAAGCGGGCGCAGAGCGAGCTCGGCGAGCGACAGGCTCGCTACTACGCCAAGCGCCCCCGGCTGGCGCTCGCAGGACGAACGGCGCTGCTGATCGTCGACGGCCTCGCGGACGCTCATCGCGCGCAGGCGGCCGCCCGCTCGCTGCGTGAGCGCGGCGCGGCGCGCGTGATCCTGGCTGCGCCGGTCGCGGCGGCCGCCTCGGCCCACGAGCTGCGCGAGTCGGTCGACGACGTGATCTGCGTGGAGATGCCCGAGCGTCTCCTGGCGGTCGGGCGCTGGTATAGGGACTTCACGCCGACCTCAGATGAGGAGGTCGCCGCGCTGCTGGCGGTGCACGCCGGCGCCGCCGCACGCGAGGTCGCGATCGAGGCGGCGCCGGGCATCGTGCTGCCCGGCGATCTGACGGTGCCGTGGGGCGCGTACGGTCGCGGCGTGGTGGCATTCGCGCACGGCTCCGGGTCGAGCCGGCTGAGCCCCCGCAACCGGCAGGTGGCGCGCGCGCTCAACGAGGCGGGCTTCGCGACGCTGCTGCTCGATCTGCTGACCCCGCGCGAGGAGCTCGATCGCGCGAACGTCTTCGACGTCGCGCTGCTCGCGCAACGGCTCGTGGCAGCGACGCACTGGCTGCGCCGCCAGCCCGAGACGGCCCAGCTCGCGCTCGGCTACTTCGGCGCGAGCACCGGCTCGGCGGCGGCGCTGCTCGCCGCAGCGGAGCTGCGCGCCGGCGTCAGCGCCGTCGTCTCGCGGGGCGGGCGCCCGGACCTCGCGCAGGAGCGGCTGGCCGAGGTGGTTGCCCCTGTGCTCTTGATCGTCGGCGGGGCGGACGAGGCCGTGCTCGCGCTCAATCGCGAGGCGCAGCGGCGACTGCGCTGCGAGAGCGAGCTCGTCGTCGTGCCCGGCGCGACCCATCTCTTCGAGGAGCCGGGCGCGCTCGACCGCGTCGCCGTGCATGCCATCGACTGGTTCACACGGCATCTCGGCGAGGGCGCGCCGACGGGCGAGGGCGGCGGCGCGCTGCCTCAGCATCTCTCGAAGACGAGCCTGCGATGATCGAGCAGCTCGCGTTCGAAGCAAACCTTGTTGGCGCTCACCCCCGAGGTGAACGCGCGCCGGAAATCGGCGCTTGAGAGCCAGCGGGGAACAAGCTGGAGCTTCAGCAGCGTCTTCCTGGCGCTCCGGGCCCCGATCCGCTCGTTCCACTCGGTGATCGTCTGGATGTAGTCGAGACGGCCGTTGCTGCTCGACACGAGGCGCAAGCCGGGCTCCGCGCAAGCGACGAGCTGCTCCTCGCCGAGCGGAAGCCAGGAGCCGGGGAACTGGCATTGCATGAGGGCCAGATACCAGGCGGCGGTTTCCCGCGGAGCATGGACGTCGACCTGATCCAGCGGGATCATGTTGCGCCCGAATATCATCGTCTGCAGGTAGAAGCGCCCCTCATCGGGCAGCACCGACGCGACTCGTTCGAAGATGCCCCGGTAGATCTCCTCCTGGCGCCCGGCGCGATACTCCTCGACCGAGCAGAAGTGCTCGAACGCGCCGAGGCTCGCGACGGCATCGAACCGGCCGAAGCTCTCACGATCCAGCCGCCGCGCGTCATACAGCTGAACGTCGAGCTCGTGCCGGCGGCAGGCGGCCTCCTGCGCGCGGGACAGGGTGACACCCACCCCGGCCGCTTCCCGGCTGCGGATGAAGTCGAGCAACGGCCCCCAACCGCAGCCCAGGTCGAGCACGCGCCGGCCCGGCTCGATCCCGATCTGCTCGGCCACATACTCGTGCTTTCGGCGCTGGGCCTCCTCCAGGCCGATCGAGAAGTCGCCGTCGTACTTCGCGCCGCTGAAGTCCGCGAGCTCCCCCATGCTCAGCCGAAACACGCGGTCGGTCAGGGAGTAGGTGAAGTCCATGTCGCCGCGGTCGGCCATGATCGGCAGCCCCCTGGCCGCTAGTAGGCCCGCGAGGTGCGCTCGACGGACACTCAGTCCTCACAGATGTCGGCGGTCCGCGCGGCCGTGATGCGCACGACGTCTCGCGGGTCGACGAGAACCGAGTGACGGTGATCGCCAGCCGGACAAAGGATCCGCTCGTGCGTCATCAGGGAACTGTCGATCACCTCGGCTGCCGGGACCATCGGCCCGAACGGCGGCGCAGCGCCGACCTCCAGTGTCGGAAAGTCGCGTGCGATCTCGGCCTCGGTGGCTAGTCGCAGCTGCCGCGTCGCGCCGAGCAGCTCCCGGAGCTTGTGCATGTCGAGTCGGTCGGTGGCGGGAATCGCCACCACCACCAAGGCACATCCGTCGTGGAGCACCACGGTCTTGGCGGCCTGCTCTGGCGGGACGCGCGCGACGCGCGCCTCAGCAGCCGCGCTCGTCACCGCCGCGTGCTCGCGGAGCTCGTACTCGACCCCCACGCCGTCGAGGAACCCCGTGATCGCCTCGACGCGAGTCGTCGTCACTGCCGTGTGGGTGCCGTTGTCACTCGTCATCGTCAACTCCCTCCGCCGGACCGAGCCTTGGTCGTTGACGCTAGCCGGCGGGCTCGAGTGCGCCATCGGCACGAAGCCGCCGCGCGAAGCGTAGAAACCCGCTGTGGCCAGCGGGAACGCCACGATGCGCACGCACGAGTCGGCGCCATATGGTGGCCGCATGCGAGCGAGCCGAGGAGCTGATTGGTTGTGAGCCCAGCAGCAGAGCAGACCAACGAGCAGCAGACCAACGAGCAGATGAGCGCCGCCGGCGCCGTCTCCACGAGCACGCTCGAGCGACTCAGCCGGATCAAGGCCGAGGGCAACCCGATCCTCAGCGTCTACCTCGATCTGGACCCCAGCCGCTTCCCCACTCCGGCGGCACGCGACATCGAGCTCTCGTCGCTGCTCGGCGCAGGCGCCGCGGGCGCCGACGAGCTCGACGTCAAGCACGTGCGCGAGGCGGTGCGGACGCACCCGGAGCTGGCGCACGGCGCGCGCGGGCTCGCGATCTTCTCGTGTGCCGCATCGGGGGTGCTGGAGGTGCTTGCCGTGCCCGAGCCGGTGGAGCCGCTGGTCGTGGTCGACTCGGTGCCCTGGCTCGAGCCGCTCGCGGCGATGCTCGCCAGCGAGGACTGGGGCGTCGCGGTCCTGAGCAGGCGCGACGCGCGCCTGTTCCGCGGCGGGCGCGACGGGCTGATCGAGTTCGCGACCGTCAGCGACGAGCTGCATCGACGTCACGCGCAGGGCGGCTGGTCGCAGGCCAACCTCCAGCGCGGGATCGAGCAGCAGGTCTCCGAGCACGCGCGCCACGCGGCCGAGCTGCTGCTGCGCGCGCACCGGCGCCACTCGTTCGATCACGTCGTGATCGTCGCCTCCGACGAGCTCTGGCCGGTGGTCGAAAGGAGCCTGCACAAGGACCTGCGTGATCGCCTCGCCGGGGTGATCGCGCGCGATCTCGAGCATGCGCCCGAGCGCGACATCGCGCGGGCGGTGGCCCCCCTGATCGATGACGCCGAGCGCGAGCGCGAGCGGGCCTTGATCTCCCGCCTGGAGCAGGCGCTGGGAACGGGCGGGCCGGCGACATCGGGCTTGGACGAGGTGCTCGCGACGCTGCAGGAGGGGCGCGTCGAGATGCTGCTGCTCGCCGATCAGGCGAAGCTGCCGGCCGCCGGCTCGTGTCCGAGCTGCGGCGGCCTGTATGCCTCAGCCGAGGGCGACTGCCGGGTGGACGGCGCCGCGCTCGCCGCGGTGGATGCCGTCGAGTACCTCACCGCGCAGGCGGCGCGCCAGTCGATCCCCGTGGTGGTGGCTCGCCACGAGCCAGAGACGCTACGCGCCTACGGCGAGGTCGCGGCGTTTCTGCGCTGGTAGACCGGGCCGGGTTGCACCGCCCGCGCCGTGCGGTGCCCTGGCGGCGGTTCGCGGCGACGATACGCAGGGACGCGCACTGTGGCATTCCACTGAGCCGCTCTGAGGTGACTCCCCGATGCGCCGGCGCACCAGCGCTGATGAGCTGTGTGCAACCCATCTTTCATGCACCGATCTGAGGAGACAGTCATGCCTGGAGCACTCACCCGCTGGGAGCCGTTCGCCGAACTCGGTGAGTTGCGTAGCCGTTTCGACCGCATGTTCGATGAGCTCAGCGATGGACACGAGCGCGCATGGACGCCGGCTGTGGACGTGGTGCGCGACAACGGCAACCTCGTCGTGCGCGCCGACGTGCCGGGGATCAAGCCCGAGGAGGTCAAGATCGAAGTGGAGGACGACATCCTCACGGTCTCCGGCGAGCACGAGGAGCAAAAGGAGGAGAAGGACAAGCACTTCCTGCGACGCGAGCGCCGCTACGGGTCGTTCACTCGCTCGATGGCGCTACCAGCCGGCGTGGACGCCAGCAAGATCAAGGCCAAGACCCGCAACGGCGTGGTCGAAGTGACGATCCCGCTGCCCAAGGAGGCAAAGAAGGAGAAGATCGAGATAACGCCGACGGCCGCGTAGCGGTGCCCGCCCACCCGTCGATGGTGGAGCTCCCGCCGTGATCCTCGTGACTGCAGCGAACGGGCGCACCGGCCGCAGCGTGGTGCGGGCGCTGGTCGCAGCTGGTCACCGTGTCCGCGCGCTCGACGTTGCGCCCGGTGTCGAGCAGCTGCTCGACACCGGCGCGGCGGAGGTGATCGTCGGCGACATGCTCGAGCCCGGCGATCTGCGCCGCGCGCTCGACGGCGTGCGCTCGGTGATCCACATCGGACCGCCGATGCACCCTCGCGAGGCAGAGATGGGCCACGGCGTGGTGAGCGCCGCGCGGCGGGCGCGCGTGGAGCACTTCGTGCAGTTCTCCGTGACACATCCCCAGCTCGAGCCGCTCCTGAACCACCAGGCCAAGCTGGCGGTCGAGCGCGTGGTGCTGACCTCGAGGATGCCGTTCACGATCCTGCAGCCGATGCACTACATGCAGAACGTCGACGTCATGCGGACACTCCATGACGGCGTTCTGCGCCAGCCATACTCGCTGGACGCCCACTTGGCGCACGTCGACCTCGAGGATGTCGCCGAGGTGGCCGTCCTCGTCGTCGACGAGGCGCGTGCACACCACTATGCGACGTATGAGCTCTGCGGCGAGGCCTTTCACGACGCCCACGAACTGGCGCGCATGATCTCCGCCGCAGCCGGCAGCTCGGTCACGGCCGAGCAGAGCGCGCCGCCGGCGAGCACGACCGGCGAGACGCACCCGACCGAAGCCGATGACTACCGCGAGCAGGCCATGAGCAGGCTGTTCGAGCATTACGGGCGCTACGGCATCACGGGCAACTCCAACGTGCTCGGGTGGCTGCTGGGGCGCCCGCCCACGAGCTTCGAGGGGTACGTACGCCGATCCCTCGCCGGCGCTCCCGCCGAGCCGGTCGCCCGCCCCTGACCGCTCGACCGCCCCTGACGGCTCGACCGCCCCTGACCGCTCGCCCGAGGCCGCACCGCCAGCCACTCAACCCCGCAGGGCTGAGCTTGCCTACACGGGCAGGCGCGCCTTGACGAGCGTGCCCTGCTCGCCTGAGGCGATGCTGAGGCTGCCGCCGGCCAGGGTCGCCCGCTCGCGCATCCCGGCCAGCCCGAAGCCCTCGCGCGCCGCGTCGGAGTCAAAGCCGGCGCCATCGTCCTGCACCTCGATCTCGACCTCGCGGTCGGACTCGCGAATCTGCACACGCACAGTGCTCGCGCCGGCGTGCTTGGTGACGTTCGTGAGCGCCTCCTGTATCAGCCGGTAGATGGCGCTCTCCAGCTCTGGATCCAGGCGGCGACGCCTCTCGGCGGGACTCGACATCGAGAGCTCGCTCTCGATCCGAATGACCCCCTGCTCGCGATGGCGTTCCAGCAGCGATTCGATCGCGGCGCGCAGCCCCAGCTCGTCGAGCGAGGCTGGGCGCAGGTCGGTGATGATCGCGCGCAGATTCTCGATCTCCCGCTCGACGTGCGCGACGGCCCGCTGAACCGCCTCCCGGGTTCGCGGCAGGCCGTCGTGGCGCAGGGCGCCCGCCAGCAGCATCCGCAGTGCCCCGAGGCTCTGCAGGGTGTCGTCGTGGAGCTCGCGCGCCCACCGGCGCCGCTCTGCATCCGCGGCTGCCAGCGCGCCGCGCAGGCGGTCCGCCTGCACGCTCTGGGCGAGCGCGACGGCGGTCGCGGCACTCACGGCGAAGGTCTGCAGCAGGTGCTCGTCGTCATCCTCGAAACCCCTGGAGCCGTCAAAGACGACGAGCACGCCGACCGCCTCGCCGCGATGGAGCATCGGCACGAGCAGAGCCGCCTCGGCGTCGGCCACGCCGAGCTCCCGGGCGCCCGGCTCTCTGAATGGGCTCATGTCGAGGAGCCGTCTCGGTTGCCGGCTCTCGAGCACGCCGCCGGTCACCGTGCCGGCGATCGGCACACGCACGCCCAGGGCGTCTCTGGCGGCGTCGCCGGCCTTGGCCGCCACGACGAGCTCCTCGCCCTCGCGCAGCCAGATCAGCACGCTCCGCGCGTCCACGAGCGCGCGCGCCCGCTTGACGATCAGCTCGAGCACGCGCTCCAGCGCGACCTCGCCGCCAACCGCCACCGCCACGTCACGGCTGACCCGAAGGGCGCGCGAGGCCTTCTCCGAGGTCTCGCGGCGACGCTCGCTCGTTTCGTACAGCCGCGCGTTCTCGATCGCGATCGCGGCCCATTGCGCGAGGATCACGGCGGCCTCCTCGTCGCGCTGGGTGAACTCGCCCCCGGCCTTCTCGGTCAGGTACAGGTTTCCCCATACCTGCGCGTGGATCACGACGGGCACGCCCAGGAAGCTGCGCATCACGGGGTGCCCGGCGGGGAACCCGTAGCTGCTCGGATGCTCGCTGACGTCGCCGAGCCGCAACGGTTGCGGCTGCTCGATCAGGACGCCCAGCACACCACGCCCGCGCGGCAGCTCGCCGATCGCGCGATGAGTCTCCTCATCGATTCCCGCGGTCACGAACCGCTCGAGCTCGCTGCGCTGGTCGTTCAATACACCGAGCGCCGCGTAGCGCGCGCCCGTCAACTCCCGTGCCGTCTCGAGCACCCGCTCGAGCACGACCCGCTGATCCAGCTCAGACGTCAGCGCGCGACCGACGCTCAGCAGCTGGCGAAGCCACGCCTGCTCGTCGTCGTCGCTCATAGGCCCCGTCCCGATCTGTGGCTCTCGCGGATATGTGCCGCAGGTGGATCGGAGAGCCACTGGAAACAGCCCACAAGCAGGACAGAGTGTACACCGGCCCATGGGCCGGCTATCTGGTCAGGCCGGCGCTCCGATGCGCCCTCCGCGCCACACGCCGGAGGCAACGGGCGGTGTGTGCGCGGAGGGCGGGTACATCGGGTAGGTACTGCCACGGACGCCGAACCGGGGAGAGTGTCGGCGTTCGGTGCACCACAAGCTACGCGTGCGCCGACAGACGCTTATCCGCTGTATGCCGCAATTGCGCGGGCCAAACTACGAGAGCAGCCGCGCTGTGGTTAGACACCCATTCGCTCGCGAAGCTTGCCGCGATGCCGCGCAGCTCGCCCTCAGGCCGGTTGCCAGGCCGCGACGGACGCGAGGTCGGCGGTCGGCCGTTCCTCCTCGATCTCGACCGCGCCAGCGAACACGCGGCCGGACTCGCCGTCGATGCTGATCTCCTCGCCTTCGGCGAACTCGCGGCCGTCGATCGTGACGCGACGCCGGTCCAGGTCGATGTCGATGCCGCCGGCGCCCACGACGCACGGCTTGCCCAGCTCGCGAGCGACGACGGCGGCGTGCGAGGTGCGCCCGCCGCTGCTCGTGAGCAGCCCCGCCGCGACGATCACGCCGGCGAGGTCCTCGGTGCTGGTGTCGCGGCGTATCAGCACGGGCTTGCGACCCTCGTGGGCGAGGCGCTCGGCAGCCGCGACGTCGAGCGCGATCGGGCCGCTTGCGACTCCCATGCTCACCGGCTGCGCGCGGCAGATCGCGCGCGCAGCGTCGCCGTCGCGCACGTGCGTGCGACGGATGCCCTGCAGGTCCAGGCCCGCGAGGCGCTCGCGGGCGTCGCCGCTGGACAGGAGGCCTTCACGTACCTGATCCACCGCGATGTGCAGCGCTGCCCAAGGCGTGCACTTGGCGGTGCGTGTCTGCAACATGAACAGCTCGCCGTCCTGCACGGTGAACTCGAACTCCTGGGCGTCGTGGAACTCGGCCTCCAGCGCCCGGCAGATCTCCTCCAGGCGCCGGTAGACCTCGGGCGCGAGCAGTGCGAGCTCCTTGCCTGCTTCGGGGGTGCGCCGGCCGCCGACGACGTCCTCGCCCTGGCCGTCGCGCAGGAACTCGATGTAGGCTCGCCGCTCACCGGTGGCGGGATCGCGGGTGAAGCCGACACCCGAGCCCGACAGGCCGCCGGCGTTGCCGAAGACCATGCGCTGCAGGATGACCGCGGTGCCGAGCGTCTCCGGCAGGTCGTGCAGGCGGCGGTAGTCGCGTGCCTTTGGCGCGTCCCACGACTCCAGCACGCCCCGAACGGCGGCCTCGACCTGATCGATGGGGTTCTGAGGGAACGGCTTGCCGGTGAGAGCGCGGAAGCGCTCCAGGTGCTCACCGGTCAGCTCCGCCAGCGTCCTCGCGTCCAGGTCGTGCGGACGGGACACACCGGCCGCCTCCATGCGCGCGGCGGTCGCCTGCTCGAACTGATCCACCGGGCAGCCCGCGACAACGCGGGCGAAGGACTCCACCAGGCGTCGGTAGGAGTCCCATGCCAGGCGCGGATTGCCCGTCAGGGTGATGAGGCCTTCGACGCTCTCGTCGCACAGCCCCACGTCCAGCACCGTCTCGAGCATGCCCGGCATCGACGCGGGCGCCCCGGAGCGCACCGAGAGGACCAGCGGGCGACGCGCGCTGCCGAGTCGCAGACCGCTGCGCTCCTGGAGGGCGCCCACCGCGGCGGACACCAGCGTCCGCAGCCGCGCGTCGTCCCGATGCGCAGCCATCTCGCGGTACACGGCGGTGCTGAGAATCGCCGCCTCGGGGACGGGCAGCTTGGCTCGCGCCATGCGCGCGAGACCGTAGCCCTTGGCGCCGATGGATGCGATGTCGGGGACCGGGTCCTCGCCCTGGCCGACGACATGAAGATCCTCGATCGAGTCGCTCTCGTCGCGCGTGGGCACGGCCCGCGTCGACGGCGCCTCTGCTCGCGCCACGAGCGGCTCGGAGCGCACCACGTTGCCGAGCACCTGGAGACGCAGCAGTTGCGCGGCCCGCATCAACGCGTCAGCCGCCTCCTCGCACGCCTGCGTGGCCTGCACGATCACGAACAGCTCGCCGGCGGCATCCACCTCGAGGACCAACGCCGCCTGCACCTCTCGCAGCGCCTCGTCGGTGTCGCGCTCCAGCGCCACGATGCGGTGCGTCATCTCCAGGAAGGAATCCATGTCCTCGCTGGGGCTGCCGCGGCGGACCGCGCGAGCGAGACGCACTGCGCGCAGATGGCTGCGAGCTGCCTCGAGCGCCAGCGCCATCATCCGGCGCGACTGGCCCAGCACGCTCCCGGAGAGCCGCCCCTGGGGCAGCAGCGACCAGGAGAAGGCGGCTTCCTCGAGCGCGTCTGCCACGTCGTCCGCTTCCTGGACGAGCTCGACGAACGGCGCAGGCTCCTCGGCCCGGGCGGACGCCCCGCGAACCTCGTTGACCAGTTCGTCGGCGCGCTGCTCCCAGTCGCGAGCCAGCCGCGCGATCTCAGCGCGATCCTGGCTGGGTTGCTCGAGCGCCGCCTGCTCGAGCGCGTCGCGCGCCGCCTCGCCGATCGACACGACCAGCTCTGCGTGGACGGCGATCAGATCGAGCAGCTCCTGGCGGGCGGTGCGCACATAGCCGATCAGCTCGGCGCGGACCTCGTCGCCGAGGAGCGACAGCGATCGTCCCGCGAGCAGGCCCTCGGAGCAGATGCGCAGGACTGCACGCATGTAGGAGATGGCGGCGGCGTCGCCGAGCACGTCCGTCAGCGATTCGCCCGCGCGGGTCCCCCGCCCCCCGGCGAACGTCAACGCGCCATACACGAGCTGCTCGCCGCCGGCGAGCAGGAAGGCCATGTGACCCAGCTCGCGCCCGGCGGCCCAGTCCAGCAGCTCGACCGCGGCGCGGTTGCCGACCAGGCCACGAAGCCGCTTGCGCGCGCGGTTCCAGTCGATCAGGAAGACCATCCGTGACCCGAGCAGCCCCAAGAAGGCCTCCAGGGCGGCCTCGGAGTCCGCCCTGAAGCGCCCGACGGCGAGGTGATAGAGATCTTCGCCGCTGGCGCCGCTGCCGCGCGAGCGGGTGTCCTCCCAGCTGAGCTCCACCCCGGCGAGCATCCGCTGAAAGAACAGCAGCCGCGGCAGGTGCACGTCGGTGTAGATGATGGTCACCGTGCGCTCCACGATCTTCACCACGACGACGTGCGCGTCGGTCTCGCCGATGTCGTTCTGCACCACCAGCGCATCGCCGCTGCGCGTGGCCACCGTCCCGAGGCCCGGATGCTCGAAGCGCAGGCGCTGGGTGCGCTCGACGCCGCGGGCGAACGCTCCCACCAGCGGACGGTCGACCGCCTCGATCCCGTAGGCCAGCGCCCCCGCGATCGACTCGCTCGCGAGGTGCCCCGCCAGCCGGTTGAGCTCGCGATGCGCGTCCATCACCACGAGGTGGAGGCTGTCCTCGTCGCGCCGCCGGCCAGCCGTCAGCCCGGAGATGTCCTGCGCCGTGATCGCGTCGCCGTCCGGGTGCAGCGCCTGTTCGAGGAGGCGCAGGCGCTCGCCGAGCTTCTTGGAAGCCTTCACGCCGGCCGCGTCCAGGGGCACGAGCATCCTCTGCACCTCGCCGAACACCTCGTGAACCAGCTCCGCGGCCCCGGGGATCGCGTACAGGCCGTCCTCGCGCCGCGTGCTCGCCTGCACGACGCGATCGAGCGCGGCATCCGGCACGCCGCTGGCGAGCCGCTCCTGGCGCAAATCCGACGCATCCGAGTCGCCATCGGCGGCGGCGCGCGAACTCTGCAGGAGCGTGAGCAGATACTTGACCCGGTCGTTCGCCGATAGTGCACGGCTCATCAGCTCGGGCAAGAGCAGCTCGCTCTCGCCGAGCGTCGCGATGATGCGGTCCTTCGACATCTGTCTCCCGTTCTGTTCTGTTCTCTGGCTTGCAGGCCTGACGCTAACCGGGAGCGCCGTTCGGCACATCGGAGAAACTCCGCGTCAGCTTTGCGGGAAATGCCGGACCTGCATCCCCTTGCCGGCGCACGCGACTCGCTACGCTGGATGCAGACGCGTCCCGGACGGGGCCTTGGGCGTGTCTTCGTGATCGCGCCGGCGGTGTCGGACACCGACCCCGAGGCGGACCGGTCGAGCATCGCCGCAGCCTTGCGCACAATCGCTGAACTGATACATCGCCGCGCTCGCCTGGTCCTCGTGATGACGGCCGTCCTCACGGTGGCCGCGGGCGTCTTCGGCGCCGGTGTAGTCGGCTCTCTCAGCAACGGCGGCACCTCCGATCCCAGCGCTCCGAGCGATGTCTCCGCCGACCAGATCGCAGCGGCGACCGGTATCCCCTCCCAGCCAGGGCTGGTGGTGCTCGTGCGCACGCCCGGATCGGCGCTCTCCAAGCAGGCGCGAGGCCTGGTGGCGCGCGTGGCGGCAGAGCTGGCCTCACAGCGCGCGGTCGGCCGGGTGCTCAGCGTCCTGGACGCCCGTCAGCCGAGCGCGCTGCTGTCGCGGGACGGCCGCGCGACGCTCGTGCTGGGCTACTTCAGCACGCATGCCTCCGAACGTGACGCGACCGCGGCGGCGCGGCGGGTCGCGCGGGACCTGCACGATGTCAGCGGTGTCAGCGTCGGCGGCGATCAGCTCACCTTCAGCCAGCTGGAAGACACGATCTCCGCGCAGCTGCCCAAGGTCGAGCTGATCGCCTTCTCGATCCTGCTGGCGCTGTCGCTGCTCGCCTTCCGGGGCCTGGTGGCGGCAGCGCTGCCGCTGATGGTCGGGGCGGTGGCGGTGGCGGGGAGCCTGATGATCCTGCGGGCGCTCACGCACGTGACCTCGCTGTCGGTCTACTCACTCAACCTCGTGACCGGTCTCGGGCTCGGGCTGGCGATCGACTACTCGCTGTTCGTCGTGTACCGATATCGCGAGGAGCTGGCACGCTGCGGGCACTGCTCGCAGGCGCTCGAGCGAACCCTCGCCACGGCGGGGCGCACCGTCGCGTTCTCCTCGCTGACGGTGGCCGTGGCGCTGCTCTCGCTGCTGGTCTTTCCGCAGCCGATGCTCTCGTCGATGGGAATCGCGGCCGCCGTCGTGACGCTGTTCGCGGCGACGGCCGCGCTGATTCCGCTCGCGGCGATGCTCGCGCTGCTCGGCCCGCGCGTCAACGCGCTCTCGCCCGCGCGCCTTCAGCGCGCGCGCCGGCACGCCGAGGGGCCGGTCGTGCACGGCCGTTGGTATCGCCTGGCGACACGCGTGATGCGCAGGCCCGGATGGGTGGCGGCGATCTGCGCCATCTGCCTGCTGCTGGTGGGTCTGCCCGCGCTGCATCTGCGCCTGGGCTCCACGGACGCGCGCGTGCTCCCACCGGGATCGAGTGCCCGCACCGTGGAAGCGGCGGCGGCCGGGCAGTTCGCGGCCGACCCGGCGGACCCGGTCGTGGCGCTCGTGCACGCCCCCGGCGACGCGGGGCCCGCGCTGGCGCGCTACCGCTCGCAGCTCGCGCGGCTGCCCGGCACGGCTGTCGTCGAGCCCCCGACCGCCATCGCCGCCGGTCTGTGGACGATCGGGGTGCTCGCCGCCCATCCACCGCTGAGCACGCAGTCGCAGCGGCTCATAGGCGAGATCTATGAACTGCACGCCCGCTACCCGGTCGCGCTCTCCGGCGTGGCGGCGAGCCAGTACGACGAGCATCTGAGCCTGCGCTCGCACATGTTGCTGGCGCTCGCGATCCTCGCAGTGACCACGCTGACCGTGCTGTTCCTGATGACGGGCTCCGTCGCGCTCGCGATCAAGTCGCTGATCATGAACCTGCTGACGCTCAGCGGCGCGTTCGGCCTGCTGGTGCTCATCTTCCAGGACGGCCGGCTGCAGAGCCTGCTCGGCTACACCGCCACCGGCTCCCTCGAGCAGACGAACATGATCATCCTGTTCATCATCGGGTTCGGGCTGTCCACGGACTACGGAGTGTTCCTGCTGGCCCGCATCAAGGAGGCGCACGACGTGGGCGCAACGGACGAGGTGGCGGTTGCCACCGGCCTCGAGCGCAGCGGCCGCGTGGTCAGCGCGGCGGCGCTTCTGTTCTGTGCAGCCGTCGGATCGCTCGCCGTCTCGAGCGTCGCGTCGCTGAAAGAGTTCGGGATCGGCGCCGCGCTGGCGGTGATCATCGACGCGACGATCGTGCGCGCGCTGCTCGTCCCGGCGCTGATGGGACTGCTCGGGCGCGCCAACTGGTGGGCTCCGCGGCCGCTACGGCTGCTCGCCGCCCGCTCGTGGGCTCAGCCGGCCGACGACGCGCCCTCGGCCGCCGCGCCATGAGCACCGCCGCCGGGGACCGGCGGCACGCTGATGACCGGCACCGGCGATGCGACCAGCAGCTCGCTGGTGACGGTGCCGAGCACCCTGTGCAGTGGCGAGCGTCGCTCGTGTCCGACGACGATCGCCTGCGCGCCGTGACGCCGTGCGGCGTCGACCAGCGCGCTGACGGGGTCGCGGTCTGAGATGTCGGCTTCGACGTCGATGCCCTGCAGCGCGTCCTCCTCCAGCAGCAGCTCATCGATCAGCGCGCGCCCTAGCTCACGGCGCTCCTCGACGGTGGAGAGCACCGAGGACGGGCCGTGCAGCGGAAGGCAGGCGTGGACGATCACGAGCTTGCCCTCCGGCTGGAGCTGGCGGGCGGCCCAGGCCGCGGCCCGCCGCGCGCTGTCGGTTCGCTCGTAGCCGAGGATCAGGCACGAGGCGCCGAGACGCTCAGGCGATCCGCTCATGCGCTCGCCCTCACGGTGTCTGTCAGCCCGACGAGGTGCATGCCCTCGACGCCCTCCAGCGAGAAGCCCATCGCCGGCCCCGGGGAGACGTCGATGATCAGCTCGGGTTCGCGCCAGCGCCGATCCTGACCGGCGTCGATGTAGACGGGGGTCTCGCCGACGGTGCCCAGCAGGACGTCGTCGGGCCCGGGTGGCAGCTCGGCCGCCGGCAGGCAGATCGGGGAGCTGCCGTCACAGCAGCCCCCCGACTGGTGGATCACGAGCGGGCCATAGCGCGCCGCCAACCGCTGGAGCAGCTCTAGCACGGGTGGCGTCGCGCTGACCCTGTCCGGCATCTCAGAAGAAGCCGAGCGGCTCGGGGTCATAGCTGACGAGCAGGCACTTCGTCTGCGTGTAGTGGTCGAGCATCATGCGGTGGTTCTCGCGTCCCACGCCCGATGACTTGTAGCCGCCGAAGGCGGCGCCGGCCGGATACAGGTGGTAGCAGTTGGTCCACACGCGGCCCGCCTGGATCGCGCGGCCCATGCGGAACGCGCGGCTGCCGTCGCGCGTCCAGACGCCGGCGCCGAGCCCGTACATCGTGTCGTTGGCGATCTCGAGCGCCTCCTGCTCGTCGCGGAACGTGGTCACGGCGAGCACCGGGCCGAAGATCTCCTCCTGGAAGACGCGCATCGAGTTGTGGCCCTTCAGCACGGTCGGCTCGAAGTAATAGCCGCCGTCGAGCTCGCCCTCCATGCTCGGGGCGTGGCCGCCGATCAACAGCTCGGCGCCCTCGTCGAGGCCGATCTTGACGTAGCTTTCGATCTTCTCGAGCTGCGCGGCGGAGACCTGCGGCCCGATCTGGGTGGCGGGGTCGAGCGGGTTGCCCTGGCGGATCGCGCGGATGCGCTCGAGCGCGCGGCCCATGAACTCGTCGTAGATCGACTCCTGGATCAGCGCGCGCGAGGGGCACGTACAGACCTCGCCCTTGTTGAACGCGTACAGCACGAGGCCCTCGATCGCCTTGTCGAGCAGCGCGTCGTCGACGGCGAGGATGTCCTCGAAGAAGACGTTCGGCGACTTGCCGCCCAGCTCCGTGGTCGAGGGAATCAGGTTCTGGGCGGCGTAGCCCATGATCAGCCGCCCGGTGACGGTCTCGCCGGTGAACGCGATCTTGGCGATGCGCTTGCTCGAGCCGAGCGCGCGGCCTACCTCGGCGCCGGAGCCGTTGACGACGTTCAGCACGCCCGGCGGGACGACGTCCTGGATCACCTCGGCGAGCTTCAGCAGCGACCACGGCGTCGGGCTCGCGGGCTTGATCACCGTGCAGTTCCCGCCGGCGAGCGCCGGCGCAAGCTTCCACGCGGCCATCAGCAGCGGAAAGTTGAACGGGATGATCTGCCCGACGACGCCCAGCGGCTCGCGGAAGTGGTAGGCGTAGGTCTTCTCGTCGATCTCCGAGATCGCGCCTTCCTCGGCGCGCGCGGCGCCGGCGAAGTAGCGGAAGTGATCGATCGCGAGCGGCAGGTCGGCAGCGAGCGTCTCGCGGACGGGCTTGCCGTTCTCCCAGCTCTCGGCGACCGCCAGCATCTCGAGGTTCTCCTGCATGGCGTCGGCGATCGCGTCGAGCACGGCCGCGCGCTCCGCGGGCGACTGGCGAGCCCACGCATCCTTGGCGGCGTGCGCTGCGTCGAGCGCGAGCTCGACGTCCGCCGGCGTGGAGTGGGCCACGTCGCAGAACGGCTCCGCCGTGGCGGGCGTCAGGTTCTCGCGGTATTCGCCGCCGCTCGGCGCCACCCACTCACCGCCGATGAAGTTGTCATAGCGGGACTTCAGATCGACGAGGCTGCCCGGCTGCCCGGGCGCCGCGAAGACGGCTGGGGTGTCGACTGCGACGGCCATCAGAGAATCCTCCTGAGGTGGTGGTGCGGTGGCATGCGCATGCGCTGTAAATCGAAGATCACACGGCTGGCGCTCCCCGCCATCCGCACAAGCCGCGCGACCGAGTCAGTAGTCGCCACGGAGCGCCCACCGGCGCCCCCGCTCAGAGCGCTACTCGGCCAGACGCGCGTAGGACTCGGGGCGGCGCGTGGCGAGGAACGGGAACAGCTCCAGCCAGTCATGGCGCTGGTCGAGGTCGAGGTCGGCCACCAGCACGGCCGGCTCGTCGCGAGGGCCCTGCACGAGCTTGCGCCCGTACGGGTCGCAGATGAACGACGAGCCGTAGAAGCGCAGCGGCGGCTCCTCGCCGACGCGGTTGACCGCGACCATGAACACGCCGTTGGCGATCGCGTTGCCGACGATCACCTTCTCCCACAGCGGCTGGGTGTCGAAGTCCGGGTGCTCGGGCTCCGAGCCGATCGCGGTCGGATACACGAGCACGTCCGCTCCCTCCAGGCTGTAGGCGCGGGAGACCTCCGGGAACCACTGATCCCAGCAGGTCGGCAGGCCCAGGTGCGCCTCCCCCACCTCGACGAGCGGGAACGGCTGCGCGTCGCCGGGCCCCGGCCGGAAGTAGCGATCCTCGTGGTAGCCCGCGGTCACCGGTATGTGCAGCTTGCGGGTGCGAGCGACCAGCTCGCCATCCGGCGCAACGACGATCGCCGTGTTGAAGCCCAGCCCGTCCTCGCCGTCGGCGCGCTCATACAGGGAGGCGTGCACGTGCGCGCCGGTCTCGCGCGCCATGCGCGCAGCGAAGCGGTGCGTGGCGCCGCCGGGGAGATCCTCCGGCCGCACCCCGGCCGCCCGCGGACCCCCGGGATCGGCTGCGAAATAGCGGCTGAGCGTGAGCTCCTGCAGGCACACCAGCCGCGCGCCCTCGCCGGCGGCGAGCCTGATCGCGGCCGCCAGCGCGGCCTCGTGCGTCTCCGCGTCCGGGTGCCAGCGCTCCTGCACGGCGGCGATCCGGAAGGGCGCCCGCCGCGGCGGGCGCTTGCGGGCAGGCGAGGCGTGCGGCGCCGGCGCGAGGATCAGGCGGATCTCCTGCACCCCACGGACTGTATGCCGTCCTCTGCATCGCGGCTCACGCTCCGTGCCCGGGGCGCACGGTGGCGGCGCCCGGCACGCGATCGCGACCGTGCGCTCTACGTAGTTTGCGCGGAGGCGGGTGTGCGGTTGGAGACGGATGGCGCGAGCGCCGGCAGCGAGCAGAATCACGACACGTGATGAACTTCATAGACACACAAGACTTCTCACGGCAAGAGCTCGAAGAGCTGCTCGGGCTGATCCGGCTGCTCAAGGACGCCGACTCCGACGCGGCCGTGCCGCTGCTGCTCAGCCACCGCTCGCTCGGGATGATCTTCGAGGAGCCCTCGACCCGCACGCGCGTCTCCTTCGAGGTCGCGATGGCCAAGCTCGGCGGGCACGCGCTGTACCTGAAGCCGGGCGAGATCCACCTCGGCGGGCGCGAGTCACTCGGCGACACCGCGAAAGTGCTCTCGCGGATGTGCGACGTGATCGAGGCCCGCACGCTCAAGCACGAGACGGTGCTCGGGCTTGCCGCCGCCGCCGAGGTCCCCGTCATCAACGGCCTGACGGACTTCAACCACCCGACCCAGGTCGTCTGCGACGTGCTGACGATGAGCGAGCATCTGCCCGCGGGCCGCCGTCTCGAGGACTGCACGGTCGTGTTCGTCGGCGACCGCACGAACGTGTGCAGCTCGCTGATGTTCATAACCACGCAGTTCGGCATGCGCTTCATCCACGCCGCGCCCGCCGAGTACCAGGCCCCGCGCGAGTGGATCGCCGTCGCCGAATCGAATGCGAAGGACTCAGGCGGCTCGGTATCCGTCACGACCGAGGTCGAGGACGCCGTCGCGAGCGCCGACTTCGTCTACACCGATCTGTGGTGGTGGGTTGACCAGGAGGACCAGATCCCCGAGCGCAGGGCCGCGTTCATGCCCCGCTACCAGGTCAACGCCGGGCTGATGGCGCGTGCGCCGGAGCACGCCAGGTTCATGCACTGCCTGCCCGCCTCACGCGGCGTCGAGGTCACCGACGAGGTGATCGACGGCCCTGCCTCGATCGCCTTCGACCAGGCTGAGAACCGGCTGCACACCGAGAAGGGAATCCTCGTGTGGCTGACCTACCCGACGCTCAAGCAGCCGAGCGAGGAGCAACTGCGCCTGCACGACGGGCGGGTCCGGTCCTACCTCCATGAGGTCGGGTGGGATCAAGCCCCGTCGGCGCAGGTCGAGGACCTCACCGCCGACACGCAGTAGCCCACAACCCTAGACCACGGAAAGGACAACCGAGATGGCCGGCGAGATCACCGAGACGCCCACTGCGGCGGACAGCGAGGAGCGCGTACAGCGACGGCGCGTGATGGGCATCTTCGACGTGACGTTGTTCACGGTCTCGGCGATGCTCGTGGTCGAAACGCTCACGGCCTCGGCCGCGATCGGCACCGACACGATCGCGTGGTGGATCGTCGCGATCCTGTTCTTCCTGATCCCCTACGGGCTGATCACCGCGGAGCTCGCGACCGCCTACCCCACCCAGGGCGGGATCTACGTATGGGTGAAGCATGCGCTGGGCGCTCGCTGGGCGGCGCGCACGACCTACTGGTACTGGGTCAACGTGGCGCTGTGGATGCCCTCGGTGTTCGTGCTGTTCGCGGGGGTCTTCTTCCAGCTGTTCGACCACCACCTGGCCGAATGGCCCGCGGGCAAGTGGTGGCAGGTGCTGATGGCGATCGGGATGGTCTGGCTCGTCGTGTGGGTGGGGATCATGCGCCTGGAGATCGGCAAGTGGGTCAACGACCTCGGGGCGATCCTGAAGGTCATCATCATCTTCTCGCTGGGCGTCGGGGGCATCGTGTTCGCGATCCGCCACGGCGCGGCGAACACGATCGACGGCTCGAGCTTCGTGCCGTCCTTCAGCCTGGCCAAGAAGTTCCTGCCCGTGATCATCTTCCTGCTGCTCGGCTTCGAGCTCATATCGAGCATGGCGGGCGAGGTCCAGGGGCCCGAGAAGAAGATACCCCGCGCGGTCTTCACGTCGGGCGCCGTGATCGCGTTCCTGTACATGTTCGCAACGATCGGCATCCTGCTGGCGCTCTCGCTGTCCAAGCTGACCCTCGTGGAAGGCCTGGTCGAAACCTTCAAGGCGATCTTCGGCAGCAAGGGCGTGGGCGATGTGATCGTCTACGCCCTCGGGATCGCCGCGCTCTACACCTACTTCACGAACATGACCACCTGGACGATGGGAGCCAACCGCTCGGCGGTCGAGGCGGCTGCCGAAGGCGAGCTGCCGAAGGTGCTCGGCCGCGAACACCCGACACGACGGACCCCCGTCGGGGCGCTGGTCGCCACCGGCGCGATCTCGACGCTCGTGCTGGTTGTCACCGCGTTGTTCATCAACAAGGAGAACTCGCTGTTCTTCGGCATCTTCGCTGCCTCCTCGGTGATCTTCCTGCTGCCCTACCTGCTGATGTTCCCATCGGTGGCCTTCCTGCGCTACAGGGATCCCGACCGGCCCCGGCCGTTTCGAATCCCGGGCGGAGACCGCCTGGTGATCGCCTACGCGGTGATCACCTGCGTGTTCATCGCCGCCGGGGTCGTGTTGTTCCTGTGGCCCGAAATACCCAACGCCCCGGCAGAATGGTCCTACACGGGCCCGCTGCTCGGGATCGTCGTGGTCACGCTCGTCGTCGGCGAGCTGATGCTGTGGCGGATGGCCCATCCGCCCGGTCGTCACCTCGACCTGCTCCACCGCGGCCGCCACCCTCGGCTGCGCGCGCACCCGCCGCGCGTGAGCGGACAGCGGCCATGAGCGCGAGCCTAGCCTCCACCCCCGCCGCCGACGGCTACCGCATGCCGGGCGAGTTCGAGGCGCACTCGGGCTGCTGGATCGCGTGGCCCGAGCGCCCCGACAACTGGCGCTTGGGGGCAAAGCCCGCGCAGCAGGCATACGCGGCCGTCGCCGAGGCGATCAACGTCTCCGAGCCGGTGACCGTGGCGGTCTCCGACGCTCAGTTCGAGCACTGCCGCTCAGTGCTCTCCCCGTCGATCCGGGTGGTCGAGATCTCGACCGACGACGCGTGGATACGCGACATGGGCCCGACCTTCCTCGTCGATGACAGCGGCGGCCGGCGCGGCGTCGACTGGCGCTTCAACGCCTGGGGCGGGCTCGACGGCGGCCTGTACTTCCCGTGGGACCGCGACGACCGTGTGGCCCGGAAGGTCCTCGAGATCGAAGGCGCCGACCGTTACCGCGCCCCGATCGTGCTCGAGGGCGGCTCGATCCACGTCGACGGCAAGGGCACGGTGATGGCCACCGAAGAGTGCCTGCTGAACCGCAACCGCAACCCCGAGCTCGCACGCGAGCAGATCGAGCAGGTGCTGTTCGAGCACCTCGGCGCCGAGAAGATGATCTGGCTCGGCCAGGGCGTCTACAACGACGAGACCGACGGGCACGTCGACAACCTCGCCTGCTTCGCGCGGCCCGGCGTCGTGCTGCTCACCTACACAGACGACGAGTCCGATCCGCAGCACGCCATCTCACAAGACGCAGAGCAGCGACTGCAAGCCGCGACCGACGCGCGCGGCCGCGCGATCGAGGTGATTCGCCTGCCCTCGCCCGGCCCGATCGCGATCAGCGAGCAGGAGGCCGGCGGCGTCGACGCCGTCGCCGGGAGCCTGCCCCGCCGCGCGGGCGACCGCCTGGCGGCGTCCTACGCCAACTTCTACCTCGCCACCAAGCGGATCGTCTTCCCGCTGCTCGACGAGCGCTACGACGAGGCGGCCGCGGACGTGCTGCGCGAGTGCTTCCCGGAGCGTGAGATCGTCGGCGTCCCAGCGCGCGAGATCCTGCTCGGCGGCGGCAACATCCACTGCATCACCCAGCAGGTCCCCGCGGTCGCGTGAGAGCGGGTCGCCGTTCGGGCCGCCGCCCCGGGCGGGCGGCGATCAGAGTGGTGCGTCGAGGATGAACACTTCGGCGGCGACGTCGGGGTCGATGTGATTGCCGCTGATGCACGCGAGCACCGTGCGGCCGGTGAGCCTTTCCACGGCCGCACGGGAATCTGCCTCCATCGTCTCATGGAAGAGCTGGTGGATGTGGTTCACGACCTGCGTGCGATCTGTTCGGGCGAGGGACTTCTCCGCGTTCGTGAGGACACCGTGCATGAGCGTCACCACGATGTTGCCGTGGTGAAACGTCGACGCGGTCGCGGGCCCATGGCCGAGGTACTCGCTGTGGATCCCCACGAGCGCGCTCGTGACCGCGGCGTTCAGCTCTCCGCCCGTCAACTGAGGCCCGCGCATCGGCTATTCCCGCCCTTTCGAGGCACGAGCGGACTCTGGACGGGGGCGCGGCGTGCGGTCGGCCATAGGGTCCTCAGAGCTCGTCGTCGAGGATGAAGATCGCCGCCGCGACGTCAGGATCGAGGTGGTGACTGCTGAGAAATGCGAGCACCTTCTGTCCCGTGAGCCGCTCCACCGCCGCCCGCAGGTCGGCTTCCATCTCCTGGCGGAAGAGGTCGCGCACCTCGGTCACGTCGCGCGCTCGCCCCTTCTGCGCGAGGATCTTCTCGGCCTTCGTCAACGCGTCGCGCATCAGTGTCACGATCGCGTTGCCGTGGTAGAAGGTCGATGCGCTCGCGGGCCCGCGACCGAGGTACCGCGCGTGGATTCCAACCAGCTCGTCCGTCAGCGCGGCGTTGAGCTCACCGCCCCTCAAACTGTCTCTGTGCAGCACCTTGCGTGCTCCTTCCCGGCAGTCTCAGTGTTGCTGCACGCCTGCGCGGAGGATTGAGAGCGGGCCGGAAGGTGACCCAGCGAACAGGACGACCAGTGTAGACGCTGCGGCTGATCGATGCGATTGACCAAGCCCGGACAGGTGCGCTACAGTCGCCATGGTGTCGTAGTGCTCTTCGGGGTGGCGTCGGCGCCGTCTGCAGACGATGGGCGCGTCCAGGTGCGAGGAACCTGGATCGGCTCCTCAGACTCAGCCTCTCCTAGGAAAGCCAATGGCACGAGCCGACGGTCGCGGATCGCTTGACGATGGCTGACCCTGCAGGCCCCTCACCCGAGAGCCGTCTGGGCGGGTCGAGCCAGGACCCCGGCGGGGAGTGGTTTCGCCGCCTGCTGGATGTGGGTCGTGCGCTGACGACGGAGCTGGACCAGCGGAAGGTCCTGGATCGTGTGCTTGAGACGGCGAGGGAGATCACCGGGGCGCGCTACGCCGCGGTTGGGATCTTGAACGAGCAGCGCACGGAGCTGGCGCAGTTCCTGACCTCCGGCATCGATGAGCAGACACACAGGGCGATCGGGGACCTCCCGCGGGGACGGGGGGTGCTGGGAGCGCTGATCGCCGATCCGCGACCGCTTCGCCTTGCTGATGTGGGCGGGCATCCAGGCAGCTACGGCTTCCCTCTCGGCCACCCGGTGATGCGGAGCTTCCTCGGGGTTCCGGTCGTGATCCGCGGGCACGTGTGGGGCAACCTGTATCTGGCGGAGAAGGCCGAGGGCGAGTTCACCGAGGCCGACGAGGAGGCGGCGGTGATCCTCTCGCAGTGGGCAGCGATCGCGATCGAGAACGCCAGGCTGTATGAGGCCAGCGAGCAGCGCCGGCTCGAGTCGGAGAAGTTCGCCCGCGGACTCGAGGCGACACGGGATGTCGCGGTCGCGATCGGCGGAGATATCGCCCTGGAGCACGTGCTGGAGCTGATCGTCAAGCGCGGGCGCGCGCTCGTGGGCGCCAGGAGCCTCGTGATCATGCTCCGCGAGGGTGAGGATCTCGTCATACGCGCCAGCGCAGGTCACGTGCGGGAGGTGTGCGGTGCCCGTCTGCCGATCGCGGGGTCGACCTCCGGCCGGGTGCTCGAGCGCCGGCTCCCCGAGCGGATCACCGATGTCCCGTCCAGGCTGCGGATCGCGCCGGGTGAGTTCGGAGTCGCCGACCCGCAGACCGCTCTACTGGTCCCGATGGCCTATCGCGGCGACGCGCTCGGGATCTTGGCCGCCTTCGATCGTGGCGAGGACGCGGGAGCCTTCGACGCTGACGACGAGCAGACGCTGCGCACGTTCGCCGCGAGCGCCGCAACAGCCGTTGCGCTCGCCCAGAGCGTGCAGGCCGACCGGCTGAGAAGCTCGCTCGCCTCGGCGGAAGCCGAGCGCAGGCGCTGGGCGCGGGAGCTGCATGACGAGACGCTGCAGGGTCTCGCGGCCTTGCGGATGCTGATCTCCTCCGCCCTGCGCCGGGGCGACCAAGACCGACATGAGCACGTGATGCGTGAAGCCGTAGAGCACGTCGAGCGGGAGATCGAGAACCTCAGGGCGATAGTCACGGAGCTGCGTCCAGCGGCACTGGACGAGCTCGGGCTGGCAGTCGCGATCGAGGCGCTCCTCGACCGCCATCGCGAGCGCGGTGACTTCCAGATCGAAGGTGACCTCGCGCTGCCAGGCGCGGTGCTGGGAGAGCAGCGCCTCGACGGCGAGCTCGAGAGCGCCGCCTACCGGCTCGTGCAGGAGGCGCTGACGAACGTCGCAAAGCACGCCCGGGCAACCACGGTGCGTGTGGCGGTCACGGTATCCGGTGAGCAGATGCAGATCGAAGTTCAGGACGACGGTGCGGGCTTTGACGTCGACGTCACATCCGACGGGTTCGGGCTGACCGGGATGCACGAGCGGGTCGCGCTTGCCGGCGGCAGTATGCGCATCAGCTCCGGCGAGCACGGCACGCTCCTCACGGCCTGCCTGCCGATCCCCGGCGTTGCCGGCGAATCAGGGCGTCGCTCATCCCTGTGACTGGCGGCCGGCGGCTGACTCTGCTTCGTTGGCGAGCGGGTGGTCCAGCTTGCCCCGTTTGGTCGCTGGGCGCGGGCTGACGTACTCCTCCCCGCGCGCCGCGGCACGAATCGCCGGCGGCAGGTCGCTGTCGGCGCGATCCTTCAGAACGAAGCCGAGCGCCCCCGAGTCGCGCGCCTTCTCGGCGAACTGCGGACTGTCCTCCATCGTGAGGAGCACGACCTGAGTGTCGGGCGCTCGCGCGCGCAGGCTCTCGATCACCTCGCAGCGAGAGCGGTCCGGAGCGCGATGGCCGAGCACGAGCACGCGTGGCCTCTCTCGCCGTAGGACCCGCATGGTCGACGGCAGATCGCCCGCGTCTGCGATCACCTCGATGTCCTGCTCGTAGCCCAGCAGCTGTCGCAGGCTGCTGCGCATCAGCTCGTGATCGACTCCCAAAAGGACACGGATGGGCACGGACGCTGGGCGCTGCGCGCTGGTCTCGGTGGAAGCCGTCGCTATGCGCAAGTGACCCATGAACGCAAGTTAGCCTCTGCGGGCTCACTTGCCGTCAGTGCAAATGCCCCAATAGATGTGGCAAAGCACGTGATGTATTCAGGGGCCTGTCGACCCGCCGTTCGGGGTCAGGAGCGGCGGAACCGCGACGGGCTGCTCGGCGGCCGCCGCGGTCTCGCGTTTGAGGAACGCGCCCAGCTCCTGGATCGTGCTCATCAGCGGCGCGGGGAAGACGACCGTGGAGTTCTTGTCGACGGCGATCTCGACGAGCGTCTGCAGGTTTCGCAGCTGCAGCGCCAGCGGATGGTCCATCATCACATCGGAGGCGCGCGCGAGCTCGCCGGCGGCGAGCGCCTCGCCCTCTGCGGCGATGATCTTGGCGCGCTTCTCGCGCTCGGCTTCGGCCTGACGCGCCATCGCGCGCTTCATCGAGTCCGGCAGCTGGATGTCCTTGAGCTCGACGGTGGTGACCTTGATCCCCCACTCCTCCGTCTGCACGTCGAGGATCTCACGGATGTTCTGGTTGATGGTGTCCGTCTCGGACAGCGTCTCGTCGAGCGTGTGACGCCCCACCACCGCACGCAGCGTCGTCTGTGCGATCTGGTTGATCGCGACTTCGACGTTCTCGATCGCGATCACCGAGCGCACCGGGTCCGCGACGCGGTAGTAGGCGACGGCGGAGACGTCGACGCTGACGTTGTCGCGGGTGATGATGCCCTGTGACTGGATCGGCATCGTGACGATCCGCAGCGAGACGCGGTGGACACGGTTTATGAACGGCACGAAGATGATCAGTCCAGGACCGCGGGCGCCCTCCCTGACGCGTCCGAGGTGGAAGATCACGGCGCGCTCGTACTGCTTGAGTATCCGCACGGACAGCACGAGCCCTACGATCACCACGAGTACCACCGCGACTGTCACATACGCGATCACCACCGTTCGATTCTCGCCGAGCGCGTGGCGAAGCTCATCAGTAGAAAGCCGCGAGCGCTCCAGTGGCCGACCCGGATGCCGCTGGTCGTGTCACGACCTAGCCTCGTGATCAATCCGGATAAGGAGAATCGTGATGTTCGAGAACGTGCTCGTGGGAGTCGATGGCAGGCTGGGCGGCCGTGACGCGATCGCGCTCGCCTCGCAGCTGACAGGCGCCGATGGAAAGCTGACGCTCGCCCACGTGCATCACGGCGAGGCGGCGGAGCAGCTCGAGGACGCTCGCAAGCTGCTCGAGCAGGAGCGCGATCAGGCCGGTGTCCAGGCGGAGCTGGTCGGCGTCGTGTCCAGCAGCCCGGGCCGTGGCCTTCACCAGCAGGCCGACCAGCTGGGCACGGATCTGCTCGTGGTCGGCTCCTGCCACCACGGTGCGCTCGGGCGCGCGATGCTTGGCAACGACACGCGCGCCGCCCTCAACGGCGCCTCCTGCGCGGTCGCTGTCGCACCGCTGGGCTACGCCCGGCACCCCGCCCCATTCGCGACCGTCGGCGTGGCCTACAACGGGTCGCCCGAGAGCATCGCGGCGCTTGCGCTGGCACGTGAGCTCGCCGCGCCGACCGGGGCGAAGGTTCGCGCTCTGGAAGTGGTCTCGATACCGTCGGTCGCCTATACCGGGATCGTCCCCCCCGCGCTCGGCGAGAGCATGGACGAGATGCTGCAGCAGGCGCGCGGCCGCATGAAGGGACTGTCCGACGTCGATGGGCGCGCCGTGTATGGCCTGGCCGGCGAGGAGCTCGCCAGGTTCGGCGAGGAGGTGGACGTCCTCGTCACCGGCTCGCGCGGCTACGGGCCGGTGCGACGCCTGGTGCTGGGCAGCACCTCCGACTACCTGCAGCGTCACGCGCGCTGCCCGCTGCTCGTGCTGCCGCGCGCGCCTCAGATGGTCTCGGGGATCATTTCGATCGCTCCGCACGGGCACTCTTCTACACAGATACCGCAGCCCTTGCAGTAGTCCAAGTCAAACGCGTAGCCGTCGGCCTCCTCGACCTTCAGCACCGCGTTGTCAGGACACACGCCGTAGCAGTTGTCGCAGCCGAAGCAGTTACCGCAGCTGAGACAGCGGCGCGCCTCGAACAGCGCGTTGGTCTCGTCGAGACCCAGCGTGACCTCGTCGAAGCTCGACTGGCGGCGGATCGTGTCGAGCTGGGGCGCGACGGTCTTGGGCGCGTCGGCGTAGTACCAGACGTTGAGCTTCTCGAAGCTCGCGAGCTCGGGCTCGGGCGCATGCACGAACTCGGTTGCGCGCAGCCACGCGTCGATGTTGCGCGCGGCCTGCTTGCCGTGGCCGACCCCGACGGTGACGGTGCGCTCGGCGGGCACCATGTCGCCGCCGGCGAAGATGCCCTCGTGGCCGGTCATCATGCGCGCGTCGACCTTCACGACGCCGTCCTCGATCTCCAGGCCCGGCACGCCGTCGAGCAATGACAGGTCGGCTTCCTGGCCGAGCGCGAGCACGAGCGAGTCGGCCTCCAGCTCCTCCAGCTCGCCGGTGGGCTGCGGGAAGCCGCTGTCGTCGAGCTCCATCTTCTCCAGCACGAGCTTGCCCTCCTCGGCGTGCTTGATCGTCGAGAGCCACTTCATCATCACGCCCTCCTCGAGCGCCTCCTCGACCTCGAAGTCGTGGGCCGGCATCTTGTCGCGGTTGCGCCGGTAGACGACGATCGCCTCACTCGCACCCAGCCGCTTGGCGGTGCGGGCGGCGTCCATCGCCGTGTTGCCGCCGCCGTAGACGACGACGCGGCGGCCGAGCAGCGGCGGCTCCTCGCCCTCCATGTCGCGCAGCAGCGCGACCGCGTCGAGGATGTGCGCCGCCTCGCCGGCGGGGATGTAGGCGCGCTTGCCGATGTGCGCGCCGACGGCGAGGAAGGCGGCGTCGAAGTTGCCGTCGCGCATCGTCTCGAGGATGTTCTCCACCTTCGCGTTGCATTCGAGCGTGACGTCGAGCTCGAGGATGCGCTGGATCTCGGCGTCCAGGACGTTGCGCGGCAGGCGGTAGCGGGGGATGCCGAAGCGCATCATGCCGCCCGCCATCGGGCCGGCCTCGCGGATCGTCACGCTGTGGCCGCGGCGTGCCAGCTGGTAGGCGGCTGAGAGCCCGGACGGGCCGGCGCCGACCACGAGCACGCGCTTGCCGGTCGGCGCGTGATCGGCTGTCAGCGCCCAGCCCTGGCGGATCGCCTCGTCGCCGAGGAAGCGCTCGACGCCGTGGATGCCGACCGCCTCGTCGAGCTGCACGCGGTTGCAGGCGGTCTCGCAGGGGTGGTAGCAGACGCGGCCCATCGTTGCCGGCAGCGGGTTGTCCTTGACCAGCTCGCGCCAGGCGGACTCGTAGTCGCCGGACTCGGCGTGGTAGAGCCACTGCTGGATGTTCTCCCCGGCCGGGCAGCCGTGGTTGCACGGCGGCAGGCGATGCACGTACTGCGGGCGCTTGTCGCGCCAGGACCCGGTCTTGTTCGCAAGGCTCGAGCCGGGCTCGAGGGTTATCGCGAACGGCTTGGAGTCGATCTGGATCAGCTGCGGGTCGGTCTGGGTCATGCCGGGACTCCGTCGATCGCGTCGCCGTCGAGCAGCCCGAAGCGGGCGATGTTGCGGTCCGCGCCCGCCTGGATGCGGGCGATCACCTCGGTCCGCGGCTGCGGCTTGAACAGGTGCGCGAAGCGCTTCTGCGGGCGCAGGTACTCCTCGACCGGCAGCTGGCGGCGGATCTTCGAAACCCCGGTGACGACGCCGTCGCGCGCCTCGAAGACGGGGAAGATCCCGGTCTCCTTCGCCAGGCGGGCGATCTTGATCGTGTCGCCCGAGTCGGTGCCCCAGCCCAGCGGGCAGGGGACGAAGATGTGCAGGTAGCGGGCGCCGCGGATCTCCATCGCGGTCGCGACCTTCGTCTCGAGGTCGCGCAGCTCGGAGACCGTCGCGGTCGCGACGTAGGGGATCTCGTGGGCCATCGCGATCAGCGGCACGCTCTTGCCCTGGCCGAACACGTTGCCCGGCTCGGGGCCGACGGCCTGCGTCGTCGCGGTCCGTGCGGCCGGCGGCGTCGCGCCGGAGCGCTGCACGCCTGTGTTCATGTAGGCCTCGTTGTCGTAGCAGATGTAGAGCACGTCGTCGTTGCGTTCGAACATCCCCGACAGGCAGGCGAAGCCGATGTCGACGGTGCCGCCGTCGCCGCCCTGGCCGACGACGCGCACGTCGTCACGGCCCTTCGCGCGCAGCGCCGCGGCGATACCGGTCGAAACTGCGGGCGCGTTGCCGAACAGCGAGTGGATCCAGGCGATCCGCCACGAGGTCTCCGGGTAGGGGGTGGAGAAGACCTCCAGGCAGCCGGTCGCGTTGGCGGCGATCAGCCTGCCCTGGGTGGCGCGCATCGCGGCATCGAGCGCGTAGCGCGCGCCGAGCGCCTCGCCGCAGCCCTGGCAGGCGCGGTGGCCGCAGGTGATCGAGTTGGAGCGCTGTTCCCCCGATTGCAGCGAGCGCTGCTCGGGGTCGAGCAGGCGGTTGCCGACCGCGAAGCTGCCGGTCTGGT